>Ga0129336_10002085_pt1 | contig 12302 bp, 10 predicted proteins | sample CPB6_02_DNA_FD_96878 | JGI IMG/M metagenome (GOLD analysis project Ga0129336, IMG submission 96878) | Freshwater to marine salinity gradient microbial communities from Chesapeake Bay, USA - CPBay_Sum_0.6_0.2_DNA | ecosystem: Environmental > Aquatic > Marine > Coastal | place: USA: Chesapeake...
TAAAGTACACTATGTAGGCTTCGATCTATTCGAAGAAGCTACGGAAGAACTGGACAAAAAGGAACTGAACTCTAAACGGCACAACACTATCGTTGCTATCGGAAACAGACTTCAAGAATTTGCCGATAAAATGAAGCAGGAAAAAGGTAAAGAGTTTACCTTTGAACTTCATAAGGGAGACAGTAAGGAAACGATGGTTAAGGCTAAAGAAAGCCTTGCCAATGCGAACTTTGCTTACATTGACGGCGGTCACAGCGAAGAAACGGTATTTAGCGACTATGCCAATCTAAAGCATTGTCCAGTTATTGTCTTCGATGACTACTTTACTAAAGACCCAGAAGGCAATATTCTAGACGACGAATACTTAGGAACTAACAGGCTGGTAGAAACCTTCAAGGACTTGCCTGAAGGAAAGGCTATTGTTCTTCCTTCTACGGACAGAGTTAAGGGTGGTGGCATCACGCATCTTGTCCTTCTACTACAGAAGGATGGGCTACCACCGCTACCGGAAAGCCTTACTAAAGTTCCAATCGTAGTACAGCCCAGAGACTCTATGCCTAAAGAGTATATCATTGACAGCATCAATGAGAACCTTAAACTTATTAAGAATTGGGGCGTAGTTCAGACTTGTCCACCTAATACAGAACATGCTATAATCGTATCTGCCGGTCCTTCGATTAACTGGATCGAACTGAAACACGTAATCGAAGAGACTAAAGGCACAGTAATTTGCGTAAAGCACAGCTATCCAAAGCTGCTGCAGAACAATATCGACCCATTTGGGTGTCTAATTCTGGACCCTAGACCTATTGACGGAGTATCTACTCACGGTATTGTTCGTAAGGACTTGTTCTCAGTTGTAGATGCAAAGACCAAGTTTCTAATTGCATCTATGACTGATCCAAGCGTTACCAAACATCTTTTGTCTATGACTGACAACATCTATGGCTGGCATGCTTTCTCTCAAGCTGTACAGGATGCTGCCAAAGGCAAAGGAAAATTCGGTATCGACAAGCGTATAGACATTCCTCAAGATACTACATTCGTAACTGGAGGAACTTGCTCTGCCATGCGAGCTATCGGCTTCATGCACATTCTAGGCTTTAGAAGTTTCCATCTATTCGGTTTCGATTGTTCTATTCCCAATTTTAAGGACAGCATGGCATCTGAAAAGACAGAAGATGGCAAGCAGAAGTATCTGCAGGTAGAAACTAACGGAAAGAAGTTTTGGACTACAGGAGAACTTCTAGCTATGGCGCAGGATTGTGAGCGTCTATTTAACAACAAAGAAATTGAAATGAACATACATCTTTATGGAGAAGGTACTCTCGTCAACGCAGTGTTTGAAGGCAGTTACCATTCTGAAAAGAAATATTGGAGGAAGTTATTTAGATAATGTTAGGAATTGCAGAAACAGTAGTTGGTGTAGCAGGTAAAGTCTTAGATAAGTTTGTAGAAGACAAAGACCTTAAAACCAAACTCAACGCAGAACTTCAATCACAGCTTATTCAGCTTGATCTAGCACAGGCTCAAGCTAATATAGAACAGGCTAAACATGCTTCTATCTTTGTAGCTGGAGCTAGACCTGCAATCATGTGGGTATGCTGCTTTGCTCTTGCATGGCAGTTTATTCTAGCTCCTATGGCTAGCTGGGGGCTTGCTATTTTCAATCCTGCTCTTATTCTTCCTGTACTAGAAACGGAAGGTCTTATCGGTTTGATTATGGCCTTATTAGGTTTAGGTGGTATGCGTACAGTAGAGAAGTGGCAGGGCGTAGCTAGAAACAATATGAAAGACTAGTTTTATGCCTAGAGAAAGTGCGGACGTAACACAAAAGAAACACGAGAAGTTCTGTCAAGCCTATGTGCTTTACAGAAATGCTACAGAATCGGCGAAAGCTGCAGGATACTCCGCAAGGTCTGCGTATAATCAAGGAAGCAGACTGCTAAAGAATCCTGAGATTCAGCAGCGTATTGAAGATTTGGAAAAAGAGATGGAGACTAGCGTTAATGTGCTAGCCGAAATCGAGAATCAGTACAATATTGCAAAGAACAACAATCATACCAACTCTGCACTAAAGGCACTTGAACTTCTAGCTAAGGTAAAAGTAAAAGACGAAGAAGAACTTCCAGCCACTATTGAAGATTTAGAGGCAGATATTATCAAGTGCTTGGAGACTTTAGGAGAGGTTCGTGCTACTAAACTGCTTCTCAAATGCTCTTGGTTTCAAGATATAGACGACGAGAATATAGAAGAGGAAGCAGGTACAGAAGAGCAGGAATACGTCTATGAAGAAGAAACTCAAGATAGTGAAGAAGAAGAAGAAGAGTACACTGAAGAAGAAATAGAGGCTGCCAGACAAGCTAAACAACTGCTCTTAGAGAAAGAAGAAGAACGTATTCGCTTAGAGAAGGAAGCAAAGAAGAATAAGCGTGCAGGGCATATCTTACGTTATTAAGCAGAAACATTCTTAATATAGATAACAGAAAAATCGGAAGATACCAAGTTATTGGCACCGGAACTTGAAGCACGTATTTCAATATCTGTCTTTTCTGGAAATGGAAGTGGGTACTCAATAACAAAGTCAGCGACACCACCAGCACCAATACTTTGTTTTAATTGTGTTCTGAATACTCCACCGGGTTCTCTTACAACTAGTTTAACAACAATATACTGGTTAGCGTTTGTTGTTCCAGTTGCAATATTTAAGTGTGTTAAATAAGCTGTGTAACCTGCTGGTACAGTCCACATAGACATTAGTGTCTGGTTGTCTCCCAAAGACACTCTTGCATATGTTGTTCCACCATTGGTAATGTTAATATTTCCTGTTGGTGCTTGTGAACCAGAAACGTATGCTCTGTACACTCTAATAAAAGTTTGTGTAGTTGTTGCTGTGCCTGCACCAGCAAGAGTTACCTCTTGACTTACTTCATTATAATTAGCATCTAGACCTTGTATAAGAATCTTTACGCCATTGTCGTCTGCTGGTGTACCTGCATCTGTTGTCGCAGTCATCGCTACTGCTGAACTGGGATAAACATAAATACCGCCAGCATCCCATATTGTTTCTTCAGTACCGTTAATATCAGGATTAAAACCAAACTTAAATAAACGTTTATGGTTTTCTACCTGTTCTCTTGAAACCTGTAAATGCCACGGCTCGTACTTTCCGAACCTTGTAATTGAGGAGGGGATTGCCATAATTACTTGTAACTCCAAATTGATGGTCTAGGTGTTTCTTGTGAATTAGTCATAGTATCTAGGTGAATAAATCTTTTTTCTACTGGGCCTCTTTGAGAGACGCCAATACCTGTGAAGCCGTGCATCATTGCAAGATGTACAATTGTAAAAGCTTGATTGGAATGACAAAGAATATCTACAGCTTTACCGTATATGTGAGCAGAGTTTCTAGCTCCTCCAATTACAGTGTTGTAAGAGATGTCTCTATAACCGGAAGAGACAATCATAGGCTTACCGTAATCTTCTCTTAGACGAACCAGTTTACGCATAAAGTCTTCGTCCATGTTGCATTCGCCAGTACCTTTACAACGCATCTCGTCTTCAGTAAAGTAAATCCAGTCTTTAGGTTCAAATACCATATTAGTGCTGCACCATCTTATCTATAAGCTTGTCCAGCTTATTTTCTAAGCGATCAAAGCGATCAAGTATCTTTTGAATATCTTTTTCTACTTCAATCTTTAAAGCGTATTCGCGAGCAATACTCTCTCTTGTCTTATTGATAAGACCATACAGTTCGTCTATCTTGACGTTGATTCCTCTTATCCACCAGACAATAGTACCTGCTGCTACGCTTAGAATAAGATTCCAGATCATACCTGCTTCTGGCATTTTACTTTTACTCTCCTATTTATTATACTTTTTTTAATTTGCTTATTCTATGTTAAGTTCTGGAGGAAGAGCCTCTAAATTTCTTCCTTTATAATATTGCTCTACTTCTCTCATTAGCTGACGAAGCTGATTAAACTCCGGCATGTACGATTCTCCTGTGTTCTCAATTAAAGACTTATTGAGAGATACCCAAAAATCAGTCTCAGAAGAAAGCGTTAAAGGACGCATCTTTCCAAAAAATACCGCTCCCATCTCCTTTTGAGAGGGCCGTACTGCTCTTAAATCGTCTGACATTATAGTTTTTTTAGCTTTGTCCTTACCTAATAAATCCGACAGGTCTAAATACAGGTTTCTTAGGCCCTGCTGATAAGCAAACTGTTCTGTAAGGGCTTCGTCGTAATCTTTTAAAGTAGTTGCCGCGTCATAAATAGCAGCAGGATCGGCTAGTTTAGCATCCAAATCTCTTCTAAAAGTGTTCCAGTTTGTTTTAGAAGACCTAGAAAGCTGCATTAAAGCAAATCCTGTAGCCTTTTTAAGATCGAGCTTTTCTTCTTTCATTCCCGGAAATACTAGCCCGTTTTTAGCTAGATAGTCGATAATATCTGCTGGACGTTCCTTAATTTCTCTAAATTTTCTAGGATCGAAAAACTTATCTACATTATACAAAACAGAATTTTTATCGTCTAATAAACCTGCATCTGTTACCATGCTTCTAGCCATAGACATGAAACCGGGCTCAAGGGTTTTTACTAGTGGTCCTAGTTTATTTAAATCTCCTTTAGCTACTTCTAACATATTAGAAGCAGCGTCTACTACAAGTGTAGGAGAAATAAAAGGCTCTATCAATTTTTTACCCGCAGAAAATATAGACTTATCTAGATCGGTAGATACGTCTTCTCCACGCATAGCTTTCAGCATCATAGGAATTACTGCTCCAGTAACACCTTGATCTGGGTTTACATAGCTAAAGTCCACAAGATACGGATTGCCATTCTTGTCAAATTTAGTAATAATTAGAGCGTTGTCTTTCTTGTATTCTGGAAGAAGACCACTTCTTCTTAGTACTTCCATTGTTTGAGAATTACCGGCAGCTTCGTTAACTGCAAAGGCTGCTGTGTATAATGCTCCTTGCCCCATATACCACTGAGCTATTCTAGAAACACCAGCTTTTGTAAGCTCTTTATTACCTGTTTCAAATCCTTCTCTTAGTTCGTCTGTAGCTAACTTGAGGATGTTGTAAGTATTTCTAAGTCTTTCCGCAGGATAAGCGACAAACGAACCTACTAATGGTACAGTTCTAAGTTTTTCTAGAATAGGAGGGATTCTACCGTATATAGGGGTTATATTGGCAGTGTTAACGGCTGCTCTTTCGTTGATTAAAGCATCTAGTGTTCTTCCTTCTACAGGAATATTATACTCTTCTCCGAACTGCCTAAGCATTCTTTCTCGCATTTCAGGAGAAAAGGCATTTAAAATCTTTTGGGCTTTTCTTTTTTCATTTTGAAAAACGACAAACTTAGCTAGATCGTCAGTATAAGAGTATGCTTCTCTAGCAAACTTGCCCGGTTTTCCTAGATATAAGAATTTTTCCAAGAATGAAGTTTCGTCTGAGGCTCCAACTACGTCAGCAAATCTTTTTAGTGCTTGGTTTAGGTCCAAGTTAGAACCTTTTAAACCTAAATCCTCGAAATCTTTCCAAGCTGCCTTAATTTCAGGATTAGACATCTTTTTCACGGCCTTTACAGTATCAAAAAGACCTCTAGTGTTTCCGCTTATAGCTGCATACAGAGTAGCACCAATAGCGTTTCTAACCTGCCCTAAAGGACTGTAGATTGTTTTACCGGCTTTAGCAAAAGCTTGTACACCTAAAACAGTCCTAAAGGCACTTCCTAACAAACTATCGTATTGTTGAGCATTCAAAAAGGGAGTATCGTCGAATAACTCTTTAAGCTGAAGGGCATACTCTTTATCTACCCAAATATTTTTTAGTCTTGGATCGACATACTGCGAAGGAAGTTTAAAAGGAGACAAAGATTTTTCTAAATCCTTTGTTCCCTTATCAAAACTTGTAACTAATCTTACTACGTCTCTACCATCTAAAGCGGCTCTAGCAACAGCTTCACTTTCCGTCTCAACTCCAATATTTCTTCTTATGGCATCGTAAGCAACATCTCCAGCTAGATTAGTTCTAGCTCCTGTATTCACAATACCTGAAATAGTTTCTGTAATTCTAAGAGCCGGAGTGTTGTTGTAGCCAATAATCTTTTTGACTATATCCGGAAGTTCTTCCTCTTTTGCCTTAAAAGCACCGGTTTCTAGTTTTTTAGCTCTAGAAGGTTCGTATAGTTCTCTTACAGATTGCTTGATAATTTCATTTACTTTAGAATCCGGAAGAGTAATATTTCCAGATGAAGGTTCAATAAATTTAGCAGATATCTCAGCAAAACTTTTATTTTGATTTTCTGCTGGAAGAGCAGCATTTTGAATTACAGCCTGTTTGTAGTCTTCAAGTATAGTAGGATTTTTAGCTATAAATTTATCAAAGCTCTGTCTTTTAGTCTTATAGTACTTGTCAGCTACAGAACGAACATAATTAGCATCGTCTTCTAAGCCAAAGATACCTTTAGTTCGCTCATTAAGAAGAGAGTTAATTCCATATTGCTGCGCTTCTAATTTTAAAGCGTGAAACTGATTAATAGCATTTAAAGTTTGTGGAGCTACTTGTTCCATTTTTTGAATTGTAGCAGCGTCTCTTTCTAAGCCTTTGTTAAGAAAAGATACAGAAGCGTCTGAGGTGATATCCCCTAATTCTTTTATAGCTGCAGTTTCAAAAATTTTCTGTATTTCAGCAGCCTTGTCTTGAATAGACGAAATTTCACCTATTCTTCTTTCAGTCATTCTTCTAGGAATTTCTCCAATACCTGCCGTAGGCATGAAATTTTTTTGAAGCCAATTACCAGCACTCTCTACTGCAGGAATATTTTCTAAAGCGTCTTTTCCAGTTTTGAGAGCAGCAGAACCCAATATATTAGCCGTTACACCGAAAAGAGGGCTAAGGGTTCCTTCCAGAACACCTTGCAATAGCATGGCTGAGTAGTCATCTTTTTTTCGTATTCCTGTATTTTTTTCTATGTCCTGTATCAAAGCTTCTTGAGAAGCACCGCCGACACCGCTAACTGCTCCTTCTACAGCAAGGCTTTTTACTACAGGCTTACTTACAGCGGCAGCTAACTTTGCTTTAATAAGTTGTATTACACCCTGTCTTCCAGCCTCTCTTGCGGCTAGAGCAGCAGCACCACCGGTTCCTAAAGTAAAGGCACCGGCAACAGCAGATAGAAGATTTGTGGGATCGGTAAGTCCTGCTAGCGCATAGTCAGCAAGTGCTGCTCCGGTAGGCGCACCGCCTTTTTCATAAAAATTAGGCAGTTCATCTACTTTTTTTAAAGCGTATCCTAAAAACTTTAGACTGTCTTCAGGCAAATCTTCTACTAAAAGAGCGTCTCTACCTGCAGACAGGATATTGGTTTCCAGATAACGTTTCTTGGTTAGAAATTTATCTAGAATAGTTTTAGGCTCATATGGAAGGTCTTTCTCTCCTAAGTCAATAAGAGAGTAATACATAGAGTCTACGAAGTCTTTGTCTTGTAACGCAGACTCATATGTAACTTGCTGTTCGTTTTGAACAGTATTCTGTTGCGTTTCTTCTGGCATATTGTGGTTATTTTCCAGTAATGCTGGCAGCTACATCAGCCCTATCTTTTGGTCCCTCTTTTTGAGGAGACATAGATGCAGCTACTGCACCAGCTAACTTTTTTACTCTGGGATCAGTAGAATTTCTAACGTACTCTTCTAGAGAAGCCCTATTCCCTGCTGATTGTTCTGCTATTTTTACTAGTTTTTCAAAAACTTCTGCCAGTTCTTTATCATCTAAAGTACCTTCTTTTAATGCTTTAATATAAGCAGCTTTAGCTTTATCAAATTCTAAGTCTAAAGAACGTTTTTTAACAAACATATCGGCTTCTTTTTCAGTAAGACCTAAAGTATCAATAGCTTCCTGTTTATCAATCTTGTTGATATTTAGTGCAAGTTCCTGCTCTTCCTTATTCATATCGGCGAGTTTATCAATAAGCTTAGACTCACTAGCACCCTTTCCGAATGCTTCAAGGAAAGTCTGTCCACCCGGCTGCGCTAGAATCTTAGCTCCTAAATCGGCAACAGCCAACCATCTATTCTTGTCCATTCCTTCTTGTTGCTTTTGAAGAAGACCTTTTTCAATTTTATTGGCTTCAGATAATTTTTGCTTTGTTGTTTCTATCTGTTCCCCGTATTTATCGAAAATACTTTTAGTAGGAGTTAAAGGTAGCTTTAATGTGGGCTTTCTTTTTTCTTCTGTAGTTTTTAGAGGACTTTTTGCAGCTTCTTTTTCAGTAGAAGGAACTTCTTGTAACATTTCAGGAGTAAGGGCTTCTTCAGGCGTTTCTACCCCAGTCCATTCTAAAAGGGTAGTTGGCTGATAACCCGTCGTATATTTAATAACATTTCCAGAAACATCGTATATTGGAGCGAAAGACCTGACTACTCCTTCTCCTAATCTTTCAGTGCCTTCAACAAATCCTTTTGAAAGTTCTTTTACGTCTCTAACTAAAGGAATATTTTTTAAATAATCAACAGCACTAGAAATACCCGAAGAAGGCTTTTTACTAATAGCGTCTGAATCTTTTTTACTTTTTCTACTAGCGATTTCTTTTTCTACTAAAACACTAGAAAATCTTGAATCGCTTTTAGCTTTTTCTAAATTTTCTTCGCTCATTTCCGACAGCAATTCTACTTGAGTAGCACCTACTTGACTTCCCATCTGACGCTTAACTACAATAGAACCTAGACCGCCATTCTTGTCCAGTTTACCTCCTCTAGCTCTACGAATTAAACCACCATTAGCTTTAAACGCACCAAAGGCACCGGCAAGACCGATACCTAAACCACCTAAACCTGCTGCTTGCTGTAGATAGGAAGGTGCAGGAGTAGTAGTCTGTGAAGTTTGATATGTAGTGGGTTGAAGAGGAAAGCCTCTAATAATAGACTGATACTGCTGTAGTGTAGTTTCAGGGAAAAGTTGTTCTTTTTCAAACTGCTGTCTTGCAATATCAAGTGCTGTCTGTTGCTGTGCTTGCCGCTGTGCACCTACAGCTTCTACTGCAGTAAGTTCTTTTAGTGCTTGCTGTGGTGCTACTTGACCTAATGTGCCGAATTGTGCACCTGCAGCCATTTCACGCTGACGCTGTGCAGCAAGTCTGGCCTGTGCATCTTCGTAAGCTGCAGCAAGACCTCTAGCTTGAATATCGCCTAATTGTGTCTGTAGATTTCTACGCTGTTCGGCTTCTAGAATAGCCTGTCTAGAACCGCCGTAACCGCCTGCACCTACAGCTTGTGCTGCTAACTGCTGCTGTTCTACGTCTGCTGCTCTTCTAGCTTCACGCTGTTGAATGTCTACAACCTGCTGCATGTAGGGAGACATATACTGTCCAATCTCGGCACCTGTAGGGGCCATAGCAGAAGCTGCAGTAAGTCTGGCTGCAGGATCGAAGTACTGTTGTCCTGCACCTACAAGCCCTTGAATACCTGTAAATGCTTGTTCCTGTTCTGGAGTAAATGCAGCCTGTTGAGGTCCGGTATAGGGAATAAAACCTTCAGCCTCACGCTTCTCTTGAATAGCTTGTGCTTTGCTTAGAACATCTGTAATATAGGGTTTTAGTTCTGTAGGAAATTCCGATGTTTGAGTTACAGACTGTGAAGCTGGAGGTGGAGGAGGTGGACTACCGCCACCCCCGAAGTACTGTACTAGACCTGTAGCTTCGTTTACAGTTCCTGCACCGCCGAACCATTTAAGAAGCTTTGCTTCAACTGGATTAATATGAGCAAGTTCAGTATCGCCGTTAATACCGCAATCGGCAATGTCTCTATAGAGTTGCTTGAATAACTCTACCTTTTCCTTTACTGAACAATTATCAAGAATATACTTGATATTAAGTACTGTAGCCGTCATATTAATTAATTTCCCTTATTAAAACTGTATAATATTCTTTAAAATTAAAATTAGCCAATACTTTGTTCCAACCTTTTCTACCTGTAGACTCTATTGTATCAGCATTGTTTTCTTTAGCAAAAGCTATAATTTCAGAATCGTCTCTCCAACAGTAATCAAGCCATTTTCCTATAGTGTTTTTTTCTGCTGCTACTAAAGGCATCTTGAGACTTTTCTTTCTTGGATACTGACAAAACTCTGATGTAGCTGCCAGTACAATTCCATCTTCTTCTGTCACTCCAATCCATAAGTGCATATAACCAGATAGTAGCCAGTTATATACGTCTTCTAGATTAAATTCTCCTCTGTTAAGATTTATAGCTTTTTGAAGTAAATGTTCTACTAGAGGAAAAGTAGTTTGAATGTACTCTTGTTCTATTCTTATAAGTTTCACTTGTAATTATTAAGCTACTAGTGCAGCCAGTCCTCTATCGTCGTAAGGCTTCTGTTGCTCTTCAGTACCGTAAGATTCTTTTCTTACACTCTTGACAAACATATCTAGCTTGTCTGCACCTGCATCGGAAGAACCGTTACCTATCATTGCAACTACGTCAGCAGGAAGAACATATTCGTCAGGAGACAACATAGCTCCATCAATCTCTTCGCTGTCTACTTCAAATTCTACACCATCCGACATCCCATCGCCATTGCCTTCTACTCTACCTTCAAAGTATTCTTTAGAAGGCATACCGCCTTCGTTAAGACCTAGATTAACTTGTGAGCCGTAGTTAGTTGGCAATGCTTTAGGAAGCTGTGGCATCTGTCCATTAGGCTGATTGTATACACCCTGCTGTCCTGTTGAAGCTGCAGAAGCTATAGTCCCTAAAAGACCTGCTAAAGCACCTTGATTCTTTTGAGTATCTACTTGTTCCTGTAAATCCATCATTTTCATAAACTGACTTGTAGGATCGAATGTAGATGCTTGTGGCTGTTGCTGTGGTAAAGGTGCCATCATCTGTTGCTGCTGTTGCTGTGGCTGCATTTGAGGCTGCTGCATCATTACTGGCTGCTGCATTGTCTGTGGTGCCATAGCAGACTGCATTGCTGATGGCTGCTGTTGTACTACAGGCATGCCACCAGCCTGTAGACCTACTAGACCGCCGCTAGCAGCGTATCTATAAGGAGTAAATCTTGGTGTATAACCACCGTAAAGCATTTCTTCTTGAATCTGTGCTGCAGTCTTAGGAGGAGTAATTAGTTCACCACCTACTAATCTTCTAGAACCATAACCTGTATCTGGTGCAGGTCTTGAAGCAAGTGGTTCTGCTTCTGTTACTTCATTAAAACCACCAGTTAAAGCTGCTGCCGCTAATGGCGCATATGTAGTAGGTTTAGTTAAAGTTGCTTTAGCAATTTCAGATGTAGTAGCTGTAGAGGGAGTAATTCCCATTTCCATTAATTGTGTAGGAGAGTATACTTGCCCTTTTGCTACTGCAGGCGCTGTTTCAAAACCTAAGAAAGTTTTAGGTGCTACATCTTTTACACCTACCATTGATCCTGCTGGAGGTAAAGCGTCATAACCAAAACCACCAAACTCCCCTACTCCTGATAAAGCATCAAAACCACCATAAGCCTGTCCTGCTTGACCGGCTAATCCTTGAGTAGCTGCAGGAATAGAAGATTCAGCAACACCAGTTGGAAGAGCCGTTTCTACAGGTTTTAAAGCTTGCTCTACACCTGTCGTACCTAAAGCAGAACCAATACCATAAGACATTGCTCCACCTAAAACAGCGTTAAACAAAGCTTCACCCGGTTTTTGTCCTGCTAGTAAACCACCGCCAAATGTACCTAAACCAGCACCAACTGCAGAAGCACCTAAACCTGCTCCTAAAGCAGTTCCTGCACCCGGTAATAAAATACTACCGGCAATGCCACCAATAACAGGAAGAAGGCTTTTAAGATTAAAGGCTTCTGGTAGACCAGTCTCGGGGTTGACAGTAAGTTGTCCTAACGAAGCTAGACCTGCAATCTCCGGCTTAGACATATGCACAAGTTCAGTATCGCCATAGCGACCCTTCATTGCCATTAAGTTAGCTAATCCGCTGTTAGGTGCGGCTCTATCTACCATTACTGCCATAGTTCTTACTTAGTCCCTTGTTTCAAATTCATGTAATGTGATTGTGGTTTGGTCATATCTGCATGTAAAGTATTAGGGTTATTATACAGTGAATTTTTTGAATATGCCATGCCTTCTCCAGTTTTAGCTCCAAAATAATCGGTTTGAGGTGCTAATCCGTTGTTGACATTCTCAATAAATGTGCTATTTTGAATTAGATCGAACATCTTCTTGTAATCGTGTGTCATAATAATTTAATTAAAGTCCTGCCAAGCTGTTCCTGTATATCCTTTAAACTTACTTTCTCCAATAGAA
>Ga0129336_10002086_pt1 | contig 12298 bp, 9 predicted proteins | sample CPB6_02_DNA_FD_96878 | JGI IMG/M metagenome (GOLD analysis project Ga0129336, IMG submission 96878) | Freshwater to marine salinity gradient microbial communities from Chesapeake Bay, USA - CPBay_Sum_0.6_0.2_DNA | ecosystem: Environmental > Aquatic > Marine > Coastal | place: USA: Chesapeake Bay...
AAGTTGCGCCGCCGCATCTTCCGACAAGCCATTTAACTGGCTCACCTTTAGCGCCGCCATTTGATCTATAGTAAACCCAGCGACTTGATCGGGAGTTAAATACCCGAACTGGGTTGGTGAGAAATATTTCAACATCCCCACGTTAAAATAACTAAGTTGATCTGCCGTGAGGGCCCCAATTTGAGACTCGGTTAATCTTTGAACCTGCGCCCCCCCGAGGGCATCAATTTGAGCTTCAACAAAATCATCAATCTCATCCACATTTATTTGTGAAGTCTGGCTAGACGAGAGTCTACTAATCACCGTTGCACTTAACTGCTCTACGTCCAACAGCCCGATCAAGTTATTGTCAAGCCTCTTAAGGACGGAGCTACGCAGACCTTCTAAATCTGTACTGTCTAGTGTCGATACCGCATCATCATCAATTTCGTTTAATTGCTGGTAGCTCATTGAAGCCAATTGTTCAGCGCTCAGAGCACCCACCTGATCTGTGGACATGAATCCAACCTGGGTTGCGCTGAAACCTTTTAGCTGCTTTGAGGTGAAAAAGGCTATTTGTTCCGAAGTCAGAGACAGTACTTGTGCCTCCCCAAGATTTTGTAACTGTTTAGCCTTTAGTGTCTCTATAAAATCTACACTTAGTCCACTCCAGTCCCCAGCTTCAATCGCGGCAACTTGCGTTGAGCTCAACGCATTTATCTGTGACTCATTAAAAAGATTTAATTGGGTCGTAGACAGAGCGGCTATTGCGTCAGTTGAAAGGCCCTTGATCTGGTCTTTGCGCAACCCCCCCAATACTGCATCGCTCAGACCAGCAACCGTATCTGCGCTTAGTTCTCCAAACTGAGCTGTTTTTAAAGCCCCAATAAAACCTTCGTCGACAGCCGCAAACTGATCAGCGGTTAGAAACCCCAGAAAGTCTGCGTCGAGACCTCGAACCTGGCTGGTTGATAAAGCGTTAAGCTGAACTCCTGTCAGGGCCTGAACAAATTCTTCAGTTAACGCACCAAGTTGGGTGGCGCTAAGTCGGGCAATATCAGTAACATCAAATTGTGCAGCCTGCTCCGCCCCAAAACTAGCAAGTTGCCCCGTTGTTAACGCGTTAATTTGCGCCCCCTCAAGCGCAGCAATTCTTTCGAATATAGCCTCGTCGGCAGTCGCCAAGGCATCTGCATTCAGCGCCGAGATTTGCGCACGCGAAAACGCTTCAAAGTCAGCATCTTCTGTTGCCCTTAATTGGTCTGCCGTTAACGCAGCCACCTGGTCTGTAGACATCGCCGCAAAGTCATCAGGCGTGAGGGCAGTAATTTGCGCTGACGAGAGTTGTGATATTCCCGTGGGTGTAAGCGCGTTGATAATTGACATTCTTAACTCCCGTCTATTTTGCTTACGATATCGTTTACTTTTTTACCAGGTCGCTTTCTAGAGCACTAAAGATTAAGACGTTAATTATCCTTATCTTTAATTGCCGTATTTACTGAGCTAGCCCTGCAAATAGGCTAGCTCAGTCTTGCGGCCCTTATTTCAACAGGGCGAGTACTGCTTGCGGCAGCTGGTTTGCTTGGGCCAGCATTGCAGTAGCAGCCTGCTGGATAATCTGCTGCTTCGCCAAGTCAGTCGTTGCGCTGGCGTAGTCGACGTCCATGATCTGGCTTCGTGCCGCCTGGGTGTTGGTTGAAATATTTGCCGCATTATCTGCGGCATATGTCAGGCGATTAATCGTGGAACCGATCGTTGAGCGCAGCGCAGAGATTCCGTCGATAGCGTCATCCAGCGTGGCTATTTCCACGAGTGCAGAACCAGAATCACCAATCTCGGCAGTCGGGCCGCCTGCAATAGTTGCAAGGTCGACAGCATCGCTCAAATCAATACTTATTGCGTCGTTCCCATCCACATCACCATCTGAACCCGCACCAACCTGAAATACGAAAATACCATCTGCATCCCGCCCCGCATCGCCCGCAAAAACGCTCATTCCGTTCCAAGTGGTTCCGGCCAGAATTCGGTCTATTTCTCCAGCAAGGGCTTGATATTCCGCGTCGAGGTATCCTTGCTGGTCTGCAGAGTTGGTGTCATTAGCAGACTGGACGGCCAATTCACGCATCCTCTGCGCCATGTTTGAGACCGCGCCCAGTGCCCCTTCAGCGGTCTGCAGGAAGCCAATCGCGTCGTTAGCGTTTCTCACTGCCTGGTCGAGTCCCTTGATCTGCGTGGTCATGATCTGACCGATTGACAGACCTGCGGCATCATCCGCAGCTGAGTTGATTCGGTTGCCTGTCGACAGCTGCTGCATGGTTTTGTTAAGGCCCCGGCCGTTCACCACAAGTGATTGACTGGCGTAAAGCGAACGTACGTTGGTGTTAATTACCTGTGCCATCTTTATCTCCTTTGACTCTTTATAAAAGTTTTACCAATCAAACAATTGCGCATTACTTAGTGCTGTCATAATGAATCGGTAAATTCATTTTTTAGTTAATAGCTACACGCTTTTAGAAATAAGTTTCCCGGTCATTTTTTCGAGATTTTTTACGAATGCCACGACAGACTCGTCAGGAATCTGGCGAATAACTTCTCCGCTGTGACTGTTCTTTACGGTAATAACAGCCCTCCCAAGGCTTTCGTCTACCTCAAAAGAAAGCGAGCTATTCTTGCTCCGTAGTTGGTCGTTTAGCGCCTGAATCGCTCGCGACACTTCTTCCGCACCTAGCTGCAGCTGCTTCACGTCCAGCTTTGGCGTCGCATCTTCCCGCACCTGCGGAGCCTTGGGAGTATCCTTCGCGCTGACGTTTTTTACCTCGACGCTTGCGCGCGAGTTAGCCCCCAAACCCTGCCGGGAACTAGCACCAGAAAGTGTGTTTATCTCTGTCATGTCTACCCCTTTTACTGCCAATTTCTTAGCCAAGAAAAGGCCTACGTCAGAGTATTCGGCGGTAAAAAGATAAACTTAAGGGCAGTGCTTGCCTTTCACCTTTACGAGGACTACCCACGGTAACTAAGGGGGGTTATCCGCAAGGCGGACTTTTAAATTGCTCGCCCCAATTCTGCCTACATCAGGGCGGGAATTATTTATGGCCTGGGCTAGTCTGGCACGCAGCGCGAAGACGGGAGGAGGGGGGGGACTTAGGCAGTACTAGCCGTTCTTGAGGGATGCCATCATTGCATCAAAGCTTCCCTGCATGCCGGTCTTACTTGAGTTTGTGCTTGAGACAATACTGTCCATCAGCGAGAACTGTTCAATGTATTTGGCATGGAGACGGGTCATACGTTCATCAAGCCGATCGAGATCGGACTGGTGGGCTACCTTTTGTGTCGTCGCGCTCTTGGTAAGCTCGTCAAGAAGTCCGCCCGTCTTTGTAAGGAGGTCCAAACTTCTCGCAGCGTCTCCCGCAAGCCCCTTCTCTCCCGCGGTCAGGACAGATTGCTGAGTCTTGTCGTTGGTTAGCATCTTGACAACTTCGGGGAAGTGTTCAGCAAGCGCTGAGTCAAGGCTGCCCTTGTTAAATGTCAATTTTCCATAACGATCGAACTCTAGCCCAATGTCACGCCCTGCCGCTATCGATCCTGATGCGCCGCTGGAGGTGCCCTCGATGAAGCCCCGCAGAGTTCTGGTCACCGCAAATACTAAGGAGTCACCGGCAAGAGAACCCCCATACTGCTCGACCGCGCTACCACGATCGTCAAGTACCTTGAGGGCGTCAATGAGGTCGTTGTACTTAGTGACTAGGTCATCCAGTTTTGTCTCTATCGTTGAGGGGTCTACCTCAAGCTTGAGGTTACTGGTCGCGCTCGTTGATTTAAGCGTGAGAGTAACACCGTCTACCAAGTCATTGATTACGTTAGATGGCCGACGAACAGTGAGCCCGTTAAGCTCCAGCTCTGCGTCTACCGCATCGACGATTGGCGGACCAGAGAAGTCTAGCCCCTCAACAGTTACTCCATCGGCAAGGCTCACGGTAAAGGCATTGTCTGCGCCAAGACCACCAACAAGGACTATCTGGTATGGGTTATCACCTACGCCGGTATTTACAAGAGACGCCTCGATCCCAAGTTCAACAGCATTTATGGCGTCAACGACACCCTGGGGGGTGGCAGTAGTGACCCCCACCTCGTGTGCAACTCCATCGGCCTTTGTGATGAACACGCTGAAGCCGGACCCATCACCGAGCGTCGACCCAGCCCCCCCAAGCCCTGCCGAGCTTGACACCTGAGCGTGCGCGAGGCCCACAACCCTAAGACTGTAACTGGCAGCCCTCGCGCTTGTAGTGGTGGTAACGGTTAATGCGGAGGGTTCGTCAAAGCTTCCAACCACCGAAGAGAGCTCGCCCACCTCGTCAAAGGACTGAAATGCAGTCTTAATCTGCAAGAGATTGTAGTTGACAACGCCAAGCGCTGAAATTCGTGCATCAGTCTTTGCAATGCGTTTGTCGATCGCATCCTTACGCGGGGCGCGCTCGGCCTCAACCAAGTCGTCGGCGAGCTTCTGAATGTCGATTCCTGACCCGGCTTTCAGAGAGGAAACTACATTTACGTTTGCTGTCATCAGTGCCCTTGATAACTTATTTTTAACCTTATCGGTTAAATATTAAAAAAATTAAGGCTCTGACCTAACGCAGTATAGAAAAAAGGTTCAGCTGGGAGAGCTTCGCGAAGCTATTCATGCCAGACTCTAAGGCCAGCATCTGCTGGTTCAGCTTTGTCACAGCGGACGCGTAGTCTAGGTCCTGGGTATTGGAGAGTGTCTCCTGAAGCCTCAGCCTGGTCTCACTGACAAGCGACTGTTGCCGGTCTATAGCGACCTGCCTTGCACCGAGGTTCGCAAGCCCAAGGTTTACCGACTGCCCCAGCTCGTCCATTTCCCCTATAGCTCGTTGCACGTTACTACGATCCCCACTCTCTAACGCAGAAACAAATTCGTCAACTGACTGGAAGAAGCTAATCTTTTCCAAACCGGCGTCACCTGGCCGCTTTAGCCCCCCGAACACATCCGTGCCGGGCTGGGTGCTCACGGTCTCGCCATTGGTCAGGTCACTGAGGGTCGTCCTCGTACTATCTCCCTCATACCCCCCCCCGTTTCCGGCAGAGGCAAACGGGGCGGCGCCGGTCCTTGTGCCCGCAAAAAGATATCCACCAAGTTCATCCCTCGCGTTGGCGGCGGCTGTAAGGCTCGCACGTATACCGATCGCCTCTTCAGCTAGTGCCTGGAGCTGCTGCGTACTATAGGTGTCGTTCGACGCCTGGATAGCAAGCTCCTTCAACCTGGCCATCATGTCACTCACACCTCTCAGGGAAACCTCTTGAGCGGAAAGTCTTGTCTTGATGACACCCAGCGCCTTTTCTATACTATCTTGGCGAGAGATGGCAGAATTTATCCGATTGACGGTTACCGCCTTTTCCGGTTCGTCACTGGGCTTTAGGAGCTGCAGGCCGGTGGACAGTTGCGCCTGCGTCCGAGCTGCCTCGTTTTGAATCCTTGCGAACAGCTTGGCCGAGCTATCGAAGAACATTCTTGTCGACACCTTGTCAACCATAATTACGCCCGTTACCTTCTGCTCTTTATTGAGTCGAAAAGATCGTTTGCAGCTTGAATGACCCTAGCGTTGGCCTGGTAGGCCTGCTGGAACCGGATGAGGTCTGCTGCCTCCTGATCGATGCTGACACCCGAGACTGCGTCTCTCGACTGCTCAGCCTGCCCCCTTACAACCTCTAGCGCGTCTGCAGATATCTTGGCCTGCGTCGCAAGGCCACCAACCCTAGTCACCTGTTCAAAATATCCCTCGGAGAGCGTCAAGCCGCCGGGGAGTACTGGTTCGGTCTCTAGGTTGACAACCTTGTTGATGTTACTGTTGTCTCCAATACCGTCATGGTTACCGTCGACGTGGAACTTGTCGCCATCGACTAATGTGTCAGAAAAGGTAACCCTCAGGCCCGCAAAGTCAATGCTCCCAGACCCGTGATATACCCGACGGGCAAGCTCGGTCTGTGTCTCGGTGTCTTTTATAGAAATGTAGCCTATCCCATCGTCGTCTGGATCAACAAACGTAAACTCAAAAGTATCCCGCCGAAGAATATCCTCACGCATAACTGTGGGCGGGGTAGAACTTGCAGACACAGTGGCAATACCGCTCCCGCTTACCATGTAGATAAGGTCATCGTGAGTGGGGCCATCGATGTATACACCGGTTCGCATACCCAAGGCCTTCATTACAGCAGGGGAGCCACCGAGCTGAGGGTCCAGCCCGATTTCGATCGGTCCGCTTGCGGGCTCGGCGTAATACCTACCGACTGGCAAAAGCATGTCTCCGTATACGTTTATCGGAGTGCCGTCATTATTCTTTAGTAATAGCTTTCCTCCAGAGGCACTAGCTACCACCCTGCTGTTAAGAGGAGTATCACCCCAGTCGATAAGATTAACGGCAGCAACTAAGGCGTCTAAGTCTGGCCTGGTGCCAACATCACCAGTCGCTGAAATTGTTTGCCCGTTAACAATTAGCGAAAGACCTTCGCCGGGAACCGAGAAAGATTCAACTGTCAGACGGACCTCGGTGGGGTTGACGCGATTGAGCTTGAGTTGGCCGCCATAGTCGCCGGCTCCCGACAGTAGAGTGCCGCCTACGCTTATACTAGATCCGTCTCCATTGGCCAGAATAAGTTCTTTACCAGAGACGCTTGCCACAACTCTGCTGGAAGGTTCGAGTTCTCCCCAATCGATGCCGTTTATTGCCGCAACCAAATCGTCCAGGCTTGGTTTGGCAACTAGGTCACCCGCATTGAATGCGGCCCTATCATTAATACTTAAAGTTCCGGTATTCCTAGAAAAGAGTGAAGCAAGGGGCAGCCGCACCTCGTTTTGGGCTGTGGCCACCACACCAGTGTCTTCAGTCTTTGAGTTAATCCAGTCGGCGATTTCATTGGCGCCTTGGAATCCGTTGTCAGCCGTGTCTAGCGCGGGCATGCTAACCCCGTTTAGCACGATTGCGCCATCCGCTATGGGGAAATCCCATGACAGGCTGGTGTGATCGGTTAGTATTGTTGCGGCGACGTCTTCATAACCAACCAGTACGCCAACGTTACGCTTATCAACCTCAGACCACTGCTTCTCGTATATAGGGCTCTGCAGGGCTAGTGCACGAACCCCCAAAAAATAACCTTCACCACGATATTGAGGGTTATCGCCAAGGTAGGCATTTAGGTAGCTGTTGCTTACAGTAGCGCCCCCAACTATTCCTGCGGCACTTAAGAGCTGATCGGCATTGTCAATACTCTGACCTAGGATGTTTCGCCCGTCGCTCGTCACCAGCTGTGGCCATTGATCTTGCTCACCATCCAGGTATATGACCGTGTCGACAGAGCCCGCCGGTATTTTAAAGACAGATTGAAGGCCACCGCCGATGTTAACACTTACGCTGTCCCCACTGACCGCCAGAACGTCTGTTAATGCCAGCGGGTACGATGGTGTCTCACCAACACTTGATACCGTGGCGCTCGCATCTCCTAGGTTAGTCGCATCTACAGTAACTCGAAAAAGAGAGGCGGCAGCGACTCGCTGAGGATCACTAAAGAGGACAGCCATGTTTGCCGCAGCCCCGTCGCCCTCGCCGTCCACACCAAACAGATCTCCACCTCGTTCCCCGAGAAGATCCGTGCCGTTGCGCTGAATGGCGTTAATCTCGTTCGCAAAGGCTGCGGCCAGGCTATCTAGACCCCTGGCCGTTGGTTGTAGGATTTGTTCCCGAAAGACAAGCGCTGCACCGAGGCGCCCACCGGTAACCGAGCCCACAGTCTCCGCATCACCGTAACTATCGAGAACGAAGTTCGTTGTCCCCTGCGGCCGGAATTCGATACTTAGCGCCCTCGAATTTTGACCGCTCACCAGCACCCCCTGACCCTGGTTATATGCCAGCGAGATGTTCACCTCGCCGTTTGTCTCAAAATCAGCGCTAAAACCGACTAATTCGGAGAGGTCTCGAAGCAGTCTGTCGCGCTGATCCAAAAGCTCTGGCGGCTGACTGTTTAGTTCTGGCTTCTTGCTAAGCTGCGAATTTACATACGCGATTTGGCCCGCCATGTTGTTGACCTTTGTTACAACATCGCTCTGGTCTCGCTTAGCCTGCTCATCAATCTGGGCAAGCGTGCTACTCGTTTGCCTGAACCCTGTGGCAAGTGACTGAGAGTTACGAATGAAGGCGCTTCGGTAGATCACAGATGATGGATCGGATGACAAGTCGCGGGCAGCGCCAAAAAAACCATCTATGAGACCTGAGAGCCCACTACTGCTGCTTGCCATCACATCCACGACCTGGTTGGCGTATTCAACAAGCTGGCTCTGCGTGAAAACCAGGCTATTACTATTTCTCAGGTTTTGTTCCAGAAACTCGTTATAGGCTCGCCTTACACCGGCACTGGTTACACCGTTTCCCAAGAAGTTGTTGGCGATTTGCGTTGAGGGTTGGGCTACGAGGATCTCCTCCTGGCGTACGTAGCCGTCCGTCGCGACGTTGGCGATGTTGTTGCTCACCGCCGCCAGCGCGCGTTGGTAGACGAGGACTCCTGATGTGCCTGTGGATAGGAGGTCGGCCATATCTAGGCTCTAGTCACTCGAGGGTCTTTGTAGGCTTTAAGTCAAAGCCTTTTTTTTCAAAGCCTTGCCCTGCGCCGGCGCCCCGATCCAGCGGATAGGCTGTCACCTGCTTGGCGCCTACGGGAAATCCGCCCGCCCCCCCTAGTGCAGGCTGCAGACTTGCGCCACGGCTAGCCAGTATGCTCTTCGTCATCTGGTCTGCTAGCCCGAGGGTGCCACGCTTAGCTAGCTGAACAGACAGCTCCTTGTCGAACATGTCTCGATACAGCTCTTCGGCGTTGGATCCAGTAAGCTCGCTCCTTGGTGAAGCCTCCCGCATAGACTTCAACATCATCTCCACAAAGAGCGCCTCAAACTGACTTGCCGCATCCCGTATGCGCTGCTCCTCACCAACGGAGTGCTGGGCCTTGAGTTCTGTCAGCCCTCGAAGGTCAAGGTAGGTAGCCGATCCGGATCCTTGGACACTCATGTAGGCCCCTAAATGATGATAAGCTCAGCCCGCAGGCTGCCAGAAGTCTTCAGCGCCTCAAGGATCGCAATTAGCGCGGAGGGAGAGGCCCCGACCTGGTTTACCGCGTCGACAATCTGCCGCAGGTCTATACCGGGCTGAAATAAGAACATCGGCTTCTTGTTTTCAGATACCCCAACCTCCGCGTTTTGTGTGGCCTGCGTCTGCCCTTGAGCAAGAGCGTTAGGCTGTGACACCTCGTTAGTAGCCGCCACCGTTACAGAAATAGTACCGTGCGATACCGCCGCCGCAGCGACCTTGACTGCGCGGCTTATGACTACGGTTCCAGTGCGCGCGTTCACGATTACCCTGGCCGGAGGCTCGCTTGGACGAACCTCAATATTTTCGATCTCCGCCACGAACGTAACCCGCTGGGTCAAGTCTTCTGGGGCCTTTATCGCGACAGACATCGCGTCGATCGCGTTTGCAATACCATCGCCAAATCGAGCATTAATGGCGTTGACAATCGCAGAAACCGTAGAGAAGTCGGCCGATCGCGTGTTGAGAACCACCTTGTCAGAGCGTGCAAACGGCGTCTGGACCTGGCGCTCCACGGTTGCGCCGTTGGGGATTCTTCCCGCGGTGGGCACCCCGATAGTCACAGACGAACCCGCGGCGCTGGCGGATACCCCGGTCACGTTGAGCGCGCCCTGAGCAATCGCATAGACCTGCCCGTCGACACCCCTAAGACTGGTCATTACCAAGCTCCCCCCACGAAGGCTTGAGGCCTTACCCAGGGCGGATACGTTGACATCGATACGCTGTCCTGGCTTTGCAAGCCCCGGGAGGTCGGCTGTCACCAGTACCGCAGCCGCGTTCTTGAGGTCGAGCTTGCCCGGCAACGCTGTAGTCTCGGCGTCTGTCATAGATCCGTCGGCTTGCAGGCCAAGCCTCAGCATCATCTGTCGAACGCTTTGGGTAGTGAATATGAAGTCGTTACCGTCACCGGTACCGTTAAGGCCAACCACCACGCCGTAACCAATGAGTTGGTTTGACCTTATAGCGGCAACGCTCGCGAGGTCTTTTATCCTGTCCGCTTGTGCAGCGTGAATACACACCAGGCCAAGGAGCAGGAAGACAAATTTAAGTATGCTTTTCATACTAGAACGGCCAAAGCTTCCAGATGAGTTTGGTGCCCCAACCCGCCTTGTTAGCGTCTGCAAGGTCACCGCTGCCTCGGTACGATATTTGAGCGTTCGCTAGGCGACTCGACTGCACGGTGTTGTTTCTCGCGATGTCTACCGGCCTCACTATCCCGCTCAACTGAATGACTTCTGTCCCCTCAGATAGTTGCAACTGCTTTTCACCTCGCACAACTAGGTTGCCGTTGGCAAGTACCTCAACTACAGTGACAGCGACTGCTCCCTTGATCGAGGCCTGTTGCCCAGCAGTCCCCGTGCCCTCGCTTGAAGTTTTTGCACCCGAAAGGCTGATCCCATCGAGAAACGGAGACGCGTTACGGATCTTACCTAACGCACCAGAGGGGATTGCGTCAGTACTGGAATCTCTGGATGCAGTTGTATTTTGGGACCTGGCAGCTTGCGCTGACTCGTTGAGTAGCACAGTAATTACATCGCCCACCCTGAAACTAAGGCCCTGACTAAAGAAGTCTATCGCCGTGCCCCCGCTAAAAATTGCTCCGTCCGGAACCTTTTCCACCATCTCAGTGGCAGGATACGCTGGGGCAAACTTGGCGTTGGTCTTTAGATCAGCCTGCTGGTGTACGCAGCCAGCGAGAATCACGCCAAAAGCGGGGAGAAGGGCCCTAGAGAAAATTTGCATGATTAGAGATTTTGGTTGAGGTAACGGAGCATGCCGTCGACAGAACTAATCGCTTTCGAGTTGATCTCGTAAGCGCGCTGAGTCTCAATCATGTTGACCATCTCCTCAACAACGTTTACGTTTGAAGACTCTAGTGCGCCCTGCATAAGGGTGCCAGCTCCTGCCTGACCCGGTACCAGCACGACCGGGGCCCCGCTGGCAGTGGTCTCCTTCATAAGGTTTCCCCCAAGGGCCTGGAGTCCTGCCGGGTTAACGAAACGTGCGATTTGAATTTGCCCCAGGACCTGAGAAGCCCCGCCAACCACCTCAGCCTTAACCGACCCGTCTTGACCAATACTAATGCTGAGTGCGTTATTTGGGATGGTTATGGCGGGCTGTAATAGGGTTCCGTTGTTAGTTACAAGCTGCCCGGTTGCAGAAATTTTAAACGCACCGTCCCGCGTGTAACCTATAGTTCCGTCGGCCTGAGCGATCTGAAAAAAACCATCGCCCTGGATAGCAAGGTCGAAAGCATTTTTTGTCGTGATGAGATTGCCCTGTGCGTGCGTCTTTTCGGTAGAGACTATCCGCACTCCCGTGCCCACCATCAAGCCCGTGGGCGACTGCGCGTCAGCGCCAGCCCCCACCTGCCCCCCCGGGGCTCTCACTTTTTGGTACAGCATGTCTTCAAACACCGCGCGGTCTCTCTTGAAGCCCGTGGTGTTTACGTTTGCCAGGTTGTTGGAGATGGTCGACATGCGCGTCTGCTGCGCGTCGAGGCCTGTCTTAGCAATCCATAAAGATGCATCCATTTTTCACTCTTTCCTAGTTAGCCAGTTAGCTTCAGGAGCTGCGCCCCTCGCTCATCATTGTCTTGAGTTTCCTTAATGATCTTTATTTGCATCTCAAAGGATCTCGAGTAGTCGATGAGTTTGACCATCGCCTCAACTGCGTTGACGTTGCTACCTTCCAAAGCACCCGGTGTCAACGAGGGGGGTTCCTTTCCCCCGGTTATGTCTGTACCTTTTGGTGCGCCAAGCGGCTCAAAAAATCCATCCGATCGTCTGACAAGCTTTGTATTTGAGGCGTCTCTTAACAAGATCTTTCCAACGAGTTGCGACGCCACCGCTCCCTGCTGCCTTGGGTCCCTGGCGTAGACGCTGCCATCAGGGGTAATGTTTACCTCTAGGCCTGCGGGTATCGTTATGGTCCCGGCATCCCCCAAGACTGCGTTACCGGATCCAGTCTCCAACACGCCGGTTTCGCTGACCCTCAGGTCCCCTCTGCGGGTAAATCCCCGCTCTCCACGCTCACCTTGCACCGCCATTACAGTTTGGCCGTTTAAGGAAATATCGAGAGGTCTACCTGTGCTCATCACTGCACCTGGACGCATGTTGATCGTGTCCGTCGCCTCGACCCTGGGCTGGTATCTTGAATCGAATCCTACCCCC
>Ga0129336_10002091_pt1 | contig 12285 bp, 10 predicted proteins | sample CPB6_02_DNA_FD_96878 | JGI IMG/M metagenome (GOLD analysis project Ga0129336, IMG submission 96878) | Freshwater to marine salinity gradient microbial communities from Chesapeake Bay, USA - CPBay_Sum_0.6_0.2_DNA | ecosystem: Environmental > Aquatic > Marine > Coastal | place: USA: Chesapeake...
AAATCAATGCAAGCCTCTCTCATTGGGAGAAACCAGGTTGAGGACAGAAACCGCTGCCATGGCGGGCGTTGTACTGTTAAGGGGATAAGATTTTTTTGACAATGCCCGGGCCCTCATAGATAAATCCTGTCCATACTTGCACGAGGGATGCGCCCAATTGAATTTTATCCTGGAAATCTTGTTTTGAAAAAACGCCTCCGCTTGCGATGATGGGTACTTTTCTTTCAGTAAGATGTATCAATTCCCTCAGCACTTCGTCAGATTTCTGTTTCAATGGTGCTCCACTGAGTCCGCCAGCTCCAATCAAATTCGATTCAGTTTTGCTTTTGTTGCTGAGCCCTTCTCTGTCAATTGTGGTATTGCTTGAAACCAATCCATCCAGTTTAACCAATTGGCAGATGTCAGCAATGTCTTTTAATTGTTCTTTGGTCAGGTCGGGTGCAATTTTCAGCAAGAGTGGTTTTGGATGTTCTCTTGACTGATTATTGTCCTGCAACTTTTGCAATATTTCCAGCAATGCATCTTTCTCTTGCAAAGCTCTTAATCCTGGTGTATTCGGTGAACTCACATTCACAACAAAATAATCAACCACATCAAATAGTTCTTCGAAGCAGGTCAAATAGTCCTTCCATGCTTCTTCATTGGGCGTGGTTTTATTTTTACCGATATTTCCTCCTATGATCATGCTTCCTTCTACCTCATCTCTTCTCCCTCCTCCCTTGTTGTATAATATCAATCTTTTTTTGATTGCTTCCACTCCATCATTGTTGAAGCCCATTCGGTTGATGAGGGCTTTGTTATGAGGGAGTCTAAATAATCTGGGTCTTTCATTTCCTGATTGAGGCTTTGGAGTTACGGTGCCGATTTCTACAAATCCGAAACCCAATGCTTCCAGTGCTTGTAAGTATGTAGCATTTTTATCGAATCCGGCACCGAGTCCCACAGCATTTCTGAAACGGAGTCCAAACAAATTTTTTGAACCATTGTCGGGTTTTGGAGTAAACCATTTTTTTAAAAAATATCTGGGAATGGGAAATTGGCAGCAGCATTTCAGCAGGTTCATGGAAAAGTAATGCGCTCTTTCCGCATCGAGTAAAAAAAGCACATTTCTCAATACCTGATACATGTTGGCAAATTTAATCCTTGTATTTCGTAAATTCGGGATAATCCCAAATCAAAACTTATGCAAGAAGCATATATCGTTGCTGGCTATCGTACGGCTATTACAAAATCAAAGCGAGGCGGATTTAGATTTACGCGTCCGGATGATCTTGCCATAGAAGTAATCAAAGGACTCATGCAATCAGTCCCTCAAGTGGAAGCATCTCTGGTGGATGATGTGATTGTTGGAAATGCAGTACCGGAGGCAGAGCAAGGATTGCAAGTCGGTAGAATCATTGCAGCTAGGGCATTGGGGCATCAGGCACCTGGCATTACCATCAACCGGTATTGTGCATCAGGATTGGAAAGCATTGCCATGGCCACGGCAAAAATCAGATCAGGAATGGCAGATTGCATCATTGCCGGTGGAGTAGAGAGCATGAGTTTTGTGCCTGCCTCCGGGTGGAAAACAGTTCCTTCTTATAACATCGTTTCAGAGGAGCCAGATTTTTATTTGAACATGGGACTAACTGCAGAAGCAGTGGCAAAAGAATTCCAGGTATCAAGAGAGGAGCAAGATGCTTTTGCGTTTTCTTCTCATCAAAAAGCCTTGCAGGCCATTCAAGAGGGCCATTTTAAACATGGGATTTTACCCATCACGGTGCAGGAAGTTTATTTGGATGTAAAAGGGAAAAAACAAAAAAGAAGTTTTGTGGTAGATATAGACGAGGGGGTGCGTGCAGATACCAGTTTAGATGGACTCGCCAAACTCAAACCAGCTTTTGCAGTCAATGGCACAGTAACAGCAGGCAATGCCTCTCAAACCAGTGATGGCGCTGCATTTGTATTGGTGGTGGGTGAAAAAATGCTCAAGCAGTTAGATTTGAAACCTATTGGACGATTGATACATTGTGATGTTGCAGGTGTTCATCCTCGCATCATGGGAGTGGGTCCGATTGAAGCCATTCCAAAAACATTGAAAAGAGCAAACATGTCAATTGATCAAATTGATTTGATTGAATTGAATGAAGCATTTGCATCTCAGTCACTCGCCATTATTAAAAAATTGGGGCTTGATACCTCCAAAGTGAATATCAATGGGGGTGCCATTGCATTGGGTCATCCCCTTGGTTGCACAGGGACAAAATTGACAGTTCAGTTGTTGGACGACCTGAAGAGAACCCATAAGAAATATGGAATGGTTTCTGCATGTGTAGGCGGTGGACAGGGGATAGCAGGTATTTTTGAGCGACTCTAATTTTTGCAATACTGTTGCAAATTTTAATTTTTCTTCCTTAGCTTTGTTCCAGACCTGGAGCAATGAGATTCTCTTTCATTTTATTTTTCATCCTTACGCAACAATTGCATGTGCTTGCACAGTGCACCTATTCCATCAGTGGAGTCATCAGGGATGAAGATCAGCAGATCTTGCTTGAAAAAGCAACTGTCAGCATCATCGAATTGAATAAAACCGTGATGACAAATGTTTCAGGTCGCTACAATTTCAATGGATTGTGTCAGGGAGACTACACCATCAAAGTAACCCATGCCGACTGTCAAACGATAGAGATGCATATTCATTTGAAAGATGACATGCAGCAGGATTTTGTACTCTCACATACTGAAAATAGGTTGAAGGAAGTAGTGGTGGTTGGGACTTCGGTTGTTCGTCCAGAGGGAATGACTGGTGAGCTAAAGGGAAGACAGTTGCTCTCAACACGTGGATCTAGTCTTGGTGAGTCTTTGCAAAAAATTGCTGGTGTGACAGTACTTCAAACTGGTAATAATATTTACAAGCCCGTCATTCAGGGATTGCACAGCAGCAGGGTATTGATTTTGAACAATGGCATCAGACAAGAGGGGCAACAATGGGGGAGCGAACATGCACCTGAGATTGATCCTTATGTTGCGAATCGTTTGACTGTTATCAAAGGTGCCGCTTCTGTTCGTTATGGTGGTGATGCCATCGGTGGGGTGGTTTTGGTGGAACCAAGATTGTTGCAATACAGAAAGAAAATCAGTGGTGAGGTCAATCTTGCTGCATTCTCGAATAACAGACAAGGTGTGATAAGTACCTTGATTGAAAGTTCATTTGATAAAAAAGAAAAAACTTCTTGGCGTTTGCAGGGTACTGTTAAGAGAGGAGGGAATGCAAAAACGCCTGCCTATTGGTTGAAGAATGCTGGTTTGGAGGAAGCAAACATGTCAGCATCATTCGGGTGGAGAGACAAAAGCAGGGGGCTGGAAGCTTTCTACAGTTTATTCAACACACGCATCGGCATCTTCAGTGGTTCGCATATCGGAAATCTGACCGATCTCCAAAACGTGATTGCATTACAAGAGCCGCCGGCGTTCATCAAGAATGCTGATTTTTCTTATGTCATTGATCGTCCCTATCAATCTGTTCAGCACCAGCTGATGAAAATCAAAGCATACAAAGAATACAACGATGCAAGCCGAATCAATCTCGTTATTTCTTCGCAATACAACCAGCGAAGAGAATATGACAATATTCGCTCAGAATCAACTTTGCCTCAGTTGGAATTGAGTTTGCTTACCAATATGGTAGACATTGTTTGGGAACATTTCAAAAATCCCCGCATGAAAGGTTCAATGGGTATAAATATCATGCACCAGTTGAATTCAATCAACTACCGGTATTTTGTACCCAATTATCAGTCACTTGATATCGGTGTCTGGGCAGCTGAAAAATACCAGAAAAACAAATGGCAGCTTGAGGCTGGACTCCGCTACGATCTCAGAAACCGTTTTGATATTTCCGACAACGACAAGGCACCATTTGATGTCCTTACCGGAAATGCTTTGCTGCCTGGTGCTCCATATGGAACCACCCTGTTTCAGGGAATTTCAGGCACTGGATTGGTGGCATACAAATTAGATGATGCGGTCAGGATCTCTTTTACCCTCTCCTCTGCCTGGAGAGCTCCGCAAATCAATGAACTGTTCAGCAATGGATTGCATCATGGTGCTGCACGAATTGAAAAGGGGTTCATGGGACTGAAAACTGAGAGAGCATACAGTGCCATGGGTTCACTGATTGTGAAAAAAGAAAGATGGGAAATTGACTGGGGTGTATACAATAAATGGATCAACGATTTTATTTACCTCCAACCGGGGTTTCCACCATTGCTGACCATACGTGGGGCTTTTCCTGTATTTGATTATACACAGACCAATGCAAACTTATCCGGAACTGATTTGAATCTGATCTACAAAATCAACAATCATTTGACTGCAGGATCAAAAGCCTCTTTGCTCAGGGCTTTTGATCTCCTTGCAAAAACATGGCTGATTCAAATGCCATCGGATCGGTATGAGTCAGACCTAGAATACACCTTTGCAGATGGAAAGAAAACAAGGCAGCCCTATGTTAAAATGATATTTCAACATGTAACCAGACAACAACGTGTTCCTCCAACAGGAAACATCGAGGTCAAAGATGCAAGAGGAAATATTTTCATGAAATCAGACTACATCGAGCCACCTGCAGCTTATAGCTTGGTGAATGTTGAGGCAGGAACCGGACTTGACATCAAAGCACGCAAAGTTGATTTGGTTTTCAATGTATACAATGCTTTCAATGTTTCCTACCGAGATTACATGAATGCCTTCAGGTATTTCAGTTTAGACCGAGGCAGAAATATTTCAATCAAAATTAAATATTCACTATAATAAAACTCAATTCACATGAAAACTAAAATGTTGTTTGCTTTTTTGCTGATTGGTATCGTTGGATTCACAAGTTGCAACAAGGAAAAAGCAGATCCAAATGAAGGCGAACTAATTACAACTGTAAGGGTTAAATTAACAGAGAAAGTATTGGGCGGTACAGGTGCATTGACGGTTTTTGAATTCAAGGATCTGGATGGTGAAGGCGGTGCTGCACCCTCTAAGTTTGATGAGATTACACTTCAAAAGGGCAAAATCTATGACTGTGTGTTGGAAATATTGAATGAAAGTGTGAGTCCGGCAGACAATATCACTGCTGAAATTATAGCAGAAGCAAACGACCATCAATTCTATTTTTCTGCTACCAATGGTCTTGTAAGCTTTAGCAACTTTAATGCAGATGGAAAGGGATTCCCACTCGGCACAACATCTCTTTGGACAGCTTCCTCCAATACAGGTTCCGGCACATTGAATATCACACTGAAACACAAGCCGGGTGTAAAAACAGCCAATGACAATGTAAGTGTAGGCGAAACGGATATTTCATTGGATTTCAAAGTGAAGGTTCTTTGATCAAGAGCCGGTAACTTTGATGCATGGAGCCATCTATCAACACCCCTGCATTGTTTTTTCCTGTCTTGACAAGACAATATGCTGCATCGAAAGGGAGATGTTAAAGACTGATCAGATGCGCTTTCTTTCTCCGATCTGCTGCCTCCACATGGCATAGTAGAGTCCCTTGAGAAGAATCAGTTCATCGTGTGATCCGGTTTCCACGATTTCTCCTTTTTCCAGTACATAAATTCTGTCTGCATGCATGATCGTCGAGAGGCGGTGTGCAATCAACAGGGTGATTTGTTCTTTCCTTGCAGAAATAGAGCGGATGGTTTCGGTGATTTCTTCTTCTGTGATAGAATCCAATGCTGATGTTGCTTCATCAAATAACAATACACGTGGATTTCTCAACAGTGCTCTTGCGATTGAAATTCGCTGCTTCTCTCCGCCTGAAAGTTTTAATCCTCCTTCTCCAATCACACTGTTGATGCCGTTTTCAGCTCTTTTCAACAATGATTGACAAGAAGCTTTCTCAAGCGCTTGCTGTATTTCTTCATTGCTGGCATTTGGATTAACAAACAATAAGTTTTCTTTGATCGTACCAGAGAACAACTGTGTATCCTGTGTAACAAATCCAATTTGTTTTCTGAGGTCCTCAAAATTGATCTCATTTTCGTCCAAGCCGTTGTATAGAATATTTCCTTCTTGAGGGCGGTACAACCCCACTAGCAATTTCATCAACGTTGTTTTTCCCGAGCCAGATGGGCCAACAAATGCAACGGTTTCCCCTTTATGGACGCTGAATGAAATGTTGTCAATTGCTTTTTGTTTTGCGGTGATATGCTGAAACCCTATTTGCTTGAATTGCAATGTTTCTATGTCACCCAGGTGGATAGGGACTTCTGGAACTTTCTCAGGTTCTTTTTCCATCAGTTTGTGGTAGTTGCCGATGGATGCTTCAGCTTCTCTGTAAGATAAAATGATGTTTCCGATTTCCTGCAGAGGACCAAAAATGAAAAAAGAAAAGAATTGCATCGTAACCATTTCATGCGGCTGCATGGAATCTTTGAAAATGAGATACATCAACAAAAAAAGTATGACCTGCCTGAGTGTATTTACCAATGTTCCTTGCAAGAAGCTGATGCTTCGGATCCTTTTCACTTTGGTTAATTCTAGTCCAAGAATTTTATATGTATCCGCATTCAAGCGCTTTACCTCCTGCTCTGTGAGACCAAGACTTTTTACCAATTCAATATTTCTTAAACTCTCTGTAGTAGTTCCAGCCAGTGAAGTGGTACTGCTGACGATATTTTTTTGAATTTGTTTTACTTTCTTGCTCAGCAAATTGGTCCCAATGCTTAACAACGTTATGCCAGCTATATATGCAATGGGTACTGACCAGTGAATGTATATGGATGCGTATACAAAAACAAATGTGATGCCAACCAAAATTGCAAACATTGCATTGAGAAAATAGTTGATGAATTTTTCTGTATCGGTTCTTACTTTGGTCAGTACGCTCAGGGTTTCTCCACTGCGTTGGTCTTCAAATTCCTGGTAGGGAAGTTTCATTGCATGCTGAAGTCCGTCGGTAAAAATTCTTGCACCAAATTTTTGGATGACAACATTCGCAAAGTAGTCTTGAAAATTTTTAGCAATTCTGCTTACCATCGCAGTTCCCATCGACATCAACAAGAGTGTGAGGGTCGTGGAAAAGAACAGATCCCATGTCATGGCATTTCCCTCTTCCTGGCCAGTATTGATTTCTTGTGAGAGTTTGATGATCCTTCCGAAAATGATTGGATCAATCAACGAGAATACGGTGTTGATGGTGGCCAACAACAATGTAAGTGCGATCAGCCATTTATAGGGTTTGAGGTAGGTTGCCAGTAATTTCATGCTGTAAAACTACATCAAATTTGGGCGACGATGTTTAAACTTTGAATATCAACTTTTTCTGAATGTCCATTTTATCATTTCCTTCCAAGTAACTTTTTTGCCGTAAAGCAAAATACCTGTTCTGTAAATTTTACCTGCGAACCAGGTGGTAAAGATGAATCCTCCAACCAGGCTCAACATAGAAGCTGCCAATTGCCAGTATGGAACGGTATTGGGAATGCCAAATGGAATTCTACCCATCATGATGATGGGAGATGTAAAAGGAATGATGCTCATCCATACGGCCATGCTGCTGCTTGGATTGGCCAGCACTCCGTTTAAAACAACAAATGAGAAAATGATGGGCATTGTGATGGGAAGCATCAACTGTTGTGCTTCTTGCGGGTCTTCATTGATCACACTTCCAACTGCTGCAAAGAGTGAAGCATAAAAAAGATATCCGCCAAGGAAGTAGAATAAAAAGAATCCAATGATCATCAGCCAATTCACTCCTTCGGTAAGAGTAGCTTTGGCTTCGAGAATTTTGGATGCCATGTCTGCATTTGCCATTGTTGCACCTGGAACTTGCGATTGCTGCATCTGCTGTGCTTGTTGAATGGTTTCAGTTGGCAGAAACATCGTGAGTGAGGTTGACAATGCAACAATCAGTGCAATCCACAGCAACAATTGGGTGAGTCCCACACCTGCAATTCCAATGATCTTACCCAACATGAGTTCAAAAGGCTTGCAGGAAGAAACAATGACTTCTGCAATCCGATTTGTTTTTTCTTCTGCAACACCGCGCATCACCATTGATCCAAAAATGAACATCGTCATATATATCAATATTCCGCTGCCAAAACCGATGCCATAGGCAAGTCCTGCGTTGGATTCTTTGTTTTTTCCTTTTTCGTCCTCCACCAAGTTCTTCACAGTTACATTTTCTTTTGATGCATTTTTGATCGAATCCAGGGTGGACTTTTGTATTCCTCTTTCAAGCAATAAATTGTTTTCCACTGCTTTGTTCAACTGCCGATCTATATAATTTGATTTTTCGAGTCCCAGTTGTTTTTTGGAGTGTATATTTCCGATGAGATGCTCGTCTTCTATAAATGTATATAAAACTGCATCAAACCCTTTGCTGATGTAGTTGTTTGTATCAACATCGTTGGTGAATTCAAATTGGAGATCGCCTTTTTCTGAGACCAAATTTTCCTTTAAAAACCCTGGGTCATTTGCCACTGCAATCTTTGTTTCCTCTTTGATCGTTGCAGCAAAGTATGCTGATCCAAAAATAAAAACAATAAATACCAATGGCATCAGAATGGTCATCAGCAGAAATCTTTTATTGCTGACTCTGGTAATATACTCTCTTTCTATGATGAGGGAAACTTTGTTCATGCTTGGATGTATTATGCTTGTTGAAATTGTCTGGCTTCAGGCGTGCCCTGCACCAATTCAATGAAAATATCATTCAATGAGGGGAGTATTTCATTGAAGGATGTAATGTGTAAGTTTTTGTCAATGAAGTAGGATAGGACCTGGTTGTTGCTGAATTCGCTGTTGATTTTAATTTTTAGTTTCTTATCGTTGAATGATTCAACATTGAATAGATGTGTTGCGGTGTTTTCTGCAAACAACGCTTGATCAAATTCAATTTCAAATATGTTTTTTTTGAATTGTTGTTTGATTTCACCCACTCCGCCGTCGAGAATCTTATTGCCCTTGTTTACCAAAACAATATGATCGCAAATTTCTTCCACTTGTTCCATTCTGTGGGTGCTGAAAATAATGGTGGCTCCATTTTGAGCCAGTTTAAAAATTTCATCTTTGATCAAATTTGCGTTCACCGGATCGAGTCCACTGAAAGGCTCATCCAAAATAATCAAATCCGGTTTGTGCAGCACTGTAGTAACAAATTGCAGTTTCTGGCTCATGCCCTTGCTCAGGTCTTCTACTTTTTTGTTCCACCACGATTCCATATTGAATTTGATGAACCATTCTTTGGTTCTTTCTTTTGCTTCTTTTTTGTCCAACCCTTTTAATTGTGCGAGGTAGAGCACCTGCTCTCCAATTTTCATTTTTTTATACAATCCTCTTTCCTCCGGCATGTAGCCAATATTGGCAACATCCGTCAACGGATTGAAAGGGAGATTGTTCAACAGGATATTTCCTTCATCAGGATAAAAAATACCAGTGATCATTCTCAGCAGCGTTGTTTTTCCCGCGCCGTTGGGTCCCAATAGTCCAAAAATGGAACCTTTGTTGATGGTAAAGCTGATATCGTCAACAGCTTTTTGTCCTGAGAAATATTTTTTCAGGTGCTGAATTTCCAGAGCAGTATTCATTGGATAAAATTACGCTTCTAAGGGCTGTGTTTTGTAAATTATTGATGAGTGGCTTGAATTGCATGTGCTACCTTGATGCCGTCCATCGCCGCACTTACAATGCCACCTGCATATCCGGCACCTTCTCCGCAAGGGTAAAGGTTTTTGATCTGTGGGTGATGCAGTTTTTCCTGGTCCCTTGGAATCCGCACTGGAGAGGAAGTACGGCTTTCGGGAGCAACAATGATGGCTTCTTCTGTTAAGTAGCCTTTCATCTTCTTTCCAAAAGACTTGAAGCCCTCTCTCAAGGTTTTTGATATAAATTCCGGCAGCACTTCATTGATATCAACCGAATGAACACCCCTTAGATAGGATGTTGCGGGCAAGCTATTGGATATTTTTCCATTGATAAAATCCGTCATTCTTTGTGCGGGGGCGACATATGCTCCACCACCGGATGCAAATGCTTTTCTCTCCACCATTTCCTGAAAATCATGTAAAACCAACCGCTCACTTGTATTTCGTCTCCGGACACTTCGGTCCGGATCTTCGACCTTGTCCCTAATCCCTTTCATTACATCCTCCAACTCAACCTGAACCACCATTCCGGAATTTGCGAATGGGTTGTTTCTTTTCGAAGGACTCCAGCCATTCACGACCAGCATTTCTTGTGAGGTGGATGCAGTGGCAATGATTCCACCTGGACACATGCAGAAAGAAAAAACCCCTCGGTTGTTCACCTGATCAACGAGTTGATAGGATGCAGGGGGAAGATAATTTCCTCTTCCCTGCCAAACGGGGCAATGATATTGAATGGAGTCGATCAATTGTTGGGGATGTTCGATTCTTACACCAAGCGCAAATGGTTTTGGTTCGATCAAGATGTTTTTTTCCTCCAGCAGACAGAAAATATCTTTTGCAGAATGTCCGGTGGCTAAAATGACTTGATCTCCCTCAAACAAATCACCGGTGGCTGTTTTGACACTGTTGATGAGGCTGCGCTCAATAGAAAAGTCGGTCAGTTTTTGATTGAAATGAACTTCGCCACCGGATCCAATGATTTGCGATCTGATGGATTCAATGATGCCCGGCAGTTTATTTGTTCCGATATGAGGGTGTGCAGTATACAATATGGATGGATCTGCTCCAAACTGAACGAGCAGCTGCAGGATCTTATCAATATTGCCTCTTTTATTGCTGCGCGTATATAGTTTCCCATCGCTGTAGGTACCTGCACCTCCTTCTCCAAAACAATAATTGCTTTCTTCGTTTAAGATGCCTTCGCGGTTCAGTATTGCCAAATCTCTTCTTCTTTCCCGCACATCTTTTCCTCTTTCAAGGATGATTGGTTTGATTCCCTGCAAAATCAGTTCAAGTGCAGCAAACAATCCTGCGGGTCCCGCACCAATAATAATTGAACGGTTCTTGGAGCGACGCACATCGGGAAAGTTGAATTCAGGCGGAAAAATTTCCTGAAAAGCCTCGTCCACGAATGCCCTGAGCTTTAAATTGATTTTTACTTCCTGTTTTCTTGCGTCAATGGATTTTTTCAGAATCTGAAATCCACTGATTTTTTTCGGTTGAACTGCAAGATACCTGGCCAGTTCAGTTTGGATGGTTGCAGCATCGGCTGCATCTTTCGGAGAAAGTTGCAATTGAATTTCCTGCTGCATAATCAACTGAACAATTAGAACGGTAAATCGTCTGCGATGCCTTGCTGGCTTTCTGGATCAGGTGAGAATGCTGGAGGTGCGTCAACGGGTCCGGCTCCGCTGCCCATGCTGACCTGTTCAATTCTCCATGCATCCAGGTTTGTGATGTAATTGGTTTGTCCGTTCTTCTCCCATTTCGAACCTTTAATATTGAACATGACTTTCACTCCATCTCCAATTTTGAATCGGTCCAGAATGCTGGTTCTATCTTGAACGGTTTGAAACTTAACAAAGTTGGTAATGGTGCGCCCATTGATATCCTCATTTGTTTCTACAACAAATTCTCTGGTTTTGAAAGTTGCGCTTCTCTGAACTGTTTCACCTATGCTTACTATTTTTCCTGAAAGATCGAATCCCATATGACTGTAATTAATTTCCGCTAAGTTATCATATTCTGTACGGAGTTGGCAACAGAGCTGGATGAAAAATGATTGTCAGTAAAAACAACCCTTGTGCATTGCTCCTTTCCTCTTTCTTCGATGTGCCTTGGTTCTTTTAGTTGAGATCCGCCCCAAGGACTGCCGGTCAAGTTTCCAGCAGACAGTTGCGGTTGGGCGTATTTATTTGAGCATGATGTACTTATCTACAAAGCTTCTGGGCAACCGCTTTAATATACCAAAAAAACAGGAGAAAGTGGTTGTCAATCAGGAAGTTTTGGGTAGACCATGATCATATTTGGAACTTTACAAATTTTCTCCTTGAGAAACAAAAAAATTAGAAAAAAATCAATCGATTTTGCCAGTGAAAAATATTGTGGAATAAAAAATTTTTTTTTCTCGAAACTGAATATATATTCGCCAACTGAGTCGGTTTTATCGGATGTGAATTGGAACATGAAAGATGTGGATAAAACAGGTTCAAAACCCAGACCCGAAATAATCAACAACATACGTGCTAGATTGGAATGGTGAGTAGAATTACAGTAACATTCGTCACTGTCATTGGTCCTGTGCATTGATGTTTTAGAGGTCGCTTTATTAACCCAAAAAATCTAAACCTCGTTAGGACTGATGGAAAAACCG
>Ga0129336_10002092_pt1 | contig 12285 bp, 12 predicted proteins | sample CPB6_02_DNA_FD_96878 | JGI IMG/M metagenome (GOLD analysis project Ga0129336, IMG submission 96878) | Freshwater to marine salinity gradient microbial communities from Chesapeake Bay, USA - CPBay_Sum_0.6_0.2_DNA | ecosystem: Environmental > Aquatic > Marine > Coastal | place: USA: Chesapeake...
CGATTTCCCGACCTCGCTCGAGGTCAGTGCTCCCGTCACGGGTGGCGGCCTGCATGTGGCCAAGTCCGCCGTGCGGCTGCGTATCGAGATGTCCCTCGAGAAGCTCAAGGCTTCCAATTTCCTTATGCAGGGGGCTGCTCGCGCGCTCATCAAGCGATTCGACGGTGACCTACTGATCTTCGAAGCGGAGGGCAAGGCTTCGGCGCACCCGTGGATGGTCGAGGGCAACGCCAAGGCCGGACAGGTCGATGTGCCCATGGCCGTGGAGGCAACCCCCCAGCCCTGTGACGACCCCCGACACCTGCTCCTCGGCGGAAGCGTGACGATGAACGACATCTCGATCCCGATCCCTGGCTTGAGCGGCATCTCGAGCATCACCTTCAGTCTCGACGGCACCGTCGGACTGCGCGCGGACTAGTCCGGGGACGAACGTCGGGCTCGACGGCACCGTCGGGCTACGCGCGGACGAGTTCGGGGACGAACGTCGGGTGGATTGCGCCATGGCAGGGCACGTGTGACCCCAACGTCGGGACTGCCGTGTGCGCCTAAGCGCCGAGGGTGATCTTGACGACGAGAATGACGATGCCGATCGAACTATCGAGTAGTCCGATGGCGAGGGAGCGTGGCCAACTGCGCTGTTCGCGGCGACCACCGACGACGCCGACGACGAAGAGCACGGCCACGAGCATGAGCAGGGTGGCCGCGACAGCTCCCGCGAGTTCGAGGCCGAGCAGTTGGGCGCCGACGAAGGCGGCGATCGCCAGGCCGCCGACGACGAAAACCGAGAGCGCAAGTCGACCCTCTTCGTGCCACTCGACCCGTGACAGTGGAGCGCTCGCGACGAGGCGGTGGGCCGCCGCGGCCGCCCACACGTGGGCAACGGCGACGGTCACCGTGGTCGCGACGATGATGACGACGAGCTCAATGTCATCGACGAAGAGGCCCTTCCAACTCGCTGCTGCCACGACTCCGAGCAGGGTGATTGCGGCGTAGATCGCCATGGTCGTCTCGGCCAGTTTCTGTCGCGCCGGCACCTCGACTGATGGCAGGTCGCTCATCCGAGGTCCTCCACGCGATCGATCTCCTCCGCGTCGATGATCCGGTAGGCGTAACCCTGCTCGGCGAGGAAGCGCTGGCGATGCTGCGCGAAGTCGGCATCCACCGTGTCACGTGCGACGACGGTGTAGAACCGGGCGCGCTTGCCGTCCGCCTTGGGGCGGAGCAGCCGGCCGAGGCGCTGGGCCTCCTCCTGCCGTGAGCCGAACGATCCACTCACCTGGATCGCGATGGAAGCCTCGGGGAGGTCCACGGAGAAATTGGCCACCTTGCTCACGACCAAGACTCGCTCCTCGCCCTGCCGGAATGCCTCGAACAGTCGTTCACGCTCCTTGATGCCGGTCTCGCCGGTGATTGTGGGTGCTCCCACGTGCTCGGCGATCTCGGCGAGCTGGTCGAGGTACTGCCCAATGATCAGGATCTGCTCGTCCGGATGCCGCTCGAGCAGTTCCTCGACGAGGTGTGTCTTGCGGTCTGTGCTCGCGGCGAGGCGGTAGCGCTCATCGGGCTCGGCTGTCGCATAGACCAGTCGTTCATTCTCGGGCAGCGTCACCCGGACCTCGATGCACTCCGCGGGAGCGATCCAGCCCTGCGCCTCGACTTCCTTCCAGGGCGCGTCGAATCGCTTGGGGCCGATGAGGGTGAAGACGTCACCCTCGCGACCGTCCTCGCGCACGAGCGTCGCCGTCAGGCCTAGCCGCCGTCGTGACTGAATGTCCGCGGTGAAGCGGAAGATCGGGGCGGGGAGCAGGTGCACCTCGTCGTAGATCACCAGTCCCCAGTCTCGCGTATCGAAGACCTCGAGGTGCGGGAAGACGCCCTTCCGCTTGGTCGTCATCACCTGGTAGGTCGCGATCGTGACGGGCCGGATTTCCTTGCGAGCGCCGGAGTATTCCCCGATCTCGTCCTCCGTGAGCGTCGTGCGGGCAAGGAGCTCGGCCTTCCACTGACGTGCGGACACGGTGTTGGTGACGAGGATGAGTGTCGTCGCCTGTGCCTTCGCCATCGCTGCTGCACCGACGATCGTCTTGCCCGCCCCGCACGGCAGGACGACCACGCCTGATCCGCCTGCCCAGAATCCCTCGACCGCGTTGCGCTGGTAGTCGCGCAGGTGCCAGCCGTCCTCGCGGAGCGCTATGGGGTGTGCCTCACCGTCGACGTATCCTGCCTCGTCCTCGGCGGGCCAGCCGAGGGTGAGCAGCACCTGCTTGAGATGCCCGCGCTCGCTGGGATGGACGATGACCGTGTCATCGTCGATGCGCGCGCCGACGAGAGGTGCCACCTTCTTGCTGCGCAGCACCTCCTCCAGCACCGGCCTATCGGTGGTGGCCAGGACAAGTCCGTGAGCGGGGTGTTTGGCGATGGTGAGCCGGCCGTAGCGATCCATCGTCTCGGCAATGTCGACGAGGAGTGCGTGTGGCACGGCGTACCTGGAGTAAGAAAGGAGGATGTCGACGACCTGCTCGGCGTCATGTCCGGCCGCCCGGGCATTCCACAGGGCGAGCGGCGTGATCCGGTAGGTGTGGATGTGCTCGGGTGCGCGTTCGAGCTCGGCGAAGGGCGCGATGGCGCGTCGGGCATCGTCGGCAGCCGGATGCCCGACTTCGAGCAGGAGGGTCTTGTCGCTCTGGACGATGAGCGGCCCGTCGGTCACGCGGTCTCCCCGGCCAGGATGGCCGCCACGAGCGCCGCGACGAGCGCAGTGCGCTCGGGAACGGCATTCGCGCTTGCCCACTCGTGGTCGGCATGGGCTCCATCGCCCACGGCGCCAAGTCCGTCCAGGGTCGGGATGCCCATCGCCGCGGTGAAGTTGCCGTCGCTGGCTCCGCCGACGGCGCGTGATCCGAGTGGCGCCAAGCCAAGTGCGTCGGCGCACCGCTCGGCCACCCGCGCGAGGCCCTCACCCGCTGAGGCCTCCATCGCCGGCCTGTTGATCCCTCCGCCGATGATGTCGACCGTCGCCTCGGCGTGAGTGGGTCGCCATCCTCGTGCGAGTGCGTCGACTCGCTGCTGCTCATCCGATGACCAAGCACGTACGTCGATACCGATCACGGCGCGGTCGGGGACCGTGTTGTCGGTGACTCCAGCTCGCGCGGTCGTCGGCGTCACCGTCGTCCCGACGTCGGGCTTCGCCCACGTGGTCGCGCTGCGTACGAGATCGGCAGCCTCGACCAGGGCGTTGATGCCGCGTTCGGGATCAAGGCCGGCATGGGCGGCACGTCCGGTGACTTCCACGACGTACCACGAGGTGCCCTTGCGCGCCGTCTTGAGCTCGCCCTCGACCGAGGGCTCGAGCACGAGGACGGCTTCGGCCCTGCGTGCCGCTTCCTCGATTACGGCCCGGGAGCAGCCGGAGCCGATCTCCTCGTCGGTGGTGAGCAGGATGCCCACGCCGTCGTCGGGCCCGAGACGAAGGAGTGCCACGGCGCCGATCGCTTGGACGACGCCGACCTTCATGTCGAAGACTCCCGGTCCGCGAAGGTGATCGCCGTCGACGGACCAGGGAATGCGCTCGAGGGTGCCGATGGGCCACACCGTGTCGAGGTGCCCGAGTAGCAGTACCCGCGGCTGAGCCGGACCCCACCGCAGGATGGGACGCCCCTCGTGGATCTCGACGCGGCCGGCTGAGCCGAGCCACGATCGCACCATCTCGGCTGCGACGGTGACGGCACGCTCGCAGGCGGCGACGTCCGCGGAGGGCGACTCCACCTCGACGAGCGTGCGCACGGCCTCGACCAGGTCGTCCCGGCGCGCTTTTGCCGCCGACAGCAGGTCCGTGTCCACCGGGTAATCGTGCCCCATCGCCTCCCGAGGCACCTACGGGGCCGACCCGGCTACCGTGGACGCGTGCGCGTCGAGATTGCCGAGTCCCCCGATGCGATGAACGCCGTCCGGGCCGTCTTCGACCAGGTGTGGCCCGGGGAAGGCACGCAGGTCACGCCGAATCTCCTGCGGGCGCTCGCGCATGCCGGCAGCTACGTCAGCCTCGTTATCGACGATGACGACCGCGTTGTCGCGGCTGCTTTAGGCTTCCCTGCCCGCGATGCTTCGCTGCCCGGGGGTGTCTACCTCCACAGCCACATGGCTGCGGTCGTCGAGGGGCGACGTGATGAAGGCATCGGGGCGGCCATCAAGCAGCATCAGCGCGCGTGGGCCCTGGAGCAGGGCATCCCCGTGGTGTCGTGGACGTTCGATCCGCTCGTCCGGCGCAACGCCCACTTCAACGTCAACCGACTCGGCGTGGACGTCCGCGCGTACCACCCGGACTTCTACGGGGTCATGACCGACGCCATCAATGCCGGTGATCGCACCGATCGGCTCGTGGCGTGGTGGGTCGTGGACTCCGACCGCGCTCAGGTTGCCGCGCGAGGTGACCTGATGATCCCCGACCATGAGGCGCTCGCGCGCACCTCGCGTGACCTCATCAGCCTCCACGATGGAGCACCTCGTCTCATGGACCGGCCCAGCCGGGACGAGACGGTGCTGGTCTCCCTGCCCGACGATGCCGTCGCCTTGCGCAAGGCGGATCCCGATCTCGGCCTGCAGTGGCGGCTCGCGGTGCGTGCCGCCCTCACGTCCGCGTTCGAGGCCGGCCTGCACGTCAGCGCGGTCACGAGCGCTGGAGCGTACGTCCTCACGCCGAAGGAGGAGCAGTGACGGCCATCGACCTGATCCGCCTGCACCGCGTCGATATGCCCCTGGTGCGACCCTTCCGCACGTCCTTTGGCACGCAGACGGCTCGCGATGTGCTTCTCGTCGAGGTGGTGAGTGATGGCGTCTCGGGTTGGGCCGAGTGTGTCGCCATGGAGTGGCCCGGCTACTCCGCGGAGTACGTCGACGGGGCGGTCGACGTACTCACCGAACACCTGATTCCCGCCGCTGCCGCCGACCGCACCCTCGATCCCGAGAGAGTCCACCGGGGGCTGCGCCGTTTCCAGGGTCACCCCATGGCGAAGGCTGCCCTCGAGACCGCTGTGCTCGATGCCTGGCTGCGCCAGCGTGATCAGTCGCTCGCCGACTACCTCGGGGCGGTCCGCGAAGAGGTCGACTGCGGCGTCTCGGTGGGAATCCCGTCGAGCCTCTCGGCGCTCCTGGACGAGGTGTCGACGTACGTCGACGCGGGCTACCGGCGAATCAAACTGAAGATCGAGCCCGGCTGGGATATCGAGGCGGTCCGGGCCGTGCGCGAGACCTGGCCTGATATTCCGCTGCAGACCGATGCCAACCAGGCCTACACACGCGATGACGCCGACGTGCTCGGTGCCATGGATGAATTCGGCCTGCTGCTCGTCGAGCAGCCACTCCCTGAGGACGACCTTCGAGGCCATGCGCTGCTCGCTGAGCGCATTGCCACACCGGTGTGCCTCGACGAGTCCATCATCTCCGTCGCGACGGCCGACTCCGCGATTGCTTTCGGCGCTACAAGCGTCATTAACATCAAGCCCGGTCGCGTGGGCGGCTACCTCGAGGCCAAGGCCATCCACGACCTTTGTCTCGAGCAGGGCGTGCCCGTCTGGTGCGGAGGGATGCTCGAGACCGGCATCGGTCGGGCCGCCAACATCGCGCTCGCCGCCCTTCCGGGCTTCACCCTGCCGGGGGACACCAGTGCATCGAGCCGATACTTCGCGACGGACATCACCGAACCCTTCGTGCTGGAGGATGGCCGTCTGCGGGTGCCCACCGGACCGGGCATCGGCGTCGAGCCGATCGGCGCACTGCTGGACGAGTTCACCACCTGGTCCGCGGTCATCGACGCGCGCTAGGGGGTGTGCGCGGCGAGGTCGGCTGCCTGGATCTGCGGGACCGGGAAGGTGCGCACCTCACCGGTGAGCCGATCGACCGCGGTGAGGACCCCTGCCTGTAGTCGCAGCGGGTCGATGATCCCCTCTTCGCCCGCGAAGAAGATGCGCACGGGTGTCTCCGTGGAGATCGCTCGACGAAGCACCGCCAGGGTGTCGGCGACGGGCATCGACTCCGGAGCATCCACGGGCGAAGGCCGCGGCGACGCAGGAGCCTGTCCGCCTCGAAGCGTGGCGATGGCGGCGCGGATCAACGCGGGTTGGGCATCGCGGCGGACCACCGGAGGCGATGATGACCGCTGTGCGCGAGCGCGGCGTCGCGGCGGGAGCGCGACCTCGCCATCGGGTGTCTCGGCCACCGGGTGCAGACCGAGATCGCGCAAGATGGCGACAGCGTCCTCGATGCGGCCGGAGACCGTCACGACAGTGGGCGCGGCGCGTACGCAACCGAGTTCAGCGGATCGAGGGTCGGCCAGCAGCGCGGCGAGGGCGGACTCGTCATCGCATCGGATGTAAGCGGTCGCAATACCGACGCGGACGATGCCGTGCCGTCGCGCGGCGTCGTCGATGAGATAGGTCAGGGGCTGCGGCACCGGAGTGAGCGAGATGCGGGCGAGGAAGGAGTGCAGCGATGCGGGATCGCGGCCGGCATCCAGTGCGCGGCGCACCGAGTCAGCCGTGAAGCGATAGACGATCGCCCCCCCGGTGCTCTCGACGTCGGCAAGGAGTCGCAGGTCTCGCGCAAGATCGGGGATGAGCGGCCCGGGCGCGACCGCGGTGAGATCCGCCTGCAGCAGCACGTGATCCAGTGGCGACGGCATGGCCGCTGATGCCGCGCCCACTGCGTCCGTTTCACCAGTGGCCGCGAGGGCGCCCATGTGCGACAGAGCACCCCCTCCGGTGAATCCCAGAATCTCCAATTCGTCGATCACCGCGCGCGCCTGGGCGTCACGGTCGGGTGCGATGTGGCGTGGCGCGCGAGCATGCAGCGCATCGAGGATTGCGTCGGGAGTGGTGGGCGCCTCCCCTGCAGGAAGCTCGGCGAGAATAGACACGATCTGATCGCGGAGTAGCGGTTGACCGCGCTGCTCGACGTCGACGGACAGCGCGTTCGCTGATGCGCCGACGAGCGAGGGTGCGCGCGTCGAGGTCCACCACGCCCGGGCGAGGGTCACCCACTGATCCGCGAGCGGCAGGTCATGCCAGGCGTCGTAGTCGGGGGTCGGACGCCAGAGGTCGTCCTCGTCACGATCGACGAGGCCGGCGGCGAAGGCCGTCTCGATCCACAGGGCGGCCACGCGCTCCTCCGCGTCGACCTGTCGCGCGACGGCGGTGAGGTCGCGCATCGCGATGCCGCCCTTGCGCAGGACGCCGGGGGCCTGGTCACCCGCCCACGCCTCGGCGATCGTTGTGACACCCATGACCGTGGCGAGGGCGTGCTGGCCCGCGGTGCGATTCACCAGATCGGAGCCGCGCGCGATGGTGGGAATCGGCGGAGGGGGCCACGGGATCGGCTCTCGACCATCTGCGAGCAACGACTCCCTCGCGGTGCGCACGAGCCGCAGGCCAGCGTCCGTGCCCCACACGAGTGCAAGCGCGCGCAGTCGGGCGAGCGCAGCTCGGACGTCGTCGGCGTGCTCGGCGTCGAATACCGCGACGACGTCATCTCCCGAGCATGGCTCCGATGCGTCAGCCACGGCATGGGCAACGGCAAGGGTGAGCGGGTCGAGTCGATCCAGTGCTCGCGATGTGGATGTGGAGGCACCCGCACGCGCTGCGAGTGCCGTCATGTCTGCGGGGACGGGATGCAGCAGATCTGGGCGGCCGGCCAGCAACTGGACCAGATCATCATCGGACCTGCTCCGGAGGTCATCGGCCAGACTGCGCACCGGATGACGTTACCCCTAGGCTCGCGCCATGCGCTCTGTGGGATTCGACCTCGACATGACGCTCGTGGATTCCGCGGATGGCATCGTGCTCTCGGTGCAGCATGTGATCGCCCAATACGGCATCGACGCCGACGGGGAGGAGATCCGCTCCACCATCGGCCTGCCACTCGACCAGGTCTTCCCGCGCTGGCTGCCCGACGAGCCGTACGACGTGCTGCTCGCGGCCTACCGGGCGCACTACCGCGAACACGGCATCCCTCTCACGCGCCCGATGCCGGGCGCGCGCGATGCCATCGCCGCGGTGCGTGATCGCGGGGACCGTGTGCTCGTGGTCACGGCGAAGTATGGAGCGGTCGCGCATCTCGCGCTGGAAGCGGCCGACCTTGACGCGGACGAGATCGTGGGAGACCTCTTCGCCGAGGGGAAGGCAAGCGCCCTGCGCGAGCACGACGCGTGGTCATACGTCGGAGACCATCCGGGGGACATCCGCGCCGCGCGCTCCGCCGGGGTCTACTCCGTCGTGGTGCCCACCGGTCCGACGAGTGCGGATGACCTGCTGGCCGAACGCCCCGACATCCTGTTGCCCGACCTCGGCCACCTGCCTTCGTGGCTCGCCGACCGCTAGCGTCGCCGGGACCGCGCTGACACGGCCAAGCCGACAATCACGAGGGCGAGCCCCACTCCGGTGATCATGGACAGGAACCACCAGGCTGAGGGCAGGTCCACACTCGGTGCGACGAGCGGAATCATCGCGATGAGCGTGCACACGAGACCGATGACCGTGACGACGGCCCCCAGCCGCAGGATGCGGTCGCCAGGAGCGCGTGCGGGGGCCATGTCGCCACCCTAGGGGCGCGCGACGCGCCGTACCCGTCTAGCCTTGGATCCGGTGCCCGATCGGGTGCCTGCTTCGAGGAGGGACTGCCATGCCGACCGGCAAGGTCAGGTGGTACGACGTCGACAAGGGCTTCGGCTTCCTCGCCACAGACGATGGCGAGGATGTCTTCGTCCATGCGTCGGCGCTGCCCGACGGGATGACGTCGCTGAAGCAGGGAGCCAAGGTCGAGTTCGGCATCGTCGATGGCAAGCGTGGCAAGCAGGCCCTGAGCGTCACCGTGCTTGAGCAGCCCGTTTCCGTCGTCAAGGCTGGTCGCAAGCCGGCCGAGGATGTCGCTGTGATTCTTGAGGACCTCATCAAGCTCATGGACAGTGCCTCCAACCAACTGCGCCGCGGGCGTTACCCGAGCGATGACCACTGCCGCAAACTTGCGGCGGTCATGCGCGCCGTTGCCGATGATTTCGACGTCTGAGGTCGCGTCGTGAAACTACGTCGTCCTATCCTCGCCGCATCCGTGTCCGTGCTCTCGGTTCTCGCCCTCGCCGCGTGTGAGAAGCCCGCGCCCGGAGTTTCGGTCGTCTCGGGCATGACCTCTGCCTACCGCGCGGCGCTGTGCTGGTCTTTCGACGGTGAGCCTCTGAGCGCTGAGACGTGCGCCCAGGACGTCGTTACGGAGGCACTTGACGGCGCGGATGTCGCCCGCGTCCCCGTCATCCCCGGCCAGGTGATCGGGATCAGCGTCGATCCGGTCGTCGCTGACGCGGGGTGGTTCCCGGTCATCGGATCGCAGCGACTCACTCAGCAGCCGATCACGTCGACCTACTACCGCTTCACCTATCCCGACCTGCAGGAGGTGCCGGCTGACGGCGTCTCGCTCCAGGTCGTGGCCGGCGCCGACGGCACCCTCGGCCTCTGGATTTTCCAGCTCATCCCCTCACCGGGCGTGGAGTGATGCGCCGATGACCGACACCGTCCTTGCCAAGTCGATCGACGTGGCCCGCGCTGCTGCCGAGGAGGAGGCACCGTGGGGCACCGTCGGCGAGCACGCCGGCGTCGACTACGACGATGAGCGCGTCGCTTCCCACTACTTCACCTGTCTCGATCCGGCGTACGTGGGCTGGCGCTGGGCGGTCACCGTCGCACGCGCACCCCGCGCCAAGTCGGCCACGGTCGACGAGGTCGTGCTCCTTCCCGGTCCGGACGCTCTCGTCGCGCCTCCGTGGGTGCCATGGGCGGAGCGCGTCCGACCGGGCGACCTCGCGGTCGGCACCATCTGGCCCACATCGGCCGACGATCAGCGTCTGACGGCGGGACTCACCGGGATCGATGACCTCGATGGCGCGGCGGATCGCAGTCCGGTGCATCCCAGTCAGTGGGAGATCGGGCTGGGCCGAATCCGGGTGCTCTCCGCCTCCGGACGAGATGAGGCGGCTCAGCGCTGGTGGTCCGGCGACCGAGGGCCGGACGCACCCATGGCTCGCTCGGTGACACTGACATGCGCGACGTGTGGGTTCCTCATGCCGATCGGCGGTCCGCTCGGGCAGGCCTTCGGTGTGTGCGCCCAGGAGATGTCACCGGCTGACGGGTCGGTCGTCTCCCTCGCCTACGGTTGCGGCGCCCATTCGGAGGTCGTCCCCATCGAGCGCGAGGCGGTCGGGGCTCCTACACAGGACTTCGTCGGCTTCGATGCCCTCGATCTCGATCAGGTCGACGATGTGACCGAGGACGCAGAGGTTGCCGTGGACATCGTGGGTATTGCGGATGTCGACGCGATCTCTGCTGCCGGCGAGGTCGAGGACGTTGCGGCGGCCGAGGTCGATGCCGAGCCGGTCGACTCGTCCGATCACGCCTGACGACGGCGGCGGCGATGCCGCCGGCCGAGCACAAGGGCCAGCCCTGGGATACCCAGGAGTGCCCCAATCGCGCAGACCTGTGTCCAACGCTCCGTGTCGATTCCCCACGATGATCCCCACAGCATCACGGAAAGTAGGGCGATGACCCACAGGACCGTCCCGATCGCAATGGCGGAGACGCCATCGTCGTCCCGGCTGCGCAGGGCAGGATCAGCCTCGATCTGCTCCACGGTGAGGCGGGACTCCACGGGATGAGGCTAGCGGGTCATCGCATGTAGGAGGCCCTGCCTAGAGTGGAGGAATGGATCACCGGGTGCGCCGTCTGGTCACGGTCGGGGTGCTGGTGCTCCTGGTTGCCGCTGTTGTCGTGGCCGCGCTCACTCGCTGACCGCTGGACGGCACGTGGCCACGTCTTCGGCCGCGGAATCGCGGGCTCGCGCCACCTAGGCGGGAAGGTCCTCGGGCACCCGCTTCCACAGGAGCAGAGCGAAACTGGCCCCGAAGAACACGAGCATCAGCGCGAACGCGTTGTGGACCCCCCAGGCGTCGGCCAACGCGGCGAGGGCGAACGGTGCGATGCCGCTCATGATGCCAATGCCGGCGCTCGTCCAGCCTGCAGCGCGATCGGGCTGACCCGCCGAGGCGCGCATCGCCCGGCCGATTCCCAGCGGGAAGTGCATGCCTATCCCGACGCCGATGAGGGTGAGGCCGATGATGAGGGGGACGACACCCGTGACGAGCCAGGTGAACGTGAACGCCGCCGCGGCGAAGATGATCGACCCGCCGAAGACGAGTTCCGATGACACTCGCTCCACGATGCGCGAGCCGACCAGCCGCCCGATGATCATGCCGATAACGACCGCGGCGATCGTCGCAGATGCTGCGCCGGCCTCCAGGCCACCGCGCGCTCGGAGCAGATCCGGCCCCCACTGCAGGAGTGTTATCTCGACGCTCGTGAGCAGGATGAGGGTGATGACGGCCCACCACACCAGACGTGGGAGTCGAGGCGCATCAGTCCGCGACTCCATCTCGGTGCCGACGTTGAAGGGCTGCAGCGATCGTCCACGCAGCAACTCGAGCGCAATGACCACGATGACGAGCAGGATCAACCCGAGCCGCCAGCCGAGGATCGTCGTCGCTCCTACGCCGACGGCCAGGATGCCCAGGAGTGAGGCACTCGAGGCGACGAGGTTGGCCTCGGCAAGTGAGGCATCCGCCGCGGCACCCTGCCGGGCTTCGAGATACGCGCTCACCCCCACCGCGCAGAAACTCGCGCCGAGGGAGCCGATGAAGGGGCCGAGCACCACGATCCACAGGGGGCCATCGGAGATGTAGATGAGCGATCCCACCGCCACGAAGACTGCGCCGGCGCGGAGCATGAGTCCGCGTCCCCACCGACGGACCACGGGGGCCGCGACGAAACTGCCCAGGGTCCCGCCGACCGCGAGGGCGATGCTCAGCGTGGACGCGGCGGTGCGCGTGAGACCCTCGTCGTCGCGCAGCAGTGTGACCGAGGCACCGAAGGCGTAGATGAACCAGCCGAGGAGCCCAAGTTGGGCGTAGGCGAGCAAGGTTGTGCGATCACGCACCGGCCTGACCGGGCGATGCAGCACCCCGTCGTCGGTCACCTCAACTGCGCGATGACGTAGTCGATCGAACGCGTCAACTGGCGGACGTCGTCGGGATCGACCGCGGGGAAGACCGCGACGCGGATCTGGTTGCGGCCAAGCTTGCGGTAGGGCTCGGTGTCGACGATCCCATTGGCTCGCAGCGCCTTCGTGATCCGGGTCGCATCGATGCTGTCGTCGAAGTCGATGGTGGCGACGACGGCCGATCGCTTCGCCGGATCA
>Ga0129336_10002093_pt1 | contig 12284 bp, 15 predicted proteins | sample CPB6_02_DNA_FD_96878 | JGI IMG/M metagenome (GOLD analysis project Ga0129336, IMG submission 96878) | Freshwater to marine salinity gradient microbial communities from Chesapeake Bay, USA - CPBay_Sum_0.6_0.2_DNA | ecosystem: Environmental > Aquatic > Marine > Coastal | place: USA: Chesapeake...
CCGAAGCCCGCGCCGAAGCCCGCGCCGAAGCCCGCGCCGAAGCCCGCGCCGAAGCCCGCGCCGAAGCCCTCTCCTGTACCAAAACCCGCCTCGACGTCTTCCCCCACCTGGGGGCCGGTTCCTCCCCCCAAGCCTCCGGCGCCCCAACAGAGTCTATGGGACTGCAAGGGACCGGACGGAAAAACCGAGGGGGTGGTCAACATCACGTGGGGGTTCAAACCCGAGGATGCCGCGTGGGCGTGCAACGCGTGGCGCGGAAATTGTAAAAACGCGTGCACCGCCATCCCCGCGGTGCGCGGAACGAACCAGGAATACTGGACTTGCACCACCGAAGGCAAGGATGTGGACACCGTGAAGATCACGTGGGGTTACAGGCCCGAAGACGCGGCGTGGGCGTGCAACCAGTGGTCTGGAAATTGCAAAGGCAACTGCGCGGCCAAACCCGCATGATGAAAATAAACAACTTGACCCCCCTTCGTTTTCGAAAGCGCGCGTTTCGTTTTTCGAAAACGTTTTGGAATCGTCTTGCCGCGCGGGACGTACGAGATCACGAAAAAGTCCAGGGGACGACTGATCGCGGACACCGGCGGCGAGATGTACCCGATGAAAGTCACGGACGTCGTCTTCCGGTCTGTCTGATCTGTCGAAACGTTGATACGAATCGGAAGCCGGTTGACAACGAAACACGTCTTCGTTCGCCCGAAAGGTCAACTTAACATTTGCCGGTTTCGCGACGCCCAATGCTGCGGGTGTATATCGTCGCGCACGTCAAGACGTACCCGGAATTCGCAGACGAAGCAGACGATAGGTTCCGGTGGTACGTTGCGAACAAAGCCATCCAACCCAAAGACATCCACGTATCGGGCGAGAAACGAGTGAACGAATGGGAACTCGATTGGTACGAACCGGGCATGCAGGCCAACAACTTCCGCGAAATTTCGGCCCTGCTACACGTGTTGAGAAACCCGAGTCTGTCAGATTTTCATTACGTCGGATTCGCACAGTACGACATGAAGATCCCGTCGAACGTGTTGGACGCGTTTGAATCCGCGCCGGGAGACGATAAATTGGGCGTGGGAGAGTGGTACCCGAAGAGCGATGTGCACGTTCGACCGGGCTCTCTGTCGCTAGAGTTCTGGGAACTGATGGTCGACGAGGCGTTTCCAGGAACCGCGTGGTCCGATCTCGGTCGCATTCCGCTGTGCACCACGTTCATCGCATCCAGGGGGACGTTGAAATCTTTGCTGATCTTCCTGGACGAGATGGTCGCACATGTCGCGCGTGCGCTGAGAGGAGACGTGACGCATCTCGCTGGTAATCTGGAACGCGTGGTTGGCGTGTGGTTGGCTGGCGCGATCGCGTCCAAAAAGATTACAAACGTCGTTTATCTCGGCATCGATCACGTGCGCACGAGCACGATTGTGTGACGTAACTCCGAGATACCGACGCCGACGAAGGACCAACGTAATCGTCTGCCCCGCGCGATATTATTATTTTGTTTGTTTACACGAAACGATGCTGGCTCTGCGCAGACCCGTTTCCCCCGTTCTGACTCCCCGACGTCGGCATATCGCGCGCGTCGCGGCGTCTCCCGTATCTCTGGAAATCATGAGGTCCTTCGATCTGATGGACGCGGCGACGTGTTGCCTGCTGGTGTGTTGCGGTGCGAGCATGGTGGTGGTGGACTTTGCCTATCAGAGCGCGTGGAAAGAACGCGAGCGTCTCGGATACCGATCCGATTCCGACGACGACATGTCGTCGTCGCGACGGTCATGAAGAAGTGCACGCGTGACCGACGACGCAGTACTTGGCGTTCAGCCCCGTGATTTCGAAGAATAGGTGCGTCGCGACGCCTATCGCGAACCCGGTCGCGAGGGTGACCCCGGGGGTCGTCAGGGGCACGAAGCTCGCGACGACCGCGAGGACGACCGCGAGGAACGCTCCCACGATCAGGGCTTCGAGCGCGAGACTCATTACACCGTGCCGAGATTTTCATTTCGGGAGCGGTCTCGGAGACTTCGCGGAATACCCCGGCATCGCGAGCAAGATGCCCGTGCGCGGGTGGAAGGCGCTGTCCTCGAACGAGTCGAGCGCGCGAACGAGCTCGCTTTTGGTCGTCGACCCCTTGCACGACGCGAACAGGACATCGACGAGCCGCTGGAGCCTCGCCACGATCTCGCTCTTCGTCAGGGCGTTTGCGCCGGGAACGGCGTCCGCGATGCCCCCGAGATCGAGGAAAGCGTCGCACCGGACGGGGTCGACCTTGGCCATGATCTGCGCGCGCAGCCTGGAAACGAACCAGGAACCGATTTCGATGGACCGCATGTCCGCGTCCAGCGAGTTCACGATGGCCGCCAGCGCGGAATCGGCCTTGGAAGGCACCCTGGACGGAACCTCGAACGAAAAACCGGGGCGGACGGTCGCGAAAATAACGACGACGAGCGCGGCGAGGATGGCCAGAACGATCGTCTTCATTATCATGCGTCGAGAGATTTTTGCGTCGCCCACCGGCGTTGGAGCTGGACCGGGGGGGCCGAGGGCGTCGAGGGCATGTCCAGGATCATCATCCGGAGCTTCAGCTCGTCGTCGACCCCGTCGCCGAGCTGCCACGGCCAGGCGGGCTGCTGCCAGGCGCGGAGGATTCGGGCCTTCGCGACCGCGATCCACGCGACCACGCTGGCCGCGAGGCCCACGGTGACCACGCTCGGCGCGACGATGGCCGCGATGCTCGTCAGCAACATCGCGATCGCTTCGCCCGTGTTCAGCCCGATGCGGAGCACGTCGCGATATCTCGGGACGTTCGCAAACATGTTCGTAAATCCCTCGCCCGCGCCCCCCTTGGCGACGTCCTCCAACATCTCGACCTGCTTCATGACGAGGTCCCGAATCGGGCCCTTCGGCATGGAGTTCGCCTGACGACGCAGCTCGTCGGCCTGCTGCTTCCTCGCGGCCCGGAGCGCCGCGTTCTGGGACGCGGATTCCTTGAGCTGCTGGGCGGTCGGTTTCGGTGGTTTGGGGGGAGGAGGAACCTTCGATCCCTTGGGAAGGATCGTGACGTCGGCGCAGTTCCAGAATTCTTCCATGTTTTGAGCGCCCTCGCAGGAACCCATATTCGGCGACAGTTCGTAACCTTTCGGAGTCCCGGGGATATTGCACGAGTTTCCGGTTTCCCAGTGCCACTGCAGCACGCACCGCGCGCACTCGACGTCGTCGGGCAGCTTGGCCTGGAACGAGTAGTCCCCGTTCGTCGCTTTGCCCACCCACCAATAAGGAGTTCCTTTGCCTGGGTTTTTGGGGTCCATGATGATCAGCCTGCGAGAATCCAGGCACCGCTGCGTCACGGCGCGACGCTCGTCGGCGTCCGACGCTCCGTCGGGGACCTTGCACACGCCGAAGCTCCATCGACCCCCGTGGGGGGCGGTCATGGTCAGTCGAAGCGTGATGATCTGCCCCGCGGCGTACGTTCCGGCTATCTTTTTGGTCGCGTATTTCCCCCCCGCCTCGAAATCGCTCGACGTTTCCCCGCTGATGCCCCCGCACACCCCGTGCCTGGCGTTCACCTTGGGGTTCCACTTCACCGCGCCGGCAGACGTCCACTTGCGCCCCCCGGCGTAGGTGTACCCCGGCCCGCCGTTTGCCAGGGTGTGTGCCATATAATGTTGGTTTTGAGTCAGCAGGTTTCGCGATGCCGGTTCGGCGAGGAACCCGTGGCACGAGGCGGCCACGATGTTCGCGGCGAGAACCGCAAAGCTCAGCAGCTTCTTCCACATGCTTACAGATTCGAAAAAAACCTCCCGAAAATGTAATGCCGTCGCATACGGTCCTCGTGGACAGCCGGGATCGGGATTTCTCGGCGCACCCCACGCCGTCTCGGTACAAGATCAGGCTGCCGCGGAGTTATTACAACGTCAAGAGCGCGAGGCTCGTGTCCGCGGAGATCCCGCGCAGCTTTTACACGTTTTCGGCGGCGCTCGGAAACACGTCGTTCGAGATGATCCTCCCATCCGGGACCGTCGCGATCACCATCCCGGACGGAAATTACACGTTTACGTCGATGAAGACGACGCTGGAGGGGGCGCTCGCCGCGTCGACCGGGCTGACGTGGACCGTGCTGTTCTCCGCGACGACCAATCGCGTGACCATGTTCAACGTCGAGCTCGTCGATTTCACGATCGTCTGTCCGGCCCAGGAGGTTCCCACCGACTGGGGGCTGCTGTACTACCTCGGCTTCGAGGCGGACACGTCGCCCGCCAGCTCGAGCGGCAAGATCGCGTCCCCCCGCCCGGCGACGTTCAACAACGTCGCGTACATCCTCCTGGACATCGACGATCTGTACGGCATGGACGAGGGCGCGACGTACGGCGGGGTCGTCGGCCGTCGACCGTTCGCCAAGATCCCCATAGACCCAGGGTCCGAGGGGTACGCGATGCTCGACACGTCGAAATGCCTCTTCGACGACGTCGCGCAGCGCCCCGTGATCCCGAGGCTCGACTCCCTCAGGATCCGATTCAGGTTTCACGACAACCGCGACGTGGACTTCAACATGGTCGACCACTCGTTCGCGATCCGGTTGGAAACCGTCGACCGCGAACCGACGGGCGGGGCGAACGTCGTCGTCGCCAAGCGGCGACCGTTGCCGCCGCCCGCCGCCGCTCCGAACAAACAAGTCTCGAAGAAACAATCCCCCGCCGCCGTGGAGATCGCGAATCCGCAGAAACGTCCCCGGTGGGTGATTCCCGCCGCGCTCGCGGCCGTGCTGGTGTCCATCGGGTTGTACTTTGCGTTCGTGGCCCGACCGCGCTCGTAATAATTTCCCAGGCGTGTGTAAGATGTCGTGGCTATTCCCCGGCGGAACGACCATAGTCGGGAGCCCCGTGACCATCGGGAACACGAGCGTCTTGCCTCCCGGCGCGAACGCGAGCGTCACGAACACCGGCACGGCGTACGCCCCCGTCCTGAATTTCGGGATCCCGACCGTGGCGAACGTGGAGGGCACGATCACCGGCGCGGCGTCGACGATCGTGATATCCGACATGGCGCCGAACGTCGTCGCGGTCACGAACTCCGCCGGCAAAATCGCCAACTCGGCCGTGACGACCGCGGAGCTGGGCTTCCTGAGCGGCGTGACGTCGAGCGTCCAGACCCAGCTGAACGCCAAGCAGGCGACGCTGACCGGCGCGGCGTCGACGATCGCGACGTCCAACATGGCGCCGAACGTCGTCGCGGTCACGAACTCCGCCGGCAAAATCGCCAACTCGGCCGTGACGACCGCGGAGCTGGGCTACCTGAGCGGCGTGACGTCGAGCGTCCAGACCCAGCTGAACGCCAAGGAACGGATATACTCCGAGATGGTGTACGTGTCGTCGCTCGCCGATCTGCCGGCCGGTAACGCCGGCGTGATCTCGCTGAGCAACAATACCGTGTACAGATTCGTCGCCAACGTCGATCTGGTCGGGTCCAGGCTGGTGCTGGGGCACAACACCGGGCTGGTCGGCACGCCGCTGTCCGCGACCGTCAGGTCCACGGGGATTTATCCCACCTCGCCGCTCATGCTCGCGACCCACGATTTCTCTCTCCAGGGGCTGTCGTTCGTCGCGCCGACGATGCTGGAGGCGGCGGTGGCCAACACCGCGCTGGTGTACATACGCGATTGCGAGTTTTCGGCCAACGTGTACGGCGCGACGCTCGGCGGCGGGGCGATGATCAACATGGATTCGTGCAATTGGAGCGGCAACGAGGGATCCGGGCCGGTCACGATCGTCAACAACACGCCGCTGGTGTACATCACCAATTCGAGGTTCAAAGGCTACGCGAACTCGACGAGCATCCAGATCGCGAGCAACGTGGTCACGAACAACAGAATATACGTGTCGGCGTGCGATTTCGATTCGACCGTGTCCACGGGGATAACCGTGTCCAACGCCGCGACCCTCGGGTCCGACGGGCTGTGGATCGACCGGTGCGTGTTCCTGTCGAACACCGCGGTATCGGGCATCGACACCACGACGTCCGCGTCGGTTTACGCCAACGGCAACAAAAATTTAATGAATTCGAGGTCGACGGGCGTCGAATACCTGACGGCCCAGACCACCGTGCTGACCCCCAACACGTCGACGTACTACGAGCTCAACGGGACGTACGCGGCGTCCGCCACGAACCTGAAATTCACGGCCAACGGCGCGGGAATATTGACGTACACCGGCTCGATTCCCGACAAGTTCATGGTGTCGGCGTGCCTGTCCGTGCTGTCGACCAAAAAGGGAGACGTGTGCAGTTTCGGAATCTACGATTCGTCCAGAGGCATCGTCACGCCCGAAAGCGTCCAGACCGTGACCACGGACACCGTCGCCCCCGTCAACCTCACGCTGTTCGGCGTGGCCAGCCTGGCCAACACGCAGTACGTGGAAATTCGCGGGAAGAACGCGACGACCCCCAACGGCAACATCGTCGTCCAGCAGATGACGGTGACCGTCGTCGGGTCGTGATGGTTTTTTTGCGATGCAGGGGTAATGCTCGCGTACGCACTGCTCCTGGCGGCGCTCGCGGGGTTTTTCGCCAAGATGATGTTTTCCCCGGGCGCGCCGGCGATGCGCGGGCTGTTTCCGAAACCCCCCGGGGCGACGTCCCTGGAGTTCACGAGAGCGTACGACGCGGCGTACCCGACGCACGCCGCCGGGGTCCACGAGGCGTGTGCGAAGTTCGGAGCGGCCTACGACGCGACGTTCGCGTACCCCGCCACGCCCCTCGCGGCCCTCGATCGCGTGAGGTCGCTGTACTCGATCCGCGAGGACGCGCTGACCGCGTGCGGGGAAATCAAGATGCGGCTCCCGAACGATCTCGCCGCGGAGCGGGATTTTATCCGATCGTACGAAGATCTCGATCGGCGTACGAACGAATATATCGAAGACGCCAAGGCCAGGCTGGGGGTGTTCGTGCACCCCGGGCCCATGAGCTCGGCGTTCCAGGCCAAAAGGTACCGCGCGGCCAACGACGTATTTTCATGATTTGATTTTGATGAGCGAGTTCAGGCCGAGCGCGCGTTCCAGCCCGTTCCTCCCGGCGTGCGCGAGGGGCTTGGGGCGCCGCAGCCTGAACGAATCGTTCTTGCACGACGCGCCCGCGAAGTCGACGTGATCGCCACCCGGCGCGGGAACGGCGGCGGCTTTCCGCGCCGTCTCCGACACCGGGGTCAGCTTGTTGTCGAATTGGACGAGGATCGCGGACCACAGGGATCTTTCCGGCGTCGCCACGTGGCTGAAATCTTTGCGGAATTCGTCTATGTCCATCTTTCCGCCAAACGCTTTCAAAAACGACCGCGGGGGCGCCGCGGGGACGGGAACCACGTTTCCCGACATCATTTTTCGATAATACCGGATGTTGACGTCCTGGATCGAATTCCTGATGTTGGCGTAATTGTCGCGATTGTACCCCTTGACGCATTCCCACGAGCAAAACTGTCCCACGACCCTGAACCGTTTGAGACGAAAATCCTGGGACACGGGAAACTTTATGCTCTCCCCCTGCCACGAGTGGCAGCAGTGCCAGCACAGTCGCTGGGCGGGGGGAGGGCTCGAGCTCGACGAGTCGCGCGCGGGCGCGGCCGCGTGAATTTCCAGAGTCCGGAGTATCGCGGACAAACTTGACAAATTTACCGCCGGCGCCCCGGGCAAACGACTGGACATTCAATTCGATGCCGTGTATCGACGATCGGGCGTTTAAGTACTTAACCGGGGGCGAACGGCACCAACGCAAATGACGAACAACGGCGATTTCGTGAAAAACAAGGATCGCTTCTGGAGCGTGCTCCAGCGGGTCCACGAGACGAACGACGCCATCGTGTACGAGAACGACGAGCGCTCGTTCAAGTTCATGATTCGAAACGACCCCGACGGCGGGGCGGGCAAGTTCATGGTCATGGATCTCGCGATCATCGCCCCCGAGGACGACGAGCGCGTCCAGGAGGCCCTGGAGTACGAGCACGACGGGTGGTGGGACGACGACGATCCGACCACCTTCGTCGTGGAGTCGTGGGAATTCGAAAAGGCCAAACCCGACCAGGGCGAGCTCCAGGAGATGATGGATTACGTCAACCGCACCCACGAGTACAAGATATGCCCCTGCGGAAGGTACCTCGTCAAGGACAAGAAAGACGCCTGCTTTTTCTGCGAAATGACGGCGTCCGACGACGACATGAAGCGCGAGACCTGCCCGATCTGCCTGTGCGACGGGTTCGCGATGCACATGAAGCGCACGAAATGCTGCAACCAGATCGTGCATCGCGGGTGCGCAAAGGCCTGGACCCTCAAGGGCAAGACGGGGACGTGCGCCCTGTGTCGCGCCCCGACCCAAGCCTCCCCTCCGCGCATCGGGAGGGACCAGATCGTCCTGCAGATCGACGAAACGGCCATCCAGGACATCGTAGAGCGCATAGGGCGCGAAATGACCGCCGCCGAAAACGGTACCACCACCGACGACGAAGAATAAATTTCTCATGTAAAACACAAACCAACATGTTCCCCCCCGCCATCATCTATCTGCTCATCCAGCTGGTCGGTCTGTACGGCGCGTTCCGCTTCGGTTCGGAAACGACATACTGCAAGGGGAACAAGAAGGAACTGGATCCTTTCAGGGGCGGCATCGGCAAGGTGTTCCAGCGCGACCCCGTCAACGCGGGCATGATCGTCGCCTTCCTGGGCATTTCGCTGATCATCGCCATGACCAACGTGTCGTCGTTCGGCGGCGGGTACGGCGGCGGCGGGTACGGCGGCGGGTACGGGATGTATTGAAATTACGGGGTTTACATGGTCGAACGGGCATCAAAAGTCTGCATCCAGTCCAAACGCGTTGTCCTCCGGGGCCGCGAGCACGCCGGCCCGCTGGTAGTTCGCGCTGCGCATCTCGAAAAAGTTCTCCTTGGTGTCCAGGGACTGTAATTCCATGAAATGAAAGGGGTTTTGAGATCCGTATATTTTCGCGCATCCCAAAGCCGCCGCGATCCTGTCCGCCACGAATTCTATGTACCGGCACATCAGCTCGGAGTTCATGCCCACGAGGCGGCACGGAATGGCTTCCGTGATGAATTCCTTTTCGTTGTCTACCGCTTCGCGGATAATGTTCTCGACGATCTCGTCCGCCAGCTTGTTCCGAAGCTTGGAGTACACCAGCTCGCCGAAACGCTGGTGCAGCCCCTCGTCCCGGCTGATGAACTGGTTGGCGAGCGCCAGCCCGGGCATGAGCCCCCGGTTGCGCAGCCAAAACACCGCGCAAAAGCTTCCGGAAAACAAGATGCCCTCGACGCACACGAACGCGACCAGCCGTTCCGCGAACGGTCTCGACGGGTCCAGCCACTTCTGGGCCCACGCGGCCTTCTTTCGAACGGCGGGCACGGTCTCGATGGCCGAAAACAGTTTTTCCCGCTCGTCCTGGTCGGAAATCAGGGCGTCCACGAGCAGCGCGTACTGTTCGCTGTGAATGGATTCGTTGAAGGTCTGAAACGCGTAAAACTGCCTCGCCTCGGGGACGGTGACTTCGACGCCAAAGTTCATCTGCAGATTTTCCATCACGATCCCGTCGGCGCTCGCGAAAAACGCCAGCACGTGCTTGACGAAATGGCGCTCGTCGTCCGTGAGATTCTCGCGGAAATCAACGACGTCTTTGGACAACGGGACCTCTTCGACGGTCCAAAACGACGCGACGGCTTGCTTGTACAGTTGCCACATGTCATCGTGGACGATCGGGAAAGGCGTGAATCTCCTGCCGGAGTCGTCGGAGAGAATGGGTTCCATTGATCTGCGCGCGGAAAAAAAACGTTAAGTGATATACTACACGGGTATGGTGAGGGCGTACTCCCTCGCGAGGAGGGAAGTTTCCGAGATGCTGCGGTACGGGAAAAGCAACCTTGTGCTGGCCCACGGCAATCCCAGCGCGCGGTTCGGGACGTTCAAGGTCCCGTCGGGCACGATCGTCGTTTTTTTGTCCGAACCGGGAGAGCTCCTGACGCAGGACGTCGTCAATAAGAATTTTTACGAGATGTTTTCCAGCCCCAAGCTGCTCGGCATCCCCAAGGAATGGATCGACCGAACGTACGTCGCGGGCAGCGAGTGTCCCAACATCCGTCTGGACACGAACGACCCCTCGTGGCCCGGCATGGGGCTGCACGCGCTCCCGCTCGGCGGATTCCTCGCAAAACACCCCAACAGACCGGGGGACCCGGTCAAGGACCCGAGCGCCCTGGCCGCCAAGCTCTTCCAGCGGAATTCGTCGTTCAGGAACCGGGTGGTCAAGGGAAAACCCGTCGACGGCTTGCTGGCCAACGTGCGCGCGCAGGGGGTGATCTTCGTGGCCGCGTGCAGGAAAAACGTGTTCGACGTGCCCGCGCTGGCGACGAGCTCCGACCGCGCGAGACGGGAACGCGAAAAGGCGCTGGCGCTGACGCGATTGAGCCGGATGGAGCGCGCGTCCGAGGCGGAGCGCATTCGGACCCAGCGCGCCCGGCTCGCGCAGGTGTACCGCCAGATGAGCCCGATGGAAACGAACGCCGCGAAAGCCGGGGGGAAAAAGCGCAAGGAACCGGAGAGCGCGAATATCGCGGATCTCTTCGGTCGCTTGAGTCTGGAAAGGGGGGAGAGCGCGGCGAAGAGGCACAAGAGGCTCATGACGGGCCTCGTGCTCGACCAGCGAAAAAATGCAAAGAAGAGGCAGGCGAAGCGGCCGAGACGGCGGTCATAAAATGTTCGACATATGCAATGTACAACGAGACGACGAAGAACAAGATTCGTCGATACGCCGAGTCCGCCAAGGCGGCGCTGGTATTTGGTCACGGGGTCCACACGACGGAACGTAAATTCGTCGTCGAGAGGGACCAGGCGATCGTCTTCCTGGCGCCGATCGGCGTCAAGCTGTCCGTCAGATCCATCACCAAACGCTTTTACGAGATATTCTCCAACTCCCAGCGAATCAAAGACTACGTCACCGAAAAGCTGACCGCGGTTCCCCAGTTCATGAAGGGATGGCAGACCAGGACGTACGGCCCCGGGACGCTCTGCCCCGACCTCTGGCTCGAGTTCTCCGACAAAAATTGGCCGTCGATGGGGATCGTTCCCCTGCCACTCCGCGCCCAGCTACGCGCCTACTCGCCGAAGGTCGCGACCTCGCTCGTCCACCTCGTCGGGAGCACCAAGGTGTACGCGAATCTCCCGCTCGCCGGGGCGAAGACGTGGCTGTCCGCGGCGACTAAGGGGGTGAAGGGTTTGGTGTTCGTCATCGCGTGCAGATCCGTCAAGGCGGGGACCGACGCGACGACGAGGATGATCGAACACGAGAAGGCGCAAAAAATGCTCAAGCGAAAGCGCGCGGCCGCGTCCGAAAACCAAGCGACGAAAAAACAAAAGACCAAGAACCAAAAGCTCGAAGACGCGGAAAAACGCAAACAGCTCCTGGCCCGGCTCGAGGCCCTCAAGCAAAAGATTCGGGTTCGGAAGTGATCGAAATCGACCCCGCGTAAAATTTTCTCTATACGGTGTATCACAACCACAATGGCCCCCAAAACCGCTCCCAAGAAAACCTCCCAGAACACCGGCAAGAAGGACGCCAAGGGCCGTTCCATCTGGAAGGGCCCCCGCGGCGGCAAGTACGTGATGTCCGCCGGCAAGAAGGTGAAGCCCGCCACCGGCCGCAAGACCGCCAAGAAGACCGCCGCCCGCAAGTAAATGTCACTCGAACCTGATTCTCACCCGCGCCGATGTCGAGATGCATCGTTTGATGGCGGCCTTTGACAACTCTTTGCGTTTTTCCCCCGGATCGGACATCTTCCTGGTTTTCATCGAATCCATCATATCGGCTTCGATGTCTGCCGCGTGCCGTATGCAATGCGCCACGACGCCGTGCTTGATGCTCCACCTGAAAAAGTTCAGCTGCCCCACGGTCGTATGAAGCCCGCGGAATTCGAGCCGTTCCCCTCGACAGAACGGGTCGAAGAACCGTTTCGAGAACGATTTCAGCTGCGCCTTGTACTCTAAAAACACGTTGAAAAAACGCCCGTCGTCCGTCTGGAACGACACGTTGTGCTTTTTTGCGTAATTCGTCACGAACCAGTCGAGAATGCGGAGAGAAATCGTTTCGTTACAGAGCACGCGCCGGACGTGCTCGAAGGAATCCGAATCGTCGTCGTAAAATTTACCGAGCGACGCGAGCAACAGATCGGAGGGATTCATGCGCGTGGAGCATTGTACACTCGTTAAGTCTTTCGTCGTCAGATAGCGTCTCGCTCAGATAGCGTCTCGCTC
>Ga0129336_10002094_pt1 | contig 12281 bp, 1 predicted proteins | sample CPB6_02_DNA_FD_96878 | JGI IMG/M metagenome (GOLD analysis project Ga0129336, IMG submission 96878) | Freshwater to marine salinity gradient microbial communities from Chesapeake Bay, USA - CPBay_Sum_0.6_0.2_DNA | ecosystem: Environmental > Aquatic > Marine > Coastal | place: USA: Chesapeake Bay...
AATAGATCAGAAATACCAGTTGGATTTGCACAAACATCTGTTCCAGTTGTAAGTGTTTCTTCAACGCACAGAGCAGCGAGAATATTGGTATCTGTTTCAACAACAGATTTTTCACATCAATATGATGAAATCACACTTTTGAAAGATAAGAATAGAAATGTTTACATGTTGGAGTATGGTCAACTTACTGACTCAACTCTAACTTCACCAGTGTTGTCTGGATTTGGAACTTATGATGCTAACGTTCCACTAAGAGTAGAACCAACTGTAAAGATTTCGGAATATTTTAGCACATCTGGTGTTACAACTTCATCTGGCGGAAGTGGTACTGGTCCTTTTGGTGGATTTGCAATAGGTGCTCACACAAGATTCACTGGTGCTGGAAATAGACAACTCACCCTGAATCCAATTGATGCAAGAAACTTTGATGAAGTTCTTGTTACAGCAATTGTTGGTAATGATTCAAATGGTGGCGAGGCACCAGAATCTGGCGAGAATATAATTGTTGGATACAGCACAGATGGAGTATCTTTCACAGACATTGGACCTATTGTTACTTCATCAGACTCATCTTCACTTTCAGTTTATAGATCAACCATTCCATCTGCTGCAAAAACCTCAAATACACTATTCAGATTGAGTCAACCATCTAATAGTGGTAATGATTTCGATAACTATGGTGTGACTCAGATGGGATTTGAGTCTGACAGAATGATTCTTGATTTCTATCCAAATGCTGGTATTGCAGGAACTGTAAATGCATTAACTATTGGACTTGGAATTACCGATGCAACTGGAATTGGATCTTTAACATTCAATACTAATACAGTCGAAACAATTTACACTGGAATTGGTTCAACATCAACTCCAAGTGCTCATAGAATTGCTGGATGGTCAACTGATGACTTTAATGCTGGATACTTGATCATTGGTATTGAGGATAAAACAAATGATGAATATGAAATTTTAGAAATGATTGCAGCTCAGGATGATATTGATCAATCATTTACTGAGTATGGATCTTTACAAACTTCCTCTGGTCTTGGAACAATTGGAATTGCTTGCACAGACACGACTACCAAAGTGTTGTTTACACCAAATGCTGACATTGATGTAGACGTTAGAGTTTGGCAGCATACAATGAGATTAGTTGATAATTTTAACAGTCTTACTGGAATTAATTTCACCAATGCAAGTCTAAATTCTGGAAGTGGAACATACACAGGAACTGAACTTGATATTAGAAGAGCTTTTGAGTTAACACATGATCAATTAGATATTTTCCAAAGATATTTCAGTCCAACCTTAGACCCAAGAGCAGGAGCAGCAACTCCAACAGGAGTTGTAAATATCGATGCAAACACTATCACATTCTCAGATGAACATTTCTTTGTCACTGGCGAAGAAGTTTCATACGACTACCCTGGATTTGATTCTTTTGCACCAATTGGAATTGCAACCACAACAATATCTGGTGTATCAACAGATAAACTACCAGGAAGTGTTAATATTATTAAGATTGATAGGTATACAGTAAAAGTTGCAGTATCAGCATCCGATGCACTAGTCGTTCCACCAAATCCAATAGACATCACTTCTGCTGGAATTGGAATTTCTCATAGATTTATTTCAAAGAAAGTAAATCAGAGAGTTGTTGTTACCATTGATGACTTAATACAGTCTCCTGTTGTTGCAACATCAGTTACCACTCATCTTACAGTGGCAGCTTCAACATTTGATGACCAAATTACAGTTGATTCAATTACAAAACTATCTGTTGGACAACTTATCAAAATTAATGATGAGATTTGTTTAGTTGATGCTGTAAATTCATCAACAAAAGTTATGGATGTGAGACGTGGATGGATGGGCACGACAATTGGTATTCATACGTTATCATCTGTTGTCTCACAAGTGAAAGGTAATTATAACATTGTTGATAATGTGATCAACTTTGTTGAAGCACCATACGGAAAGTCTCCAATAGGAACTATAACAAACCCACCAGACGAAAGAGATTGGACGGGAATTACCACAAGTTCAAGTTTTGGTGGAAGAGCATTCATGAAGTCGAGTGCAAACAATACCAATGTGGAACCATACAGAAACAATTATATCTTTGATGATATTTCAGATTCTTTCAGTGGAATTGGAACAGAATTTACAATAACTTCTGCTGGCGGCACGGTTTCTGGAATTTCAACCGATAATGCAATTGTTCTTCTGAATGGTCTACTTCAATCTCCAACAAGATTTGGAGCAAGTCCAATCATTAGCAATCAATATCTAACTGAGCAGTCTGGTATAACTTCAATATTCTTTAATACTGCACCTATTGGTGGAGAGATTGTCTCTGTTGGATCGACCAAGGGTCTTGGGTATCAACCTCTTGTGGCAGCTGGTGGAACAGCAATTGTTTCCTCAGCAGGAACTATCTCTGCTATTGCAATTGGAAATAGTGGATCTGGTTATAGAAGTGGAATTCAAACAACAGTTAGTGTTTCTGTTGGATCTTCTTCACTCGGAGTTCCAAATTTACACAAGGTTGGAACAGCTTCAATTTCAAATGGAATTATTGTCAGTGTTGCCATTACAAATCCAGGATCAGGATATACTTCATCTAATCCACCATATGTCATTTTTGACGAACCATTCTCTTACGAAAATCTAGAACTGCAATATACTGGTGGAACATCAGGAATTGGAACTGGTGCAAAAGTAAGTATTGTAGTTGGTCAAGGTTCAAGCATAATTGATTTTGAATTGACTAGTGTTGGAAGTGGTTATGAAATAGGTGATATTTTAACAGTTGCTGTTGATGGTATCAGTGGAATTCCAACAGATACATCTAAGACATTTGATGAATTCCAACTAACAGTGACTGATCAATATCAGGAACAATTTAATGGATGGACCATTGGAAATCTTACAGTTTTTGATACGATAGACAATCTCTTTGACGGATTTAGGACGAGATTCCCACTTAAAATTGATGGAGTAAGACAATCAATTATTGGTAGAGAAGGAACTGGCATTGACGTTGCATACACATTGCTGGTGTTCATTAATGGTGTCCTTCAAGAACCAAATGAGGCATATACATTTGAGGGTGGAAGCACATTAACTTTCACCGAGGCTCCAAGAGAGGGTGATTTGGCAACAATTCTATTCTATCAAGGAAACAAAGACGTTGACGTTATTAACAAAGATATTTTGGAAACCGTCAAGGTTGGCGATACCCTACAAATTTTCCCAGATGGAATAGACAATAGACAAGAAAAGAGAACAGTGTTCTCAGTCGATTCAATTGATGTTGTCACAACAAATACTTATAGTGGTGTTGGAATTGTAACCACTGGACTTTTAAGACCAGTAATTTGGTGCAAACAAAGGTCAGATAAACTTGTTAATGGTGTCTTTGTTCCAAAAAATAGAGAAGAGTATGAATCTTTAATCTATCCAACTACAAATATTATCAAATCAGTTTCAACTTCCGATAATGCATTCTTTGTAGAAAATGCAAAGACATTCTTTGATTCTATAAATGAGAATCCATCTCCAATTTCAACTAGAACGTCAATACAAATTATCAGTCAGGATTCGAAGGTATCTGCCTCTGCAACAGCGTCAATCTCTGGAAGTGGTGGGGTTACCGCAGTGACCATAACAAACGCTGGAATAGGGTATACGCAGGCACCTGTGGTTACTTTTGAAAACCCAACTGGTTTGGGTACAACTTCCAGAGCACAAGCAACTGCTTCGATTACTGATGGTTTGGTAACTTCCATTACTGTAACAAACGCTGGCACTGGATATACACAAGCACCCACAGTTCTTATATCTCCACCAGATAACGTTATTGAAACTATTGATAATGTTACTTACGTTGGAGATTTTGGAGTTATTTCTGGCATAAAAACAACTAGTGTTGGTGCTGCCGTTACTGGACTTGTCTTTGATCTTTATATTCCAAATAATTCGTATCTAAGAGATACTACAATTGTTGGAACCGCAATAACACTAAGTCAACTTCAATCTGGTTATAGATTCGTAGTTTCAAATTCTAATGTTGGCAATGGAGTCACTTCTCTAAATTCTTCTGGATCTATTGTGTGGAATGGAACCTCAAACCTTGATAATGTTTATGAGGCCGTTTCTGTTTCCATTGGACAATCTTATGTCTCTGCTGGAATTGGAACAACAACTGTTTTACAAGTTACGGTAAGTCTGACTGATTATAATGGAATTTCTGATCTAGGTTATGGAAAAGTGTTTGGTGAGTATTCATGGGCAAGAGTAGCAGTAACTAATAGAACTGGTACTAATTCTTTTGCAATATATAATAGTGGGTTAACTGGAATTGAAACTTCTGCTTTGGTGAGAAGGTTGAGTCCATTAGAAAACTTTAATTATATTCAATAAATACCTAAAAAACTCCAAATGTCCGCTATTATAACTGATCAGTTTAGAATATTAAGTGCCAGTAACTTTGTTACGTCTGTGGCATCTACTGCAAACGCATACTATACGTTTGTTGGTTTGCCAAATGCCACAGATTTTGACACAAATTGGAACACAACTCCACCTTCACCCAAAGATAGTTTTTCCGACGAAAACGATGTCTGGGACACGGTTATTGCACTTAAAAAGATAACAACATCAGATGTTCGTCAAGTTGTAAGAAAGATAACTTGGACTTCTGGAACAACTTATGACATGTATAGACATGACATATCCAGAGATAATCTTTCTAAACCATCCAATTCTACGAATCTATATGATTCGAATTTTTATGTGATGAATAGCGAATATAAGGTTTATATTTGCTTACAGAACGGAACTGATCCAGAAAATACTAACGGAAGACCCTCACTAGACGAACCAAATTTTGTAGATTTGGAGCCAAGATCTGCTGGTTCTAGTGGTGATGGTTATATTTGGAAATATCTTTATACAGTCAATCCAAGTGATATTGTAAAATTTGACTCTATTGATTTTATTCCAGTTCCGACTAATTGGGCAACTAGCACAGACAATGCAGCTGTTAGAAATAATGCAGCAACTAGTGGTCAACTCAAAATTGTAACTATTACAAATAGAGGTGTTGGATTAGGAACTGCAAATAGAACTTACACCAGAGTTCCAATCAAAGGAAATGGAAATGGTGCTGAGGCAACTATTATTGTTGGTAATGATTCTAAGATTGAATCCATCAACATTTCAAAAGGAGGATCTGGATATACTTATGGTATTGTAGATTTAGTTGGAGGAAACGTTCCAACTGGAACCACTACACCAACATTCAATGTAATTATTCCACCACAAGGTGGCCACGGTAAGGACATTTATCGCGAACTTGGCGCAAGCAATATTTTAATCTATTCAAGAATTGAGAATGATGCCGAAAACCCAGATTTTATAACTGGTAATCAGGTTGCTAGGGTTGGAATTGTTCAAAATCCAAAAGCATATAATAGTACTTCAAATCTAGATTTAGATAAGGCAAGTGGTGTTTATGCTTTGAGATTAACTGGTTCAGCAGTAACTACATTCTCTCCTACCGCTGATAGTTTTATTACTCAGACAGTAGGTGTTGCATCTACCGCTGTTGGAAGAGTAATCTCATATGACAATGTAACAGGTGTATTGAAATATTGGCAAGACAAGAGTCTTGCAGGTTTTAACACTGATGGAACTCAAAATTTAACTCCAAAATATGGACTAAAACTGAATACGTTCACTGCAACGGTTGGCGCAGGCGGATCTACTCTCATCAGTAATGATGGAGTAAGTACTGGGTTACTTATTGATACTGAATTTACTGGTATCACTACCGTAATAAATAATAGGACTTATAATCTTGGTCAATCATTTGCAGGTGGTGTGGCACAACCAGAGGTTGAAAAATATTCTGGAAATATCGTTTATGTTGATAATAGACCTTCTATTACTAGATCGACCAACCAAAAAGAAGATATCAAAGTTATTTTGCAATTTTAAAGAATAATGCCACAGGAAACTAACTTAAACGTCTCTCCATATTTTGACGACTTTGATCCATCAAAGAATTATTATAGAGTATTATTCAAACCAGGTTATCCAGTTCAATCACGAGAACTGACAACCTTACAATCCATACTGCAAAATCAAACAGAGCAGTTTGGAACTCATGTTTTTCGAGAAGGCGCAAAAGTTATTCCTGGGCAGACTATTTACAATAGTCAATATAGCGTAGTTGAATTAGAAAATTCTTTCACAGGAATTACAGTATCGTCATACATTTCTTCTCTGATTGGAACAACAATTAAAGGAGAAACTTCTGGCGTTAGAGCAAGAGTTGAGGCTGTTCTAAGATCATCAGAATCTGATAGAAATAATGCTTCACTGTACGTAAGTTATATTTCTTCTAGTGCAAATAATTCATCTCAGACATTTAACGATGGAGAAAATCTGCTAACTGAAAGCGGATTACAAACCTCCAACGTTATTTTCATTCCCAATGAAAATTTTGCAACAACAATTGCACAAAATGCTTCCTCAACAGCATCTTCTTTTACAGTTCAAGATGGTGTTTATTTTCTGAGAGGAACTTTTGTCAACGTTGCAACTCAAACAATAATACTTGACCAATATTCTAATACTCCTAGTTACAGAATTGGTTTCAACATCATTGAGGAGACAATTACCTCAGACACAGATCCCTCACTCTACGATAACTCTCAGGGATACAACAATTATACTGCACCAGGTGCAGATCGTTTAAAAATTACCGCAGTTTTAGCAAAGAAATCAATTTTAGATTTTGATGATCAAAACTTTGTAGAAATTGCAGTTGTTCAGGGAGGTTTGTTAAGAAATACTCCAAACGACACACAATATAATTTAATCAACGACACTCTTGCAGCAAGAACATATGAGGAGTCTGGTGATTACTACGTAAAACCATTTAAAGTAACTTGCGTAGATTCTTTAAATGATGAAGAAGGAAATAATGGAGTTTTTAAAGAAAATCAATTAACTTATGATGGTGGAACGCCATCGGAAAATCTTGCACTTTACAGAATTTCTCCTGGTAAAGCATACGTTCGCGGATATAGAGTAGATACATCTTCTCCAACATTTATAGATGTTGAAAAACCAAGAGACAGGATGGAGATGAAGGGTCAGTCAATTAATTATTTGACTGGTCCAGCACTTTCTCTCAATAATGTTTCTGGTTCTCCCGTTTTAGGTATAGGAACCTCATACACCCTAAGTCTTAGAGATAATAGAATTGTAAACAGCAATGCTGCTAGTGGAAATGAAATTGGTGTTGCAAGAGTTTATGATTTTGCTCTGGAAAGTGGATCATATAATACGTCGAATTTAGCACAGAATGAGTGGGACATTTCACTTTATGATGTTCAAACATATACGAATGTTGTTTTAAATCAACCAGTAACTCTTTCTGCATCCACTTTTGTAAAAGGAAAGTCCAGTGGAGCAACTGGATTTGTAAAATCTGGTATAACTAACCAAACAGAAATTCAATTACAAAGTGTAAGAGGATCGTTTATTGTTGGTGAAAATTTCTCTTTTGATGGCAATGAGAACGGAAGAGTAGCAACTGCGGTTACAACTTTTGGAATTGAGGACGTACAGTCAATTTATGGTTATGTTGGTGCTGGTGGAACTTTTAATGCAGATACTGTTCAAACCAGAAAGCTAGTAATTGGTGAGGCAACAGTTTCCATAAGAGACGCGGCTACAAATAGCAGTATTGTAACTATTCCCAACTTAACCTACTCAAAAGTAATTAAAAAGGGAAATTTAGTTTCTTATTTTGACTCAAATAACTTTATTCTAGAAACTTCATCAACTAAGGGTATTACCTCAGTTTCGTCGGCAGCAGGTGAAACTGTATTTGAAATTGAAAATAATCCAGGATACAATGATGTTTATGTTAATGGTATCAAATTATCTTCGACTGAGTACGTTTCTCTTGGCGCAACAGCGATTCAACTAAACGTTCCAACAAACGCTGGTGATGAAGTAGAGGTTAATGCATTTGTTGATGGTATCAGACAATCCCAAGAAGTGGTTGCATATCAAGGTCAAACAGTTGTTCCATTTTCAACAACCACTGCTTTAACAGCGGCGGATTTAAATAATACTCAACTATACATCAATGGTATTAAAATTGATGATAGTCAATTCAACATCTACACTGGAACTGGTGTTCTTCACTTAAATACTCCACCTTCCCAGGGTGCATATGTTGCAATTAGAGAATACACTCCTGGTGCTAAGGTTGGTCTAACAACTACAACAACTTCAATTGGTACAACCTCATTTACTGCGGCATATATTCCTGGAAGAGAAGAAGTTTATGTAAATGGCGTCAAATTAATCAAAAATACAGAATATACAGCAACAAACGGCACAACCATTAACTTGGTAAATCAAACCAACCCAGGTGATGTCGTTGAGATTGTCGAACAGTCCAGTGTCGTTGGAGTTGCAACTACTGTTGTTGCAGTTGGATTGCAAACGGCTTATGGATTAACTTCATATACCTCAGGTCAGGTTGATGTTTTCTATAATGGTGTTCTGCTCAGACCAACAGAATTTGTAGAAAGCACACCTACCGAAATTTATATTCCAACACCAGCAGTAGCAGGAGACAGAGTAGAAATTATTTCATACCCAGCAAGTTCTTATGTTTCTTCTGCGAGCACTATTACAATTTCAGAGTTTCAAGACGATTTTAACCCACAAGATCCTGCAAAACAATATGAAATTTTTGTTGATGGTGTAAAATACAATAAAAATGATTTCGTGCAGTATCCACAAAGCACGTCTTTGGTAATTGGTTATAGTTTATTTGCAGGTGATATTGTTGAAATGAATCTTTATGGAGATACATATTTCTCCTCAACGAAATTTACTGCAACCGCAGGACAGGCAACATTCCCAGTTTCATATACTCCTGGTTTCTTGGATGTATATGTTAATGGAATTAAATTAGATTACTCAAACTATGATGCTCTAAGTGGATCATCAGTAGTCTTTGGTGTAGGTTTATCTGCTGGCGACATTGTTGAATTTATTTCATATTCCACAACTGCGTTTAGTGTTCAATCAGCTGCTACCGTATATGATAAAACTTACTCAAAAGTAAAAGCAGTAGGAACAAATAATGGATTTACTACACTAACAATTGAGGGTATTACTGATGTTGCTGGTGTTAATAATGGAAACCTGCCAAGTAAAACCATTAATGTATCAGATTTAGAAGTTATATCAACTAAACTAACCGAATCAACTGATAATTCATTATACACCGCACTGCCAAGAAGAAATATATCTGATGTTAACTTATCATCATCAAATCTGACGATCAGAAAGCAGTATGATGTTGCAGTTACTGCAAATTCAACAAATACAATTTTCGCAGATTCTAATGAGACATTCCTCCCATTTGATGAAGAAAGATATGTATTAACCTTCTTGGATGGAACAGTTCAACCTCTAAGATCTGACATGTTTGTGTTTGGTGCAGGAGGAACAAGACTCACAATTAATGGTATTAATAAGAGTGGAAATGCTAGACTTATTACAACTTTAAGAAAAGTTAATGTAACCTCAAAAGCAAAAGAGAATCTAAGATCTAGTAGCATTATCGTTTCTAAATCTGCAAACTCATCGTCTGGAATTGGAACTACAACCTTGGATGACGGTTTGTCGTATGGTGGTTTCCCATATGGAACAAGAGTTCAGGACGAAGAGATTTCGTTGAACGTTCCAGATGTCTTGAAACTACAAGGTGTATTTGAATCATATGGAACAGAAGATCCTAGCTCACCAAGACTCACCTTAGCGTCTCTAACTGGTCCAAATGCAACAACATCTGATCTTATAGTTGGAGAGAAAATTAAAGGTGTTCTGAGTGGAGCAAGAGGAACATATGTAGAAAGAACAACCGATAGTGTTGTTGAGTTTGTTTATGCAAACCAGAAGTCATTCACCGTTGGTGAAACTGTTATTTTTGAAGAGTCTGGTGTTCAGGCAACTGTCACAAGAGTTGCAACAAATGGAAAAGATATTACAAGTCTGTTTGTTCTCGATAATGGACAGAGAGAAACTTTCTATGACTATGGAAGAATTAGAAGAGTTTCAGGAAAAGATTCTCCAAAGAGAAAATTGAAGGTTTACTTCCAATCTGGATATTATTCTTCAAGCGATGATGGTGATATCACAACCGTCAATTCTTACAATTCATTCAACTTTGGCAAAGATGTCCAATATTATAATGAGTTGAGAAACACTGATATCATTGATATTCGCCCAAGAGTTGCATCTTACACTGTTACCTCTGGTGCTAAATCTCCATTTGAATTCTCAGGAAGATCGTTTGTACAGTCTGGCAACAGTGCAAGAAATATTCTTGCATCAGATGAATCGATTCTCCTAGATTTCAATTTCTATCTTCCAAGAGTTGATAAAGTTTTCTTAGATAAGAATGGAATCTTTAAACTCGTAAAGGGTGTCCCAGCCGAAAATCCAAATCCACCAACCACCATCGATGATGCAATTGAAGTTGCACAGATCTTCTTACCACCATATCTGTACAATACTCAAAATGCTTCTATATCTCAAAAGAATTATAAGAGATATACGATGGCTGATATTTCAAGACTTGAAGGAAGAATTAAGAGTCTTGAACAGTTTACAACTTTATCTTTACTGGAAACCGACACAGCAAATCTAACAATTCCAGATAAAAATGGAGTTAATCAATTTAAGTCTGGATTCTTGGTTGACAATTTCAAGAATAGTTCCAATCAAGACGTTAGAAACGGAATTAGAAACTCAATTAATCCAAATGCTGGCGAACTAAGACCATCCCACTACACTAGTGCAATTGACCTAATTTTGGGATCTAATTCTATCATTGGTGTTGGTCAATCCTCAGATCCATATGCAGATTTAAACTTTGTTACAGATCTCATTGGATCAAATGTCAAGAAAACGGGAGATGTTATTAGTCTTAATTATTCGGAAACTGAATGGTTGTCACAAACATTTGCAACAAGAACTGAGCAGATTTCCCCATATCTTGTCAACTTCTGGGAAGGTACAGTAGATCTTACACCAGATTCTGATGTTTGGGTTGATACTGTAAAAGTTGATCCAGACAATCTTGAAGTTGCTGGAAACTTTACAGCAACAATTGAAAAATTAGCTAAACTAGAAAATCTAGACCCACAAATTGGTTTCATTCCAACCATTTGGGAATCTTGGAATGTCATTTGGACTGGAAATCGTAGTCTGTTAAATGGACAGTCAGAATCCAAGTCAGTATATACCCAGTTCTTTAATAACAATGGTAATTCATCAAGCAATGGTGATTTGAGATGGATTGGGTTAGAGAAGAGTTCTGATGGTGTTACAGTTGAATCAATTTCTTCCGATACTGAGGTAAATTACGCTCAAATTATCGATACCCAAGAATTTGAAACACTAACAGTTGGCGATAAGTCTATTGCATCTGAAATAACTCCATTCATCCGTTCCAGAAACGTAGAATTTGTAACCAAGCGACTCAAACCATTTACTAGAATGTATTCATTCTTTGATGGTGTTGATGTAAATGATTTTATCGTTCCAAAACTCATTGAGATCACAATGGACGATGGAGTATTTACTGTTGGCGAAACTGTAAGTGGATTCTTCCCAGGAATTGATTATGACGACGTTATAAGTGGAGTCAATCCAAAAATTACCTTCCGAGTTGCAAAGTCAAATCATAAATTTGGTCCATACAATGCGCCAACAGATAACTATGGTCAAAACCCATACAATACTACTCTAACGGTTCCAGCACAGTATTCATCAACGTCAACTCTACTTAATGTTGATACTTTCTCACTATCAAATGAACCACAAGGTGAGTATTATGGATTCATAAGAACTGGAATGAAACTGTATGGTCAAACTAGTGGAGCACAAGCAACGGTTCAAAACGTTAGAATTGTAACGGACAGCACTGGAACTGCTCTTGGATCCTTCTATATTCCAGATCCAAACATTGGAGTTAATCCAAAGTTCACCTCTGGCGAAAAGGTATTCAAACTCACAAATAGTTCAATCAATAGTTCCTCAACTGATGTTATTAATTCAGTTTCTGAGGATAAGTATCTGTCTGTTGGATCAATCCAAGCTATTGATGATGACCTCGCATCCGTTAAGAATCCTAAGAAGATGAATAAGTTCACCTTTAAGGATTCAGTTGTATCTTC
>Ga0129336_10002096_pt1 | contig 12274 bp, 9 predicted proteins | sample CPB6_02_DNA_FD_96878 | JGI IMG/M metagenome (GOLD analysis project Ga0129336, IMG submission 96878) | Freshwater to marine salinity gradient microbial communities from Chesapeake Bay, USA - CPBay_Sum_0.6_0.2_DNA | ecosystem: Environmental > Aquatic > Marine > Coastal | place: USA: Chesapeake Bay...
CACCGGCACGATGCCGCCAGGCACCGATCAGCGCAGGCAGGCAGGCCACTGCACGGGCTGCATTGCCACCACCACGCACACGCTGCATGCCGTAATTGAGATGGATCGCTGCCGGTTCGCCACGCAAAACGCATGCGCCATAGTCGCGCGCCAGGTCCCGGATCTGTTGCGCCTCCAGGCCACAGATCTGCGCGGCGCGCTCAGGGCTCCACAGCAGCGCACGTTCGCGCAATTGGGTCCAGCCCTCGGTATGGCGTTCGATGTAGTCATGGTCCAGCCAGTCGTGCACGATCAGCTCGTGCATCATGGCCAGCGCCAGTGCCGCATCGGTACCCGGACGCAAGGCAAGATGCACATGGCATTTCTCGGCAGTCTCCGTGCGACGCGGGTCTATGCAGATGAGTTTTGCACCCTGACGCTTGGCTTGCTGGGCCAGACGCCAGAAATGCACGCTGCTGGTGATCGGGTTGCTGCCCCAGATCAGGATGAGCTTGGCTTCGGCAAAAAACTCCACGCGCATGCCGACCTTGCTGCCAAAAGTATGGGTCAAAGCCGCGCCGCCAGCGGCCGAGCAGATGGTCCGGTCTAGCTTGGAGGCGCCGAGCCGGTGGAAAAAACGAGCGGCCATGCCTTCGCCCTGGACTAGCCCCATGGTGCCGGCATAGCTGTAGGGCAATATGGCTTGCGGATTTCGCGCAGCAATGGATCGGAGGCGATGCGCGATTTCAGCGATCGCTGCGTCCCAGCTGATGCGTTCAAACTGCCGGCTGCCTTTGGGGCCAGTGCGTCGCAGCGGGTAAAGCACCCGCTCGGGGCTGTAGGTGCGCTCGGTATAGCGCGACACCTTGGTGCACAGCACGCCGTCTGTGTGCCGGTGCGCCGGGTTGGCCATCACCTTGACCGCGCGTCCTTCTTCAACCCGGGTCAGCAGGGCACAGGTATCGGGGCAATCGTGCGGGCAGGCCCCACGTACCAAAGAGGCTTCAGTCATGCGGTATTCCCAGGTGCTGTGCGAGCACCTTGGCGCGCGCTCCGTGGATGATTTCACCAATCTGCTGGCCGGTGTGTCCTTGCGCCACGGCGTGTTCGGCAATCGGGGTGGTGTCCACGCCCAGCGCCAGGTCCAGCACGGTCTGCAGGCGCCTGGCGGGTGCATAGGGCTGGTCTTGCTTGCCCAGGCGGCCGCGGGCATCGCATTCGCAGGCCAGCAGAATTTCTCCAAAGCGTTCGGGCTTGCGCAGCGCATCGCAGCGCTCCAGCAGGCGCAGCAGCGCGGTTGGCCCCAATTCAGCGCTGCGGTGAATATGGCCATGTTCGCGCGCCACCACCGTGGCCAGCTCGCGGCAATCGACCGGCACGCGCAGCCGTTCACACAGCGACCTGAGCAGACGCACGCTGCGTTCTTCGTGGCCAATATGACGGGGCAGGATTTCGGCAGCGGTTGTGCCCTTGCCCAGGTCATGGCCCAGGCAGGCAAAGCGCACGCTCAAGGGGGCGTTCAGGCTGGCCGCCATGTCCAGCACCAGCATCATGTGCGCGCCGGTGTCGATTTCAGGATGATGCTCAGCGCCTTGGGGCACCCCCCAGAGTCGGTCCAGCTCGGGCAGGATCCTGCGCAGAGCACCGCAGGCACGCAACACCTCGAACATGCGCGAAGGCTTGTGTTCCAGCAGGCCGCGGCTGAGCTCCTGCCAGACCCGCTCGGCCACCAGTTGGTCGGCCTCGCCATCCTGCACCATCTGCTGCATCAGGTTCAGGGTTTCTTTGGCCAGCGAGAAGTCTGCAAAGCGCGCGGCCAGCCTTGCCACCCGCAGGATGCGTACCGGGTCCTCGCGAAAAGCCGGGGTCACATGGCGAAAGACTTTCTGTTCCAGGTCGCGAAGGCCGTGGTAGGGGTCGCTCAGATGAGCGACATCAAAGCTGCCATCGGGGCGGCACTGGCTGGCGTGGATGGCAATGGCGTTGATGGTGAGGTCACGGCGCGCCAGGTCTTCTTCCAGCGTCACATCGGGAGCGGCTTGTACCGAAAATCCTTTGTAGCCACGGCCCTGTTTGCGCTCGGTGCGTGCTAACGCATATTCTTGCTTGGTCTGGGGATGGAGAAATACCGGAAAGTCTTTGCCCACCGGCTGATAGCCAAGCTTGCTCATGGCTTCGGGGGTGGCGCCCACCACCACCCAGTCGCGATCCTTGACTGGCAAGCCCAGCAAGGCATCGCGGACTGCACCGCCCACCATGTATATGTCCATGGCGGCAGTTTAGCCCGATCGGTTTGCCGCGCCGCCGGTGCTCGCCGGGCGACGCGCCGCCCGGCAGCCTCAGTCTAGTTTCGCGTTGGCCCGTTTGGCCACTTCACGCCAGCGTGTGATCTCGCTGTTGATGAACTTGGCAAACTCAGCCCGATCCAGGGTTCCTGGCGTGGCAGCCAGATCACGCCAGCGGGCGGTGATGTCGGGACTGGCCAGCGCCTTGTTCACCTCCGCGGTCATCCGGTCGACGATCTCCTTGGGTGTGCCTTTGATGGCCCAGATCGCATACCAGCTGGAAGCCACAAAGTCTGGCACGCCTGCCTCAGCGGCGATTGGGACATTTTCAAAACCCGCCACTTTCTTGCTGCTGGCGACGGCCAGCGCTTTCAATTGACCTGACTTGATGAAGGGCGCAGCGCCCGCGGTGGTGTCAAACATCATGTCGACCTGGCCAGTCACCAGATCCTGCAGGGCCGGGCCGGTGCCACGGTAGGGAATATGGGTGATGAACAGATTGTTCTGTCCCTTGAACAACTCGCCCACCAGGTGCTGCGAGGTACCGCTACCGGTGGAGGCGTAATTGAGTCGGCCGGGATTTTTACGGATGCGCTCGATCAACTCCTTCACAGTGTTTTCAGGGACGCGCTTGGGGTTGACCACCAGCACATGCGCCACATTGCCCAGGATGGCGACCGGTTCAAAGTCGCGCTCCAAGTCATAAGTCAGCTTGGGATACATGCTGGGGGCGATGGTGTGATGGACCGCGCCCAGGAACCAGGTGTAGCCATCTGGAGCGGCCTTGGCAGCCACCGCCGCACCCACTGTGCCTCCGGCACCGCCCCGGTTGTCCACCACTGTGGGCACGCCCAGCTGCTGACCCAGCTGTCTGGCCAGGGGACGGCCAAAGGCGTCCACCGCGCCGCCCGGCGGAAAGGGATTGATGAAGGTAATGGCCTTGCCGGGGGCTGGCCAGGCCTGAGACCAGGCCGTACCTGCAGCCAGCAGCACTCCGACAGCAGCCAAAAGGACGGGGGCAACTTTTTTTCGCAGCATGAAATATTTCCTCAAATGTTTTTTTAACCAGTGCGGATCGTACTTGAAGAAATCCCCAGGCGGCGTGAGGGATAACCCGGGCGGGTCGGACGTTTGGGGGCTTGGTCATAATCCAGCGAACCCCATCAGTCTCTGCCTCTTACCACCATGACTCCCCAACTTCCCCTCCAAGGCGTGCGCGTGATCGAAATCTGCAACGTCGCCGCTGGCCCCTTTGGCAGTATGTTGCTGGCTGATCTGGGCGCGGATGTGATCAAGATCGAGGCTCCCGGCAGTGGTGACACCCTGCGCGCCTGGCCTCCCATGACCGGGCCAGACCATGACCGACTCAGTGAAAACTTCGCCTCGCTCAACCGCAACAAGCGATCCATTGCCCTAGACCTGAAGGACCCGGCGCAGAACGCCCAGGCCAGGGCACTCATTGCCCAGGCCCAGGTCCTGATTGAAAACAACCGCCCAGGCGTCATGCAACGACTGGGGCTGGGCTATGAGGCCATGCACGTGCTCAACCCGGCGCTGATTTACTGCTCCATCTCGGCCTATGGGCAAAGCGGCCCCCGTGCTCAGGAGGGCGGCTTTGATGTCACTATCCAGGCCGTCAGCGGCATCATGAGCGTCACCGGCGAGGCCCAGGGCGCCCCGGTCAAATGCGGTGTCCCGGTGGCCGACTTCACTGCCGGCCTGTATGGCGCCATGAGCATTTGCGCCCAGTTGCGCCGGGTGGCCGAAACCGGCCAGGGGGTGCATATCGATGTGCCGATGATGGGCACTTCGCTGGCGATCGCAGCGCTGCAGACCAGCGAATATTTCGGCACCGGGCGCGATCCGGTCAAGTTGGGCTCGGCCCACCCACGCAATGCGCCCTACCAGGCCTTTCGCGCCCAGGATGACTACCTGGTCATGGCTGCGGGCACCCAGGCCCTGTGGGAGTCGGTGTGCGACATCGTCCAGGGCGAACACCTGAAAGCGGATCCGCGTTTTGCCAGCACCGCCTTGCGGGCAGCCAACCAGGGGGCGCTCAAAGAGTTGCTCGAGGCGATCCTGCAGCAACGGCCGGCTGCCCAATGGATTGCCAAATTCAGTGCGGCGGGGGTGCCCTGCGTTCGCATCAACCGCTATTCCGATGTTCTGGCTGACGGCCAGACTGTGGCCTCGGGCTGGGTCGAGCCACTCACCATGCCCAATGGTGTGCAAACCCAGACCGTCGGCAGCCCGCTCAAGTTTGACGGTCGCGCCGCTTCGGTGCGCCGGCCGCCACCGCGCCTGGACGAGCAGGGCCAGGAAATTCTGGGGGAATTGCAGTGAGTGTGCTGATCGTGCGGCAAGAGGGCCCGCTCAAGCGGCTGATTCTCAACCGACCTGACAAGCGCAATGCGCTCAATCTGGAACTGGCCTGCGCCGTTCTGGACGCCATCGAACAGGCTCAGAAGGACAGCACCCGGCTGCTGGTGTTGCAGGGGGAGGGCCCGGTCTTTTGCGCGGGATTTGATTTCAGCGGCCTGAGCAGAATCAGCGAAGCTGATCTGCTGCTGCAGTTTGTGCGCATCGAACAGATGCTGCAGGCCGTGGCCCACGCACCATTCGACACCCTGGCCCTGGCCCATGGGGCAGCCATCGGTGCGGGTGCCGACCTGCTGGTGGCTTGCCGCCATCGCATTGGCAGCAGTGACCTGGTGGCCCGCTTTCCTGGTGCGCGTTTTGGCCTGATTCTGGGTTCACGCCGGCTGGCTGAATGTGTCGGCCCGGATGTCGCGCAAGGCCTGATTGGGGCGGCCAGCAAGACCGGCGCTCAGCGCTTGCTGGAAACCGGCCTGTTGACCGACTTGTGTGAGCCTGCCCACTGGCCAGCGCGTGAACAGCAAGTGCTGGCGCAGGTGATGGCGCTGCCTGAAGCCACCCGGGCCCAGGTGCTGCACGCGCTTAGACCCGACACCCGTGCCCAGGATATGGCCGATCTGGTGGCCTCAGCCTCGCCGCCTGACATCAAGCAACGCATTGCCGCCTATCTGCAAGCACCACCTGCCTGAGCTTGACCTGCCAACAGGCAGCGACTGGTTGTGCGTAACCGGTTCTGCGCTCAGCGCGCGCGCACACCAAACCAGGGGTCTTGCTGACCCAGATACGCCCTGGCGATGCCAGCCACAGCAGCAGGCTTGATGCCCAGGGCTGCCAGTCCGGGCAGCTGGCCGCCGGCCACATTGTCGATGCGCATTGAATCAAGGTTGTCGCGGCTCATCAGGGGTTCACCTGGGGCAAGCTCCATCAGCCAGGCCTGAAGCCGGGCCAGCGGGGCCGGCAGCGCAATGATCGGGCGGGGATGACCGCTGGCTTCTCCGGCCAGTGCCACCAGTTCGGCCAGGGTCATCACCTGTGGGCCGCACAGCTCATAGGTTTGGCCGATGGTGTGAACGTCCTCCAGGCAGTGCGTGATCGCCTGCGCCACATCTTCCACCCAGACCGGCTGGAAACGGGCATGCGCACCCGCCAGGGGCAGCAAGGGAAAAAGGCTTTGCAGCCGGGCAAACAGGTTGAGAAAGCGGTCATCTGCACCAAAGATCACGCTGGGGCGCAGCACGGTCAGTGCCAGCCCCTCGGCCGCGCGAAGCACTGCCTCGCCGCGCGACTTGCTGCGCAGGTAAAGCGATGGCGCGCGCTCGACCTGCAGTGGGTCTGCACCGAGCGCGCTGACATGCAGCAGGCGTTTGATGCCAAGCGCCTGACAGGCGCGCGCCAGTTTGGCGGGCAGCTCCACATGGATGCGCTCGAAGCGGGCCGCATCGCCATGCAGGACGGCCACCAGGTTGATGACGGCATCATGACCAGGCAGCAGGCTGCGCAAGTCAGCCTCTTCCAGGATATTTGCCTTCAGCACAGTCAATCCGGGCAGATGCTGCACGCTGGCGGCCTGGGACAAGCGCCGGGTCGGCACTGTGATATGCCAGCCCGCCCGGACCAGCTGCTCGCAGGTATGTCGTCCCACAAAACCACTACCGCCAAGAATCAGTACTTTTTTCATGGCAGGTCTTCCTCTGGGACTGCACTGCCAGGCCGACTGGGCCCGATTTTTCCCAGCCGGGCCTTGAGCGACTGGGGCTTGCCAGTAATTAGGGCAGCATAGATGGTGGTGTTGGACAAAACTTTTTTCACATAGTCCCGGGTTTCATTGAAGGGGATGTTCTCGGCCCAGATCGCGGCCTCAAGCAGGGTATCGCTGTCCTGGCCACGCCAGTTGCGCGCTCGTGAGGGCCCGGCATTGTAGGCGGCGGCGGCCAGGGCCATGGAGCCGTCGAAATTTTCCAGCACCAGCTTGAGGTAACCGGTGCCAATGGCGATATTGGTGTCGCGATCGGTGATATGGTGCGGCTTGAAATTGTTCAGGCCTATGCGCTTGGCCGTCCAGCGCGCAGTGGCGGGCATCACCTGCATCAGCCCAGCGGCGCCCACGCTTGACTTGGCGTCCATGATGAAGCGGCTCTCCTGCCGGATCAGGCCATAGACATAGGCCGGGTCCAGCTCGATCTGCGCAGTACGTTGCAGCACGGCGCTTTTGAGAGGCATGGGAAAGCGCTGCTCAATATCGATGACACTTCGGGTGCGTTCACTGGTGTTGATGCAGCGATCCCATACCTGCTGCTCACAGGCCAGCGATGCGGCTGCCAGCAACTCGCGATCGTTCATGCCACCGCGGCTGTGCAGATTGGTCTGGTAGTTCCATTCGCGCACCCCTTCTGCGCGCAGCCCGATCTGGATGGCATACAGGGCGCGTGCCAGACCGGGGTCGCTGCGCGCAGCCTGCATTTCGATCGCAGAAGGGGGCTCGGGCCGAGCAGGCAGGGTGATCGCCCGGCCCAGCTCCTCCAGGGCCAACTGCTCGTAAAAACCCCGGGTTGAGGCAATCGACTCGAACAGAGACCTGGCCAGGGCGGGCGCCTGGGCATCGCCCGGTATGGCCAGCAGCGCACGCGCTCGCCAATACACCCAGGTGGTCTCGTTGCGCATGGAAGCGGGCATGGCATGGATCGCCTTGAGCACCTCCGGCCAAGCCCCGAAGCGCAAGGCTGAGCGGGCCTTCCACAGCAGGTGGTCAGCGTGCATGAACTCGTCCTGCCCATGGGAAAAGTAGTTAAGGGTGCCACCCGCCAGCTTCCAGGCGGCCCGCTTGCCAATCACACCCCAGACCCAGCTGCGCTCCTCCTGGGTAAGCTGGGTGCGCCAGCGGACCTTGTTGAGCTCCAAGGCTGCGGCCTCGTAATCCGTGGTGGCCAGACGAATCAGCGCCAGGGTGACCATTTCTTTGCTGCGGGTTCTCAGGGCGGTGATGCGGTCATCCAGATAGCGCACTGGATTGGCGTAAATGGTCGCGACGGTGGCGGCCCATCGGGGATCCAGCAAGCCAATCGCCTGGTTGGCCACCTGCGGCCGAGCGTTTTCAAAGGCCAGCCGGGCGCGCAACCAGGCCGCTTGCGGCTTGAGCTGACCTGCCTCGAGTTGCTGCTGGGCGGCGGCGGCGCAGCCCTCGTCCAGTTCGCGCAGGGACAGCCACAACTCCTGCACCTGGGCAGCCACTTCGGCGCCACTGGACAGACCCTGGGTCAGCAGGTCAAAGCAGCGCACCGAACGGTCGTCTCCCATGCGGTACTTGGGGTACTCGCTCATGAAAGTGCCCCAGTCACGCTGCTTGCCCAATTGCAGCAGCCAATCATTGCGCAGGCGGTCTTCCTGGTAGCTGCCGGAATAGCGTTGCAAAAAGGCCTGGATTTCTTCCTTGCTGGCCTCATGCAGGCGCGCTGCCAACACCCAGTAAGCGGCCCAGGGCTCCAGCACATGGCCCTGGACTTTGGGCAGCAGCGAAGTCAGGCGCTTGCGGTCACCTTTCTTGAAAGCCTGGCTCATTTCAAGTACCGCCTCATCGCCGTTTGAGGTGGAGCCGCTACTTCGCGCAAACAGGGGGTTTGGCAAGCACAGGAATGCCGCCAGGGTGAAAGATGTCAGAATGACTCGGAACTGCATGACGGAATTATGGACACATCTAAAGACGATTTGGCGAAAGCGCAGAAGAAAGCCTTACGCCAGGAGTTGATTGCGCGGCGACTGAACTTGCCCAATCGCGCACATCATGACAATCTGCTGCAGCAGGTGATGCGAGGCTGGCTGATCGGGCGCGATGACCTGACGATTGGGGCTTATTGGCCGATCAAGGGAGAGTTCGACCCGCTGCCCGCCCTGTACCGCTGGAAAGAGGATGGCGAGCTGCTGGAGGAGCCGCAGCCTCGGCGTATTGGTCTTCCAGTTATCGACAAAGTGCATAAAACCCTGACTTTCCATGCCTGGTACCCGGGCTGCCCCATGGAGGAAGATGCCTATGGCATTCCCAAGCCCAAGGACACCGAGTTGATCGTGCCCACCCTGCTGTTCGTGCCCTGCGTTGGCTACGGCCCGGGAGGCTATCGCCTGGGTTATGGAGGCGGCTTTTACGACCGCACCCTGCAGGCCCTGCAGCCCCAGCCCTTCACCGTGGGCCTGGGGTTTGCCGATGGCTTTGTGCCGGATTTCGAAGCCCAGGCGCATGATGTACCGCTGCAGGCCATCCTTAATGACCACGGCGTGGTGTGGCCAGTGCCGGACTTTCGCTAGCTGCCTGCCTCAGGACTTGTTGGCTTGCGCGGCCAACGCGCGCAGGTCGGCCTGATAGTCCTGCAATTTGTGCATCAGGTGCTGGCGTTGTTCGGCGCTGGCAATGTTGTGTACTGCTGCAATCGAGCGGCATCCCTCCCTCAACCTCAACTCGCTCTGCGAGCGATAGGGTGTATCGGGGGCAATCAACTGGCGCCTGAGATGTGCCCTGATGTCAGCCACCACCTGGTCCGGGTTTTTTGCCTTGCTTTGCTGACGTAGCACCTGCAGCAATTCATCCTGCCGCTGCAAGCGCTCGGTCCAGGCCTTGCGGGGATCGAATTCCGAGGCGGCTTTGAGCTGACGCAGCACTGAAATCTGTTGCTCGCTCAGGGGCCCATAAAAGTCTTCCAGCTGCTCCCGGTTTTTTTTCACTCGCAGCTCAAGCAACTCATTGCGGGTAATGTCCAGCCATTCCTTGCGCCACTTGCGGTTGGTTTTGTCAAATTGTTTGGCAATGGCGGCGAGCTGTTCGGGCTTGAGCAGGGGCGCGGTCACCGCCAGCCCAGTGGCCGCCTCCTCGCTCAGGCGCTGCAGGCGCGGACGAAACTGCTCGTAGATCTGGCAGATTTGCGGATGGCTGACCGGACCCTGGGCCAACTGCTGCACTTCAGCCAGCAGATTGACATAGAGCGGCAGTTCCTGGCTGCGGTGCCAGGATTGCAGGGCCTTGAGCTGATCGCGCAACTGTTTGGACTGCTCGGCATCGAAATCCGCGTAATCATCCAGCCACCAATGGAGCATCATGGGCGACTGGTTATAGGCCAGCCGGATGGCGCTGCAGCCACTCAGTGCAGCGGTAAGTACCAGGACGTTGATAATGCGAGCAAACCAGGCCGGCAGGCGGGGGAATCGGGACATGACATCGACTAATGTAATTCAAACAAACCATCCGGTGGACGTGGTGGTCATGGCTGCGGGCAAAGGCACGCGCATGAAAAGCCGCCTGCCCAAAGTGCTGCACAAACTGGCTGGCCGATCCCTGCTGCAACATGTGCTGGACACCGCAGCGGCCTTGCAGGCACGCCGGGTGGTGGTGATCACCGGCCATGAGGCCCAGCAGGTAGAGGCCAATGTGTCCCTGGCCGGCACGGATCTGCACTTTGTTCGCCAGGAACCGCAACTGGGCACCGGCCATGCCATGCAGCAGGCGGCACCCGCGTTGCCAGAAGATGGCATGGTGGTGGTGCTGTCAGGCGATGTGCCGCTGATTCAGGCTGAAACCCTGCGCGCGCTGCTGGCCATCGGCGGCGCCGACAAGCTGGCGCTCTTGACCATTGCATTGGCGGACCCCACCGGTTACGGCCGCGTGATTCGGCAGGCTGGCGCGGCCGATGGCGCGGTGCAGGCGATCGTCGAGCAAAAGGACGCCACACCAGATCAAAGACAGATCAGAGAAATCTACAGCGGCATCATGGCAGTGCCCTCCCGCTTGCTCAAGCCCTGGCTGAGCAGGCTGGACAACAAGAACGCCCAGGCCGAGTACTACCTGACCGATGTGGTCAAGATGGCCGTGGCTGATGGTGTGCCGGTGCTGGCCCATCGTATTGAAGACGCCTTGCAGGTGGCGGGCATCAACAGCCCGGCGCAACTGGCCGAACTGGAGCGTGCCCACCAGCTGCGTCTGGCGCAGTCCCTCATGGCGCAAGGCGTGCGACTGGCTGATCCGGCGCGGCTGGATGTGCGGGGTGAATTGCACTGTGCGCAGGATGTGGAAATCGATGTCAACTGCATCTTTGAAGGCAGGGTGGAATTGGGCGAAGGGGTGAAGGTGGGCGCCCACTGTGTCATCGGCAATGCGCGTATTGCGGCCGGCGCTGTGATTCAGCCTTTCACCCGCATCGAGGGCGAGGCGCTGGGGGTGGAAGTGGGCGCTGATGCCCGCATCGGTCCCTTTGCCCGCCTGCGCCCAGGCGCCCGCCTGGGCCCGGATGTCCATATCGGCAATTTTGTCGAAGTCAAGAATGCCGAGCTGGCCCAGGGTGCCAAGGCCAACCACCTAGCTTATATCGGTGACGCCACCGTGGGTGAGCGGGTCAACTACGGTGCTGGCAGCATCACCGCCAACTACGATGGGGCCAACAAGCACAAGACGCATATTGGGGACGATGTGCACATCGGCAGCAACTGCCTGCTGGTGGCGCCGGTGCGCATTGGTGAAGGCGGCACGGTGGGCGGTGGATCGGTCATCACCCAAGATACCGAGCCTGGCGTCCTGACATTGGCCCGCGCCAGGCAAGTCACCATCGCCAACTGGCAGCGACCCCAGAAAAAGAAATAAGCGGGGGCCTCGGTTCTGCCGGGCGAGCGGTGCCACAGGCTAAGATCGGATAAACCGTCGCAGGGCGGTGACTGGAGCTTTGATCTATGTGTGGCATTGTCGGTGCAGTTTCCGACCGCGATATTGTCCCGGTCCTGGTGCAAGGCCTGGAGCGCCTGGAATACCGCGGCTATGACTCCTGCGGCGTTGCGGTTCATGACCCGGTTGGCTTGCGGCGTACACGCAGCACCTCGCGCGTGGCCGAGCTGGCAGCGCAGGTGGCGCAAAACACAGTGTCCGGACAGACCGGTATTGCCCACACCCGCTGGGCGACCCATGGCGCGCCGGCGGTGCACAACGCCCACCCGCATTTCAGCCATGGACCGGGGGAACAAGCCGAGTCGCGGCCAGCGCGGGTGGGGCTGGTGCACAACGGCATCATTGAAAACCATGACCAATTACGCGCCGCCTTGCAGGCCCGTGGCTATGTGTTTTCCAGCCAGACCGACACCGAGGTCATCGCCCACCTGATCGACTCGCTCTATGCGGGCGACCTGTTGCTGGCGGTGCAGCAGGCCGCGACCCAGTTGCATGGGGCTTATGCAATCGCAGTCATTCATCACGATGAGCCACAGCGGGTGGTGGGCGCGCGTGCAGGATCGCCCCTGATCCTGGGTGTGGGCAAGGACGAGCCGGGCAACTACCTGGCCAGCGACGCCATGGCCCTGGCGGGCGTCACCGACCAGATTGTTTATCTGGAAGAAGGCGACCTGGTCGATATTCACCTGGGCCGTTACGCCGTGTTTGATCGCCACCACCATCCGGTGCAGCGAGCGGTGCGCACCGTCCAGGCGCACAGCGGCGCTGCGGAGCTGGGCCCCTACCGCCATTACATGCAGAAGGAAATCTTTGAGCAGCCCAGCGCCATCGCCGACACCCTGCAGGGGGTGGAGGGCATCGTGCCTGCACTGTTTGGCGAAGCGGCCGAGCCGGTGCTTCGCGCGGTGGACTCGGTATTGATCCTGGCCTGTGGCACCAG
>Ga0129336_10002098_pt1 | contig 12273 bp, 18 predicted proteins | sample CPB6_02_DNA_FD_96878 | JGI IMG/M metagenome (GOLD analysis project Ga0129336, IMG submission 96878) | Freshwater to marine salinity gradient microbial communities from Chesapeake Bay, USA - CPBay_Sum_0.6_0.2_DNA | ecosystem: Environmental > Aquatic > Marine > Coastal | place: USA: Chesapeake...
CCCCCCGTAATCCACCACATCCCGATCCACCCCAACACCATCGCCACCGCCATCAGTCCCGCCAGCCCGGCCAGCGCCGCCACATCGGGCCACAGCGCCGCCCAAGCCGCACGCAGCAGCAGCGCCGGGTAGGGGGTACTCTGTGGCCGCTCGTAGGGGGTCGGCGCCAGCATATCCGCATAGGCAGGCGCGCACCGTGCCAGCGACGCAAGCGCCGCGTGCATGTCAGCCCCCTCCCCGTGGTGGACCAGCCGCCCCGGCCCGAGCTGCCCGTCCGCCTGCCAGCCGCCCTGCACAGGGAACACCGCTACCACGACCGCCCCCGACCGACCGGCCCAATGGGTGCGCAGCCTGGCCCACTTAGTGCGGGGGTAGTGGGCTTCGAGAATTTCGCAGGTGCTATCCATGATTGACCTCCTCCCACTCTGCTATCCCCCCGCCGCACCACGCGCAAGCGATTATTCTACGAAAAATCTCTTGCGCGTCTGGAGGTGGTGGCATAGCTTGAGGTGGGAGGCAAGATGCACACAGCATACGACCACAGCAGCTATCAGATTTTCCAGGCGGAAAGCCGCCACTGGCAACCGAGCCCCGCCGTGGAGGAGGACGAGCGCACCTACATGGACGCCTGCAAAGCGGTAATGCGTGCCGAGCGCGTGACCGAGGAGTGCGACGAGTCCAGGCTCGCCGCCGCCTGCACCCTTCTGGAGCAGGCGCAGGAGCTTGCTGACGACGCCGCCCAAGAGCTGCGGCAGTACGGAGCCACCCGCGCGGACCTCCAGGCCCTTGCGGACCAGGCCCGCGACGAGTGGCGGGCGGAGTGCGTGCGGGGTGCCAAATGAGCGCCCTCACCGCCTACCACCTCGGCACCCACGCCACCGGGCTCGTAGCGGCTGCTGCGGGCGGTGAGTACGAGGCTATGGCCCTCCACCTGCTTGCGGCCACCTGCCGCCGCGCCGCGAAGGATTGCCCGGAACTCGTGCCGCTCGCGCTCGCCGGTGTCCAGCGCGCCAAGCCGGCAGCCTTTGCCCGCCTTCCCGGCGATGTGCGGGCCATGCTCGGCGGCCCCATGCCGGAGCCGACCGACGCTGATATCCGCCTGCGTGCCGCCGCCCTGCGCCTATGCCGCAAGGCTGCCGACGGCGAGCCCGCCACGGTGCGCGCATGGTGGGGCGGGCTGCCGGAGTTCTACCCCAATCCCGACCTCAAATAGCTCCTTTCCCCGCCTCGGAGACGCCCATAGTGGGCCTTGACGGGGCACAACCGGCCAGAAGGCCATTCGGAGTCAACGTGAAAACCTCGGACAATATTGGCGAAATCGCCGGAGCCCTCGCAGCAGCCCAGGCCCAGATGGGTGCTGCGCTGAAGGACAGCACCAATCCCCACTTCAGGAGCCGCTATGCGGACCTCGCTTCGGTGGTGGAGGCTACGCGGCCCCACCTTGCCGCCCACGGGATCGCCATCGTTCAGATGGCGGAAACCCTGAAGGAAACCGGAGAGGTGGTGGTGACCACTGCCCTCCTCCACAAGAGCGGGCAGATCATTGCCGGTCGGCTCTCCGCCACCTGCAAAGACCTCTCCCCCCAGCCGGTCGGCAGCGCGATCACCTATCTCCGCCGCTACGGGCTTATGGCCATCGCCGGTATCGCCCCTGACGACGACGACGGCGAAGCGGCGATGGGCCGCAACTATCAGCAGCCGGAGCGGCGACCTGAGCCCAGCCGCCCCCCGCAGCCTGCACCCGCCCCGGATGAGCTTGCGGGAGCCATCCGCGCCCGCTGTGACCAGCTTGGTTGCCCGGTATCGCCTGCCCGTGCGGCATCCATCGCTGACGCGCTCCTGAAGGCTATGCAGGGCGATTCCGGGGCGGCTCTCTATCGCGTCCAGAGCGGACAGGTGGACGGCCGCCTTCGCGAGCGCGCACAGGAGGCAGAATGAGCACCACCTATACCCTCATCCGCGAAGCCGCCGCCATGCTCGCAGAGTGCGGCGACCTCCCCCCGGAGGAGGCAGACGCCCGCCTCTCTGCATGGATCGACGCCTCCACCGACAAGGCCGCCGCCCTGCAAGCCGTCATCGCCCGCAGCGAGGCGGAGAGCGCCTTTCTGGATGGCGAAGCCCGCGCCATCGCCGCCGCCGCAAAGCGGTGTGACGCGACGGCCGCCCGTTGCAAGGGGCTGCTTGTCCAGCTTCTGCGCTCGCAGAAAGAGCTTGGTGGCCCCGGCAGCGTGAGCGGCCCCGGCTGGTCGGCTGGGCTCACCTCCTCCAAAGCCGTGGTGGTGCTCTCGGAGGGGCTGCTTCCCGGCGAATACTTCCGGGTCAAGACGACGCGCGAGCCGGATAAGGCGGCTATCAAGGAGGCTATCGAGGGTGGCGCCGAAGTCCCCGGCGCAACTCTGGAGGACCGCTACAGCGCGACGATCCGCCGCGCCAAGTAGCCCGCCACCATCCCCCGCCCGGCCCGCTCCCGAAAGGGGCGGGCTTTTGGGGTAGGAGAGCACAGAAATGGACAACGAAGCCCGCAAAATCGCCCGCCACCACCTTGGCGAGCGCCTCCACTGGATCGGCAAGGGTGGCCCGACCGCTGACGAATGGATCGTCCAGGCCTGGCCCGACACCGGCCACATGATCCACGCGCAAGCCGCCACCGTCGCCGAAGCCGCTGCCGACTGCGCCGCCCAGCTCCGCGCCGCCGGGTGGACTCCGAGCCATGCGCGGCTCGAATGGGCGGACAACCGCCTCTATCTCTGCATGGATAGCACGCGCTTTGTGGTGGCGACCTACCTGCTGCCCGCCGATGTGCTCATTCACCCGGATTTTTCCGAGTGGCGGTGGTGCGGGGCTCAGCCCGCAATGGTCGCGCACATCGCCCAGTGGTGCGCCGCCAGCCTCCCCGGCATCTATCTCCCCCCTTTCCCCGGAGCCGACCAATGACCCCCGAAGAACTTGACGAAATCCGCGCCCGTTGGACAACCCACGCGCACGCGCTGACCTGCTCGCGTGACGAGTCCTGCCGGTGCGAATCCGGGATCAGAGATCCCGACATCGCTGCCCTGCTTGCCGAGGCTGCCCGCCTGCGATCCAACACACGCCCCTACCTCATCATTGATGAACCCGAAGGCATCATCGGCATGGTGGATGCCACCAACGAGGCCGAGGCATGGGCTGCCTTCCAGGCCGAGAATCCGGGCGACTACGACGGCGATCCCGACGACCATGATGTGGTCGTCGAATGTGTCAGCGTCAAATGGTGCGGGCAGGTGGTGGACGACCTGTGCAAGGCGCGGGATGAGGCCGCGTGCATGAAAGTCGAGGTTGCCCGCCTGCAAGCACTGGTGCCCCCGCCGCCGGAGCCGATGGGGTGGCAACATCTGCGCGGAAGCGACGGGTGGGAGTATGTGGACGCCGGGCGGTTCCGGTTGCTGGTCATGGGATCGGGCGAAAGATCCGGTTGGCGGGTGTTCTTTGGGGATAACTGTGTGGTGGACCACGGTCACCCGGGTGGCGACGCCGGGAAAGCCGCAGCCGAAGCGGCGTATCGGCGGGCTTGCGGGGGTGCGGAATGATCGGCCCCATGCTCGCCCTCCTCTGCGGATTCGGCGGTGGTGCTCCGATGCCCTCGGATGGCCCACACATGCCTCCAGAGCCCCGCAAGCCCCCGGCACCGAAGCGTGCGCCACCGCTCTCCCGCCCCTGCCCCACCTGCGGAGCTGCCCCCGGCTCCCGCTGCATCGGCCGCACGGGTCGCCCTCGGGATGTGCATGGAGAGCGGCGATGATCCTCGCCCTCCAACTCCTGACCCGGTGCCCCGGCCGGTTGTGGATCGGTCCCGACCTCACGATACTCCGCCACGATCGCCTGCATACGGTGTCCCTCTGCTGGGGCTGGGATGAGCATGATCCCATCAGCCTGCTCCCCCACGCCCACCGCACCGACTACGCAGACGTCGGCGCCCTCTGGTCCGTGGGATGGCTGGGCTTCAATGCCTGCTTTGCGGTGTGCGATGTGTCCGAGATACGGGAGCGCGCCGCAGAGCTTGTGCAGGCCACCCGGCTGATTGAGGTGAGCCTATGATCCTCCTCCTGCTCCTCCTCGATCCCGCCCGCGCCATCGGTGGCCGTCTGGAGCTCCAGATCCCCCACAGCCCCGCGCACCCCGGCGGCGTGTGGCTCGGCTCCCACGCCCTCCACCCCGCCGCGCATGGTCAGCCCCCGGAAGCCGCGTGCATGGTGGCGCTTGCCCAAGCCCTCGCCCTGCTGCTGGAGGCGGACGACATCGCCGAGCTGCCCCCGGTGATCTCCCTGGAGTCGCCGCAGCCCCGCACGGTGGAGGCCCTGGGGCGCCTCCAGAGCGCGATCCGCCGTGGCGCCTGGCCGCCGATGCCCCCGGACCTGCAAGCCCTCGCACGCAGGCTCTCCGGCAAGCTCTCCGCCATCCGCCTCCAGGTGTCGCGCTCCCCGGCGGCGGACATCGCCACGGTAGCCACCGCCGTAGCGCATAGCGAGGCCCGCGAGCGCCTTGCCCCCATCATGCCCGCCGGGATTTGGGGGTGCGTATGAGCCGATACACTTTGATGCAATCTGACTACCGCGAAACCCTGGCCGCCGTCGCCGGTCAGGCCGATTTGGTGCTTACATCGCCGCCTTACGCCGATGCCAGAACCTACGGCATGGGCTGCAACTGGACCGATGCCGACTACGCCGCCTTGGGTGATGCCGTGTTTGCCGCGCTGAAACCCGGCGGACATGCTCTGATAAACGTAGATGCGCCGGTCAGAGAGTGGCGCAAGGGCTTCGGCACAGAGCGCGGCTTCCACCCGTGGCGGCTTATGCTGGATTGGGCGGAGCGGGTGGGTTTTCGCGTGCCGGATCGACTGGCTTTTGGGCGGATGGGACAAGTTGGACGGCCGCCGGGGCGCTTTAGGAACGACTGGGAACCCTTGCTATGGTTCCAACGTCCGGGAGATAGTGCATTTTTTGATGCAGATGCCATCAAGAAAAAGTCTACACCACGAACCAACGCCAAACAACGACGCAATGAGGACGTATGGGCTCGTTCGTCGGAGGGTGGCGACTACTTTACAGATTCCATTCTTCCAGGAACATTATGGGATTATGGGTGTACCGGGGGAAATCAGACCGGCGCCCCCGACATCGAAGCCGAGAACCACCCCGCGCGCTGGCCCTACAAACTCGCAGAGGACATCGTGCGCTGTTTCTGCCCGCCGGATGGGTTGGCAGTCGATCCGTTCGTCGGCGCGGGGACGAGCGCCGTAGCCGCTCTTGAGCATGGGCGGCGGTTCCACGGGGGCGACCTCGGGAGCCGCACCTTCGATCCAGCGAAGCCGCACCTCGACGCGGTGCCTTGGGTGGTGGTGGCTGAGCGGGTGATTGTGGCGCGCGGGCGGCAGCAGAAGCTTTTTGGAGGGTGACGGCCCCGAACCTCCCACCGCCCCGCCTTGCGCTGGGTAAGGCGGCGGGATAGGGGGATGACATGCGGACGCTCACTCTCTTTGCTGGTGCCGGTGGTGCAGACATCGGCCTTCAACGCGCCGGATGCCACCACGTCGCCTGTGTCGAGGGCGACCGCAACGCCGTGGCCACCCTGGTAGCGGCGGGATTTCCGGGCGTCCACGCCTGGATCGGCACCCCGCCGCCGGGCTCGGACGTGCCCGCGTGGACGTGGGACGGGCTGCCCGTGGATCTCCTGTGGGCCTCTCCCCCGTGCCAGCCCTACAGCCAGGCCGGGAAGCAGTTGGGAGCCGACGACCCCCGCGACGGCTGGCCCGCGACGCTGGCCACGATCCGACAGGTGCGCCCGCGTTGGGTCATCATCGAGAACGTGGGCGGCTCCCCCATCGAGGCGTGGGCTGCGGACCTTGGCCCCTCGATGTTCCGGCCCGGCCTCTATCCCCACGTCAGCACCCGCTTTCTCGACGCCGCCGATTGGGGCCTGCCGTCGCACCGCCGCCGCGAATTCCTGGTAGCCGGTCCCGTGCCCTATCGCTGGCCGGAGCCGACGCATTGCGGCCCTGACGCCCCGGTGGCGGCTCGGATGCGGCTGTTGCCCTGGAACGGCTTTGGGGTGGCGTTGGGGCTGGTGGATGTGGTGGCGAGGCAGGACCGGGGCGCCGGCTTGGTGGAGCGCCACGGGACACGCCCGGACATTCCCGCCAGCGCACCCATCGGTGCGATCCGTGGGGGCGGCGGGCAAGGTGGCTATTTGCTGCTGCCCAGCGCGTCAGTCATGACGACGGAATCAAAGGGCACCCGCGCAAGCGCCGCTTCCGGCTTCACGTTCAACGGCGGGCCTGACCGCGCATCGGACAGCCTCTTTCTCGCGACGGGTCGCCGTCGCCTGACCTGGCAGGAGTGCGCCACGCTCGTAGGCTTTCCCGACGGCTATCCGTTTCAGGGCACAGTTGAAGCCCGCTATCGACAGGTGGGCAACGCCGTAGCGCCGATTATGGCCGAGGTGTTGGCCCGCTCTATTCCTCAAGAGGCCCCATGACCCCCGCCCTCTACCACCGCCTGACCGAGCTGCTGAACCAAGACCCCCGCCCGACCGGCGCGCAACTGTACGATATCCTCACCAGCGAGGGTCACCAGATCCAGAGCCGCACCACCCCCTACCGCTGGCTCAACAAGGGCATCCCCGCCCGCTGTGTGCCCCCCGATGTGGACGCGACCCGCGCCGTGATCCGGGCGCGCGCTGCCGAGCTGGGCTTGCTGGAGTCCGACGGCGCCACCCTCCGCCACGGTGCCCTCGCTGCCATCGCCGAGCGCGCGAAGCTGGAGGGACGCGGAATCTCGCGCGTAGCCATCCGGTGGGCCTGGAAGCATGGGATGGTGGACCTGGCCGGATGGCGGTTATCGGCGCCCTTCGCCGTGAATCCGGCGGGCGCGAAAGGTGGTGAGAAAAAAGATGCTGTCTCGCCTTGCAAGGCGTAAGGCGGCGCGGTAATATGTATTCACCAGGGCGGAGAACAACCAGCCGCCCGGAAGGAGCCTCAAATGTCCATCGCCGCTCACATGACCGCCAGCATGAACCGCTCCACCCCTTCCAACGGCTGGAAGGTGCAGTACAACGGCTTTACCGAGTATTTCTCCAGCGAGCGCAAGGCCCGCGCCTTCGCCCGCGAGGTCCGGGGCGGCGATTGCAAGCCGGTGGTGAAGCGCGCCTGACCCCACACCTCCCCGGCTGCATAGTGCCGTCGGGGGAAATCAACAACTTTGGAGGATACGAGGAATAAGCACAGCAAAGAAGGTAATCCGGTCGGCGGGCTCGGGTCAAGGTGGCCCGCCGACCATCACCCCATACCCTCACGGGATGGGGTTGAGGGCGTAGGAGGCCGCCTTTCCGCCTCCACGGAGCGACAATGGGCCAGTACCACAAGACGTACAATATCACCAAGAGAGAGTTCATCCACCCGCACCGCATCAACAACGGGCTGAAGTTGATGGAACAGATCGGAGGCGCGAAATCCACGGCTGATGCGCTGTTCCTGCTGCTGGCCAACAGCAACGGCCGGGGCGGCGGCGATGCGCGCCCGCACCCCGCTATCGGACGGTGGGCGGGAGATCAAATCGTGGTGCAGGGCGACTATGCAGAGGAGCGTGATCCGGGGTTTATCCCGCATGAGGAGCGCGAAAAATACACCGACATTTCGGCCATTGTCGCTGAAATGCTATCCTGCTGCGACTGAACTACCCCACCCGCCTCGCCCACCACCACAGCGCGAGGCTCCACCACGTCAGCCCCAGAGCCACCAGCATCGGCCACTCGCTGCACAGCCGGGGCAGGCGATGGGGGCAGTGGAGGAGGTCACCCACCCCCGCCCCCCAGCCCATCCCGCACCCAACGCCGATCCAGGGGCCGCCGCAGCCGCTCGCGCTCCGCCGCACACGCCGCCTCTGCCACCTCGCCCCACCACGCCCACGGGGGGCAGTCACCAGGGGGCACCGGGAGCGCGAGTCCGCCGGGGGTGTCGCAGCGGCCCTGTGCGTAGTGGGCGCGTGGGGTGCCGAGGTCGTAGGCTTCCATCAGCCGGGCGCACAGCTCCCCGGCCACCTCTGCGGGGCCGCTGGGCAAGCCGTCCAGCCAGGTGCCCGCAATCAGGACATGCACCGTGAGTACGCGCGGCGGCTGCCACCGGCCCTCCACACTCCACCACGGCGCGCGCAGGGGGTTGTGGCCGCTCACGTCCTTCGCCACCCACGCGCCGCCGTCGTCCCGCACGATCCAATCGGGGCGCTGTGTGCAGCAGGGGCTACCGCTGTGGAGGAGGAGGCGGCGCATCAGCCGAGATTGACCCGCGCCACCAAAACCCCGCCGCCGAACAGTTCCGCAAACGGCTCCGGCTCCGGGTACAGTTCCACCGTCACCCCAAGCCCCTCCTCCGGGGGCGGGTTCATGCGGACGGTATCGACAACAATGCCGTCGAGAAGCAGGCTTTGGATGTATTCAGCGAGTGTCATACCTTGAATCCAAGGCCATCCCCGGCCGCAGCGGTGCTGTAACTTGCATTGTAAAACTGAATGACGGCGCTTGTGTTGGTCCGTTTGGTGCCGGAGACCACCTGCCCGCGTAGCCCGAATTGCCGGGTCACCCCATAGAAGTAGTCGTTCGGCGTACCGGAAAAGCCAACAACCACCGTCGGGAGAACTACCGCCTCTCCGGCCTGATTCTTGAGCGCGGTGCTGCTGTTGCTCGCCAGCAACGCCCCGAGCTTGGCCGCCGCGAAGGTCGCCACGGCGCCCACGTCGGCAACCATGTGGTGATATTGTGCGTTCGACGCGCTGTGCCCTAAAAAGTTGGTCCCACTCTGGAAGCTATTGGATGCCCATGCGGTAGCAGACCCCACCGCCAGACCGTAGCGGGCGCCGTCGCTCTCACACGCCCCGGCCGTGCTGCTCTCCGGGTCCAGGTAGGCACCCCCCAGGATGGGGATGCAGACCCCCGTGGTCAGCTCGACCACCACAAAAAGCGCCTCCTGGCTCTCGATGATCCAGACCCTGCTGAACGTGCCGGAGCCTGTGTTTGCGGCCCGCCAGTAGCCGTAAAACTGGCCGCTGGTGAAGGGCGCCGCGTTGTCCCAAGCATTGAACGCACCTGCGTTCTTTGCGAGTCCAGCCAATACAATATTCGTTGCCCATGTATCCGGGCTGGCCATCGTCGGCGTTTTTGCTGTGGTGGACCCCGCGAAGATGAGCCGGTGGTTGATAGCCCCGGTCGGAGGCGTGCAGTACACCGCCTCGGTCACCGGGCCAGCGATCTGGTAGCGGCCGGCCGTCCATGCGGACCCGGAGCCCGCAGATCGCGCGCTGCCATCCTCATAGGTGGTTTTTGTGAGACAGCTATACAGGGCGTCCAGCGCGCCCGCCACGGTGGATGCCGCGACGTTGACGGGAGCGGTCTTTTTCCAGTTCAGTGTTGCTAAACTCATGCGTCGCTTCCATTAGACATGAAAATCCCGGCAGGGGTCAGGTACGCGTTTTCGTCGGGGTCTTGGTCGAAACCATCGGTCAGGGCGATGAATGCCGCCACGTTGACCGCTGCGGAAATGATGGTGGAACCTGACACCTTCAGGAACTCGCCATCCTGAAGCGTCGCAATGGTGCGGGTAACTGCGGCGCCGTCGGTAATCCTCACCTTCTGCTCTGCATCCAGGGTGGAGCGGGCTGCACTTGCGGTGGTGTCGTCGAGAAGCGTGCGGGCGAAGCTGGTCAGCGTCGTGAGCGCGGCAGTACCGGACCCCGTGAAGTAGGGCAGCTTGTCAGCAGCGGAGACGAGCCCGGCGATAGCGGAAAGCTCGGCATCCCATGCCTGTACGTTGGTGCCGACCACCAACGACAGCGCCGTCCGCACGTCGGAGGGGGTGGCCCACGACGGAGCCGAGCCATCCGAGAGGAGGAGGCGGTTGGCCGTGCCGATGGGGAGCCGAGACGCACCGCCCGCGCCGTCGCCGTAGAGGAGGTCGCCCGCGTGCGTGGCGGCCAGGCCGACAACGGAGGCGCCGGTCAGGAAGGTCGCGGCGCTGCTGCCGTCGAATCCGGCGATGCGGTTGGCGGTGCCGGTGTGGCCGCTGGCGGTCCAGCCGAGGGAGGTGAGGGCGGCGTGGTCGGTGACGCCGCCTCCGCCGCCCACTTTCCAGGTGTAGTCATCGGCCAGGAAGCGCGAGCCCGCCCCAGTCGCCCCGCTCCCGAGCTGCGCCGTGAAAACGTAGCCATCCCCGTTGAGGCCCGGATAGCCCCCGGCGACACCCTGCCGCGCCGTGTGCTCCACATCCAGCACCTGCCCGTCAGGCGTCACCACCTGTAGCCGTCGCCGGATGGTGCTGTAAAACAGCATTGCAAAGTTGGCCATGACAGCCACGCGCTTTGAAAGGGCCGGTATCTTCATGGGAACGCCGCCGATGATGTAGGATAGACCAGCACAACCACCTGCACCCGCCCGGCGCCGAAGTCCACAGAGCATTGTGTGACGGTGCCCAACATCCCGTCAAGCCCCGCCGCCGTCTGGTGCATCCGACCGGCGATCTGCCGCGTGTAAAGCCGCACCCGGTCGCCGGGAGAGAGCCACGCGAGCCGCAGCCCTGCAAGCTGGATGGTGTACCGCTCCGGAATGGCCCGATGCGCCTCGGTCACCCGCCCCAGGATGCTCGCCCGGTGCGTGCTCTGGCTCGTGAAGAGCAGGTCTGAAACGTCATACTCCGCCCGCGCGATACTCGGCAGCGTGGCCGGGCTTTCTGCGCCTGCCGCCGTGTTGCCGCCGCTGGAGTAGACCACCACGTCCTCAGCTTCGGCGGCTGCATCCGGGTCCCAAGCCTCCCACGACCACCCGCCGATTTCCGCGTCGTCATCGGTGATTTCGGCCACGGCGGGAATCTGCTGCGAGGTGGAGAGCAGCGCGCACCGCACCGTGAGCAGGCCCATCCGAACGGTCAGAAAGAAGCCACCGGAGCCGAGAATGGTCTGAATCCAGCCTATCGGGCTGGTCACGGCCTCCGCGCTCATCACCTGCCACGTCATCGTCGGCTCTGCGTAGGTCTTCCAGATCGCGGTATCTGCGTGGTCAAACCACTGATAAGGCAGAGAGAGCCCGTCCCCCTGCGGCAGCACGTCGTAGGTATGCACCCCGCTCCCGAGCACCGAGAGCAGTAGCGCCCGCACCGCAGAGGAGGGATGCGCGTCGATCCAGAGCAGCGGGGCCACCGCGTCGCCGGTCACCGCGTCTACCGCTGTCGTCCCGTGGACCGCAGAGGCGGCTACACCCGTGAGATTAGAGCCGCCAACGCCAGTATACGTCAACACAAACGGGTCGCCGGTAGTAGGCGTGACAAGACAGGCCATCTGCGTCGTAGCCGTGCCCGGGCCGAAGCTCGACACGCTGGCCAGCGTCAGGGTAGCGGCCCCCGCCGTGTAATCCGCCGCCAACGTCGTCTCCGCCCCGGTCAGCCGGTACCCGAGCGCCGCCGTCCCCGCCGTGGCGGTCGGTCGGCATCGCAGGGCGGAGAGGAGGTCGCGGCAGGACAGCAGCCCGGAGCGTGGGGAGGAGGCGGACAACTGCTGCACCTGCCCGACGGCGAGGATTTCGTAGTCCGCATCGCTGTAGCCCGGAAACCCAAGGGCAAGCTCCACAAAGGTGCCGCGCGTCATCGCGGCTTTGAGGTCGGTCAGGTCGCCCGCGAGCTGCACCGCGAAGCCTCCCAGGGTGGAGCCCCACGACCCCGGCTGCAAGGTGGGGCCGCTGACCCGCACGCCGCCCGCTGCGATGATGGGGTCGCCGATGTCCGGGTCGGAGGCGGCCACGTAGGACGCGCTGGGAACATCGTTGACCGCCACCACCCGGAGCCGAAAGAGCGGCTGAATCCGGGGCTGGGCGAGGTCGGAGAGCAGCGCGTTGCTCCAACTCACCGGCTCACCTTGCCGCTGCTCTGGAGCAGGTAGGCGGAGCTGATCCGGGGCGTGGATGCCTTGCCCGTGCGATCCCGCTTGGCACTCAACAGCGCCTCCAGGTTCCCGCCCGCGTTGTACTGTGGACTCGCGCCGGAGCCCAAGCCGAAGTCAGCCAGGCCATAAGCATCCACCGGCGCATAAACGGCAGCGTCCATCTCCAGCGTCAGGTCAAGGCTGTAGATGATGCCATGTTCATTCGTGAGCGGGGGTGCGTACCGGTCCGCTGCGAGCCGAAGCGCCGGAAAGAAGCCAGCATTTCGGATGATAGCCGACGTGCCGTTGTGGTCAAGCTGAAGCGTCGTCCCAGAAAGGGCGA
>Ga0129336_10002099_pt1 | contig 12272 bp, 9 predicted proteins | sample CPB6_02_DNA_FD_96878 | JGI IMG/M metagenome (GOLD analysis project Ga0129336, IMG submission 96878) | Freshwater to marine salinity gradient microbial communities from Chesapeake Bay, USA - CPBay_Sum_0.6_0.2_DNA | ecosystem: Environmental > Aquatic > Marine > Coastal | place: USA: Chesapeake Bay...
AAGTCTGCTACAGCAGGTAAGACAGACGAAGAAATTAATGAAATGAAATCAAGTCCCGAAAAGATGGCTGAGGCTGTCTATGGTTCGGGTACTAAACTTGGTAAAGGTATGGGCAACTCTGAGCCCGGCGATGGTTGGAAGTTCAGAGGACGTGGCTATATTCAGTTGACAGGTAAGAACAACTATTCTGCGGCAAGTAAAGCAATCTTTGGTGATGACAGATTAATTGAGAATCCAGATTTAGTAAATGATCCAAGTGTTGCTAGTGAAGTTGTTGCTTGGTATATGCAAAAAGGTCAGTCGAGTATGGCCAACAAACTTGGACTTGATGCTAAGGGTGGAATGTCAGCAGACCAAGCACAATTACTAGCAACAAGTCAGATTGCAGGTACAGCAATTAAACCTGGACAAGGTTATTTAGGTGGTGAAGTACTACAAAAAGTAGCAATGTACTCAGCACAAATGCCAGGTGATTCAAAGCAGGGTGGACAACGTGTAATGCAAGCATCGGGAGGTCTTATCGCAGACGGTCCCGAAACAGGTTATCCTGTAGAACATCATGGACTAGAAATTACTGCCCCGCTTGACTCAGAATCTATATTAATGAAGTTAGCCAAAACACAAGCCGAATCTGCTGAAGGTAAAAATGTTATGGCTGAAGTTTCGGGCACAAAACAAGAATCAGGTTCAGATTCTACTAGAGAACTTATCGCAGCCAATATGGAAATATATGGTATGATGGCGAGCAAGTTAGATCAAGTTATTGCTCAATTAAGTGATGGTAATGAAACTTCAAACAAGTTATTGAAGCATTCACTAGTCTAATACTAAATACTATATAATCTGAACCGAAATCAATGACTTATAAAAGAAAATTCCTTAATAAAAGTGGTATCTCAAGTCCTATAAGCGGTGGCAATAGCAACGCAGGGGCATGGAACGGCAGTCCTGGACAAAATGGATTGCCCACTGGTGGCTGGAATAATACTGAGTTTGGATATAAGAATTACATGAGTAGACTTCCTGAAGTCTACACAGGTCATCCAAATCGTATAGAACGTTATAATCAATATGAAATGATGGATGTTGATGCTGAAATTAATGCATGTTTAGATATCATTTCAGAATTCAGTACACAACGCAACGAACATAACAAGACACCTTTTAATTTTGAATTTAAAGAGGATCCAACTCCACATGAAGTTGAATTGTTGCAAAAACAATTACAACAATGGTGTAAATTAAATGAATTTGATAATCGTATCTTTAAAATTTTTAGAAACGTTATCAAATATGGTGATCAAGTATTTGTTCGTGACCCAGAGAACTTTAAGTTGTATTGGGTCGATATGGTTAAAGTTATTAAAGTTATCGTCAATGAAAGCGAAGGTAAAAAGCCTGAGCAATATGTACTAAAAGACCTAAATATTAATTTACAGAATCTATCAGTAGCACAAAAAACTAATACTGACTTTGCTGCCAACCCAGCAACAGGATTAGGTGGTACTGGTGGCGGAACAAACACACCTTATACAGTCCCTGCTATGCCTTATAACACATCAGGGTCACGCTTTACATTGGGTCAAAGTGAAAGTGCCATTGACGGTAAACATATATTACACTTAAGTTTAACAGAAGGTCTTGATAGATTTTGGCCTTTTGGACAAAGTGTATTGGAAAATATTTTTAAAGTTTATAAACAAAAAGAATTACTTGAAGATGCTGTTCTAATCTATCGTGTGCAACGTGCTCCTGAACGTAGAATGTTTAAGATTGACGTTGGTAACATGCCAAGTCATATGGCTATGGCATTTGTAGAACGCATTAAGAACGAAATCCATCAGCGTAGAATCCCATCTGTCTACGGTGGGCAGTCTGTTGTAGACGCCACATATAATCCATTATCAATGAATGAAGATTACTTCTTCCCTGTTACAGCGGATGGGCGAGGATCTTCTGTAGAGGTTCTACCTGGTGGGCAGAATCTCGGTGAGATCGATGACTTGCGTTACTTCAATAACAGATTAGCACGTGGATTACGTGTTCCAAGTTCATACTTACCAACAGGTCCTGATGATAACACTACTCCACTGAGTGATGGTCGTGTTGGCACAGCAATGATACAAGAGTTCAGATTCAATCAATATTGCGAACGATTACAGAGTTATATCGCAATGAAACTTGATGAAGAATTCAAGTTATTCTTGCGTTGGAGAGGGTTTAATATTGACAGTGGACTGTTTCAATTACAGTTCAATCCTCCACAGAACTTTGCAGCCTATCGTCAAAGTGAATTAGACACAGCACGTGTTAGCACATTCGCTAGCATGGAAGCATTCCCATACATTAGTAAACGTTTCGCATTAGAACGATTCTTAGGATTAAGTGAAGAAGAAATCACTAAAAACGAGAAACTTTGGCGTGAAGAAAATCAGAAAGATATATCTGAAGAGCCCAAAGGTAGTGATTTACGTGGTGTGGGTGTATCGACAAGTGATATTGAAAGTGACGAACAAACTGCTGACGATTTGGAAACAGGTGAAGAAGAAGCAGAAATGGGCGGTGAAGATGTTGCAGGACCTGTTGCAGGTCCCGAAACTGGCGCCCCAGCAGCCGCAGTAGCACCCGGCGGAGCCGCTCCCCCAGCATAAATAATACTATGAAACTCTTTGAAATGTTTGACGCTCCTATATCAGGGTATCAGGACTTAAGTTCTGATAACAGTAAACCTGTTTGGAGAACAAGCCGTAAAACTAAACTAACATTAAAGCAAATACGTAAGTTACGTAAGATGATGGATGTTAGAAATTACGAAAAAAAGCAATATCTTAAAAAAGTTAGAGAACAATACGGGGCTAAGGCCAGTGACGAAGAAGGCGCACCCAGCGTTTAAAATCGTATATTAACCACAAAAACGTAAAAAATTAGCACTTAATGTGCTATTTTTTTGACTAGCCACTAAATAACTCTACAAAGCCATTTCTAATCAGGAGAAATTTACAATGGATAACAAAAAATTTGAAACACTCATTGACCTTATTATCAATGAGAATGAAGAACAAGCACGTGAATTATTTCACGAAATCGTAGTCGAAAAGAGCCGCGAAATCTATGAGTCCATTATGGACGAAGAGATGATGGAAGCAGAAGATAACGATGATGAAAAAGTCGAAGAATCAGCAGAAGAAGATGATGCTGATGCCATTGAAGAATCAATGGACGACATGGAAGAAGGCCAAATGGTAGGACAAGTTGGCGATCTTCTTGACGAGATCAACGCTGAGGAATCAGGAGTAACCGAAGAAGAGGACGAAGAAGTATTTGACCTCGAAGCAGACGGTGAAGAAGATTTAGGCGATGAAGGCGATGCAGGTGGTGAAGGCATGGAAGATGCTGTAATTCGCATCGAAGATAAATTAGACCAGTTGATGGCTGAATTCGAAGAAATCATGGGCGGCGAAGGTGCTGATGACATGGGTGACGAAGCAGACATGGGCGGTGATGAAGAAGTTGCAGCCGACGAAGAAGGCGAAGAAGCAATGATGGAAGCAGTGCAACTTCAAAAAGTTAGCGTTACACACGGTGACAATGGTGTTCAAACAAAGAGCCCAGGTTTACAGAATAGTGGACAAGCAGGAATGGACAGCAAGCCAGTAAAATTCTCTGGACAAGCAGAATCAGTTCCAACAAGTCCTAAGGGTCCAAGCAACTCATATTCTAAGGGTGAAACGCAAGTTCCAGGAGCAGGTAAGTTTAAGAATGCTCCAGGACATAAAGGTGCTGACTTAAGCAAGGCTCCCGCTCCTAAGAAGGGCGACAACGGAGCAAATACTAAGAGCATCGTTGCTAAGTAAGGAAACTGAGAACAAATGGCTTTGTATCTCAAAGAACATCTAACATTTGACCGCGCAAATATGGTGGTCGAGTCAATGGATGACCATAATGGGAAATCCTTATATATGAAAGGGATTTTCATTCAGGGTGGGGTAAAGAACGCAAATGAGCGTGTTTACCCCGTTTCTGAAATTGAGAACGCAGTTAGCACTCTCAACGAGCAAATTCAAAGCGGTTATTCAGTGTTAGGGGAAGTAGATCACCCAGATGATCTAAAGATTAATTTGGATCGTGTATCTCATATGATTACTCAGATGTGGATGGACGGTGCAAACGGATTCGGTAAATTGAAGATTTTACCAACACCAATGGGCGAGTTAGTAAAGACTATGCTCACTAGTGGGGTCAAACTCGGAGTATCTAGTCGTGGATCAGGTAATGTAAACGACATGGACGGCCGCGTCAGTGATTTCGAAATAATCACAGTGGATATTGTTGCTCAACCTAGCGCACCAAACGCATATCCTAAAGCAATTTATGAGGGCATGATGAATATGAGGCATGGTCATAAGTTGTTGGATATTGCTAAGGACGCTAAAGGCGACAAAAAAGTAGAAAAGTTTCTTAAAGAGGAAGTAATGCGCCTCATTAAGGATCTTAAAATCAATTAAGGGGAAAACAGCATGTTAGATGCTATCAAACCATTACTTGAAAGCGGATTGATTAAAGAAGATGTTGCCCAGTCTCTTAATGAGGCTTGGGAAATCAAACTTAATGAAGCCCGTGAGCAAGTACGTGCTGAACTACGAGAAGAGTTCGCACAACGTTACGAGCATGATAGAAGTGTGATGGTTGAAGCCCTTGATAAGATGGTAACAGAAAGTCTTTCAACTGAAATTTCAGAATTTCACACAGAAAGACAAGCAATGAACGAGGATCGTGTAAAGGCAAAATTACAGTTGCGTGAACATGCTACTAAGTTTAATGATTTTATGGTAACTAAGTTAGCAGAAGAAATCAAAGAACTACGTTCAGACCGTAAAGCAATGTTAGAAAATCAACAAAAACTTGAAAAGTTCGTTGTACATGCGCTTGCCCGTGAAATTAAAGAATTCTCACAGGACAAGAAAGCAGTCGTTGAAGCAAGAGTTAAGTTGGTTGCTGAAGGTCGCAAGAGACTTGAAGAACTTAAAGCAAAATTTGTTGCTGAAAGTGCATCAAGAATCAACAAGATTGTTACCACTCATCTCAAAGGTGAAATGTCACAACTTAAGGAAGATATCAAACAGGCTAAGGAAAATAATTTTGGACGTAAATTGTTCGAAGCATTTGCAAGTGAATTCAGCGTTACTCATCTCAATGAGAAGGCCGACACTCGCAAGTTAGTCGCAACATTACAACAAAAGGAAAGACAATTAGCCGAAGCCGCTGGCAAAGTTGCGCAAGCACAAAAGTTAGTGGAGAGCAAAGAAAAGGAAGTTCGCATTATTAAAGAGTCAACTCAGCGTGAAAAGGTACTAGATGAACTTCTAGCACCATTAAACAAAGAGAAGTCTCAGGTAATGAAGAGCCTGTTAGAAAGTGTTCAAACTGCAAAGTTAAAGAATGCTTTTGATAAGTATCTACCAGCAGTTCTTAATACTGGCACAGAAGTAAAGAAGTCTGAAAAGGCATCTTTAACTGAATCAGTTATTACAGAGGCTACTGGGGATAAATCTGCCAAGAAAGAAGTTAAAGAAGATTTCGAAGGACGTGACAACGTTATCGATATCAAGCGTCTGGCAGGGCTTTAATTTTTTAAGACATATTAGGAGATAATTAAAAATGTCAAAAGTTCTATTAGAAAGCCGTTGGGACGAGACCAAAGATGCCCTGTTAGAAGGCTTAAAAGGCACTCGCCGTTCAACAATGGGTGTTCTCCTTGAGAACACAAAGAAACAGTTACTTGCTGAATCTACAGCAGGTACAACAACTGCAGGTAATATCGCAACATTAAACCGCGTTATTCTTCCAGTTATCCGTCGTGTGATGCCAACTGTTATTGCTAACGAGTTGGTTGGTGTTCAGCCAATGACCGGCCCAGTTGGTCAGATTCACACATTACGTGTACGTTATGCACAGTCATTGACTGACAACTCAGCAGCCGCAACATCTGTAACAGCAGGTGAAGAAGCATTGAGCCCATTCAAGATTGCTCAGGCATACTCACGTGTACCATCAGGCGCATCAAGCACAAATTACTACACTGGTAATGACACTGCTACGCTTGAAGGTAACGGTGGTAAGCAGATCAGCGTACAAATCTTACGTCAGGCTGTTGAAGCCAAATCACGTAAGTTACAAGCAAGATGGACATTCGAAGCCGCTCAGGACGCACAGTCACAGCATGGCATCGACGTTGAAGCAGAGATTATGGCAGCACTTGCACAAGAAATCACTGCTGAAATTGACCAGGAAATCTTGTTGTCATTAGCAACATTAGCATCAACTGAGTTCACATACAACCAGGCAACAGTTTCTGGTACTGCAACTTATGTTGGTGACGAGCATGCTGCCCTTGCAGTATTGATCAACCGTGTTGCTAACTTGATCGCACAACGTACCCGTCGTGGCGCAGGTAACTGGTGTGTTGTTAGCCCAGCATCATTGACTGTTCTTCAGTCAGCAACAACATCAGCATTTGCACGTACAACAGAAGGTACATTCGAGGCTCCAACAAATACTAAGTTTGTTGGTACATTGAACGGTGCAATGCGTGTATTCGTTAACTCATATGCTCCTGATACACAACCTGTATTAGTTGGTTATAAGGGTTCAAGCGAAACTGACGCAGCCGCATTCTACTGCCCATACATTCCATTGATGAGCAGTGGTGTTGTTCTTGATCCATCAACATTCGAACCAGTCGTGTCATTCATGACACGTTATGGCTACATCGAATTAACAAACACAGCATCATCTTTCGGTAATGCTGCTGACTATGTTGGTGAGATCGCTGTTCAGAACCTCACATTCCAATAATCAAAAAAAATCTTCTTAGGGATGGGAAGTCAAAGAAGCGCACTTTATGTGCGCTTTTTTGTGGCTAAATAGTATATGTTCGAAATCCTATACACCCTCATAGCAACACATATCACTATTATATGTGTAACATTATTCTTACATCGTGGTCAAGCACATAGAGGAATACAATTTCACCCAGTACTAAGTCACTTCATGCGTTTTTGGTTATGGCTGACAACAGGCATGGTAACAAAACAATGGGTCGCAATACATCGTAAGCATCATAGATTTAGTGATGAATTCAATGATCCGCATAGTCCTAAAGTATTTGGAATATGGCGTGTATTGTTTGGTGGCGCATTTCTATATGCTAATGCAGCCAAAGATAAAGATATGGTAAATCAGTATGGTGTGGGAACACCTGATGATTGGGTAGAACGTAATGTATATACCAAATATCCATGGTTAGGAATTACTTTGTTATTGTGCGTAAATTTACTTTGGTTTTCTTATTGGGGACTATTGATTTGGGGCATACAAATGATATGGATACCCTTTTGGGCCGCTGGAGTTATTAACGGATTAGGACATTATTGGGGATATAGAAACGGAGTTACTAAAGATACTAGTCGTAATATATCACCATGGGGTATTATTATAGGTGGTGAAGAATTACATAACAATCATCATTTAGATCCTGCTAGTGTAAAACTAAGTCGTGAGAAGTTTGAGTTTGATATTGGATATTTCTATTGTATTCTATTCAGTAAGTTAAAATTATTGACTATTAAATAATTCTAGTATCAGCATCTACTGTTAAATTCAATAACGATTTTTTACTTACTTTAGATTTTTTCTTATGTAATCTATTACAGTTAGCACACAATGTCATCAGATTCTTTTTTGCTAAATTCTTTTTATTATTGTCCTTATAAACTAAATCTAGTTGGCAGCGATCCTCTGCGACAAATCCACACTTATCACATTTGCTTTTCTTTTCTAATAGGTGTTTATATTTAGGATTATAAATGCCCTTAGAGCAGTCAGCACAATACTTGTGCCACTTTACAAAACCCTTTTTACTTGTGCCGTTAGGTTTAGCAAGTGCGTTTCTACAGTTGATACAAATAGGTCTAGGTGGTTGTTGTATAAGCATAATACTATTTAGAAAAAAGATCCCGTTGGTTCTTTTTTGACTACCCAATATGCGTGTTTATGATAAATATGTAATAAGGGAAAAAGAATAATGTCAGCAGATCCATTTAACAGTATTGCGGGCTACTCCGCTGGGATACCGCCAGTCGCAGTTATAGATGCCAACGGCAATGTTGTTACTAACGTTAACACAGTTGGAAACGTTACTGCTAATGTTGTTTATGCAACTTACTATAAATTTGCTAATGGTTCACCCTTTACAGGTACACCCGGTGGCAACGACACACAAGTACAGTTTAATAATGCCGGCTCTTTTGGCGGTATACCCAATGTTAGTTGGAATGGAAACACACTAACCTTAGGTGATGTTTCTGCACTTAGCATTACAGGTGGATTAAACGGCTATTTCTTACAAACAGATGGCACAGGTAACTTAACTTGGGCAGCAGGTGGAAATGGCGCATGTGCGTCCCCCGGTGGTAGTAATACACAAGTTCAGTATAATGACAATGGTGTATTCGGTGGTGACGTAGATTTTGTATTTGATAAAACAACAAACACACTTACAGTACCTACAGTAAATGCAGTAAGTCATATTACTGCCGCAGGCAACATTACAAGTAACGCCAATATTCAAGCAAATGGTTATTTTGTAGGTAACGGTTATTATCTTACAGGTATTGCATCAGACTTAGCAAATTATGTTATACAACCTAATCAAAGTAATATAACAAGTTTAGGTAATTTACTATATTTGGATATTACAGGAGATATTAATAGTTCAGGTAACGCTAATTTCTCAGGTAATATAGTAGCAGGAAATCTTAATCTTTCACGTAACGTATCCGCAAGTAATGCTACATTTGCAAGTAACGTAACTGTTAACGGTAATCTACGAGTTAACTATCCAGGCACATTGCGCAGTTTGGGTAATGTGAACTTCTCAGGCTCACCCAATATTAATTTGGGAACATTAGCAAACATTCGCATTTCGGGTGGTGTAAACGGATATGTATTATCTACTGACGGCACTGGTAACTTAACTTGGACAGCAGGTGGCGGAGGCGGTGGTAACGGCGTTCCTGGCGGAAGCAACACACAAATTCAGTATAACGATTCAGGTGACTTTGGTGGAAGCCCTTATTTGACTTTCAATGAAGTTACAAACACATTTAATATTGCAGGAAATTTGATTGCTAACTCAATTGAGATTGGTTCAGGAGTTTACAAGTTCTCCAGATCAAATGTTTATTTTGCAACTACAGCAACAATGGCAAACACATCGTTAGTATCATTAAATGCTAACAGTGTTTCTAGTGTTGATTATACGGTGATCGCTACAGACATAACATCAGGCAATCGACAAGTTAGCAAATTGTCTGCGGTTATGTTCCAAGCAACTTGTAATTATAACGAATACAGTACGTTAAGCGTTAACGGACTTGTAGGTAATTTGACTGTGGGATACGATCCAGGAAACATTATTTCACCTGCATCGGTAACGCTTTATGTTGAACCAACAAACACAAATTTGTCATCATATAAGATACAAATGACTGTTTACGAAGAGTAAAAATTGATAAATATAAATAGGACAGGGGATTTTTAAATGGCACTTAAACCACTAAATTCAGTAGGCGGATTCTCAGTAGGAGAAACCCCCTCAAACGTTATTTACCCTAATGGATACATTACAGGTAATGGCGCATTATTTTCGGGTAACGTTGCAATATCGAACGCTACACCAAGTTGGGGTATCTTAGTTGATAACCTATATTATAGTAATGGCGTTCCTTGGGACATGCAAGAAGCAGCCGGCGCCAACTATGAAATACAGTATAATTTAAACAATAATTTTTCTGCAAGTGCCAACTTCACTTTCAACCCCTCAACAAATGTCCTAGAAGTTGTCGGCAACATCATTGGTACTAATGCTAACTTAGGTAATTTAGCAACAGCAAATTATGTAAACGTTGCAAATCAGATTAACGGTAATGTAGCAAATTTCAGTGGTAATTTGACTTCATTAAACGCAAGTCTTGGCAACTTAGCAACTGCTAACTTTGTCAACGTTGCAAGTAATATTATAAGTAGCAACTTAACAGTTAATCTTGAATTGGCAGGTAATACAGCCAATTTTGTAGGTAATGTAATATTACCAAACTTAACAGTTAATTTAGAACTTGCAGGTAACACAGCAAACTTTACAGGTAATGTAAACACACTAAGTGCTAACTTAGGTAATTTAGTCAGAGCGAACTATGTTAACGTTGCAAGTAACGTTATATCAAATAACGTAACAGTAAACTTAGAATTAAGTGGTAACACAGCAAACTTTAGCGGTAATGTTGTATTACCTAACTTAACAGTCAACACTACCTTACAAGGCAATGTTGCAAACTTTAGTGGTAACTTAACTTCCTTAAATGCTAATTTAGGTAACTTAGCAACTGCTAACTTTGTCAACGTATCAAGTAACGTAAATGTTACCGATACAATGCAAGCAGGCAATGTACGTACTGATAACTTGTTATATGCTAACGGTACTCCATGGGACTTCCAAGAGGCTGCTGGTTCTAACACACAAATTCAGTATAACATGGGTAATAACTTTGCCGCAAGTGCAAATTTAACCTATGACGATGCAACACAACAATTTACAGTATTAGGTAATGCTCAGTTTAATAATGCAAATTTAGGCAATTTAGCAACTGCTAATTTTATAAATGTAGCAAGTAATGTAACTACATCTAACTTGACAGTAAACTCAGCACTTGCCGGTAACACAGCAAACTTCAGTGGCAATGTAACTGTAAACTTAGAACTTGCCGGTAACACAGCAAACTTCAGTGGTAACGTTGTAGTTCCAAACTTAACAGTTAATACAACACTACAGGGTAATGTTGCAAACTTCAGTGGCAACTTAACTTCCTTAAATGCTAATTTAGGTAACTTAGCAACTGCTAATTATGTAAACGTTGCAAGCAACTTAACAGTTAACGGTGAGTTATCAGGCAACACTGCAAACTTCAGTGGTAACGTAATTGTACCTAACCTAACAGTTAACTTAGAACTATCAGGTAATACTGCAAACTTTACAGGCAATGTTGTTGCACCTAACTTAATTGGTGCATTAGCAAATGGCAATAGTAATGTAAAAGTTTATAGCAATGCTAACGTTGAAATTAGTATTAATGGTGTAGCAAATATTGCTACATTCTCTGGCAACAGATTATATGTTGTTGGTGATATTGATTCCACCGCAGGTAACATGCTTGCTAATGGCAACATTACAGCAAATGGAACTGTTGTTGCGGCAAACGCTAACATATCTGGTGAAACATTATCAGGTAGCGTCAGAACAGCAAACATTAATGCACCTGCAGGTAATCTAACAATTAGTGCCGCCGGCACAAACGAAAATATTATTCTTGTTCCGACAGGAACTGGTGCAGTCGATGTAAGTTTGAAAAACATTATTCAACTTGCTGATCCAATAAATCCACGTGATGCGGCAACAAAAGAATATGTTGATAACACATCACAAGGTTTAACGATTCACACAGCAGTTCGTGTAACAAGCGCAACTAATCTAAATGCTACATATGCTAACGGTGGTAGTGTATTAACTACTATCGCAATCACCGGTGGTAAAACAATACAGTTTGGTGCGGCTCATGGATTAAGCATAGGTGATGAACTTGCATGGGATAACTCATTCAACGGTCTTGTAAGTAACGATCCATATTTCGTGTATAGCACTCCAGCAGCCGATACTATCACAGTCAAGGCAGGTTATTTCGGTGCTGAAGTCACTACATTGACTAATGGTACTGGCTTATCACAGACAGCAAGAGCAAACACTGGTGTTGGTGCAACACTCACTAATGCTGGTGCGAATGCGGCAATATCTATCGATGGCGTTGCATTAGCATCAACAAATAGAGTTCTTGTTCAAGGTCAGACAAATCAGTTTGAGAACGGTGTCTATACTGTAACAACAGTAGGTGACGGTTCAACTGCTTGGGTACTAACAAGAGCGACGGATGAAGATACATACAGCCCTGTATCAACAAGCGCATTAGGTTACGGCGATTACTTCTTTGTACAAAATGGTAGTAGTTATGCAGGTAGTTCGTATGTATTGACTACACCGGTCGGCGAGATATTGTTTGGATTAACAAACATACAATTCAGTCAATTTAGTGCAGCCGGCTCATATAGCGCAGGTAATGGTATTGCAATTACCGGTACTACAATTAGCGCAAACGTTGATGGTG
>Ga0129336_10002100_pt1 | contig 12271 bp, 11 predicted proteins | sample CPB6_02_DNA_FD_96878 | JGI IMG/M metagenome (GOLD analysis project Ga0129336, IMG submission 96878) | Freshwater to marine salinity gradient microbial communities from Chesapeake Bay, USA - CPBay_Sum_0.6_0.2_DNA | ecosystem: Environmental > Aquatic > Marine > Coastal | place: USA: Chesapeake...
CAGGCAGAGCAAGGCGAGACCGCCCTGCCAGCCCCCCCAGGGCACCAACGACAAGGCCGCCACCGCCATCAAGACCGGATCGAGCAGTACCGCCAGCAGGGCCTGGGGCCCAGAGAGCGGATGGGACTGGCGCTGCAGGGCCCGCAAACGCTGATGCAGATGCCAGATGCCGCCGGGGAGATACTTGCGCAGATTCGAGCTCAGGAAGAGCAACATCACCGCCAGCCACTGGGGCCTGTGCCCCAGCCAGCGCAGCACCACCCCCCAGGCCAGGCCGTTGACCATCAAGCTCAGCAGGCTGATGCCAAGGCCCAGCAGCAACCAGAACCAGCCCTGCAGATCCAGGCTGAGCTGGGCCATCTGCCGCCCATTGCTCAGCAGGGAGGCCAGCAGAAAACCCGCGCTGGCCAGGCTCACCCAGAGCCGCACACTGCCAAAGCGCTTCACGACTCCTCCTCCTGCTCCAACCAGGCCACCATGCGCTGACGCAGCTCGGCTGGGGGCATCTTGACCTGCGCCGCCAGGGCCGCCAAATCATCCAGCTCCGGCTTCCAGAGGATCGAGCCATCGGGGCGGATGGAGCGCTTGACCCCCACAACTCCCCAGGGGGTTTGCCGGCGCTGCACCGATCTGGGCAGCGCCCAGCGCGTCATCGTCTGCTCGCGCACCCCCAGGCTGCTGCCAAAGCGCCACCAGATCTGCCGCAGGGCCTCGGCCTGCTCCGGCCAGGCAATCACCGTGATCTGACTGGCCAGACGTCCCTTCTTCATCACGATCGGCTGACTGAAGACCTCCAGCGCCCCCGCCTGCCGAAGCTGCTCCTGCAGGAACGCCAGGTCCTCCGCCGTCGCGTCATCGATCTGGGCCTGCTGCTGCAACACCGTCTCCAGTTGCTCCCCCAAGGACCCCGAACTGGTGGGTTCCGCAGTGGACTCCCCAGTGGATTCCGCCAGGATCAGCCGCAGCAGGTTGGGGCGATCCAGGGAGCGGGAACCCAACCCAACCCCCACCGCTCGGGGGCACAAGGCCGGCGCCGGGGAAAAGCGCTCAGCCCAGGCCGCCATCAGCGCTAAGCCCGTCGGCGTGGTGAGCTCACCGCGGGGGAACCCTTCGCTGCTGGCCAGCGGAACCCCATGGCGTCGAGCCAGCTCCAAGACAGCCGGTGCGGGCAGAGGCAACAGCCCATGGGCCGTCGTCACCTGACCGTGGCCGGCCGGGGGTGGGGTGCAGATCAGCTGCTTGACCCCAAAGGCCAAGAGACCGGCGCAGACGCCCACCACATCCACCAGGGCATCGATGGCGCCCACCTCATGGAAATGGACCTGCTCGGGGGCATGGCCGTGGACGCTGGCCTCGGCCTCGGCCAACAGGCCAAACACCTGAAGGACGCGCTCCTTCAAGGCAGGTTCCAGGGCCGCTGACGCGATCTGCTCGCGCAACGTTCCCCAGTGGCGGTGGTGGGGTTGCTCCTCCAGGAGCGCCACCGCCAGATGGAGTCCCCGCAAGCCGCCGCTGCGCCGCTCCTCCAGCTCCAGCCGGTAGGCATCCGCCAGGCCCAGCGCAGCCAGGGGCTCCTGGACCACCGCCTGAGGCAGTCCCGCATCCAAGAGGGCAGCCAGCAGCATGTTGCCCGCCAAGCCGGTGGGGCAGTCGATCACCGCCAGGGGCGATGCCGGCTCCATCACAGCTCCTGCAGCAGCTCTTCTGCGCTGGCTTCCAGGCGATCGCGATGGCGCGTCAGCCACTGATCCACTTCCCGCCGTGCCCGGCGCTGTTCGTTCTGCGCCGTCATCACGTCATGCCCGGAGAGACCCCAGAGGCGGCCCAGCAGGGCGCGGTCATCGGCGCCGCCCCGAGAACCGCCATAGACCAGACATTCCGCCGCCATGCCCGCCAGCAGCACGCGGCTCCAGCGGCGCAGATCCTCCAGCGGCATCTTCACCCGGGGCGGAGGCTCCAACTCTGTGCTGCCGTTCACCCGTAAACCATGGCGCAAACAGGCGCGGCTGCCCACCAACACGCGCTTCACCGGCAGCGCGTTGTCGGCAGCCAGCAGCAGGTGACCGGCCTCGTGGATCGCGATGCGCCGCAGACGGGAGCGCCCAAAACCGAACGGGAGCGCTTCCGCCAGCAGGTGTCCGCCCAGGCCACCGAATTGAGCCGCATCCAGGGTGAGGGCGGCCAGACCACCGCCGGCGGCCCCGGCAATCAACCAGGGGGACACCCCCAACAGCGGACCCACCACGGCCCCAGCACTGACCCCGGCCACCACCAAACCAGCCGTCAGGGCCGCCGTGGAGCCCTGATCGGAGCTGGCAGGCCGCCCCGGTTCCGTCATCGTCAGCGGCGGCCGCGGGGACCTTTGCCTTTGCCAGCGCGCTGGGGCACCGGAGCAATCACCTCGTGGTTCTCGACCTGCAGGCTCTGCCCCTGGCGCCGCAGGTCCAGGGAGACAAAGTGCCGCAGATGGGCCGGATCCACCTGGCCTTTCAGCTGCAGCTTGAAGGGGGTGGGGCGACTGCCATCGGCCCGGGGCTGCTGGCGGATTTTGACCACCAGTTCACCATCGTCCGGGCGGGTGTAGATGAGCTCACCGCGGACGGAGAAATAGCCATCTCCCTCGGGAAGGTCATCGCTGCTGCCGGGTTCATCGGGCGAAAGCGTGCTGGGTTCCCAGACACCCACCAACTGGAGGTGCAGCTGATCGGGATCGCGGAAGCGGGGATAGGCCACCCAGAGATGGGGCCTGCTCAGATCCAGGTGGCGACGCATCAGGGTCAGCACCCGGCCCAGCACCACCGCATCCAGGCTGCTGCCGTCCTCGGTCTGGATCACCCCGCGGGTCAGCTGCTCGGGATCCGCCGGCACGTAGGTCCCCCGCACCACGCCGATGGCCCGGTACTGCATCGGCTCTGTGACCGGGGAAATGGGGTGTTGACGCATCGTGGCTGAAACCCTCTGGGCGCTCGTAAAAACCTTGGCCCCGGGCCAATGTACCCAGCCTGGGAAAAGGGCCCAGACTGGGGCGCATTCCTGTCATCTCCCATGGCCCGCGCTGGCGTGCTGCTCTCGATCGGAGCCGTAGCTCTGGTGTCGGGCTCCCTGGCCACTGGATGGTGGCTGGGCCAGCGCAACGCCCCCCGCAGCAGCGGCGCCGAAGCCTCCGCCCAGCGCCAGATCGCCCTGCTGCAGGAGCGTCTCGCCTCAGGCACCGCCAGCAGCGGCGACCAACAGCAGTTGCTGCAGCTGCTCTTGGCCTCTGGCAATCAAGGAGAGGCCACCCTGGTGCTGGAGCGACTGGCCGATCAAGAGCCGGAGCGTTGGCAGGTCCGACTGCTCCTGGCGGAGTTGCGGCGCAACAACAACAACCGCAGCGGCGCGGAGCGGGAGTTGCGCCAGATCCTCAACCTGCAGCCGGATCGCATCGAGGCCCTGCAACTGTTGACCGTCCTGCAGCTGGAGCAGGGCCGTGGTTCGGAGGCCCAAACCCAGCTCAAGGCCCTGATGGAGCGCTACTCCAAACCAAGCCCCAAGCCCCAGGTCCTGCCCATCGGTCTGCTGCTGGCTGATCTGCAGCAACAACAGGGTCAACAACAACAGGCGGTAGCCACCTACAGCAAATTGGCGGGCGACTTCCCCCGCGATCCCAGACCCCTGCTGGCGCTGGCCCTGCTCAAGCAGGAGCAAGGGGATACCAAGGGCGCCCAGGAGACCATGGCCCAGGCGCGCTCCCGCCAACCGGAAAACAAAGATCCCAGGCTCGATCGCGTCGCCGCGAACTGGGGAATGGCCAGCCTGGAGAGCTCTAAGGAGCCGTCACCAAAGGCTTCGACGAAACCGGCGCAGGCGGCTCCAACTCCTTAAGGGCCGCATCAATCGCATCACCGGGATCGGTGGCGTCATCCATGGCCGTGCTGCGGCGCAGCTTGTTCATTAGATCGATCGGATTGGCGCTGTCGAAGATCGATCCGCTCTTCCCGGTGCCGGTGCCATTGGCACCCGAGGGCCCGTAGTCGTAAAGCCGCTGCTCCTGGGTGGAGAGACCGCTGTTGTAGTCCGCCCAGGCCGCCTGGGCACCCACCAACCCCACGCCCAGCAGAGAGGCGCCGACAGCAGCAACAGAAGCAGCAGCGATGCGACAGGACATGGGGCGGACGCGCGTCTGGCTGGTGGGAATGCTAGGAGCACCCCCCTAGAGGTATCGCTCCACCATGCGCATCGCCAGCTGGAACGTGAATTCCGTGCGCACCCGGCTGGATCAGGTCATCGCCTGGCTGCAGCAGGAACAGCCCGATGTGCTCTGCCTGCAGGAGACGAAGGTTGCCGATGACCTCTTTCCCCACAAGGCCTTTGAGCAGATTGGCTACCGCTGCGCCATCAGCGGGCAGAAGGCCTACAACGGTGTGGCTCTGATCAGCCGGCTCCCCCTGGAGGACGTGCAGGTGGGCTTTTCAGCCCTGCTGCCAGAGGACCAGGAGGCAACGGAACTGAGCGAGCAGAAACGCGTCATCAGCGCTCTGGTGGAGGGGGTGCGCGTGCTCAACCTGTATGTGCCCAATGGCAGCGGCCTGAGCAGCGAGAAGTACCCCTACAAACTGGCCTGGCTGGCCTGCCTGAAGCGCTATCTGAGCGTCCAGGAGGAGCAGGGGGATCCCCTCTGCATGGTGGGGGATTTCAACATCGGCCTGGAGGACAGGGACCTGCCGGATCCCCAGCGCCTCACCGGCACGATCATGGCCAGCGAACCCGAGCGTTCAGCCCTGCGCCAGGCCCTCGGTGATCGCCTCAGCGATGTCTTCCGCGTCTTTGAACCAGGCAGCGGCCACTGGAGCTGGTGGGACTACCGCAGTGGGGCCTGGGACCGCGACCTGGGCTGGCGGATCGACCACATCTATCTCTCTGAGGAGCTGCTGGAGTGCGCCACCGGCTGCGTCATCCACAAGCAGACCCGCGGCAACCAGCAACCCAGCGATCACGCACCGGTCCTGGTGAACCTGGCCTGGCCCCCCGAGGAGAGCTCCGACGAGGACGAGGACAGCTGGCCCTAGACCACCTGCACCTCGGCGGGAAGCACCTGGCCTTCCGCTTTCAGCTCCACCAGGCGGCGCGCCGACTCGGAGCAGGTTTTGGGCGTCGGGAAAATCTTGCCGGGATTCGCCAGACCATCGGGGTCAAAGGCATGGCGAACCAACTTCATGGTGTCCAGATCATCCGGGCTGAACATCCAGTCCATGTAGCAGCGCTTGTCGCTGCCCACCCCGTGTTCCCCGCTGATGCTGCCGCCGACCTCCAGGCAGAGGCGCAGGATCGCAGCGCCCAGGGCCGTGACCCGCTCCTGCACACCGGGCTCATCGGAGCGATACAGGATCAGCGGGTGCAAGTTGCCATCACCGGCGTGGAAGACGTTGGCCACCGCCAGTCCGTGCTCCTCGCTGAGGCGCTCGATCGCCGCCAGCACCCGCGGCAGAGCGGTGCGGGGCACCACGCCGTCCTGCAGGTAATAGCTGGGAAATTGGCGGCCCAGCGCTGAAATGGCGCTCTTGCGGCCCTTCCAAAGACGCTCACGCTCCTCGGGCGTCCAGGCCTCCCGGACGCCGCCGGCACCGGCCTGTCGGCAAAGCTCCTGGGCCAGTTGCACCGACTCCTTCACCTCCAGGGGATGGCCGTCGAGCTCCACCAGCAGCACCGCCGCCGCGGCCCGGGGATATTCATCCACCCCAAAGAAGTCGTTCACCGCGCAGATGCAGCGGTTGTCCATGATTTCCATCCCGGCCGGCAGCACGCCGGCGCCGGTGATCAGGCGCACCGCCTCACCGGCGGCTTCCATGGATGCGAAGTCCGCCAGCAGCACCGCCACGCTGGCGGGTGCCCGCAGCAGGCGCAGCGTGATGGCCGTGGCGATGCCCAGGGTGCCCTCACTGCCGATGAAGACGCCGCGCAGATCCAGGGCATCCATCTCCGGCAGGTTGCCCCCCAGGGTCGTGATCGAACCATCGGGCAGGACCACCTCCATCGCCAGCACGTGATTGCTGGTAACGCCGTACTTCAGACAGTGGACACCGCCGGAGTTCTCGGCGACGTTCCCGCCGATGCTGCAGGCCACCTGGCTGGAGGGATCCGGGGCGTAATAGAAGCCATCGCCCGCCACGGCACGGGTCACCCAGCTATTGATCACCCCCGGCTCCACGGTGATCCGCTCGTTCTCCAGATCCACCTCCAGCACCCGGCGCATGCGGCTGGTGGCGATCACCAGGGCCGGTTGCTCCGCCAGGGCGCCGCCCGAGAGGCCCGTGCCACTGCCGCGGGCGATGAAGGGCACCTCCAATTCGTTGCAGAGGCGCACCACCGCCGCCACCTGCTCAGTCGTGTCGGGGAGCACCACCAAGGGCGGTTGATGGCGATGCAGGGTCAGTCCATCGCAGTCGTAGGCCAGCAACTCCTGACGCTTCGACACCACGGCACGCTGCGGCAAAAAAGCCCGCAACCGGCGCTCAACCAAGCCCCAGTCAGGATTCACAGCGTCCCCAGGACCACCGCATGACCATAACGAGCTGGAACGCTCTGGACCGCTGGGCCGGCGATTGCGTAAGGATGGTCGACGCTTAAGCCCTCTGCAGGGGCGGACAGCCCTCTCCACGTCTGCGGATTCCGTTTTGACCTCGGCTCCTGTTTCGGCACCTGTGCACAACACCACCCGGTCCCAGGAACTCTTCAGTGCCGCCCAGAAGCTGATGCCAGGCGGCGTGAGCTCACCGGTGCGCGCCTTCCGCTCCGTGGGCGGCCAGCCGATCGTCTTCGATCGGGTCAAGGGGGCCTACGCCTGGGACGTCGACGGCAACCGCTACATCGATTACATCGGCAGCTGGGGCCCTGCCATCTGCGGCCACGCCCATCCCGAGGTGATCGCCGCGCTGCATGACGCCCTCGAGAAGGGCACCAGCTTCGGCGCGCCCTGTGCCCTGGAGAACCAGCTGGCCGAGATGGTCATCGACGCGGTGCCCTCGGTGGAGATGGTCCGCTTTGTGAACAGCGGCACCGAGGCCTGCATGTCCGTGCTGCGCCTGATGCGCGCCTTCACGGGCCGCGAAAAGATCATCAAGTTCGAGGGTTGCTACCACGGCCACGCGGACATGTTCCTGGTGAAGGCCGGCTCCGGCGTGGCGACCCTGGGTCTGCCCGATTCCCCCGGCGTGCCCCGCACCACGGCGGCCAGCACCCTCACCGCTCCCTACAACGACCTCGAGGCGGTGAAGCAGCTCTTCGCCGAAAACCCCGGCGAAATTGCTGGTGTGATCCTCGAGCCGATTGTTGGCAACGCTGGTTTCATCACCCCCGAGCCCGGCTTCCTCGAGGGCATCCGCGAGCTGACCAAAGACAACGGCGCCCTGCTGGTGTTCGACGAGGTCATGACGGGCTTCCGCATCAGCTACGGCGGCGCCCAGGCCAAGTTCGGCGTGACCCCTGACCTCACCACCATGGGCAAGGTCATTGGTGGTGGCCTGCCGGTGGGTGCCTACGGCGGCCGCGCCGACATCATGAGCATGGTGGCCCCCGCCGGCCCCATGTATCAGGCCGGCACCCTCAGCGGGAACCCCCTGGCCATGACCGCGGGCATCAAGACCCTCGAACTGCTCAAGCAGCCCGGGAGCTATGAGCGCCTCGAGGCCATGACCAGCCGCCTGATCAGCGGCATCCTCGATGGAGCCCGCAGCGCCGGTCTGCCCATCACCGGTGGTTCCGTCAGCGCCATGTTCGGCTTCTTCCTCTGCGAAGGCCCCGTGCGCAACTTCGAGGAGGCCAAGGCCGCCGACACCGAACGTTTCGGCAAGCTGCACCGCGCCATGCTCGAGCGCGGCATCTACCTTGCCCCCAGCGCCTTCGAGGCGGGCTTCACCTCCCTGGCTCACTCCGAGGAGGACATCGACGCCACCATCGCGGCCTTCCGCGAGTGCTTCGCGGCGGTGGCCTGAGATGCAGCGGCGGTTCCTGCTGTCGGCCGGAGCCGCGGCAGGAGCGGCCGGCCTACTCAGTGCCTGCCGCATCCGCAAAGCCGGTGACACAGCTGGGGGCAGCGGCCCCCAGGTGCGCTGGCGCATGGCCACCAGCTGGCCCCACTCCCTGGACACCATCTACGGCGGTGCCCTGACCATCAGCCGCCGGGTCAAAGAGCTCAGCGGAGGCAGCTTTCAGATCGAGCCCTATGCCGCCGGCGAACTGGTGCCTGGCCTGGAGGTGCTCGATGCGGTGCAGAACGGTTCGGTCGAGTGCGGCCACACCTCGAGCTACTACTACGTCGGCAAAAACCCCGCCCTGGCCTTTGGCACGGCCGTGCCCTTCGGTCTGACGGCCCAGCAGCAGAACGCCTGGCTCTACGACGGCGGGGGCAATGACGCCATCAACCGCCTCTACGGCGACTTTGGGGTGATCAGCTTCCCGGCCGGCAACACCGGCGCCCAGATGGGTGGCTGGTTCAAACGGGAACTGGCGGGCCTGACCTCCCTGCGGGGCCTGAAGATGCGCATCCCCGGCCTTGGCGGCAAGGTGATGGCCTCCCTGGGGGTGAACGTGCAGGTGCTCCCCGGCGGGGAGATCTACCTGGCCCTCGATCGCGGTGCCATCGATGCAGCCGAATGGACGGGGCCCTACGACGACGAAAAGCTGGGACTGCCTCGGGCGGCCCGCTTCTACTACTACCCGGGCTGGTGGGAGCCGGGTCCCACCCTGGCTGCCCTGGTGAACCAGCAGGCCTGGCGGAAGCTGCCCCAGGAGTACAAGGCGATGTTCAGTACGGCCTGCTACGAGGCCAACCTGGCCATGCTCAGCCGCTACGAGAGCCTCAACGGCGCCGCCCTGGAGCGGCTCGTCAGCGGTGGCACCCAACTGCGGTTCTACGGCGAGGGCATCTTGAAGGCTGCCCGCGCTGCCACCGATCAACTCTTCGCGGACAGCGCTCGCGGCAGCGGCGATTTCAGGCGGGTCTACGAGCAGTGGAGCGGCTTCCGCCAGCAGATCTGGAACTGGAACCGCATCAACCAGCTGCCCTATGACCAGTTCAGCTTTGGCCAGCTCGGTTCAGGCGCTGCTGAGCCATGAACCGCCCTGATCTGCCGGAGGGCATTGACCGCCTCAACCGCTGGGCCGGCTGGCTTGGCAGCTGGTCGATCCTGGTGATGCTGGCGATCGGAGCCTGGAACGTCATCGGCCGCTTCCTGGGTCTGGCGCTGGGGCTCAGCCTGAGCTCGAACGCCTTGCTGGAGGCCCAGTGGTACCTGTTTTCGCTGGCCTTTCTGCTTGGCCTTGGCTGGACCCTGCAACGGGACGGCCATGTGCGCGTGGACGTGCTCCACAGCCGCTGGTCCAAGCGCCGCCAACAGCAGGTGGAACTCGGGGGAACCCTCGGTTTGTTGCTCCCCTTCTGCCTGATGGTCCTGCTGGTGTCGCTGCAACCGGCCTGGCAGTCGTTCCTGATCCAGGAGGCTTCCCCGGATCCCGGCGGACTGCCCCGCTTTTGGGTGAAAGCGCTGATCCCCTTGGGCTTTGCCTTGCTGGCTCTGCAGGGTCTGGCGGCGGCCCTGCGCTTGCGCCGAAGCCTGCGCCGCTAGCCCATGGAACTGGAAGCCTTCGGCTACATCCTGACGATCCTGCCCGGCGAAATTCTGGGCCCGGCGATGTTTTTGGCGCTGGTCGCCGCGTTGCTGAGCGGGTATCCGGTCGCCTTCGGCCTGGGGGGCATCTCCGTGCTCTTTGCCCTGCTGGGTATGGCCTTCGGGGTGATCGAGCCGCAGTTCCTGAGCGCCCTGCCCCAGCGGATCTTCGGGATCATGAGCAACTTCACGCTGCTTGCCATCCCCGCCTTCGTCTTCATGGGGGCGATGCTCGAGAAGTCAGGCATCGCCGAACGCTTGCTGGTGACGATGGGGCGGCTGCTGGGGGGCATCCGCGGCGGCCTGGCTCTGGCGGTGGTGCTGGTGGGCGCCCTGCTGGCGGCGACCACGGGGGTGGTGGCAGCCACGGTGACCACCATGGGGCTCATCTCCCTGCCGGTGATGCTGCGGGCGGGCTACGACCGCTCTCTGGCCACCGGAGTCATCGCCGCCTCCGGCACCCTCGGACAGATCATTCCGCCCAGCCTCGTGCTGGTGGTGCTGGGCGATCAACTGGGGGTCTCGGTCGGCGATCTCTTCATGGGATCGGTGATCCCAGGGCTGCTGATGACCGGGGCCTTCGCCCTCTACGTGGTGGTGATCAGCAGCCTGAAACCGGAATTAGCGCCAGCCGCATCGATTAACGCGGAGGAGCCCCTCTCCGCCGCGCGGTTGATGCGGGTGGTCGTGCCACCCCTGGGTCTGATTCTGCTGGTGCTGGGCAGCATCTTCTTTGGCCTGGCGACCCCGACGGAAGCCGGCGCCATCGGCGCCATCGGCGCCATGGGACTGGCGGCCCTCGATGGGGGCTTCAGCCGCAGCAGCCTCAAGCAGGTCTGCGATGACAGCCTGCGCACCACCGCGCTGGTGATGGCGATCCTGCTGGGCTCCACGGCCTTCAGCCTGGTGTTCCGCGGCGTCGGCGGTGATCAGCTGATCAGCGACGTGCTGCTGAATCTGCCGGGCGGCACCGTGGGTTTTCTGGCCGTGAGCATGGCTCTGATCTTTGTGCTCGGCCTGTTCATCGATTTCTTTGAGATCGCGTTCATCGTGTTGCCCCTGCTGCTGCCCAGTGCCCGCCAACTGCTGGGGCCCGATGCTCTGCTCTGGTTCGGCGTCGTGATCGGCGCCAACCTGCAGACCTCATTCCTCTCGCCGCCCTTCGGGTTTGCGCTGTTCTTCCTGCGGGGGGTGGCCCCTGCGGAGGTCAGCACCCGAGCCATTTACCGCGGTGCCTGGCCCTTCATCGGCCTGCAACTGCTGGTGCTGCTGCTCCTCCTCTGCTTCCCACCCCTGGTGACCTGGCTACCGGGACTGATGCAGGCCAGTCCCTCCTGAGGTCGGGTTAAGGCCCCTCCGCCACGGCAGCCGCATCGAGCCGCCGTGGATCCGCCACCCCGAAGCTGCCGCTGGGCCGATCAGCGTTAGGGGCGCCGTAGCGGACCTCCACGGAATTCGCCGAGCCCATGGCCGGCACCAGTCGCAGGCTGTGGCCCTTCTGCTGCAGCAGGGTCCAGGTGTCCGGGCTGATGCCCTGCTCCAGGCTGATCTGATCGGGCCAGAGCTGGCTATGGATGCGGGGCATGGCCACCGCAGAGGCCAGGTTGAGACCGTGCAGGAGGCGATTGAGGAGCACCTGCAACACCGTGGTGATGATCCGACTGCCCCCCGGGGAGCCCGTGGCCAGCAGCGGACGACCGTCGGGGTGAAACACCAGCGTGGGCGTCATCGAACTGAGGGGCCGGCGGCCAGGGGCGATGGCGTTCTGATCCCCCTGCCTGAGGCCGTAGGCGTTGGCCGCACCCGGCTTGGCGCTGAAGTCATCCATCTCGTTGTTGAGCAGGAAGCCTGCAGCGGGCACCGTGATGCCGTTTCCATAGGCCGTGTTGAGGGTGGTCGTGGTCGCCACCAGACCGCCATCGCGATCCACCACGGAGAGGTGCGTGGTGTTGGTGCCCTCCAGGGCGGGACTCGGTTCTGCTTCGAGGTCTGCCGCGGGGCGATGACGATCGGCGCGGATCCGTTGGCGTTGCTCGCTCGCATAGCGAGCACTGAGGAGACGATCGAGCGGCATCGTCACCTGATCGGGATCCCCCAGCAGGCGATTGCGATCCCGGTAGGCCAGGTTCATGGCCTCGACCATCGGATGCAGTGTGGCCGCACTGTTGAGCCCACTGGCCTGCAGATTCAGGGGCTCGAGCACCTGCAGCAGTTGCAGCAGCGTGACGCCACCGCCACTGGGGGGCGGCATGGTCAAGACCCCATAGCCCCTGAACCGCCCCTGCAGAGGCGTCACCCAGCTGGCGCGGTAGTTCTGCAGATCGGCGCGGCTGATCAAGCCGCCCCGTTGCGCCATCAGCCGGGTCAAGGCCTGCGCCAGGCGACCGCGATAAAAACAAGCGGGACCCTCCAGAGCGATGCAGCGCAGGCTGGACGCCAATTCGGGCTGGCGCAGCCGCTCTCCGGGGCGGTAAGGGCTGCCATCAGCCCGGAAGAACTGGCGGGCGCTGGTGGGATCGGACTTCAGCAACGGTGCCGCGGCCTCCAGGGACCCGCTGAGCTCCGCCCCCACCACGAAGCCCTGCTCCGCCAGATCAATGGCGGGCTGCAGCACCGCACCCCAGGGA
>Ga0129336_10002101_pt1 | contig 12262 bp, 12 predicted proteins | sample CPB6_02_DNA_FD_96878 | JGI IMG/M metagenome (GOLD analysis project Ga0129336, IMG submission 96878) | Freshwater to marine salinity gradient microbial communities from Chesapeake Bay, USA - CPBay_Sum_0.6_0.2_DNA | ecosystem: Environmental > Aquatic > Marine > Coastal | place: USA: Chesapeake...
ACCTTCAAGGACATGGCGATCAAGTGCGTTATACGAGGCGTTGAGTTTTCCTCCAACAAACCATTTCGCAAATGGTGGCTGCCAATCTAAAACTTGGTTCCACTTCTGATGCCAATAAAGCGCACTTGCTTGTTTCTCCCAAAACGCTAATCGATCCCGCTCGGCTTCTTCATACATATCTGCTTTGGCATTTGCTTGTGCTGCAAATTCAGGAGTTGGAGTAAAAGTTCTATTTTCGCTCAAGAGATTTGAAAGTGATTCCGACGTGGGATCAAATGTCATATTGGCAGATTACCAGCCCTTGGTTTTCCCCACTATGGCCTTGGCCAACATTTCTGTCACATCGCGTGCGGCATAGTCCTCGAATTGGCAACACCATCACTAGACCAGTTAAAGGAAGGCGAGCACTCATGTTTATCGCAGCAGCAACCATCATCGGAACGAATCTCTATGACATCCTCATGAAAATTCTTGGCTCGGAAGTCATGCGCACCGTCTTCTCCTATCTCATCCGCCAGGCATTCACGCGTGTAGGGCTTTGAGGGAATAGGTTCATAAGCACCAGGAAGGCAAGAATCTGGCTGTGACTAGAATGTGAGCCATGCCCGGCAAAGTTCTAGTCACAGGTGCGGATGGATTCATAGGTTCGCATTTAACCGAAACTTTGGTTCGGAGAGGCTATCAAGTAAAGGCATTTGTTTACTACAATTCGTTTAATTCGTGGGGCTGGCTCGATCATTGTGCTAACGATGTAAAGGGCAAATTTGAAGTTTTCACCGGAGACATCCGAGATCCTTTCGGGGTAAAACAGGCCATGAAAGATTGTGACTCCGTTCTTCACTTGGCATCCTTAATAGCAATCCCTTACTCCTACGTCTCGCCAAGCTCTTACGTTGAAACCAATATTCAAGGAACTCTTAATGTTTTGCAAGCGGCAAAAGAGATTGGTGTAAGAAGAATTGTTCATACGTCGACAAGCGAGGTTTATGGCACCGCTCGACAAGTCCCTATCTCCGAAGTACACCCCTTGCAGGGGCAATCGCCTTATTCAGCCACTAAAATCGCTGCAGATCAATTGGCCCACGCTTTTTACACCTCCTTTGATCTTCCTATTATTACCTTAAGACCATTCAATACATATGGGCCTCGACAATCGGCCCGTGCGGTAATTCCAACCATCATTGCTCAATTAGCTTCCAATAGAGCTCCAATAAAACTTGGTGCGCTTTTTCCTACGCGTGATTTTAGTTTTGTTCAAGATACAGTCAATGGATTCGTAGCTGCCCTTCAGAGCGAAAAAGGTTTTGGCGAAGTTGTGAATCTTGGTAGTGGTTTTGAAATATCAATTGGCGATGTTGCCAATCTGATTTCGAATGCTATGGGAGTACCACTGAAAATTTTTGAGGATAAAGAGCGTTTGCGTCCAGAAAAATCAGAAGTTGACAGATTATGGGCGGACAACAGTAAAGCCAAAGCAATCTTAGGTTGGTCACCAGAATTTATGGGACTTGAAGGTTTCAAGAGGGGTCTCGAAAGAACGATTGAATGGTTTAGTAATGTTAACAATCTTAGGACGTATAAGTCAGAAATCTACAACGTATGAAAGAAATTAAGACCGATTCAGACTTTCCTGGCCAAGTCGTGAGTGCAATTAGGAAAGTGGTAGGAACTAAACCGGCGGTCCTCCATGAACCTAGTTTCGAAGGAAAAGAATGGGCCTACCTTAAAGAATGTCTTGATTCCACTTACGTTTCATCTGTTGGAAAGTTCGTTGATAAGTTTGAAACTAGTCTTGCTGAGTATGTCGGTGTAAAGTATGCAATCCCTGTTGTAAATGGTACCGCTGCTCTTCACATAGCACTTAAGCTCGCGGGCGTTAAACCGGGGGATGAAGTTCTAATACCTGCCTTGACATTTGTTGCTACCGCAAACGCTGTAGCATATTGTGGAGCGATTCCTCATTTTGTTGATAGCGAAGAAATCACTCTGGGAATTGATGTGAAGAAATTAAGAGATTATTTGATCTCGATTACTGATATGCGGTCTGGAATATCTATAAATAACAAAACGGGAAGAGTTATTCGTGCAATAGTTCCTATGCACACTTTTGGCCATCCTTCTGATCTAGATGGCTTGTTGTCCATTTCTAAAGATTTCAACTTAGTTCTCGTTGAGGATGCCGCCGAATCTCTTGGAAGTTCCTACAAAGGTAGACACACTGGTTCGTTTGGTCTTATCAGTGCAACTAGCTTCAATGGAAATAAAACTATTACTACTGGTGGCGGAGGAGCAATCTTAACTAATGACGAAATACTGGCCAAGCAAGCCAAGCATCTGACCACCACAGCTAAAAGACCTCATCTATGGGAATATGACCACGATGAAATCGGGTACAACTATCGAATGCCAAATATCAATGCGGCGTTAGGTTGTGCGCAGTTAGAGCAATTACCTCAAAAGTTAAGCCAAAAACGAGAACTTTATTTTCAATACTTCAAGGCATTTGACTCACTACCTGGAATAAAGTTATTCCAAGAGCCCGCCAATTGTGAAAGCAATTATTGGCTCCATACAGTTGTATTAGAGGAGACCCATGCTCAATATTTGAAAACAATCTTAGAGCAAACTAACCGTTTTGGAATTTCAACTCGGCCAAGTTGGAAACTCCTATCAGAACTAACCATTTATCAAAACTCACCAAGAATGTCACTCATTGGCGCCACTTCGCTATCCAATCGCATTATAAATATTCCAAGTAGTTCGAGGCTATCTCGAGGCACCAAATGAAAAGGAAAGACATCATTCTAATAGGGGCGGGAGGACATGCCCAATCATGTATTGATGTGATTGAAGAAGAAGACAAGTATCGAATAATTGGCTTGATTGGCAAAAGAGAAGAAGTAGGAAAAATTGTTCTAGGTTACGAGGTACTGTCAGATGATCTGCAACTCTTGACCTTGTCAAAGAAAGTTCCTTTTGCCTTGATAGCTACTGGCCAAATAAATTCTCCTAGACTTCGAGTTAGCCTATTTCAAAAGGCAAAGCAAGCAGGTTTCTTAATGGCGTCAATTAAATCTCCATTGGCTTATGTTTCTCGAAATGTAAAAATTGATGAAGGCACAATAATTATGCATGCTGCAGTAATCAATGCGGGTGTGCGAATAGGAAAAAATTGCATAATAAATAGTAAAGCACTTATTGAACACAACGTGACGGTATCGGACAACTGTCATGTGTCTACGGGAGTCCTAATCAATGGTGATGTCACCATTTCATCTGGGAGTTTCATCGGTAGCGGATCGGTAATCCGAGAAGGCGTCACTATAGGGAAAAACATGGTAATTAGTATGGGTTCGGTAATTCGAAAAAATGTGAACTTTAGAACTCGACTAGAAGAAGTTTAGGCACATGAAAACAACTATAATCGCGGAGGCGGGAGTCAATCACAATGGAGATCTTGATCTAGCCAAGAAAATGATTGAAATAGCGGCTCAAGCTGGTGCAGATTTTGTTAAATTTCAAACTTTTACTGCTGAGAAGCTCGTCACAAGAACAGTTCCAAAAGCGGCTTACCAAAGAGAAAATATTGGAAAGGAAGAAACGCAATTTGACATGCTCAAGAAACTTGAGTTGACGGAAGAAATGCACCGAGAACTTATCGAATATTCTAAGTTGTGTAGTATAGATTTAATTTCAACAGCGTTTGATATAACAGATAGCAATTTGCTTCACTCATTGGGGCAGCGCATTTTCAAAGTACCATCTGGAGAAATAACCAATCTTCCATACCTAAGGCATCTTGGTAAAATTGCAGACGAAATTATTCTTTCAACTGGAATGTCAACTTTGTCGGATGTCGAAAATGCTTTGAATGTACTCAAAAATGCTGGTGTCAAAAATAAAGATATAACAATTCTTCACTGTACAAGTGCTTACCCCGCGCCATTCGAAGAGGTGAATCTTTTAGCCATGCAAAAAATGAAAGAAGTATTCAAAGTTAAGGTTGGATACTCTGATCATACTCAGGGAATTGTCGTTTCTCTTGCTGCCGTTGCACTTGGTGCCGTAGTTATCGAGAAACATTTTACTCTAGACAAGAATTTACCAGGTCCCGATCATAAAGCGAGTTTAGAACCAACTGAACTTAAAGAATTGATATTAAGTATTCGAACAATTGAATCAGCATTGGGTTCATCGACAAAGGAAGTAACGAAAAGTGAATTTCAAAACATGGATTTAATTAGAAAGTCAATAGTGGCTCGAAGTTCAATTATGAAAGGTGAAATCTTCACGGAAGAGAATCTCACTACAAAACGACCTGGAATTGGAATTTCTCCAATGAATTGGGATTTATTGATCGGAACTCCTTCAAATAGAGACTATATAGAGAACGATCTAATCGAACTATGAAAAATAGGATTGCTGTGATTACGGGTACTCGAGCCGAGTATGGACTGCTTCTCCCGGTCATTCAAGGATTACAAAATGATGAATATTTCGAATTGCAGCTGATTGTAACTGGGATGCATCTTTCTCATATTTTTGGATTGACTTATCAGGAAATTGAAAACGATGGATTTTCAATAGATGGCAAAGTAGAAATTCTGGGTGAATCGGACAGTCCCGGCGATATCGCAGATTCTCTAGGAAAAGGTATTTCGCTCTTTGCTAAAGAGTTTTACAGATTAAAACCAGACTTGGTGGTCGTGTTGGGTGATCGATATGAGGTTTTTGCTGCGGCCACTGCTGCGACCGTTATGGGATTGCCAATCGCTCACATCCATGGGGGTGAATCAACTGAAGGTTTGATAGATGAAGCATTGAGGCATTCAATAACGAAGATGTCCCACCTTCACTTTGTTTCACTTGAAAAATACAAGAGAAGAATTATTCAGTTGGGCGAAGATCCGACTCGAGTATTCCTTGTTGGTTCCTTGGGGGTTGAAAATATAGAAAGAATAGATTTAATCGAAAAACGCGAATTAGAGAAAGAACTCAATATTAAGTTTAGAACCAGGAACCTATTAATAACCTTTCATCCAGTAACTTTAGAGTCCAAGCAAATTCGCCATCAAATGCTAGAAGTATTCGCTGCTTTGGAAAAACTACATGAGACAACTTTGGTATTCACGATGCCAAATTCCGACAGCGGCGGAAGAGAAATCATAAGCTTGATAGAACAATTTGCGCTCAATAACTCTAACGTTTATGCCTTCACATCTCTGGGACAAAAGAAATACTTCTCTCTCATAAATGCAGTAGATGCGGTCGTTGGGAATTCATCAAGCGGATTGATAGAAGTCCCAACATTCAAAAAGGCAACAATCAATATCGGCGACAGGCAAAAAGGAAGGGTTCGTGCTTCAAGCGTGATCGATTGTTTACCAGAAAGGAATAGCATCCTTAATGCTATTCAGACATCCTACAAGACAGAGTTTCAAAAAACTTTACAAAATATTATAAATCCATATGAGATTCCAGGAACAAGTGAAAACATTATTAATACTCTGAGAAGCTTTCCTTTAGATTCTTTGTTGAAAAAGAAATTTTTTGATTTGGACATTTTGTGAGAATTTTGCTCATAGGAACGGTTAAATTTTCGGCAGATTTGCTGGAAGAGATAGTTGGAATGAGTGTTGATGTAGTAGGAGTGTGCACAAGAAGCAAATCACCATTCAACAATGACTTTTTTGACCTTGGCAAAGTTGCAGTCAAATATGGAATTCCGTGTTGGTATACAAATGACATAAACTCCTCAACGACTTTGGAGTGGATAAAGACGGCTAACCCTGATGTCATATTGTGCGTCGGGTGGTCTCAAATAATCGGCGAGGAGTTACTTGAGATTCCATCATATGGAATTATTGGGTTTCACCCTTCTGAATTGCCAAGAAATCGTGGACGACATCCAATAACGTGGGCTTTGGTTTTAGGACTTGAAAGCACTGCTTCAACCTTCTTTTTAATGGATGCCGGTACTGACTCAGGAGATATCTTGTCTCAGCAGAGAATTTTAATTTCAAATGCAGATAATGCGCAAACACTTTACGAGAAAGTCACTGATTCCGCTAAAGCTCAAATTAAACAATTACTTCAAGCGCTAGAATCAAAAAGTGTAGTAGCAGTCAAGCAAGATCATTCAGTGGCAAATGTCTGGAGACGGAGAAACGATAAAGATGGCGAAATCGATTGGAGAATGAGCGCACTTTCTATTCACAATTTGATTAGAGGGCTATTCACCCCGTATATAGGCGCACACTTTGTTTCCGACGGTGTCAAAATAAAAGTTTGGGAATCAGAGGTAATTGAATGTGACAAGTCTAATGTTGAACCTGGCAAAGTAATAGAGCGAAGCGCTAGAGGAATCGTGGTGAAGTGTGGTCATGATGCGATATTATTAAAGAGAACATCACCGGAAGATTGGCAACCGAAAGAAGAATACTTGTGAGAACTATGATTGTTGCTCCTCATCCCGATGACGAAGTACTGGGCGCGGGGGGAACATTACTTCGACGTAAATCAGAAGGCAACCAAATTGGTTGGCTAATCATGACTCAAATGGGTGGGGACGAATCTTATTCCGTCGAGGATAAGCGAAGACGTAACTTGGAAATCGAAGAAGTAAAACATTTCTTTAATTTTGATTTTATTGAACAATTAGATTTTGAAACCAAGAAATTGTGCGAGATTCCTACGAGTATTTTGGTCAAAAATGTGTCTCGATCACTTAGTGAATTTGCGCCCGATGAATTGTTAATTCCTCATTACTCGGACGTCCACTCCGATCACAAAATTACCTTCAATGTGATAGCAAGTTGCACTAAATGGTTTAGAAATTCTCATGTGAGAAGAGTTCTATCCTACGAGACACTTTCGGAAACAGGTTTCGGATTAGGCAGAGAAGCTTCATTCAATCCTAATTATTTCGTAGATATCACTACTTTCCTAGATTCTAAAGTTAAAGCAATGGAAATCTACAGCTCTGAAATTGAAGAATTTCCATTTCCCCGCAGTGGAGAAGCTATTGAGTCATTAGCCAAGTATCGGGGTGCTTCAGCGGGGGTAAAAGCGGCCGAAGCATTCGAGTTACTTCGAGATATTTCAGAATGCTAGAAGAGAAGATTCAAGTGGACAGTTCGAGTAGCGCCAAAATGCAAGCGGAACATGAAGACTTCATGAAAATTTTTGTATCTTCCAATGAGACTATTAGAAATGTAATTCGAGTAATGAATCAAACAGGGTTTCGACTAGTCCTGGTCGTAGATAAAGACAATAGGCTCAAAGGAACAATAACGGATGGTGACCTAAGACGTGGATTTTTAGGAAATATTCAACTAGAAAGTCAAGCTTCAGAAATACTCCACCCTCGACCGATTGTTGTGGACAATTCCGTTAGTCGAACTAAAGCCCTTGAGATTATGGCAAGTGAAGGGTTACTTCATATTCCCATCATAAATGAAAATTTTCAGGTAGTTGGCCTCCATACCAGAGACGCCTTATCGATGTATCAAAAGCGAGAAAATATTTTCTTTATTTTGGCGGGTGGAAAAGGAAGACGACTATTGCCAGTAACGGAATTTGTCCCGAAACCAATGCTTCAGATCCAGGGTAAACCAATTTTAGAACATATCATTGAGCGAGCTAAAGCCAAGGGGTTTGCAAATTTTGTTATTGCAATACATCACCTGGGAGACTTAATTGTCTCTCATTTCAAAGATGGTTCAGAATTTGGAATCAACATTAAATATATTTGCGAGGAAACTCCGCTAGGAACTGCGGGAGCTCTGAGTTTACTAGAAGAGATTCCCAATAGCTCAATAGTTGTTTCTAATGCAGATCTATTGACGGAAATAGATTATGGATCCATTTTAGATTTTCATCAAAAGAATAAAGCATCGGCAACGATGGCAGTTCAAATTCATGAAATGCAAAATCCGTATGGAGTGGTACAGATTCGCGATATCGATATCATGGGTTACGCTGAAAAACCAATTTCTAGGAATTTGATAAATGCAGGAGTCTATGTGTTAGAACCCGCCGTTATAGCCTTGCTGGTGAAATCAGAGTATTGCGATATGCCTGAACTGTTTGAAAGGATACGTAAATCGAAACAGAGGTCAATTGTTTTTCCATTACATGAAAGATGGACCGATATTGGCAGGCATGAGGATTTGGAGAGGGCGATCAACGGGTATAAGAGTTTCGGGAGTGATTCATAATGGACCAAATCCAATATCCAAAAACGGTAGACTTAAAAAAGTATTCTCCAAATAATCAGAGCCCTGAGGCTTTTTATGGCTTACCTCTTGAAGTCAAGTATTGCCAACAGTGTGTTATTTCTAACCAAAGACCAAATTCCACAGTCGAATATAATCACGCGGTATCTTCAAGAAAAAAAACTATAACTTTGGACGAATATGGCATTTGCGATGCGTGCACATATTCTAATCGTAAAAACAAGGAGATTGACTGGACTGAAAGAGAGAAGAGTCTAATTGAATTATGCAATAGATATAGAAAGGATGACGGTTCGTACGATTGTATTGTTCCTGGTTCGGGTGGAAAAGATAGTTTTTATGCATCGCACATATTAAAGTCAAAATACGGCATGCATCCTTTGACAGTTACTTGGGCTCCGCATATCTACACAGATTGGGGTTGGAGGAATTTCCAAAGTTGGATTCATGCAGGACATGACAATTATTTAATGACCCCAAATGGAAGAGTTCACAGATTATTGACTCGACTATCAACTGAATTATTGTTCCATCCCTTTCAAGCTTTCATGCTCGGGCAAAAAACTCTTGCACCAAAAATGGCGTTACTATTTGATATCCCTCTAGTATTCTATGGAGAGAACGAGGCTGAGTACGGTAATCCTTTAGAAGATACAGAGAGTTCACGTAGAAGCGAATCTTATTTTGTATCTGATGGGAAAAATGAGATTCTTTTGGGTGGAGTATCTTTAGAAGAGTTAATTCAGGATTTTGGATTACAAATGAATGATCTAAAGCCTTATTTGCCCGCAGATCCACACCAGATTAACGATAAGGGAGTCGAGGTTCATTATTTAGGTTACTATCTGAAATGGCATCCTCAGTCGTGCTATTACTATTCCGTCGAACATGGTGGGTTTCAAGCTTCGCCTGAGCGTACTCCCGGAACGTACTCGAAATACAATAGTATTGACGATCGTATTGATGATTTTCATTTTTATACCACGGGAGTGAAATTTGGAATTGGACGAGCAACCTACGATGCAGCTCAAGAGATCCGATCAGGTGATATTAATCGTGAAGAAGGTATTTCTTTAGTAAATAAATTTGACCACGAATTTCCAGAAAGGTTTGCAAACGAAATCTTTCAGTATCTTTCTCTAAATGAAAGGGATTTTCCAATTGCTAGTCGAAAATTTGAGAGTCCATTAATGAATAGAGAATATTTTGAACTTCTTACAAATAGTTTCAGATCGCCACACCTTTGGATATTTGACCAAGAGGTTTGGAAGTTGCGTCATCCAATCAATCCGAAATAACAGTCAATACATCCATGGATAATGTTCGACTAATAGCGCGTTTAGACGTCAAAGGCCCAAATTTAATTAAAGGAGTCCATCTAGAGGGACTTCGAATTTTAGGTCTTCCTAATGAATTTGCACGGAAGTATTACTATGAAGGTGCGGATGAGATTATCTATATGGATATTGTCGCAAGTTTGTACGGGAGAAGCCATCTAGGACAGATTATAAGAGATGCAGTCGAAGATATCTTCATACCTTTAACAGTCGGAGGGGGCATTCGCTCGGTTGAAAATGCTCGGGATGTACTTCGCTCTGGTGCCGATAAAGTTGCAGTGAATACCGCCGCGGTGAAAGATCCAAATCTAATATTGAATATTGCGAGAGAGTTTGGAAGTCAATGTATGGTAAGTTCTATCGAAGCAAAGAAGATTTCACACGGGAAATGGGAAGTTTATGTGGAAAACGGCCGCGAAAAAACTGGCATTGATGTGATGGATTGGTCAAAACAGTGCGCACTCAAAGGAGCCGGAGAGATATTACTGACGTCGATTGACCAGGAAGGAACAAGAAAAGGTTTTGATGTAGATTTAGTGAAAGCTGTGACTTCTGTGGTGAATATTCCGATAATTGCGAGCGGTGGAATGGGCACCACGAGTGACATGGTCAATGTCGTTAATAATGGAGGAGCTAATGCGGTTGCAATGGCAGACATACTGCACTATGGAAGACAAAGTTTTCACGAAATAAGGAAAGCTGCCATTGATGCTCAGATTAGCGTTAGAACTTATGCACAGTAAACAAGTTACAGTAGTGGATTATGGTGTAGGAAATCTATTGAGCGTAAAGCGGAGTCTTGAAAATCAAGGTGCTCAAGTAGTTGTAACTTCTGATCCAAAAAACATTCGGTGCGCTCAAAAATTAGTACTACCCGGAGTCGGAGCCTTTCCACGAGCAGTCCGAGCTTTACAGGAGTTGGAGCTTGTCGAAGCAATTAAAGAGTTTGCGAGTAAACAGCGTCCTCTTTTGGCCATCTGCTTAGGCATGCAGTTATTGATGGAAATCGGCGAGGAATTTGTCGAAACCGAGGGATTGGGTTTAGTACCAGGACGTGTTGTTGAATTACCAAGAAGGACTCAGGATGGAGAAATTTTGCGAATTCCACATATTGGTTGGAACCATCTCTTTCCTGACCAAGACCCTAGCGATTGGAAAAACTCTATCCTTCGAGATTTAGAAGTTGGAGATGCTGTTTATTTTGTTCATTCATTTATGGTTAAACCAGAAAAAAAAGAAGATGTAATAGCGAGTGTTCGATATGGCGATTATGATATTCCGGCGGTAATTTCGAGCAATCAAATTACAGGGTGTCAATTTCACCCTGAAAAAAGCGGTCTCGTTGGTTTAAAAATTATTGGAAATTTTGTCTCCCAATGAAAGTATTAGGGCTTGTACCGGCACGAGCTGGATCAAAAAGACTTCCCGGAAAAAATATCAAGATTTTGGGAGACAAGCCATTAATTAATTGGACGATAGAAATTGCAAAAGAGTCAAGTGCATTCAGTGACATTATAGTTTCAACTGATGGAGAGGCTATTGCGTCAATTGCGAGAGATGCGGGCGCAAATGTGCCGTGGTTAAGACCGACCGAATTAGCTAGTGATGATGCATCTTCTGTAGATGTAGCAATACATGCTCTTGATTGGTATGAGGAGTTTAATCAGAGTATTGATGCTCTTGTTTTGCTTCAACCCACTTCACCATTCAGAACTGTCGATACCATCAAACGTGGACTCCAAGCTTTTGAAGAATTCAAAAAACGTACCGTTGTTTCTGTTTCACTTAATGGGTCAAAAAAAACAATAGCGTTCGAAATAGAAGGTGATTTTATGTATAGAGTGCAAAGTCACGCTTCAAAATTTGTTGATGTCGAAAAATCCTCAAAATTGGTCATCCCAAATGGCGTTTTGTATGTTATTTCTCCAAATCGCCTGCGGACCGAAAGATCATTCTTCTCTGGTGAAATTGTCCCGCTTTTCCCAAGTTCAAGCGTCGAGGCTACTGACATAGATACATTGGAGGACTGGGAAATGGCGGAAAGAATCGTTGACATAAAACAGTCCTAATCCACATTACTTTGAATCGTAGCATCGTTTTAGTATCTGGAGTTATTGGGGTAGCATAGAATTCGGGGTTAATTAAGGAGTTCTTGTGCCAGCCATTGTCTTACTTGGTGCTCAATGGGGCGATGAGGGCAAGGGTAAAGCTACTGATTTACTCGGCGACAAAGTTAAATATGTAGTCCGTTATCAAGGCGGCAATAACGCTGGTCATACCGTCGTTATCGGTGATCAGAAATATGCGCTCCACTTATTACCTTCCGGAATTCTCACACCTTCCTGTATCCCTGTCATCGGAAATGGTGTTGTTATTGATCCCGCAGTTCTTCTTGAAGAGATTCGCGGACTCAACGAGCGCGGTGTTAATGCCTCTAACTTAAAGATTTCTACCAATGCACACTTAATTACTCCTTATCATCGCACCATCGATAAAGTTTCAGAGCGCTTCCTTGGTAAAGCAAAGATTGGAACGACAGGTCGTGGAATTGGTCCTGCCTATGCCGACAAGATCAACCGCATCGGCATTCGCGTGCAAGATCTCTTTGATCCTTCGATCCTCCGTCAGAAAATTGAAGGCGCGCTCCGTGACAAGAATCAAGTTCTCATCAAAGTCTTTAATCGCAAA
>Ga0129336_10002103_pt1 | contig 12261 bp, 18 predicted proteins | sample CPB6_02_DNA_FD_96878 | JGI IMG/M metagenome (GOLD analysis project Ga0129336, IMG submission 96878) | Freshwater to marine salinity gradient microbial communities from Chesapeake Bay, USA - CPBay_Sum_0.6_0.2_DNA | ecosystem: Environmental > Aquatic > Marine > Coastal | place: USA: Chesapeake...
CAGCAAGAAGGCCCCACAGGTTTTGGTGCGATGACCTCAGCTCAAATTCTTTCTGGTGCGCAGAAAGCTCCTGAAGGTCGTGTGAGAAATGCATTTGAAGCTGAGCTTAATCGCCGCAATCAAGTCAAAGAAAGGCTCGTTGTTAGCGAAATGTTGCGTCGCGGTAGAATCGAAGGATTGATTTAATCCCTTGTAATGGCGGAAAAAAAGAAAAAAGATAAAAAGTGGATTCAAGGCATGGAGATGAAAGAGGGTGCCTTCACTGCTAAAGCTAAGCGTAAAGGTATCACCTCTGCTCAACTTCAAGAGAATGTTCTTGCCAATCCAGATAAGTACGACGAAAAAACGGTGAAGCAAGCAAGGCTTCGTAAAACATTGGTAGGATTAAAGAAGAAGAAAGACTCTAAAAAATAATGGCAAAAGACGCACGGTTAGACCTTAGTCGTTACGTACAGAATCCCTTTGATCGCGTTGCGACCAAAGCACGGCAGCTGAATTTTAACGAGCTGTTTGCGTCTAAACCTACAACAGGTGACTATCCCTGGAACCCATCAAGGTTTGATTCGCAGGATTTAACACGTCGTGCCATGACGGCAAAACGTGTTTTAAACCCACGTCTTAACTTTGTACCAAATACACCTTTCTTTGACGGCAACGAAGAGGTGACACCTGCCTATGACATGTTTGGCCTGGGACGGTTTAACCGCCCAGAGGATTACGACTTTGATGAGGGCCGTGCTAAAACCATTCAACGTCCACAGGACCAACCTGATTTCAACCCAAATTGGATTGAAGCGTATAAATTAAGCCCTACGCTCAATCCAAGTAAGGTTGCAAAAAATCCAATGCCTCGCCTTAGGAATCCTGACCCCAATGGCTTCTTAATGACAATGGCTGAAAAACGTGCTGAAAACGAAGCAGAAGATAATGTAACCGTTGCACAGCTCCTGGAGCGTCAAGGCCAAGTTCAATCTGAACAAGCTAAAGCAGAAGAACGTATAGGTGAAACAACAGCAGATGACAACAAAGTAGAAGCTAACGTTTCTCCTGGCAAAACCATAAGCTAACTGCCCATAAAATAAGTAAAAAGGTCATATGTGATGCGCGGTCTTCTCGGAAAACTAAAAACACTTGTCAAAACAAATCCTGATGTTGCTGCAAGTGTTGGTACCGGGAGTGCGCTTTCTGCTGGTTTTGGCACACTAGTGGGTGGCCCCGGTGTTGGTATTGCATATGGTGCTGCTGACTTTCTTGCTTCGTATCCTGCGACTCTTGCCGCTCGTAAGTTAGGTCAAAACATTACTAAGCCCGTTAATATCCTTGGTAAACAAATTAAACCTGAAACTGTAAGAGGTACTCTTGAAGGAGGTGTAAACCTTGGAGCTTCTTTGCTTTCCCCCCTGGCAGTTGAACCCCTACTTGCCAGGCCACAAGTAGAACCAACTGTTATTTCACAAGAGCAACAAATTATGGAGCAGATGGCACAACGTGCTGCCGTCAATGATTTGCAAAACCCCCAGGCCGTTGCCCCTGGCACTCAATTCCAAATGCAAGGGCTTGAGTCTACGTTCTTGCGTAACTACACCAAGCCGCAAAGTTATATGTCATCCCTGATGCCAGGCTATGAAGAAGCTTTGGCGCAACTTAAGAATCCTCTTGGCTAATCATGAACTTATTTCAGCAAGTACAACAGATTGGCCAGGATATTAAAACTGGTTATGAAACAGCTGACGTAGCGCAGCGTCAGCTGTTTGCTAAAGCTAAAAGTAAAGGTCTTGGCTATGGCGAGAGTATTCTAGATCCTGCGTTTAAACAAGAGATGGCAAATCGGGGTATCACTGCCCGCCAGACGCCAGCTCAATTTGCCGGTGCCTATCTCTCTCGTACGTTGATTGATCTTGCTAACGACGGTACCCGGACCTACTGGTGGCGTTGGAACCATCCCTTAGCTATTGCACAAAAGGTTGTAGAGGTTGGTGTCAATCCAACAGTTATTAAGTCACCAACTGCTAGAGCAGTAGCCGCGCTTGGTATTGCAACACCAGCTATTGCAGCCGCTGGTACATACGACATTACAAATCCGGAAGAACAATTCCGCCCCAAGGGTTACGCACAAACTTATTCACCAAAGGGCGCAGAGGATCGCCGTCAAACCGCTCAGCCTGTTCAAGAGATGTTTGAACGTTTCTTCCTGGGACGCACAGGTGACCCACTTAAATACGCAACAGCAAAACAAGAGATTCCCAACTTAACGCCTGAACGGTATTCCAATTACATGAATTTCTTGTACCAGGACAAAGGTTTATTGGGTCTTGGTATTGCCAAGGGAACCATGGAGAATCTACAAGGTACTCCAGAAGCAAGACTGCTTGGTTTCCCTGTCACTATTCCAATGGTTGGTGGCTTTGCCACTGGTTCTGTTGCTGCTACAGCAGGAGGAAGGCTCCCTGGAACACCGAAGCAAAAAGCTGCACGTGCCATTATTGGTGGCATCGCAGGTTCTCTGGGTGGTGTTGCAATGGGCAACGCAGCTAATGAAGCGATTGCATCTGCTAATCGCCCCAAACTTCCTACAACCAATGAATATCAAAACTTAAGTGCTGATAGAATTTAAACAAATAAAACATACGAGTTAATAATGACCCCGGAAGAATTAGCCAGGTTGCAGGCGGGTCTTGATCCAAGGGCGTATTATCCTGAAGTCGACTTATTGCGCCAGGCACGTGCCGGGCAAATTCCTGCAGAAGCTGCTGCTCCCCGTGGCGCCACCACCATTGCGCCTACTGTTTCACGTAAACAGCAAGCACAAGCGTTTGCAAATCAAGCTCTTGGCGGAATGCAGCAGTTAATGGGTGGACTCGGTGGTCTCCCGACTGGTCGTCTCGGTCTTGGTGCTGGCATCATCCCAGGCGTTACTACCGGTTTATCTGAACTTGCTGCTGGTCGTCCGGTTGGCGCTGCTGGTGCTGTTGCTGGTGCCGGTGCAGGCGGCCTTCTTGGCGCTGCAGCTGCCCGCTTCATTCCAACGACAGGTCGTTTTGGTCTTGTTGGTAAAGCTGCTCAAGTAGCACTACCTTTCCTCGGTGCCCAGTTTGGAGCTGGTCAAGGTGCGGCAGCTGCTGAGTATGGTCGCCAAAAAGTTACAGGTGAGCCCACCAAAGGTAAAGAGGAAGAGATTGCTTCTCAACTTGCACTTCAGCAAAAACTGTCTGATCTTGGCTTAGATCGTTTCCGTACTGCTACCGGTATTGAAACAGGTGCTGTTAAGGACCTGAGTAAGTTCTATTCCGATCAACAATATTTAGATCTTCAACGTAATCTTCCTCTTGTTAATCAGATGAAGAACGCTGACCTGGTCCGTCAACAAGCACTGCTTGCGTCCCAGGGTAATCAACTTGCTCGCCTGAGTATTCTGGGTACCGCTGGTCAACTTGCCGCTGGTGCACAAGGTGAATCCGGTGCAACCCTGCGTACTATGCTGACTTCTAATCCTTATGCCAACGCAGTGCTGAGGTAATCATGTCACTTAGTGCTTTTGGTCAAAGGAATCCGGGATTTGATTTTGCAGGCAGGTATGCTTCTGCTTTGCAACCAAAAAAGAAACCTGCGTTTGCTCCAGAGACTCCTCAGCAATTTTTAGAATACAAAAAAGGTTTAGAAAAACAAGGATATTCTGCTGAAGATATAAACGCTGCTATGCAGCAGTTTGCGCCACCGCCTTCCAGTCGTACTCCAGAAGGTCAACTGGTGGAAGGTCTTGTTCCTTTAATGCAGAAACAAGTTGAACAGAACATTTTCTTGAGCAGTCCAGAAGGCATGAAAATGCAACTGGAAATGGCAAGGGAGGATGCAAGGGAAAAAGCCAAGCAACAAGCAATGTGGTCTACTCTTGCCAAGCTTCCTGAATCAATCGCAAGTGCTGTAAACCCATTTGGTGGTCCTGCTGGTGCTGCAATGTATTATCAGGGAATGTCTGCCATCCCTAATATCTATAATCAAACGTTAGCTAATTATCCACAAATTCAAGTACCTGGTTCTAGTACTCAGCAGTTCCGTTACTTTAATTGATGTAAAATAAATAGATAGATAAACCAATATGGACTGGCAGCAGTACGCAACCTACGATCCAATAACACCAATCGATAAAGCGTTTCCTTCTGCTGCTCCTACTTCCGGAAAAAAACCAATGGCCTTTGGATGGGACGATGCAATAATGGGGGCCGGAATGGGCCTCAACGCCATCTTTGGTGCTATTGGCGCAAAGAACCAAGCCGCCACGCAAGCTAATATTGCACAAGCTCAGCTTCAGGCTCAAAACGCTGCAATGCTTGAAGCTCGTCAGCTCCAGAAGGGGCAGATGGGCATGGGAATGTTCAACACCATCTTTGGTGCTACAACTGCCCCTGATCTTGAATTTGGTCGTCAACTTGCCGCCAAACGCTCAGAGTTTGCTGAGTTTCTTCCAAAGCAAATGGGCTTAGGGCGTGAACAAGCACGGTGGCAGACTGCATTTGAACTATCTCCAGACGTGCGTGAATTATCTCGAAAAGAACGCCTGGGGCGGCTACAAGAAACTATTGCCGGGTACCAAGCGCAGCCAACTGGTATGTTTGGTCCAATCAGGCGTATTAATATAGAAGCATTAGCAGGTTAAAACTATGGGCGGCGGCGGAACACGAGTCGAATATAAAGCTCCAGAACCAGATAGGAGTTTTGAGCGTTTCTTAGAGTATCAACAACAACAAGACAGAATTGCTGCTCAACGTGCCGAGAACGAACGCACAACTCGAGAAGCTGCCGAACAGGCACGTAAAGCTGCAGGTCAAGCTGGTTATGGCTCCCTAAAAACAGGGATTGAACAGCAATTACGTCAAGGTTTACTTGGCTTTGAAGACGCCACTTCACGTCTTCGTGACTATGCAGCTAAATATGACATGGCTCCGGTTGAAAGTGATATTTCTCAACTTGGCCAAGTCTATACACAAGAGCTTCTTCCTGGTCGTCGTGCAACGGCAGTAGGTTCTGCCTACGAAGAAATTCTGGGTCGTCAAGCAACAGAACAAGAAAAGGCCAAGGCCCTGGAGCGATTCCAGCAAGGTTATTACACCTCTAATCAAGAGCTCCGTGACTCTCTTTACAAGAGTTCGGAATATCAAGAGAAGTACAACCAGAGCTATCTCGATAATTATTACGATACTAAATTTGGAAAACAAGCAGTAGATGCTTCTGGTAAAAGAACCGGCAGACGTACATTTACTTTTGCGCCTAATCTTCTTCCTCAATTTAAAGAACAAGAAGGTGCAAACCTTGCTAAACGTACTGGCATTACGATGCCACAGTTCGGTGAGTCTTTTACTGGCACGGCAGCCGAGCTTGAAGAACAAATTCAAAATGTCCGAGACAGTCGCCAGTTCTTGTACAGTGCAGGTCTAACTAATCTCCAAGGCGAGATTGATAAAGAAACTCAAAAGTTAAAAACTGAAGGCAGTAAGGAACTCGCTAAGATTCAGTCGCAAGGTTCTATTTATAATACTTTGGTCGGCAGTTTTAGTATGTAAATTTAAAATTGCTATAATTAGTTCAAGTCACCAATTAAACAAATGACTAGCTCTGTACCCATTGGCCAAACCGGTGCTGACGATTATTTCGACATCACTAAGTTTGAAGAACTCCTGAATCGTCTTGAAGGCTCCAAAGGTCGTCAACAACGTCAGAAGTCCCTCGAAAGCCGTCGCGACATCTACGCCCAAGGTCTTGCTTCGATGATGAGCAACTTCTGATTTTTTCTTGTAAGATTTATAAGCCATGACCAGTAGCGTACCAGCTGGACAAACCGATGTCGATGACTGGTTTGATCTAGATAAATATCGCCAAGCTGCTGGCGTGGCTTACGAATTTTCCAAGAAGAAAATGGAGACTGCTGGTGAGCAAGAACGTGAGACCATCGGTAAAGGCGCACAAGAACAGCGCGGATCAGCCGAACAGGCTCAGCGTTTCTCCGAATCCGACGAAGCACGCGATTACAGGCAAGCCCAACGAGCTTATCGATATTGAGCTGTTTGATTCCTGGGTCGACAATTTAGATTCTGCATCCCAGGAGTCATTCACAGCTTTTGCTTCTGATAACTATTCTGTTATCGAGATCTATCTGTATGCCAGGTTCCTTGGCTATGCAGGTAGTATCACTGCATGTGATCTCTGGGTCAATACCCACTACAAAAAGCCGGACCACCGGAAAACTCTCTTGTATGAAATTTCGGAGATGCAGGAGGATATCCGCAAGCTTCGTCAAGCAGTAGAAGAAGAAGTCGTGAAGCGTGATGCAGGTGTTGCGCGTATTGCTTCAATGCAGAAAGAACTCCGCGGTGCAATCGCACAGGTAGAAGAATTCACTAACGCCAAGGATCGTAAAGGTTTGATCATGGCTGGTGCAGATAGAGCCATACGTGAATTAATGTTTATCTTCAAGGACGATCCAATTGAAACTCCCTTAGAAGAGGCATCGCTGAGCGTTTGGTCTCGTATGCAGTTAGAAGAGTAAATAATATTAGAATAGTTTTAAAGACACATGTTATTTAGATGGGCGCTCAAGGCAATATTCCACTAGCGGGAGACGCCGCTCGTCGTATGCAAATTAATCGCCGCACTGGTGCAAATCCAGAGGTTGCTGGTGAACAGCTTGGCCGCTCTCCGAATGCCATCCGAAGCCAAGAGATGTACGCTGACCGGCCAGGTTTAATTTCTGGTCTTCAAACACAGAATCCTTCTTTTTCGCAGGGGATTACGACTGATCCCAGCCTGCTAGGCAAGATTTCAGAAGGAGGTCCAAGCCGAGAGCGGATCATGGGACGTTTGCGCGGTATGCGTGACATGCGCAACACTGGAGGACGTATCTGATGGCAAAAGGTAAAATGCCTCCACAGCTCCTGGAGCACTTCAAAAAGAAAGAAGCAAAGAAAGAAGATGGTTCTGAAATGAACGATAAAGAGAAGCGTAAAGCCGCTCTAGAAAAGGCACGTAAATACCAAGAACAGAAACGCAAAAAGAAATAGGCTAGTATTCAGATATACTCTGAAGAATACTCGTGCCTTCTTATATCCATCTTGCCCATCGTCGTAACGCTCGCGCTGCTTCTAAAAATTACAAAGTTCGCGAGAATCCAAACGAAGGCTTGCTGCAGAAGGCACGGGAAGATTTTGGTTATTTTTGCGATTACGTAGCAGATAAACCTCCAGCAGAACACCATAAAAATTGGCACCGGCACTTTGTAACGGAACAAGATAGTTCCTGCCTCATCCGTATTGCTGGCCCAAACATTGATCTACTTGCGCCACGAGGCTCAGCGAAGTCCACAGTGCTTGGTCTACTGACGGCCTGGGCTATTGGTATTCACACGCAAGCAAAACTCCCGCTACAAATTCTTTATCTTTCCTATACGGTTGATATTGCACGTTCCAAGTCTGCAACCATCAAACGTATCATTGAAAGTAAAAAATACCAAGAGGTTTTTCCTACCGTTCGCCTTCTGAAGAACGTAACCAGTAACGAGTATTGGTCTATTGATCACAAGTTTGCAGGCATTGATGTTACTGGTGACGAACAATTTACGCTTTGCGCTGCAGGTCTTAAAGGTTCTGTGACCTCTAAGCGTTCTCACCTTGTAATGATTGATGACGCTATTAAATCTGCTGCTGACATCTCTAATCCTGACATTCGTAAAACAATGCAGGATAACTGGAACGCCGTGATTGCACCAACTATGTTTGAAGGAGGTAGGGCGATCTGCCTTGGTACGCGCTTCAGACATGATGACATTCACGCAACCACTTTCAATGAGCAAAACAACTGGACTCAAATTGTTCTTTCTGCTATCCAGTCTGATCCTGATACCGGGGAAGAAGAATCGTATTGGCCGGAGATGTGGTCCCTGGATTACCTGAAGGAAAAGAAACGACAGGCACCAATCTCCTTCTCTTTTCAGTATATGAATCAAGTTGTCAGGCAGAACGAGCTTTCCCTGACGCCAGAACTGATTGTCAAAGCAGAGATTTCAACCGAGTTTGATGCCCTTGGGATCGGAGTCGACTTGTCTGCTGGTACCAAGGAGAAGAATGATTACACGGTGATGGTGCTTGGTGGGCGCATTGGAGATCAAATTCACATTATTGATTATCGTCGTTTGCGTGTTATGGGCAACCTTGAAAAGCTTGACGCTCTTAAAGAGCTTCTTAACGACTGGTCAATTTTGGGACGTGACGAGAAAGGTAATTACTATCCAACCTATTCAACGTGTGATATTTGGTCAGAGGCTGTCCAGTACCAGGCTTCTCTCGAAGCTGACTTTAAACGGATCTGCCTCAATAACGAAGCTCTCTACAACTTGATTTGGCACCCAGTCAAAGGGTTCCGTGCAGACAAGCTTGCACGTTTCCGTGGAATTATGGGGATGTTTGAAGACCGTAAAATCCTCTTCAATAGATACCGAAACTTCACAAATCTCTTCGAGGAACTCACGAATTTCGGTGTCAGTAGCCATGACGACTGTGTTGATGCTCTGGTTTGGTTGGTGACCGGTTTGATGCGTAAAGGCAATCTTCAACTTGATTACTAAATATTAGAATGAAAAAAAAGTTTTCTGGTTGTGGGTCCCGAATACGTAGCTATCGGCTTAACGGCCGTTGTATCAGCTGTTACTGGCGGTAGCTGGGTTGCAGGTAAAATCCTGGGGCGGCAAAACGATCAGATTCAACAGGCTTTTAATTACATCGGATCCCAGAAGAGAAGGATTGACATTTTGGAAGACGATCTGAAGCGCATGCCCCTGGAGTACGTGTTGAAGGTTGACTTCTTGAGAGAGATACAGCAAATGCATGACAACTTCAATCAAATCAATAATAAACTTGATAAGCTAATGGAAAAGCTTTTAGAAGCAAAATGAGTTACATCCTTGAAGTCCAAGAAGACGAAAACGGTGAACTGTACATTACGTTCCCCGATGAAATAATTGAAGAGCTTGGCTGGCAAGAAGGCGATGTTCTCAACTGGGATGTTCGTAGAGAAGGCATTATTCTTTCCAAAGTTCACGATCCTTCCGGTTATGAGGTTTTAGACGAGTAGAATACAAAAAAATAAGGTAGGAAAATGCTCTTACGAGGCGAAGAAAACGTAGCGGGAGCTGTGGGGAACTTAAATCAACTGGCTGGTAATCCTTTTGGTCCGCAGTTTCAAATTCCACAACGTGGGATCAGAGGAATGACGCCCGCTCAAATTCAAGAACTAAAAAACTGGGATCCTGGTTCCGCTGGCGAGATTGAACGTATTTACAGGAATATTCAGCCTGGTGGCCCACAGCTTTTCCCACGTGCTAGCACCATGGGAAACATGGGTAATGTTGCAGGTCTTGCTAACGCACAGTTTTACGGTGGTCCACAGGTAGGTCAACTGCCTCCGGGCATGGTTAAAACAGTTTACTAAATAACTGCTAGTATCAAAGGAAAGGAAGATAGTCAATGGCAGTCGACGCTAAATCCCGTCTTAAAGAAATTATTGATTCCTACCTTGAAAAAGACGGTGGGGCAATGATTGACACGGGCGTTGTGGCGTCGCACCTCGCTCAGATGAAACTCTTTGGCATTCGCCAAGGTGTTGAATTCTTCCCGGCCCAGGACAACTTTGGCAATCAGCGCAAAGACTTTATCGACCGAGTAATCAAATATAATCAAATCGACACACGCCTAGACTCAATCTGGGACTACTTCCTTTGTGATGGTCAGGGTCTTTTCTATATTCGCCCAACGAAAAATAATTATCGCCTTTATTTTTTCCGTAGGCACGAATACCGTACGTACTACAACATCGATGGCGAATTAGATGAAGTTGTGATCATCTATAGCTATAAGGTTCGTCGGGGTTTTGGGTTTGAACAAGATATTCAATCCGGGAGTTTAACTGGTCCCGCTTCCATGGGACAAGGCGCTAAACGATATATTCGTCTTTCAATTAAACGAAAGGAAATTACGGAAACTCATTCGGAAGGTGAGATTTCTTTTGAACAACCTTCCTACGGTGTTTCCGGTAAAACAAAAACGTTTCGCAATACACTTGGTTTTATTCCTTGTGTAGAAATCTTTAACAATGCCAAAGGATTTTCTACAGAAGGCTATGGGGAGTTTGATGCTCTTGCCAACCATATCTGTACGCATGACGAAATGGTTCGCACCATGCGTAAGAACGTTCAGTTCTTTGGTAATCCCACCCTTCTGTCTTCTCGTCCCAAGACAGACTTAATGGAAGCTGGGGGAGAAGCTACAGTTCAGCGTCCTTCTATCGCCGCAAACTCAGGCTTCACCGGTCTCGGCCCTTTGAGTCAATCACGGTTCAAAGCGGATCCAATCAGTCGGGGAGTTGATGGTCAAATCCGTGTTCCAAGGGTAATTGCAAACCTGGAGCCAAATGACCGAGTTGGTTATATTGTCCCAGATGCCATCACTGGTGACCAAAACGCATTTGCACGTCAGTATAGAGAAGAAATTCGTACAGCACTTGGCGGTGTAGACGAGCTTTCTATTTCTGCTGGTGTAACTGCAACTGAATATAAGTCTTTGTTTGGACGTGTTTCCGCAACATCTAAAAAGAAAGCAATTGCAATTTACACCTATGGTATTTGCCGTTGTTTGGAACTAATTATTTTTCAGGAAGAAAAACTTTTCCGCGAAACATTGGCAGCTGTTGCAGGCTTGGAAAAACCTGTGGAGCCTCCAGACGACGCTCAAGAAGAGCAACTATCAATGTACGAAGACGCTCTTGCTGGGTTCGAAGATCAAGTTAAACAACTGATGATGGCTTGTTTGCGCACTCAGCAAGTTCCCCCTGGTGTTCTTGGTTTAATTCCAGATGGAGATGTGACTATCCAGTGGAGATGGCTTGGGCCTGTTTATGAAGACTCGACGCAAGATATCTTAAATAACTCCATTGTGGTACGAAATCTGCAAGAATTAGGTGTTGATAGCATTGAAGCACTGAAATACCTCTTCCCGTCTAAGACGGATGAGGAGAGAGCCGAGATGTTATCTGGGTTCCCGTTCAGGATGGTGAACGAATTACAGGGTGCATACTCTCAATTCGCTCGTCTTGTGGGGGGAATGATGCAGACCCCTCACCCGCAATCACCGGACTTACCGATGGCTGCGGATCCGAGATTGGATTTAACCCCCTATCTGTATCGAACTTTAGAAGCCTTACAAAAGGAGATGAGTTATGCAGGACGCTACCGTCCAATCGATCCCACAGACGAGCCAAGTACAACCGGCGGTGGCTCCAAGCAGCTACGTGGCACCGGCTCCTCAGGTGGCACCAGTGGCGTATCAGGTGGGTACCAGCTACCCCCAAGCGGTACCTCAGGCAGCCCCCAGCTACCAATCAGCCCCTATTCAGTACGCCCCCCAATCCCAACAGACGGATTCGGCGGGGAATCCATGGGAATCGGCGTTCAACAAGGTAGTGAACCTGCTGAGCGCACCAGTCCAATCCCCGTTCCAGGGTCAACCGTCTCCACAGACGACTCAATTTACCCCGGCGAATTACGGACAACTCAGCAGCCCAGCTACGCAACAATCGGCAGCGCCGACCTCGTATCTCAGCCAGGGTTACTCGCCCAGCTCTTCCCAAACCTCCTCGAATCCCTCCTTGGAGCAAATCGCGGATTACCTGGGGCTGAGCAACGAAAGCCGTCAGGTAATGGACGCGTTCGGCCTGGAAGCTCCGGCAATTCTGAACCAGTACGCCCTGAATCTGGAAGGGATGCTGGACAGCGCCGTCGCGTGGGGAAGCCGCGCCGCTGACGCAATTCGTGGTTACGCCAACTTCGCAGTCAATGAGCACCAGGAGAACCTGGCTTACAACGAGATTCTGACCAATCCCGATGTGCTCAGCGATTACACTCTGAAGTTCTTTGGCCCCGAAGGTCCGTACCCTGTGTACGAGAGCGAGACCGAACTTGAAACCCCTGGTTATCGCACGGAAGCGATCAACCCTGCCATGGGTCAATTCCCTGCTCCCCCTCAGGCTGCTGGTCAGCAAATGCCTGAAAACTTCTGGGGCAGCTTCCAAGAGCAAATGGCCCGTGATCCTCAGAACGCTTGGCGTGTTCTGAACCAGGCTCAGCCTCAAGTGGTTGCAAACAAACTGTTTGTGATGGAGTGACGCCATGAGAGTGCGTCGTATGTCTTCGCCGCAGCTTGAGGGAGCATCCATGCTCCCCGG
>Ga0129336_10002105_pt1 | contig 12258 bp, 12 predicted proteins | sample CPB6_02_DNA_FD_96878 | JGI IMG/M metagenome (GOLD analysis project Ga0129336, IMG submission 96878) | Freshwater to marine salinity gradient microbial communities from Chesapeake Bay, USA - CPBay_Sum_0.6_0.2_DNA | ecosystem: Environmental > Aquatic > Marine > Coastal | place: USA: Chesapeake...
CCGTGGCGGGCGCTACCCGTGGCCATGAACGCCGCGCCACGGTAGAGCGGACTGCCGGCAGCGACTCCCACGACGCCGCGGGAGTACTTGTAGTCCTCGGATCCCGGCTCTGGCACAGCATCAGCAAGATCGATGGAGTCGAGCGCATACAGGTCAGCGTCGGGCAGTGCCCCTCCCAGCCCGATGTCGATCAGGAGGACAGCGCCGGCATAGTCGCGCCCCGGCGACATGAGCAGGCCGGGCTTGAGGCATCCGAAGGTCACCGTGGCATCGGCATCGACCACAGCAGCGGGATCGGCGACTGCGCCGGTGTCCGCATCGACACCCGAGGGGATGTCGACCGCGACGACAAGTGCCCCTGATCGGGCCGCGAGCGCGGCGCATCTCGCGGCATCTGCCCGCAACGCACCGCGACCGCCGATACCGAGGATCCCGTCGATGATGAGGTCAGCATGCTCGAGGGCACGATCGGCAGGGGCACCCGCAAGGACACTGCCTCCTTGACTGCGGAACGCCGCGAGGCCGTCCGCATGGGTGCTCCCACCGAGGAGCACCGCCCCGACGCGCGCACCACGACGGGCGAGTTGGGCGCCCGCATGCAGCGCATCGCCGCCGTTGTTGCCGCTTCCGATGAGCAGGACCACGCGCGCTCCTGCGATACGCAGCCCCAGATCGCGCATGAGCGTCGCGCACGCATCAGCGAGGCCGGTCGCAGCACGGTCCATCAGCGCACCCTCGGGAAGCCCTGCCATGACGGAGCTCTCGGCCGCGCGCACAGTGGCGACGTCGTAAACGGGCCTCATGGCGATCCGGCCGGTCCTACTCGACGGTGACGGACTTGGCGAGATTGCGCGGCTGGTCCACATCGTGGCCCTTGACCGTGGCCATGGCGCACGCGAACACCTGCAGCGGCACGGTCGAGACGAGGGGCTGCATGAGGGTCGGCACCGCCGGCACGCGGAAGATCACGTCGGCATAGGGAGTGACCGACTCGTCCCCCTCCTCCGCGATGACGATCGTGCGAGCGCCTCGGGCGCGCACCTCCTGGATGTTGGAGATGATCTTGTCGTGCAGGGTCGCGCGCCCACGCGGCGACGGCACAATGCAGACGACGGGCACACCCTCCTCGATCAGCGCGATGGGCCCGTGCTTGAGCTCGCCCGCAGCGAACCCCTCCGCGTGCATGTACGCGAGCTCCTTGAGCTTGAGCGCCCCCTCGAGGGCTACGGGATAGCCGACATGGCGTCCGATGAAGAGGACGGAGGTCGCGTCGACGAGTTCGCGTGCCAGCGCTTGTACACCTTCGCTGGTGTCGAGCGTGAGGTCGACCGCCTGGGGCATGTCGCTGAGGTCGGTGAGGACGCTGCGGATCTCGTCGCCGAACATGTCGCCGCGCACCTGGGCGAGGTAGAGGCCCACGAGGTAGGCAGCGACGATCTGCGTGAGGAAGGCCTTGGTCGAGGCGACGGCGACCTCGGGCCCGGCGTATGTGTAGAGCACCGCGTCAGACTCGCGCGGGATGGTTGAGCCCACGGTGTTGCAGATCGCCAGGGACTTGGACCCCTGCTCGCGCGCGTAGCGCAGGGCCATCAGGGTGTCCATCGTCTCGCCGGACTGCGAGATGGCGATCGTGAGCGTGCGGGCATCGACGATCGGATCGCGGTAGCGGAACTCACTGGCAAGCTCCACATCGACCGGGATACGCGTCCAGTGCTCGATGGCGTACTTAGCGACGAGGCCCGCGTGATACGCCGTGCCGCAGGCGACGACCACGATCTTGTCGATCTCTCGGAGCTCGGCATCGGTGAGGCGCATTTCGTCGAGATGGAGCAGCCCCTCGCGATTCACGCGACCGCGCAGCGAATCGGCCACGGCCTTGGGCTGCTCCGCGATCTCCTTGAGCATGAAGAGGTCGTAGCCACCCTTTTCGGCGGCCGCGGCATCCCAGGTGACCGTGAAGGGCTTCGCCTCGCATACCTTGCCGTCGAAGTCGGTGATCACCACGTCATCGCGCGAGATCTGCACGACCTGGTCCTGACCGAGTTCCAGCGCCTCACGCGTGTGGGAGACGAAGGCGGCGACATCCGAGGCGAGGAAGTTCTCTCCCTGGCCGAGTCCGACGACGAGTGGCGAATTGCGTCGCGCTGCCACGACGACGTCCACGTCATCGGCAACCACGGCGACGAGAGTGAAGGCTCCCTCGAGCTGTCGGCAGGTGCGCCGCATCGCCTCCGCGAGGTCACCCCCACAGCGTGGGAGCTCGGCGGCCAGGAGATGTGCCACGACCTCGGTGTCGGTCTCGGACGTGAGCACTACGCCGGCTGCCGTCAGCTCATCGCGGAGCTCTGCGAAGTTCTCGATGATGCCGTTGTGGATGACGGCCACCGTGCCGTCCTCGCTCACATGCGGATGGGCATTGGCATCCGTGGGACCGCCGTGCGTCGCCCAACGGGTGTGGCCGATGCCGATCGTGGCCGCATCCAGGGGATCCTCGCCCAGCAGCGACTCCAGATTGGCCAGCTTGCCGGCCTTCTTGCGCACATCGAGTCGATCGCCCGTGACCACCGCCACGCCAGCGGAGTCGTAGCCGCGGTACTCAAGCCGGCGGAGTCCCTCCACGACGACCTCGAGGGCCTGCTTCTCCCCGACGTACCCGACGATCCCGCACATGGGGCCAGCCTACGTGGTCAACGTCTGCGAACCCTCTCCGCCGCGAGGCACACGCGGCACAATGCTCCCGTGCTGCACCTTCGTGCCTACTGCCCCGCGGACACCGTGGCAGAGGCACTCGACGCCCTGAGCCGCGATCCCGCTGTCAGCTCGCTCGCGTGCATCCGCGGGGCATCGCTGGATCCTCCGGGCGATCTCATCGAGGCTTCAGTCGCGCGCGAGGGTGCGACCCGGGTCATGGGCTTGCTCGACAGCCTGGGGATCAGTGCGAACGGCAGTGTGGAGATCGCACCCATCGAGGCATGGATCTCGCAGAGCGGATTCGAGGCAGCGAAGGCCAGCCCCGGCATCGAAGTGGACTCGGTCATCTGGCCACAGGTCGTGGAAAGCAGTTACGAGGAGGCTCAACTCAGTTGGGGCTTCCTGGCGTTCATGACCATGGCCACCCTCATCGCGTCGATCGCCATCATCCTCGACTCCCAGGTCCTCATCATCGGCGCGATGGTCCTGGGGCCTGAGTTCGCAGCTGTCGCGGCACTCGGCGTGGGTCTCGTGACACGACGACCGCACCTTCTGATGTCGGGCCTTCGCACGCTCCTTGTGGGCTTCGCCTTCAGCATCGCCGTCACGACAGTGCTCTGCCTGGTGTGCCGCTGGGCCGGATGGCTCCATGAGCGCTCGGTCACCGGGCCTCGACCGCTCACCTCCTTCATCTACGAACCCGATCGATGGTCGGTGGTGGTGGCTCTCATCGCGGGCGTTGCCGGGGTCCTCGCGCTGACCACCAACCGGTCGACCGCTCTCGCTGGCGTGTTCATCTCGGTCACCACGATTCCCGCGGCCGGCAACATCGCTCTGGGCCTTGCCTTCGGAGCCTGGAGCGAAGTGCTCGGGAGTTGCCTGCAGCTCATCATCAACATCACCGGCATGGCCATCAGCGGGTGGATCACCCTGCTCATTCTCCGGCGCATCAGCAGTCGGCACGCCCCGGAGCCGCGGAGCCGCTCCGACGTCAGCTGATCGAGAGCGATGCGCGTACTGCCGCGGCTATCGCCTCGGCCGCATCACGCGCCGACTCGGCGGTGGGCGCTTCGACCATGACCCGCACGAGCGGCTCCGTGCCCGACGGTCGCAGCAGCACGCGCCCAGCGGACCCGAGCTCACGCTCCACCGTCTCCACCACCGCCCTGACCTCGGCACTCTGGTCGAGTCTCGACCTATCCACGCCATCGACGTTGATGAGCACCTGCGGCAAGCGGGTCATCACCGCCGCGAGATCCTTGACGTTCGAGCCGGTCTCAGCCATGCGATCGAGCAGGGCCAGTGCGGTGAGCACGCCGTCGCCGGTGGTCGCCCGGTCGAGCACCACCACATGACCGCTCTGCTCGCCACCGAGGGCATAGCCCTGCGCGCGCATTTCCTCAAGCACGTAGCGATCACCCACTGCGGTGGTGACCACGGCAACCCCTTGCTCCTCCATCGCGAGGAGGAAGCCGAGGTTGGACATCACCGTCGCCACCACGGTGTCGCGTGCCAGCGTGCCGCGGTCGCGCATACCGAGAGCGAGGATCGCAAGGATCTGATCGCCGTCGATGACGTTGCCTTCGGCGTCGACAGCAAGGCAGCGATCGGCATCGCCGTCGTGGGCGATGCCGATGTCCGCGCCGTGCTCGAGCACGGCGGCGACGAGGTCGTCTAGGTGGGTGCTGCCGCATCCCTCATTGATGTTGAGACCGTCAGGCGATGCGTGAATGGCCACCACGTGGGCGCCTGCCCGACGCATCGCCTCCGGAGAGACCGTCGACGCCGCACCATTGGCGCAGTCGACCACGACGGATATTCCCGCCAACGGTGTGCGCACGACATCGAGCACGTGCTCCAGATAGTCCTGCCGAGCAGAGGGCAGTGCGCGCACACGGCCGACGCCACCACCCAGCGGTCGATCCCAGGGCTCATGGAGGCGCGCCTCGATGGCATCCTCGATAGCGTCGGGCAGCTTGAAGCCGTGAGCATCGAAGAACTTGATGCCGTTGTCCGGCATCGCATTGTGCGAGGCGGACAGCATCACTCCCAGGCTCGCTGCGTGACGCTCCGTGAGATACGCGATCGCCGGAGTGGGAAGCACGCCCGCGAGGAGTACGTCGACCCCCGCGCTCGCGAGGCCGGCGACGACTGCCGCTTCGAGGAACTCGCCGCTGGCCCGGGGATCGCGTCCGACGACCGCCGTAGGACGCCCACCCCCCGAAGCGAGGGCGCCCGTATCCCCGAGCACGTGTGCCGCCGCAGCGGAAAGGGATAGCGCGAGCTCGGCGGTGAGATCGCGGTTGGCGAGTCCCCGCACACCGTCGGTGCCGAAGAGGCGACCGCTCACGGCGCTCCGATCAGCGCTTGCTGTACTGAGGCGCCTTGCGGGCCTTCTTGAGGCCGTACTTCTTGCGCTCCTTGGCCCGCGGGTCGCGAGTGAGGAAGCCGGCCTTCTTGAGCGGGGGGCGATTGCCCTCGACGTCGATCTCGTTGAGAGCGCGGGCGATGCCCAGGCGCAGCGCGCCGGCCTGGCCCGAGACGCCGCCACCGCTCATGCGTGCGATGACGTCGTAGCGACCCTCCTGGCCCAGCGTCACGAAGGGCTCGTTGACGATCTGCTGGTGCACGCGGTTGGGGAAGTAGGTCTCCAGATCGCGACCGTTGATGGTCCAGCGACCGGTGCCGGGGACCAGGCGCACGCGCGCGATGGCCTCCTTGCGGCGACCGGTCGCACCGCCGGGGGCGGTGACCACGGGCCGGTCAGCAGCCGCAGGGGCCGCCGACGGCGTCTCGCTGGTGTACTCCGAGGGGATCTCCTCGTCGAGGATCTCGGTTTCGGAAACGGTCACGTCTCTTCCTTTCGCAGACTGCGCGGTGATCGCTACTGCGCGACCTGCGTGATGGTGTACGGGGTGGGCTTCTGTGCGGCGTGCGGATGATCGGGCCCGGCGTACACCTTGAGCTTGTTCAACTGCTGCCGACCGAGCTTGTTGTGCGGGAGCATTCCCTTGATCGCCTTCTCGACGGCGCGGCGGGGATTGTCCTCGAGGAGCTCGGAGTAGGTCTTGGCTGACAGGCCGCCCGGGTAGCCCGAGTGACGGTAGTCGCGCTTCTGCTCGAGCTTGCTGCCGGTGAGAGCGACCTTCTCGGCGTTGATGACGATGACGAAGTCGCCGGTGTCGACATGGGGAGCGAAGACGGGCTTGTGCTTGCCCCGCAGCAGGGTGGCGACCTGGCTGGCCAGGCGACCGAGCACGACGTCGGTGGCATCGATGACGAGCCACTCGCGGGTGATCTCGCCCGGCTTGGGGGTGTACGTACGCACGTGGACCTTCGCTCACTCAGGGGAAGCCCGTAGGGCAACCCGGCTGGGCCCTGGGGCGGGCACAACGACCGCCAAGGCTACCGGGGGAGCCAGGAGGGGGTCAAAACGGGTCCTCTCGGCCCCTAGGAGTCCCACATCGGCTCCGTCGACTCCCTCACCACCCCGTCTCCCCCGACCACGACGAAGCGGTCCAGGCCTCGGGCGAACCACCGATCGTGGGTGACGGCCAGAACCGTGCCCGTGAAGGCGTCGAGTGCCGCCTCGAGTGCCTCGGCGCTCTCCAGGTCGAGGTTGTCCGTGGGCTCGTCCAGGAGCAGCAGCGTGGCTCCAGAGAGCTCGAGAAGGAGGATCTGGAAGCGCGCCTGCTGGCCGCCGGACAGCGAGGAGAAGCGCTGCTCCCCCGCGGCCGCGAGGCCGTAGCGATCGAGCGCGCGGGCAGCCTGCTCCCGCCCCATCCCGTCACGGTGGCCGTCGCCGCGATGGAGGATCTCCAGCAGGGTCCGGTCCTCGAGATCCGGGCGCACGTGCGTCTGGGCGAACCAGCCCGGTCGCACGCGCGACCCCAGCCGGGCGAGGCCGGTGTGGCGTACGGGCGGGATGGGCACGTCCGATACGGGCTGATGCTCGACATCCGGATCGCTGCCGCCGGCGGCGAGAAGGCGCAGCAGGTGGGACTTGCCGGCTCCATTGCGACCGAGGACTCCAACTCGTTCTCCGAACCAGACCTCGAGGTCGAAGGGCTCGGTGAGATCAGTGAGTTCGAGGCCCTCGCAGACGATTGCACGCTTCGCCGTGCGCCCGCCCTCGAGCCTCATCCGCATGCGCTGGCGCACGGGCACCGCCTCGGGCGGGCCCGCTTCCTCGAACATCCGCAGGCGCGTCTGCGCGGCCTGGTAGCGCGATGCGAGTCCGTCGTTGTAGGCAGCCTTGGTCTTGAGCATCTGCACGAGGTCCTTGAGTTTCTGGTGCTGCTCATCCCATCGGCGCCGTAGTTCTTCGAGTCGGCTCATGCGATCGTCGCGCGCATCCGCGTAGGTAGCGAATCCCCCGCCGTGCACCCAGGCGGTGTTGCCCGCAGCCCCGAGCTCCACCGTGACGATCGTCGTCGCGCAGGCCCGGAGGAGCTCGCGGTCGTGACTGATCAGCAGGATGGTCTTGGTGCTCGATGCGATCCGCTCCTCGAGCCAGGTCTTGGCGGGTACGTCGAGGTAGTTGTCCGGCTCATCGAGGAGCAGGACCTCATCGGGACCGCGCAGCAGGGTCTCGAGGACCAAGCGCTTCTGCTCGCCGCCCGAGAGCGTGTCCACCCGACGCCACTTCACCTCGTCGTACGCTGCCCCGAGCGCCGCCGTGCAGCAGACATCCCAGGCGACCTCGGCGTCGTAGCCGCCGGCATCGGCGAAGTCGGCCAGGGCTTGCGCGTAGCGCATCTGGATGTCGGCGTCCTCGGTGGACATGAGCAGTTCCTCGACCAGGTCGACCTCGGCCGCAGCCGTGCGAAGCGCGGGAGGAGACACCGACAGCAGCAGATCCCGCACGGTGCCGTCACGTCCGTGACCGATGAACTGGCGCATGACCCCCATGCCCCCGGTCGTCACGATGCTTCCGGACTCGGCGTCGATGTCGCCGGCGATGAGTTTCATCAGGGTGGTCTTGCCCGCGCCATTGGCTCCCACGAGCGCGGCCTTGACGCCTTCGCCGATCCGGAAGCTCACGTCATCGAGCAGCACACGTCCGTCGGGGAGTGAGTAGGTCACGTGCTGTACGTCGATGTGCCCCATGACGGATCAGCCACCGCGCATGGATCGTGTGACGGTCTGCCGCGTGGCAAGGTCGCTGTCATCCGGGTAACGCACTTCCTCGAGGACGAGTCCGTGGGCCGGCATCACCTGCACCCCGGAGTCGCGGACACCAAGGGCGACCACCTCGGCGGGCCAGGTCACCGGCCGGCGCCCCTCGCCGACGGGCACGAGCAGGCCCACGAGAGCCCGCACCATCGAATGGCAGAAGGCATCCGCGCTCACCTGCATCTCCGCAAGCCCCGTGGCTCCGCGAACCCATTCCAGGGCCAACAGCGTGCGAATCGTCGTGCCACCTTCGCGCGGACGGCAGACGGCTGCGAAGTCCCGCTCTCCCAGCAGCGGTGCCGCCGCGGACGTCATAGCGGTGAGATCCAGGGCCCTTGGATGACGCACCATCTCCCTGCGACGCAGCGGGTCCCACGCCCGAGGGTCGTCGCAGACCACGTAGCGGTAGCGCCGCGAGAGCGCCGAGAATCTCGCGTCGAAACCATCCGGTGCCACCGAGACGGAGAGGAGCGAGACATCGTCCGGCAGGAGCCCGCGCATGCTGCGCGCCAGCGCCTCAAGGTCCGGGCTCGCTGATGCATCGAGGTCGACGTGTGCCACCTGCCCGCGGGCGTGCACGCCGGCGTCGGTGCGCCCGGCACATGTGACGGCCGGGGGCTCAGGAAGCCGCAGCGCGCGTGCGAGCGCGTCTTCGACGACACCCTGAACCGTGCGCAAGCCAGGCTGGCGTGCCCACCCGGAAAAATCAGTCCCGTCGTAGGCAAGGTCCAGTCGCAACCGGATCATGACCCCTCCACAGCAGGAAGCGCCAGACCGCCACGATGGGCGAGGTCTGACGCTTCCCGCATGACGTCAATCGTGTCGGCGCGTCAGGCCTTGTCATCCTCGGCCGGAGCAGCATCGTCAGGTGCCTCGACGACATCCTCCGCAACCGCCTCGATGGTCTCGCCGCCATCAGCCTCGGGCACAACCTCGGTGGCCTCGGCGACGACCTCGACGGATTCGTCGGCAGCCGTCTCCGCGGCAGCCTCCGCGGCGGGAGCTGCGGCGGCCGCGGGCTTGGCCGCAGCCTTCTCCTTGGCTGCCCGCTTCGTCGCACCCGTGGCCTCCGCGACGACCTGCTCCGCCAGCGGCTCCACGAGCTCGATCACGGCCATGGGCGCGTTGTCGCCCTTGCGCGGGCCGACCTTGACGATGCGGGTGTAGCCACCCTGACGGGTCTGGTAGCGCGGTCCGATCTCGGTGAAGAGCACGTGCACGACATCCTTGTCGCGAACCACGGTGAGCACCCGGCGACGCGCAGCGAGATCGCCGCGCTTAGCGAAGGTGATGAGGCGCTCGGCCAGAGGGCGCAGGCGCTTGGCCTTGGCCTCGGTGGTCGTGATGCGGCCGTGCTCGAAGAGCGCGGTGGCCAGGTTGGCCAGCATCAGGCGCTCATGCGCCGGTCCGCCACCCAGGCGGGGACCCTTGGTTGGGGTAGGCATGTCATTACTCCTTGTCGCGGGTGGCTGATCGGTTAGAGCTGCTCGTCCTCGACGTAGCCGAGGTCGTCGTCGTCATCCTCATCGCTGAAGTAGACGGCTGCCCCGGGGTCGAATCCAGGTGGGCTGTCCTTGAGTGCGAGACCGAGGGTGACGAGCTTGACCTTGACCTCGTCGATCGACTTGGCACCGAAGTTGCGGATGTCGAGGAGGTCGGCCTCGCTGCGGCCGATGAGCTCGCCGACCGTGTGGATCCCCTCGCGCTTGAGGCAGTTGTAGGAGCGGACCGTGAGGTCGAGCTGCTCGATCGGGGTCGACAGCTGCTCGGCCACGAAGGCATCGGCAGGCGACGGGCCGATGTCGATGCCCTCGGCGTCGACATTGAGCTCGCGCGCCAGGCCGAAGAGCTCCACGAGCGTCTTGCCCGCGGAGGCCACGGCGTCACGGGGAAGCATCGAGGGCTTGGTCTCGACATCGAGCACCAGCTTGTCGAAGTCCGTGCGCTGCTCGACGCGGGTCGCCTCGACCTTGTACGTCACCTTGAGCACCGGCGAGTAGATGGAGTCGACGGGGATACGGCCGATCTCCTGCCCGGGCTGCTTGTTGAGCGTCGCCGAGACATAGCCGCGGCCGCGCTCGACGACGAGCTCCATCTCGAGCTTGCCCTTGTCGTTGAGGGTCGCGATGTGGAGATCGGGGTTGTGGACCTCGACGCCAGCCGGCGGAGCGATGTCTGCCGCGACGACCGCCCCGGGGCCCTGCTTGCGCAGGTACATCACGACGGGCTCGTCGTGATCGGAGGAGACGACGAGCTGCTTGATGTTGAGGATCAGCTCGGTGACGTCCTCCTTGACACCCGGGATGGTCGTGAACTCGTGAAGCACGCCATCGATGCGGATGCTCGTGACGGCAGCACCCGGGATGGAGGAGAGCAGGGTGCGGCGCATGGAGTTGCCCAGGGTGTAGCCGAATCCGGGCTCGAGGGGCTCGAGCACGAAGCGAGAACGGAACTCGCTGATGGGCTCCTCGGTGAGGATGGGGCGCTGCGTGATGAGCACGTGATGTCCTTTCGGCGACGACCGCTATTTGACGTCGGGTTGGGGGAAGTGTGACGGCTACTTGGAGTAGAGCTCGACGATGAGCTGCTCCTGGACCGGGGTGTCGATGACCTGACGCGAGGGCAGGGAGTGCACGAGGATCCGCATCTGCGACGGGATGACCTCGAGCCACGCCGGGACCGGGCGCTCGCCGATCTCTGCGTGAGCGACCACGAAGGGTGTCATCTCGCGCGAGCCCGGACGCACCTCGATGATGTCGTTGGCCTGGACGCGGTAGGACGGGATATCCACCTTGTGGCCGTTGACGGTGAAGTGGCCGTGGCTCACCAGCTGCCGAGCCATGTCGCGAGACTTGGCGAAGCCGGCGCGGTAGACGACGTTGTCGAGTCGCGACTCGAGGATGCGCATGAGGTTGTCGCCGGTCTTGCCGGAACGACGCTGCGCCTCCTCGTAGTAATTGCGGAACTGCTTCTCGAGGACGCCGTAGATGCGAGTCGCCTTCTGCTTCTCGCGCAGCTGCAGCAGGTACTCACTGTCCTTGGAGCGACCGCGTCCGTGCTGACCGGGAGGGTAGGGGCGCTTCTCGAAGGGGCACTTCGGCGATTCGCACTTGGAGCCCTTGAGGAAGAGCTTGGTCTTCTCGCGACGGCAACGCTTGCAGTCCGCGTCGGTATAACGAGCCATGGTGTGTCAGTTCTCCGTTCTCAGACGCGGCGGCGCTTGGGCGGGCGGCACCCGTTGAAGGGGACCGGGGTGACGTCTTGAATCGAGCCAACCTCGAGGCCGGTTGCCTGGAGGGAGCGAATGGCGGTCTCACGGCCGGAGCCGGGACCCTTGACGAACACGTCGACCTTGCGCATGCCGTGCTCCATGGCGCGGCGAGCGGCGGACTCGGCGGCAAGCTGAGCCGCGAACGGCGTCGACTTGCGGCTGCCCTTGAAGCCGACCTGGCCCGAGCTGGACCAGGCGATGACAGCACCACTGGGGTCGGTGATGGAGACGATCGTGTTGTTGAACGTGCTCTTGATGTGAGCGTGCCCGTGGGCGATGTTCTTCTTTTCCTTGCGGCGCACCTTCTTGGCGCCCGCCTTTGCTCCGGTCTTGGGAGGCATTCCTTTTACTCCTGAGGTCATCGGTCCGCTGGTCGCCGGCGGGTGCCGGACGCGCAGACCCGCGGACTACTTCTTGCCGGCCTTCTTCTTGCCGGCGACGGTCTTGCGGGGACCCTTGCGGGTGCGGGCGTTCGTGTGGGTGCGCTGACCATGCACGGGCAGGCCGCGGCGATGCCGGATGCCCTGGTAGCAGCCGATCTCGACCTTGCGGCGGATATCGGCCGCGACCTCGCGGCGGAGGTCACCCTCGACGCGCAGGTTGGCCTCGATCCAGTCGCGCAGGGCGATGGCCTGGTCGTCGGTGAGGTCGCGAGCCCTCAGGTCGGGGCTGATGCCGGTCGCTTCAAGCGCCTCTGCGGCGCGCGAGCGGCCGACCCCGTAGATGTAGGTGAGCGCGACGGCCATCCGCTTATCGCGGGGCAGGTCGACGCCTACGAGACGTGCCATGGGTGTCCTCTTCTTCTCTTCGCGAGAGGTGTGGGTGCGGCACCGGTCCCCTCCACCCGGAGGGGTCCTCGGCCTCTCGTCCGAGGGTGGCGTCCCGCAGCCTGCACGTACTGGCCGCGGGGGTCGGGTACCGCGTTCCACGTTCCGGTCGGGACGTGGAGGGCGTGTCCGGGTTGTCTCCCCTCGCACGCGCGACGTGTGTCAGCCCTGGCGCTGCTTGTGGCGGACGTTGTCGCAGATGACCATGACCCGACCATGACGACGGATCACCTTGCACTTGTCGCAGATCTTCTTGACGCTCGGCTTGACCTTCACCGGAATCCCAACTCTCTA
>Ga0129336_10002111_pt1 | contig 12232 bp, 11 predicted proteins | sample CPB6_02_DNA_FD_96878 | JGI IMG/M metagenome (GOLD analysis project Ga0129336, IMG submission 96878) | Freshwater to marine salinity gradient microbial communities from Chesapeake Bay, USA - CPBay_Sum_0.6_0.2_DNA | ecosystem: Environmental > Aquatic > Marine > Coastal | place: USA: Chesapeake...
CATCGATATCGAGGCCGCCCTCTGAAAAAATCGCGCCCGAGCGGTCCTGAACTGCAACCACTTTGGCGCCTGCTTGAGAAAACAGCCTGGCTGCAACACTGCCTACATTGCCCAAACCCTGTACGGCCACGCGAGCGCCAGGCAGTCGCATTTTCAGCTGCGCCAGGGCCAGCTGGCCGACTGTGAACACGCCACGGCCGGTGGCCTCCTGGCGGCCCAGCGAGCCGCCTAATTCGACGGGCTTGCCGGTAACGACCCCGTTGACGGCCAGCCCGGTTTGTCTTCCATAGCTGTCCGCCATCCACGCCATGACCTGTTGGTTAGTGCCCACATCCGGCGAGGGGATGTCTGTATCGGGGCCGATCATCGGTGCAATTTCTTGGGTATAGCGCCGGGTAAGCCGCTCGAGTTCGCCATGTGAAAGCATGTGTGGATCAACCCGCACCCCCCCTTTGGCGCCCCCAAAAGGCAAATTGAGGGTGGCATTTTTGACGGACATCCAAGCGGCTAAGGCCATCACCTCAGGCAGGTTGACAGAGGGGTGGTAGCGAACCCCGCCTTTTCCTGGCCCTCGGGCGGTGTTATGCAGCACCCGATAAGCTTCAAAATGAACTGTGTTCCCGTTGTCCATACGCACAGGCACATCGACGATCAGGCTCCGCTCAGGGCGTTCGAGCGAGGCAAACCAGGGCTCCAGATCAGGCAAGTGCGGCTTGACCCGCTCAAGCTGCTGGACAAAGTTGCCCCAGGGCCCTGCCTGATTAATCGACAGGTAGGAGAGTTCGGAGCTTGTAGTCACTGACATTGCGATGCCAGCATAACACTCTCGTTCTGTGAGTGGGCTTGATCAAAGCTATGGTCTCCCGCAGAAATCGCCTTCCAGCTAAAATTCGCACCCTATTGATCCTTTAGATCAACTTAACCAGAGGGCCTGCGGCTATTCGCGGCCAAGTCATTCCATGCTTTACCCTCAAGAATTTGATGTCATTGTCGTTGGCGGGGGCCATGCAGGTACCGAGGCTGCGTTGGCGGCTGCGCGCATGGGCTGCAAGACCTTGCTGCTGACGCACAACATCGAAACCCTGGGACAGATGAGCTGCAACCCTTCAATTGGGGGCATTGGCAAAGGGCATCTGGTCAAGGAGGTGGACGCGCTGGGCGGGGCCATGGCCCTGGCCACCGATGAGGCGGGCATTCAGTTTCGTATTCTCAACAGCTCCAAAGGCCCTGCGGTGCGCGCCACCCGAGCCCAAGCCGACCGTATTCTGTACAAGGCCGCCATCCGCCATCGTCTGGAAAATCAGCCCAACCTCTGGCTGTTTCAGCAGGCGGTGGATGACCTGATGGTGTCTGGCAACCGGGTGGTAGGCGCAGTGACTCAGGTGGGCATCCAGTTTCGTGGCCGCACCGTGGTCCTGACCGCCGGTACTTTTCTGGACGGCAAGATCCACGTCGGCCTGAACAACTATGCCGCCGGGCGCGCAGGAGACCCACCGGCAACCAGCCTCTCACACCGGCTCAAAGAATTGAAGTTGCCCCAGGGACGCCTGAAAACTGGCACGCCCCCACGCATCGATGGCCGCAGCATTGACTTTTCCCGCTGCATCGAGCAGCCGGGTGATGGCATGCCGGGGGGTGTCCATGAGGGCGTGTTGCCGGTGTTCAGCTTTGTTGGCAATGCCGCCATGCATCCGCAACAACTGCCCTGCTGGATCACCCACACCAATGAGCGCACCCATGAGATCATCCGCGCCGGTTTTGATCGCAGCCCCATGTTCACCGGCAAGATCGAAGGTGTGGGTCCGCGCTACTGCCCGAGCGTGGAAGACAAGATCAACCGGTTTGCCGACAAGGAGAGTCACCAGATTTTTCTTGAGCCCGAGGGCCTGACCACCCATGAGTATTACCCCAACGGCATTTCGACCAGCCTGCCTTTTGATGTGCAGTACGCCTTGGTGCGGTCGATGCAGGGCCTTGAAAACGCGCATATTTTGCGGCCGGGCTATGCCATCGAATACGATTACTTTGACCCACGCGAGCTGAAAAGCAGTTTTGAAACCCGGCAAATTGAGGGCCTGTTTTTTGCCGGCCAGATCAACGGCACCACGGGCTACGAGGAGGCGGCGGCGCAAGGCCTGTTTGCCGGTATCAATGCTGCCCTGCAGGTTCGGGATCAGGCCCCCTGGCTGCCACGGCGCGACCAGGCCTATTTGGGGGTTTTGGTGGATGACCTGACGACGCAAGGGGTGACCGAGCCCTACCGCATGTTTACCAGCCGCGCCGAATTTCGTCTGCAGCTGCGCGAGGACAACGCCGACATGCGACTGACCGAAGCTGGTCGCCAGCTCGGCCTGGTGGATGATGCCCGGTGGCAGGCGTTTTGCCGCAAGCGCGACGCTGTTTCACGTGAAACCGAGCGGCTGAAATCCACCTGGGTGAACCCCCGCATCCTCACTGACGCAGAGGCGCAGCGGGTTTTGGGCACCAGCCTTGGTCGCGAATACAGCCTGTTTGATCTTTTGCGCCGGCCGGATGTGAGCTACGCTGGCCTGATGTCAATCAATGGCGGGAAATATCTGGTGGACGATGTTTCACGTGAAACCCTTGGTGATCTGGCCGGGGCCGTCGTCGAGCAGGTGGAGATTGCCGCCAAGTATTCAGGCTACATTGACCGTCAAAAGGACGAGGTTGAGCGGGCGGCCACCTATGAAGGCTTGAAATTGCCGGCCGATCTGGACTACATGCAGGTCAGTGCCCTGTCCATTGAGGCGCGCCAGAAGCTGCAAAAGCATCGACCTGAAACCTTGGGGCAGGCCTCGCGCATTTCGGGCATTACGCCGGCCAGCGTCTCTTTGTTGCTGATCCATCTTAAAAAGGGCGGCTTCAGAGGATTTGCCAGGTCCGAAGACGCGCTCAGCGGGCATTCGGCATGAGCCATGCGGCGCATTGCCTGGCGCCAAGCCCCAACTGGCGCCCCTATGTCTTTTCGTGCGAATGAAAACTGACCATTTGGCGCGGGAGTTGGAAGACGGCTTGCGGGACTTGGGGCTGCCTTTGTCCGGCCAACAACAAAGCCAGTTGCTGGCTTATCTGGATCTGATCCAGAAATGGAATCGGGTTTACAACCTGACCTCAGTGCGCGCTCCAGAGGAAATGCTTACACACCACCTGCTTGACAGTCTGGCTGTGATTAACCCCCTGCGCCATCAGTTGTCGGGTCGCAATCCAGTGGCCGGGCGAGGTTTTTGTCTGCTGGATGTGGGCTCGGGGGCCGGGTTGCCCGGAGTCGTCATTGCCATCTGTTGCCCTGATATTGAAGTGAGTTGTGTGGACGCGGTGGCCAAAAAGGCCTCATTCATCCAGCAGGTGGCCATCAGCTTGCGCTTGCCCAACCTCAAGGGCCTGCATGCTCGGGTTGAAAGCCTGGGCGGTGGCTATGACGTTGTCAGTTCTCGCGCCTTTGCCTCGTTGGCAGACTTTACCGCCTGGTCGTCTTCGGCGCTGGCGCCGCAAGGGCTTTGGCTGGCAATGAAGGGGCACGAGCCGTTGGAGGAGATGGCCGCCTTACCTGCGGACGTCAAGGTGTTCCACGTGGAACACCTTCAGGTTCCCGGGCTGGCGGCGAGTCGCTGCATCGTCTGGTTGGCCAAAGGCCCGAACCAGGCCGACTGTGCAACACGGGCTTCCTAGGCGCCGGCAATTCCTGGCTTAAACTCTGGCCTTCATATTTTGGGTTTTTGATGTTTGGTGTCGCTGACTACGGCGCTTTTGTGGCCGCCGTCATCATTTTTCTTTTGATTCCGGGTCCCGGCAATCTTGCTCTGATCACCTCTACCGGTAAAGGCGGCGTGACAGGGGGGCTGGCTGCCACCCTTGGCATCATTGCCGGAGACCAGGTTCTGATGTGGGCTGCCGTCGCCGGGGTTGCGGCGTTGTTGCTGGCCTCACCCAATGCCTTTGCTGCCGTGCAGTGGCTGGGAGCCGCCTACCTGGCTTGGCTTGGCGCCAAAATGCTGCTGGCCAAACCCGGTGCCGCCCCGATCCTAACCATCCGAGCCGGCCACTATTTTCGTCAGTCGATGATGATTACCTTGCTCAACCCCAAGGCGATTGTTTTTTATATGGCGTTCTTCCCGCTATTTGTTGATCCCGCACGGCATCAGGGCTTGACCACTTTTGGCTTGATGGCGTTCACCATTGCCGTTCTGACTTTTATCTACGGTCTGGTGGCGACCTTGCTGACCTATTACCTGGCAGAGCACTTGCGGACCCATCCGGTGGTCGGGCAGCTGCTGGAAAAACTGGCCGGCCTGTGCCTGATCGGCTTTGGGCTTCGCCTGGCATTGACTAAATAAGGGACTCCGCCTCATGGCCAAAATCTTTTGTGTTGCCAACCAAAAAGGCGGCGTCGGCAAAACCACCACCACCGTCAACCTGTCGGCGGGCCTAGCCAAGATTGGCCAGCGGGTTTTGATGGTGGACCTGGACCCCCAGGGCAATGCCACCATGGGCTCAGGCGTTGACAAGCGCCAGCTCGAACTCAGCGTCTACGATGTATTGCTGGGGGAGGCGTCGATTGCCCAGGCGCGCACCCAAAGCGACAAGCTTCAGGAGGCCGGCTATGGCTATGACATCGTGGGCGCCAACCGAGAGCTTGCCGGCGCCGAGGTGGAGCTGGTTGATGTAGAGCGAAGAGAGCGCCGCCTGAAGCAGGCTATAGAAGAAGTTAGTGCAAACTATGATTTTGTCCTGATTGATTGTCCGCCATCGCTCTCGATGCTCACCCTCAACGGCCTGTGCAGCGCCCATGGGGTGATTGTTCCAATGCAGTGCGAATACTTTGCCCTGGAGGGGCTGACTGACTTGGTCAATACCATCAAACAGGTGCATGCGAATCTGAACAGGGAATTGGCCCTGATCGGATTGCTGCGGGTGATGTTTGACCCTCGAATTACCCTGCAGCAGCAAGTGAGCGAGCAGCTCAAGGGCCATTTTGGCGACAAGGTCTTTGATACGGTGATCCCGCGCAATGTGCGGCTGGCCGAGGCGCCCAGTTATGGGCTTCCTGGCCTGGTGTTTGATGCGTCCTCCAAGGGCGCGCAGGCTTACCAGGCCTTTGCGCAGGAAATGGTCGAGCGAATCGATCGGATGTAGGCGGGGCTGCCAGCAAGGTTGCCTGCTCTCAGTTCCATGAAACCAGAGAATGTTCTTATCCTGCCGGGCTGGCACAACTCCGGCCCCAGCCATTGGCAAAGCCGATGGGAACAAGCCTTTGGCTTTACCCGGGTTCAGCAACATGACTGGGAGCGCCCCTTGCGGGGCGATTGGCAAATCCAGCTGGAGGAGGCCGTCCTGAACTGCGACGAGCCCGCTGTTCTGGTGGCGCACAGTTTGGGCGTTATCCTGGTGGCGGCCTGGGCTGCCTGTTCGAAAAATGTTGACCGGGTCAAAGGCGCCTTGCTGGTTGCGCCAGGTGACGTAGCCCGAGCGCAGACGCGCACACTGCTGCCCAGTTGGTGGCCGATTGAACGCAAGCCCTTGCCGTTTGACAGCATACTGGTGGCCAGCCGCAATGATCCGCGCTGTCGTTTTGACCTGTCCGAGACATTGGCAAAGGACTGGCGCTCAGAACTGATTGATCTGGGCAGTGCTGGACATATCAATGCCGAGTCTGGTCTGGGCGACTGGCCCCGTGGCCAGGTCCTGTTGCAGGGTTTGATGCAGTTGAATTAAAGGAAAGTTGAAAAAACCATGGTGACAAAAAAACCAAAAGGGCTGGGGCGTGGTCTTGAAGCGCTGCTCGGCCCTAAAGTGGAGGCAGGGCTTGGCGGTGCAGAGGCAGGCGCCAACCCCGGTCAGCCGGCTACCCTGATGCTCTCGGATCTGGTGCCTGGGATGTACCAGCCCCGTACGCGCATGGATGAGGGCGCCCTTTATGAGCTGGCCGAATCCATCAAGGCGCAGGGCATCATGAGCCCTATCCTGGTGCGCAGGCTGGCAGATGGCCCACAGGCTGGCAAACACGAGATCATTGCCGGAGAACGGCGCTATCGAGCGGCCAAACTCGCGGGCTTAGACCGTGTCCCGGTGCTGGTGCGCGATGTGCCCAACGAGGCCGCAGCGGCGATGGCGCTGATCGAAAATATTCAGCGTGAGGACCTCAACCCGCTAGAAGAAGCGCAAGGTCTTCAACGACTGATCAGGGAATTTGGCTTGACCCATGAACAGGCAGCGCAAGCTGTGGGGCGCTCCCGAAGTGCGGCCTCCAACCTGCTGCGCTTGCTCAATCTGGCCGAACCGGTGCAGACCATGTTGATGGCCGGTGACCTGGACATGGGCCATGCCCGCGCGTTACTGGGGCTGGAGCGGGCGGCGCAAATTACTGCCGCCAACCAGATCACCGCAAAAATGATGTCGGTACGCGATGCAGAGCGACTGGTGAAGAAGCTGGGCGCAGAATTTCAGTTGACAACCCAAAAACCCAAGAAGGAAAAATCTCGAGATCTGCGCCGTGTTGAAGAAGAGCTTTCGGATCTGCTGACAGCTGAAGTCGAGGTGCGGCTCAAGAAGCGGGTCAAGCGCTCCGGCAAGATTGTGGACATGGGAGAGCTGAGCATTCAATTTGGCTCACTAGAAGAGCTCAATGGCCTGATTGACCGCCTGCGCGGGCGGCATCCAGGCTGAAAAAAAGAAACATGCAAATTTTGACCGCTGACTCTCGCCATGCGAGGGGGTGCTTGTTGGCATGAAGCGACACCAGCTGGTGGCCCTGACCGCGCTTGCCTTGCTGGCCTTTGCCGGCAATTCCCTGTTATGCCGCGCTGCCTTGCGAGATACCGGTATCGATGCCGGCAGCTTTACGGCCATCCGCCTGTGTTCCGGTGCGCTGGTGTTGTGGCTGCTGGTCAGACTGCGCCTGGGGTTGCCATCAGGCCAAGGCAGTTGGCTATCGGCGTTGGCGCTGTTTACCTATGCCGCCACCTTCTCATTTGCCTACCTGCAGTTGTCCGCAGCAACCGGGGCGCTGCTGCTTTTCGGGGCGGTCCAGGCCAGCATGATTGGTTGGGGCCTGGTCAAGGGGGAGCGGCTGTCAGGAGTTCAATCCATAGGGCTGGTTTTGGCGATCTCAGGATTGATCGGTTTGCTTTTGCCCGGGCTTTCGGCACCGCCGGTGGGCAGCGCTGTGTGGATGATTGTCGCCGGCATCGCCTGGGGTATCTACTCGCTGCGCGGGCGCGGCGCTGGCGATCCTACCCGGGTGACCGCCGGCAACTTTCTTCGCACGGTGCCCATGGCGCTGCTGCTGGCGCTGTTTTTCTTCAAGCCGTCCGCGCTGAATACCCAAGGCATCATCTACGCCATGGCTTCCGGCGCCATCACCTCTGGAATGGGCTACGCCCTCTGGTACGCAGCCTTGCCGCTCTTGCGATCAAGCACCGCCGCCACCTTGCAGCTGAGCGTTCCGGTGATCACTGCCGCTGGCGGGATGTTGCTGCTGGGAGAGCCGCCCACATGGCGCCTACTGTTGTCTGCCCTCACCATCCTGGGGGGAATCGCGCTGGTCATCCGGCCGGCACACAAACCCCAGGGCGCTCAATAGGGTTTTCAGACGCGCCCTTTTTTGCGGCGGGTTGGTCTATAGCGCGAAGATCTTGCCCGGATTCATGATGTTTTTTGGATCAAGCGCCCGCTTGATGCTGCGCATCATCTCCACCGCGCCCGAGCCGGCCTCGGTAAGCAAGAAGTCCATTTTGTGCAGCCCCACCCCGTGCTCACCGGTACAGGTGCCGCCCATGGTGAGTGCGCGCCCCACCAGGGCGTGATTCAGGCGCTCTGCGGTTTCGTAATCGGTGGGTTGATTGGGATCCACCAGGTAACAAAAGTGGAAATTGCCATCGCCGACGTGGCCAACAATCATGTAGGACAGGCCGCTGTTGTCGGCTTCCGCCACGGAGTCAAGCAGGCAGTCAGCCAGGCGGCTGATCGGCACACAGGTGTCAGTGGACATCGCCCGACAGCCAGGCTTGCTTTGCAGCGCAGCAAAATAGGCGTTGTGGCGAGCCGTCCACAAGCGGGTTCGCTCTTCAGGGGTGCTGGCCCATTCAAAGTCCTGCCCCCCATGTTCATGGGTGATTTCCTGAACTGTCTCGGATTGTTCCTTCACGCTGGCCGGTGAACCATGAAACTCCATCAACAGCATGGGCTCTTCGCGCAAGTTGAGCTTGGCATAAGCGTTCACCATTCGCACGGCGTTGCTGTCGATGAGCTCGACACGTGCAATCGGTACGCCGAGCTGAATGATTTCGATCGTGCTGCGAACGGCGGCCTCAATGCTGGGAAATGTACATGTGGCGGCTGAAATTGCCTCGGGCAAAGGATAGAGCTTGAGCGTGATTTCAGTGATCACCCCAAGGGTTCCCTCCGAGCCCACCATCAGGCGCGTCAGGTCGTAGCCCGCCGAGGACTTCTTGGCCCGGGTACCGGTTCGAATGACTTCCCCACTGGCGGTCACGACCTCCAGGCCCAGAACATTTTCCCGCATGGTGCCATAGCGCACCGCATTTGTGCCAGAAGCACAGGTGGCCGACATGCCGCCAATCGAAGCATCGGCCCCGGGGTCAATCGGGAAAAACAGCCCGGTGCTTTTAATCTCTTCATTGAGTTGCTTGCGAGTCACGCCAGCCTGCACGGTAACCGTCAGGTCCTCCGGATTAACCGTCAGCACCTTGTTCATGCGAGAGACATCAATGCTGATCCCCCCCTGCACGGCCAGCAAATGGCCCTCCAGTGAGGACCCAACCCCAAACGGGATGACCGGCACATTGTGCTCAGCAGCAAGCCGCACCGCATCGGCCACGTCGGCAGTGTTCTGGGCAAAAACCACCGCTGCAGGGGGTGGGACGGTGCCGTAGGCCGACTCATCACGGCCATGCTGTTCACGCACCACCAATGCGGTGGAGCAGTGCTGGCCAAAGCGGGCCTTGAGCGCATCAATCAGGCGCGCAGGAACTTCGCGCAGGACAATTTCGGGCAACAGGTTGGTGGCAGATACTGGGGCGTTCATAAAGTCTCCACAAGACAGGCACAATGGCTGAATTACCCCTATTTTCCACCAAGGATCGACCGATGGGAAATCGACTGACTCAGATTGCCACCCGCACCGGTGATGATGGCACCACCAGCTTGGGCGACAACCAGCGCGTGGCCAAGGACAGCCTGCGGATTGTCGCCCTGGGCGATGTGGACGAACTCAATTGCCACATTGGCCTGTTGATGTGTGAAGAGTTGCCAGACGCGGTGCGCCATCTTCTGATGGAAATTCAGCATCAGCTCTTCAATCTGGGCGGGGAGTTGTCTATTCCCGGCTTTGAGCTGCTCAAGGGGGAGGCGGTACTGGCACTTGACCAGGCGCTTGAAGCGCACAATGCCACACTGCCAAGGCTCAAGGAGTTCATCCTGCCGGCGGGCAGCCGTGCGGCTGCCCAAGCTCATGTGTGTCGAACCGTGGCGCGCCGGGCAGAGCGCTCCGTGGTAGCCTTAGGCAAGGGTGAAACGTTGCGCGAGGCGCCACGCCAGTACCTGAATCGGCTCAGCGACCTGATGTTTGTGCTGGCCCGGGTGCTCAACCGCATGCACGGTGGCGACGATGTGTACTGGAAAAGCGAGCGTATGCAGCGCGAGGAAAACCGCTGAGACCATTGGGCGCCTTCAGTCCACCCGAACCGGCACCCGGGCCGCCAGCCCGCACATCAGCTCATAGGAAATGCTGTTGCCCGCCTGCGCCACTTCATCGATGGGTAGGCAGTCGCCCCGGGATGAGCGACCCCACAGGGTGACCTCACTGCCAACCCCGGCGTTAGGCAGGTCGCTGAGATCAAGGGCCAGCAGGTCCATGCTGATCCTGCCCACAGTATGCGTGCGCACCCCGTCCACCAGGACCGGCGCGGCATTGCTGGCGCGCAGGTACCCATCAGCGTAGCCGCAGGCGGCAATGCCGATACGCATGGGCTTATGGGCAGTAAAACTTGAGCCGTAGCCCACGGTGTCCCCTGGGAGCAGACTCTGCGTGCCAATCAGCCGGGTGGACAGGCTCAGGGTGGGCAGTAGCCCCCAGTCGCTGGGGCTGTGTTCAGGAAAGTCGGGCGAAGATCCGTACATCATGATGCCGGCCCGTACCCAGTCCGATGGCAGGGGCAGGCTTGTCAAAGCTTCGGGACGGGGGGAAGTGTGTCGCAATATCGCAGCGCTGTTGCTCAGCGAGCGCTCACCTGGCAAGTCCTGGGTTGCGCTGATGAATGCTTTGACCTGATGCTCAATGCTACGCGTTGAGTCAGCATCACTGAAGTGTGTCATTAGAGAAATTTCCTCTACCTGGGGCAAGGCATTGAGGCGCATCCAAGCGGTGCGATATTGCTCGGGACGAAAGCCGAGCCGGTTCATGCCGCTGTTCATCTTGAGGAAAACTCGTTGCGGCACATGTGTTTTATGCGCGGCCAGCATATCGATTTGCTCGGAACAGTGCACCACATGCCACAGGTCCAGGCGCGAGCACAGCTCCAGTTCGCGTTGTTCAAACACCCCTTCCAGCAACAGGATGGGCCCGCGCCAGCCCAGATTGCGCACCCGCTGGGCTTCCTCAAGGTCGAGCAACGCCAAGCCATCGGCCCCACGCAAGGCCTCAAAAACCCGCTCGATGCCGTGGCCGTAGGCGTTGGCCTTGATGACCGCCCATACCTTGGCATCTGGGGCGAACTGACGCGCGCGCAGCAGGTTGCTGCGAATGGCATCAAGATGAATCGTGGCCTGGATGGGGCGCGTCATGCTTACTGTCGGGTCCGGACTGGGACTTAGATTTTGTCATGGTCTGGCATGCTATAAACCTGCAATCGCATGGGGAGACATTTAATTAACACCGGCGCATCATCGACCGGTGCGCCTTCATGACATGAAACGCGGCTTTTATACGATCATGTCGGCGCAGTTTTTCAGCTCGCTGGCAGACAACGCGCTGTTTGTAGGCGCAGTCCAGCTATTGCGTAGCTCGGCCGCTCCCGAGTGGCAGCAGGCAGCCCTGGTGCCAATGTTTGCGCTTTTCTATGTGGTGCTAGCCCCCTTTGTAGGAGCCTTTGCGGATTCACTGCCCAAAGGCAAGGTGATGCTGATCAGCAATGCCATCAAGGTGGTCGGCTGTTTGTTGATGCTGTTTGGAGTGCACCCCTTGATGGCGTATGCTGTGGTTGGCCTGGGCGCGGCGGCCTATTCGCCCGCCAAGTACGGGATTCTCACCGAGTTGCTGCCGGCTTCACAGCTGGTCAAAGCCAATGGCTGGATTGAGGGTCTGACCATCGCATCCATCATTCTGGGGGTTCTTCTTGGGGGGCAGCTGGTTGGCCCGGCTGTGGCCAAGGAGTTGCTTTCCTTAGATTTTCCATTCATTGATACTGGCATCGACACTCCCCCCGAGGCCGCGATTTTTTGCCTGGTGTTTGTTTACATGTTGGCCGCCTGGTTCAATACACGCATTCCGCAAACGGGTGTGGAGATGCGCCCGATGCCAGTGAATCCTCTGTCCTTGTTGCCGGATTTTTGGCGTTGCAATAACCGTCTGTGGCGTGATCGCCTGGGCCAGATCTCGCTTGCTACCACCACCCTGTTCTGGGGGGTAAGCGGCAACCTTCGCTATATTGTGTTGGCCTGGGCGGCTGCGGCGCTGGGCTACAGCGTGACTCAGGCCTCGTCCTTGGTCGGGGTGGTGGCCATCGGTACGGCGGTTGGGGCGGTGGTGGCTTCCCTGCGCATGCGGCTGGAACACGCCACCAGTGTCATGCCCCTGGGCATTGCGATGGGCTTGTTGGTCATCCTGCTGAACTTTATCGACAACGTCTGGTTGGCTGCCCCCTTTTTGGTGCTGCTTGGTGGTCTGGGCGGTTTTCTGGTCGTACCCATGAACGCCCTGCTACAGCACCGCGGGCACAACCTGATGGGCGCCGGCCGCTCGATTGCAGTGCAGAACTTCAACGAACAGGCCTGTATCCTGGGCTTGGGCGGGCTGTACAGTCTTTCCACCGGCATGGGCCTGTCGGCCTTTGGCGCCATCGCCGGTTTTGGTCTGATCGTGGCAGGATTCATGTGGCTGATCAAACGCTGGCATGAACGCAATTGCCGCGATTACCCACATGAGGTGGAACACCTGCTGGATATCGCTCGAAACGATCAACAGCACGGGTGAGCG
>Ga0129336_10002112_pt1 | contig 12228 bp, 8 predicted proteins | sample CPB6_02_DNA_FD_96878 | JGI IMG/M metagenome (GOLD analysis project Ga0129336, IMG submission 96878) | Freshwater to marine salinity gradient microbial communities from Chesapeake Bay, USA - CPBay_Sum_0.6_0.2_DNA | ecosystem: Environmental > Aquatic > Marine > Coastal | place: USA: Chesapeake Bay...
AGACCGAGCGCCGCTTCGACTAGATACCCGGGTTGGCGCGGTTGAATTAATTACCCCAGTTGTGTTGGCACCCATGGCTGGAATTACAAATGCGGCTTTTCGTTTACTTTGCAGGGAACAAGGGGCAGGTCTATTTGTTTCTGAAATGGTAACCGCGCGAGCCCTTATCGAGCGAAACGACGAAACGTTACGAATGATTATTCCGGCTGAAGGTGAGACCCCGCGATCGGTCCAGCTATATGCAACGAATCCAGATGATTTGGCAGCAGCTGTAAAAATGATTGGGGAGGAAGATTTAGCAGATCACATCGATTTAAATTTTGGTTGCCCCGTACCAAAAGTCACACGCAAAGGTGGCGGCGCAGCACTTCCTTATAAACGCAGGCTATTTGAATCATTGGTATCAACAGCCGTTAAGACTGCCAAACCATACGCAATTCCCGTAACGGTAAAGATGAGAGTTGGAATAGATAGCGAACATGAAACTTATCTAGATGCAGGAATGATTGCAGCGCGCGCAGGTGTTGCTTGGGTCGCGCTACATGCAAGAACTGCAGAACAGTTTTACGAGGGTAAATCTGATTGGCAAAAGATTTCAAATCTGGTCGAACACTTGAAGCCAACTGGAGTTACGGTTCTTGGAAACGGCGATATTTGGTCGGGCGACGACGGCGTGCGAATGATGGAAGACACGGGTTGCGCTGGAGTAGTAGTTGGCAGAGGATGTTTAGGTCGACCTTGGTTATTTAGAGATTTAGTGAGAGCTTTTTCTGGCGATGGAGCAAGACCGGCGCCAACCCTTTTCCAAGTTAGAGAAGTATTGCGACGGCATGCGCAACTGTTGACTAATTACTTTGCAAGCGAGGAGCGCGCATGTCGCGATTTGAGAAAACATATGGCTTGGTACTTGAAAGGTTTTCGAGTGGAAGGTGAAATTAGACCCAAGTTAGGAATGGTTAAGAATCTCGACGAATTGGATTATTTACTCTCGCAATTAGTGGACCAGCCATATCCAATTGAAGTTGGTGATGCGCCGCGCGGTAGGCGATCACATGGCCGATCAGTTTCGTTGCCACAAGGCTGGCTTGATGATCCAGAAGAGTTGGCCAAAGTCGATGGTAGCGATTCTGGATCTGGTGGTTGATGTTTATATTTAAATTTTTCACCAAACTTATTACTTTCCTTCTAGTTTTAATTCTCGCCATACCGACTTTTGCGCTGGCACGAACCTGGTTAGATGCGAGAAATACCAATATAGAGAAAGCCGATGCCATAGTTGTGATGGGAGCGGCGCAATTAGATGGCAGGCCTGGGGAAGTTTTAGAAGCTAGATTGCGTGAAGCAAAGCGGATTTATGAAAATGATTATGCAAAGCGACTCTTCACATTAGGCGCGGGCGCACCCGGAGATCGATTTACTGAGGCAGGAACTGCGCGTGAATGGCTCGGTCGAAACGGGATTCCACGTAAATCGATAACGGCAATTCGAATAGGTCGCGATAGTTATACAAGTATTGAAGGCTTAGCAAAAACTATAGATGAAAATAAATTCAAAAGAATAATTATCGTAACTGATCCTTATCATTGCTTGAGGTCAAAAACGATGGCGGCTGATTTTGGATTTCAGGCAAGTTGCTCGCCAGTCAGAAGTGGAATTGCAAGTGTAGATAGCGCTGGAATGCGATATTTGATTCGTGAAGCTGGCGCCTATCTTGCATACATAACTCTTGGCAGACGGGGAATTCATATCAGTGACCATATTGCTTGGGAACTGTAGCCTTACGAACTATGGCGCTGATAGATGCGAAAGAGCATCCTGGATATTCCGAATTTGATCGTGAACGTTTTTTGGATGAGCCTGCGAAACGTCCTGGACGAACTGAATATGCTAGAGATAGAGCTCGGATTATCCATTCATTTGCGCTGCGGCGTTTAGCAGCAAAAACTCAAGTCGCAGTTCCATGGGCAAGTGATTTTCCTCGAACTCGACTCTCCCATTCTTTAGAGTGTGCGCAAGTTGGTAGGGAACTTGGGGCAGCACTGGGCGCAGATCCAGATTTATTGGAAGGCGCATGTCTTGCTCACGATTTAGGCCACCCACCCTTTGGGCACAATGGCGAAAATGCGCTGGCCCAACTTGCTAAAGATTGTGGAGGATTTGAAGGTAATGCCCAAAGCTTTAGATTACTAACAAGAATTGAAGCAAAGACGGTAGATAAATTTGAGAAATCTGTCGGTCTGAACCTCACAAGAGCAACTCTCGATGCTGCAGCGAAGTATCCATGGAGCGCTGTAGAAAATTCGCGAAAGTTCGGTGTTTATGCTGATGATTTAGAGATATTTAAGTGGGTACGACACAGTGCGCCACAAGGTAAACCAAGTCTGGAAGCCCAGATTATGGATTGGTCCGATGATGTTGCATATTCCGTGCATGATTTAGAAGATGCATTAGTTACAGGCCATATTGAACTAGCGAAAATTCGGCAAGATTTACCCAAACTTTATCAAGTTGCAAAAACTGAATATCTGAGTGATCTCACAGAAAGCGAGGCTGAAGCGGCGCTCACTTCGCTTTCCTCACTTTCATGTTGGCCAAAGAGCTTCGATAGAAGCCATCGTCAATTAGCTCAATTAAAGGACTTGACGAGCCAACTAATTGGTCGGTTCGCAGTCGCTGCCGAAAGTGCAACCCGTGAAAAATATGGTTCTGGAAATCTGACACGATACTCCGCAGACTTGATTGTGCCGCGTGCCCAAAAAGTCGAAGTGGCTCTACTTAAATCGATGCCAGGCTATTACATTATTTTGGCTGAAAAATCTCAAGAGTTATATGCGAGCCAGCGCGAACTTCTTAGAAGTTTGGTTGATTTGCTTATGGAGAAGGCTCCAACTGCGCTAGAAAGCTTTTTTCTTCAAGAGTGGTTTGAGGCTGATTCTGAGATGAAACGGCTCCGCGTAATTATTGATCAGGTTGCTTCATTAACCGATCCGGGAGCCTATTCACTCTATCGAGAACTAACCGACAAACCTATTTAGCAATAGGATTTAGATATGTCAGGTCGTATTCGCGATACAGATGTTGCTTACGTGCGTGATCATTCAGCAATCGATGACGTCGTTGGCGAGTATGTCCAGCTTAAGAACGCCGGGGGTGGCCAGAAAAAGGGTCTTTGTCCATTTCATGATGAGAAAAGTCCTTCGTTTCACGTAACTCCGAGTAAAGGTTTCTATCACTGTTTCGGATGCCAGGCCGGTGGTGACGTGATTGCGTTCGTTATGAAAATGGACCACTTGTCATTTACAGAGACGGTTGAAAAATTAGCAGAAAGACTCGGTTATCAACTTACCTATGATTCATCAAGCGGAACTAGCGCCCCAGCCGGACGAAGATCTCGTTTAGTAGCGGCAAATCTTGCAGCGGCGAACTTCTATCGCGACCAATTAAAAAATCCAGAAGCTGAAATCGGTCGTAAATTCTTAAGCGATCGCGGTTTCGACAACAGCGCTATCAATCATTTTGGGGTCGGATATGCTCCGAATGAATGGGATGCACTTACCAAAGTCTTACGAGGAGAAGGTTTCTCTATCGAGGAATTAACCAACGCGGGATTGATAAAGGAAGGTCAACGTGGCCCTATTGATCGCTTTCGCAATCGATTAATTTGGCCAATCCGTGATATATCTGGCGATGTCGTTGGATTTGGTGCGAGAAAACTGGCCAGCGATGATGAAGATTCTGGGCCTAAATATCTAAATACCCCAGAGACTCCCATATATAAGAAAAGTCAACTCCTTTACGGATTGGATTTAGCAAAGAAAGAAATTGCTAAATCTAGACAGGTAGTTATCGTTGAGGGGTATACCGATGTCATGGCGGCACATCTATCTGGAATAACGACTGCGGTTGCAACTTGTGGCACCGCATTTGGTGATGACCATATAAGAATCTTACGAAGACTTTTAATGGATGATGAAACCTTCAGGGGTGAAGTTATTTTTACATTTGACGGAGATGCTGCCGGCCAGAAAGCTGCAATGCGAGCTTTTGATGATGATCAGAAATTTGTCACTCAAACTTATGTAGCAGTTGAGCCAAATGGCCTTGATCCTTGCGAATTGCGACAACAAGGTGGAGATGTCGCAGTCCGCGACCTAATCGCTAGAAGAGTGCCACTTTTTGAATTTGCAATCAGAACAGAATTGAAGAAATTTGATTTAAATTTACCCGAAGGGCGAGTGAGCGCTTTAAATGCTACTGCACCGCTTATTGGAAAGATTCGGGATGCCTCACTTCGCCCAGAGTACGTTAGAAGTTTGGCGGGTTGGTTAGGCATGGATGTGGAAGTAGTAAGCCAAGCGGTTAAGAAGACATCAACGAGAAAAGTATCAGCGCAAGAAGTTCAGCCAAATCAAAGTTGGCGTCCGGACCCAGCCGAACCCAAATTAGCTCTCGAGAGAGAGGTATTAAAGGTGAGACTGCAATTTCCAGCGCTTAACTACCAGTGGCGCGAAATTGAAAAAAATGCATTTTCCCATCCTGCTTATGATCGACTTCGCACGTTCATCGATAGTCAAAAAGATTTAGAAGCTATTGAAATAAGTGCTGTTGAAAGTGAAGATCTGCGCTCATTTGTTATGGAGCTCTCCGTTGAACCCGTTAGAACTACCGGAGAGATTTCGGATCGCTACATCTCAAGTATTACCGCTCGACTCAATGAAGTCGCGCTCTCTCGCTCTATCGCTGAAATCAAATCAAAGCTGCAACGGTTAAATCCAGTCGAAAACGAGAAGGAATATGGTGAGGTATTCGCTGAATTAGTTGATATGGAAAGTCGTCGAAGAGCCCTTCGAGAATTGGCATTCGGGGAAGGCTTGACCTAGAGTTTGCCCGCAATCCCCGATAGCTCAATCGGCAGAGCAGCCGGCTGTTAACCGGCAGGTTCTTGGTTCGAGTCCAAGTCGGGGAGCTTTTCACCTAGACTCCAGCCATGGCAATGGTTCGAATTCGAGTCGCACTTCCGGATCGCCCAGGATCTCTTGGAGCAGTTGCATCAGCAATTGGTTTTGCTGGCGGCGATATTCGCGGGTTGGTGGTTCTCTCCTCTGAAGGCGGAAGAGGTATTGACGATATAACGGTTGCATTTCCTGGCACTGATTCTTCTGATTTGGTTAATGTTTTGAATGCAATTGGTGGCGTTGAAGTTATTTCAGTTACGCCCGTTAATTAATCTGGCCCCATCGCTTGGCACTGCATCGAAAAATCTTGGTGATTTAAAACTAGCATTCGCAAAGGCGCGCTCTATAGAGCTAGCTATTTTTCCTATCTCGCCCTCATTTACCAAGGCAATCGCGCTGCCACCAAAACCGCCACCAATCATGCGAGCGCCAAGAGCGCCATTTTGCTGAGATATTTCAACGGCGCAATCTAATTCTGGACAAGATACTTCATAATTATCACGAAGCGAATTGTGTGAATCATTTAATAGATTGCCAAAAATCTTAAAATTATTCGCCTGAAGCAAAGAAACTGCCTCCCTTACGCGTTCGATTTCGGTCACTACATGCAAAGCTCTCAAATATAAGGTTGAATCTAATTCTGATTTTTTTGACTCAAGTGAGTCTTTTTGAAGATCTCGAAGGGAATCAACTCCAAAAATTTTAGAAACCGATTCACATTGCTCTCGCCGCTTGGCATATCCACCATCAACTAGGGCATGGTGAGCCTGGGTATCGATAATCAACAGGCGCATCCCATTCTCCTCGAAATTTACTGGAATAAGTTGTGACGAAAGATCTCGACAATCCAACAAAATCGCATGTCCCGATTTTCCGAGAAGAGAAATGGTTTGATCCATAATCCCGCATGGGACTCCCACAAAATCATTTTCAGCACGTTGCGACAGGCGTGCTAAATCAATTCTGTTTAATCCAAGATCTAACGCTTCGTTAAGAGCGAATGCGACGCTACATTCCAGCGCCGCAGAGGAAGAAAGTCCGGCTCCTTGTGGGACTTCGCTATCAACAAGAATCTCAACCCCTTGTGTGACTCCAAGGCTCCAGATAACTCCAAGTATGTATCTCGTCCAATCTGGTCCAGCTTTTGGAACTAGATCTAGGATCGACGTCTCATAAATTTCGGAATTGAATTGCTTAGATGAGATTAAGATTTTGGAATCATTTCGTACGCGAAGAGCGCATTTTGCGACTGAATCTATGGCGAATGGAAGTACAAGACCTTGGTTATAGTCAACATGCTCACCTATTAAATTGACTCTACCTGGCGCCGCAGAGACTAAGTCTGGCCCAGAATGAAATAGTTTAGAAAAAGATTCGGAGATACTCATCTATATTTTTGCGTCGCGCAGTAACTTTGCTGACTGTTCTGGAGATAAATCCATCATAAATGAACCAAATGCTGATTCGGAGCCAGCCAAATATTTTAATTTTCCAGGCGCTCGACGAACACTTGTGATCTGCCACTGAAGTTGAAGAAATTCGCGACCAACTCGAACTGGCGCTTGATGCCAAGCTGCAATGTAAGCCATTTTCATCTCAAAGACGGAATCCAATTTTGCAAGTACTTCTTTTGCAATTGGCGCAAAGGCTTCACAAGCAGTTTCATCTAATGCAACTAAATCTGGTACGGAACGTTTAGGTAAAACATGTATTTCGAATGGGTATCTCGCAGCAAATGGAACGAAGGCAATCCACTCTGAGTTTTCAGCGACAATTCGTACCTTATCCTTGATTTCTCTTGCCAATAAATCGCCTTGTAGAACTCGTCCAGTTTTCTCTTTATGAGATTTTGCGACCTGCAACATCCGCTCAGTTCTTGGAGGCAGATATGGATAGGCGTAAATCTGGCCATGTGGATGTGAGAGTGTGACGCCAACTTCTTCACCTCTATTTTCAAAAGGCGCTATATGTTCGATATAACTTTCTTGAGATAGTTCAGCTACTCGATCGCGCCAGGCTTCAAGCACAGTTCGTATTTGGCGTTCGGTTAGATCTCTAAAAGAAGATTCATAATCTGGGGTAAAACAAACAACTTCACATTTTCCCGCTGCGGGAAAAGTTGGCGTATCAAAATCAGGATTAATTGGAACCTTGATATCTCTCTCTGGATTGCGCAGTGATGGCGATCGATTATCGAATACCACAACCTCATAATCCGATTCAGGAATTTCAGTTAAATGGCCTGGGCGTGATGCAGCAAGTGGATTTAACTCTTTCGGCGGCAGGAATACCCGGTCTTGCCGATGGGCAGCAATTACCACCCATTCATTTGTTTGGACATCAAGGCGCAGTTCGCCGATATCAGGTTGCGTCTCAGGATTACGTTGGTCAACGGCTTCACGTTTCTGGCCTTTTGTATCGTAATAACGGATGGTTCTACCGTCCATCAATTTTCGGTCAGTTCGAGTGACCCCGGCGCCCAGTTTCTTGGTCGACATGATGCCTATTACTCTACCTGTATGCGTGCGCACATATCCAACAATGGAGTGGATCTACTCATCGAAGTCGTAGCTGGCGCATTTGTAGTCAGACATTGGGGCAAAAGTATCTCTCTAGATTCAACCATCTTTCCAACGGATCAATCGATTCCAAATAGCGATTTTGATAAAACGCAGAATCCAGGATTTTTACGAGAACACTCAAGAGGTTTTCTCGGATATCCGACTATCTCAGGACATCGAAATGGAAGAGATTGGTCGACGCAATTCACAGTCAAAGATATAAAGAGCACAAAGAATTCGGCTGTAATTATTTTGGAAGATAAAAACGTTTTGTTGAATTTAAATGTCGAATTTAAGATTCTAGAGAGCGGGTTAATCGAAATTAATGCCGTAATTGAAAACCTCGGCGAGTCATATGTACTCAATGAATTCACTTATTGGTTGCCGCTACCAGATCGAGCTGAGGAGACCCTTGATTTTGTAGGCCGATGGTCAAATGAAAGAAATCCACAGCGGCGTCCAATCGGAATAGGTCGCTGGGTAAGGGATTCTAGGGAAGGCAAGACGGGACATAATGCAACCATCGGCGAAATTGCACTCACTAAAGAGACAACTTTTAGTTCTGGTGAAGTTTGGTCGATAGCACTTGGCTGGAGTGGAAATCATCAATATCTGGTTGAGCGAGATGCGCAAGGCTCTATTTCGATTGGCGCGGGGGAGTTATTAGCCCCAGGAGAAGTAATTCTGGCCACAGGTGAAAGTTATAGAGCGCCAAGGGTTTTCGCAGGTTATTCGGAAGATGGAATAGATGGAGTAGCGCATAAATTCCATGAGATGTTAAGAGCTAGACCAAATCACCCAAAGAAGCTCCGACCGCTCACTTTAAATCTCTGGGAGGCGATTTATTTTCAGCACAGTGAATCTCGTGTAAAAGAATTGATTGATCGCGCTGCACAAATCGGGGTAGAGCGCATTGTTTTGGACGACGGCTGGTTTGGTTCGAGACGAGACGATAGATCAGGGCTTGGTGATTGGTTTATAAGTAAAGAAGTTTGGCCAAATGGTCTATCTCCTATATCCGAGTATGCGCTTTCAAAAGGAATTGAATTTGGACTTTGGTTTGAGGGCGAAATGTTCAATTCAGACTCTGATTTGTTCCGTATGCATCCAGATTGGGCGCTTGGTGAACAGTCTAGGGAGATTCCAACGTGGCGCCATCAACAAGTTCTTAATCTAGCTAACGCAGATGTATTCGCTTACGTTCTGGAAGCTGTAAGCAGCGTTATTTCAAGTTCAAAAGTTAGCTACATAAAATGGGACCATAATCGCGTATTGATTGATGCGGGTAGCGACGGGCGCCCGGCATATCGTGATCAAGTATTTGCTATTTATCGGTTATTCGATGAACTCAAGAAAATGCATAAAGGTTTGGAAATCGAGTCTTGCGCATCTGGTGGTGGTCGAATAGATCTAGGAATCGTTGATCACGTCGATAGATTCTGGGTAAGTGATAATAATGACGCACTTGAGCGACAACGAATTCAGCGTTGGACCTCTCAATTCATACCTTTTGAATTACTCGGAACGCATATCGGACCAAGTCCAAGTCATCAAACTGGCAGATCTTTATCTCTCACATTTAGAGCGATAACTGCCTTGTTCGGCCACGCTGGTATCGAATGGGATATCTCCTCATGTTCGCCTGAGGAATTAAAGTTCTTAAAGCTGTGGGCGGACTATTACAAAGATAAACGTTCGTTAATTCATTCTGGCGAGATTGTCCGAGTCGATTATCCAGATAGCCATCATCATCTATACGGCGTGCGCACCGAAGGAGAATCTATTTTTGGGTATGCCCAACTTGAAACAATTTCGACCTCTCAACCACCAAGAATTCGAATACCCGGTCTTGCTGATCGAAATTATGAGATTCGAATCCCAACAATTTCGAAAGATATCGAAATGATGTTGATCAAACCTCCCACTTGGGTAAGTGAAGGTTGCAAAATATCTGGTTCAATTCTTAGCGAAATCGGTCTTGCAGCTCCAATCCTTAAGCCGGGCGAAGCATTACTTTTTGAGATTCACCCAATTTAGCGATCGTTCAACCGCAACCTGCCATTGTTTGTAACCATCAGTTGCGATTGAGGAATTGCGATCTGGTTTCCAGCGTCGCGCTTCTTGCCACTTCGCTTTTAATTGCGTTTTGTCTCGGAAATAACCAACCGCAAGTCCTGCGGCATAAGCTGCGCCGAGAGCTGTGGTCTCAATAACTTTTGGCCTAACAACATCAATTTGCATTACATTCGATTGAATCTGCATGCAAAGTTCATTTGCGGTTATACCGCCGTCGACGCGCATTTCCATCAGGTTAACGCCACTGTCTTGAGCCATTGCATCGAGAATTTCTTTCGTTTGAAATGAGATCGCCTCTAGAGTGGCTCTCGCAATATGCGATTTATTTGCAGCTCGAGTTAATCCGACAATAACTCCACGGGCATCGCTACGCCAATGCGGCGCAAATAGACCTGAGAATGCAGGTACGAAATAAACTCCGCCATTGTCTGGGACTGCTGATGCCAAAGTTTCAATTTCACTAGCATTATTTATAAGGCCAAGTTGATCTCGCAGCCATTGCACCGCAGATCCAGTAACTGCAACCGATCCCTCCAATGCGTATCTAGCCGGCTCACTTCCAAATTTGAAGCAGACAGTAGTTAGAAGGCCGTGCTCTGATCTCACAATTTCTTCACCAGTATTTAAAAGAGCGAAATTGCCAGTCCCATAAGTAGTTTTTGAATCACCTTTTTCGAAGCAGACTTGTCCAACCATCGCAGCTTGTTGATCTCCGAGGATTCCAGAAATCGCAATTGCAGCTCCAAACGGTCCTTCAGATAGAGAGTGTGCGAAAACCTCAGATGATGAGCAAATCGTTGGAAGAATTTCTCTAGGAACGCCAAATAACCGTAAGAGCTCGCTATCCCAATCCAGTGTTTCGAGATCCATGAGTAAGGTGCGGCTGGCATTTGTGACATCGGTCTTATGAATTCCACCGCTCAAATTCCAGAGTAACCAACTATCAATCGTGCCAGCAAGCGCGTAACCTGAATCGATTGCATTCTTTACTTCAGGAACATTATGAATGAGCCAATTCAATTTACTTCCTGAGAAATATGGAGCTATTGCAAGACCAGTTTTACTAATAATTAAAGCTTTTTCGCTTTCGCTAAAGCTATTTAGAAATTCTTGGGTTCTAGTATCTTGCCAGACAATTGCATTATGTAGCGGCTTGCCAGTTCGCTTGTCCCAAATCAATATGGTTTCTCTCTGATTTGTGATCCCAATTCCTGCTAGATCTTTGCCCGCGATTCCGGCTTTGCTCAAGGATTTTGATATTACTTCTTCAGTTCTTTCCCAGATTTCACCGGCATCATGTTCAACCCAACCAGGTTTAGGCAATATTTGAAGGTGCTCTAACTGATGTTCACCAATAACAGTTCCATCGTGGTCAAAAATCATGAATCGAGTTGATGAGGTTCCTTGATCTAGCGCCCCGATAAAAGACATAGCGCGTATCCTACGCGTGTGGTTGCAACGTCAATATTGACTTCAGCGCTTAGCCCTGCATACCGACAGCGCGTTATTTCGGAATTATCTAAGGAAGAATTTGATTTACTTGTAATAGGTGGCGGGGTAAATGGAGCGGGTATTGCGCTCGATGCTGCATCCAGGGGACTCTCAGTTGCCTTAGTCGAAGCTAATGATTTTGCGTCAGGAACCTCATCGCGTTCATCAAAACTTATTCATGGCGGCCTTAGATATCTCGAACAATACGATTTCAAATTAGTACGAGAAGCTTTGCAAGAACGAGAATTGATGATCACAACCATCGCACCTCACCTGGTCAGACCGGTCTCATTTCTCTATCCATTACAAGAAAAATTAAAAGAGCGCACTTATGTCGGCGCAGGTATGGCGCTCTATGATGCGCTTCGCGGTTTCAAGCGAGCTTTACCATGGCACAAACACGTCTCCCAGAAAGAATTAAGCGAGATAGCACCATCTTTGAGGTTAGATTTGATTACAGGTGGGTATCGCTACTTTGATGCTCAAGTTGATGATGCACGTCATACCATGATGATTGCTCGAACAGCTGCGAAGTATGGTGCGCTAGTTGGAACTCGTATTAAGTGTGAATCACTTTTGAAAGAGGGAAAACGAATTGTCGGCGCCAAAGTCCGTGATCTAATCACAGATAAAGAAATCGTAGTCAAGGCTCGAGTAACGGTTATGGCAACTGGAGTTTGGACCGATGAAATGTATAAGAGTTTTGGTATTAAGCCCGGTTACAAAGTTAGAACTTCAAAAGGGGCGCACATTGTTGTGCCTGGCGACGCCATAAAATCTCAGAGCGGTGTAATCATAAAGACTGACAATTCAGTTCTCTTTATAATTCCGTGGGCCGGAAAGTGGATTGTAGGAACTACAGATACTGACTACAAAGACGAGTTAGCAGAACCAGTCGCAACGCGGGCCGATATTGATTACATAATTCACCAAGCTAATCGGGTTCTCGAGCCCAAACTCGATAAATCTCAAGTCATTGGCGCATTCGCCGGACTTAGACCGCTAATCTCTCAAGAAGATAACGCCGAAACAGCAGATCTTTCCCGAGAACATGTCGTTGATCATCCGGTACCTGGTTTTGTGACAATTGCAGGCGGAAAATACACAACCTATCGAGTGATGTCGGAAGATGCGGTTAATGAGGC
>Ga0129336_10002114_pt1 | contig 12224 bp, 10 predicted proteins | sample CPB6_02_DNA_FD_96878 | JGI IMG/M metagenome (GOLD analysis project Ga0129336, IMG submission 96878) | Freshwater to marine salinity gradient microbial communities from Chesapeake Bay, USA - CPBay_Sum_0.6_0.2_DNA | ecosystem: Environmental > Aquatic > Marine > Coastal | place: USA: Chesapeake...
AAAAGTTTGTCCGTAACCAACATTCTTCTGACGCTTTACCACGCCGTCTTTTCTCCAAATCAAATTCGGCTCAACATATTCCATTTCAAACACAGAATTATCGAATCCATCCATTGTTGGAGACATTTCACTAGATTGTTCATAGTTGCCAGAACTGTCGAAGTTTATGTAATAGACTCTTCGTATGGCAGTTGTATCACTTGCCACTGGACCGAGAGAATACACCCAATTTCCAGGATAATAATTGCCAGTCGTTACATCTGAAGCAGTATTCAAACCAACCTTACAGCGTCTACCCTGTGTGAATCCCCCACACAGACCATTAAACACAAACGCTATCTTTGTGACAGGATTTGTATTGTCATATACCTGTCTTGTCCAGCCACTGATTGTAGTTGCAGTATGCGTAATGTGCGCGACACCGTTCCACTTGTCCCATGTGGGTGGCATGGCATCGTTGCCTGATGGTGATGCGTCTCTCCACACATCAACGCTGACACCATTCGCCACAGAACCACAAACACCAATATTTTCAGGCTTGAGCCACAACACAAGCCCACGCATACCTTCAGGAGACAAGTTGGTTTCTCTGCCTCTAAACCAAGCGGCTGTGCTGCCTAGAGGAGCACCAATAGGGTTGTGTGCAGTCACGCCAAACTCATCACAAACCGTGTAAGTATAACCAAGTTGAGTATAAAAGAATCCAGAACCAAGAGGAGCAGTGGTTCCGTTTATTCCCACTTCTGCGGTTGAGCCAATATACGGATTGTAGCCACTAGGATAAAAGTCGCCTGTGTTTCCGTACCATTTTCCGCTGCCATACGAGCCGCCAGGAGGTGTGGTTTTGTACGGATGGGTGGACGGCAGGTTGGCTGCAAGCCCGTACTTGTGAGCAAGATACCCCTCTACTTTTTGTCGGTTGATTTCTCCAACATCGCCTTGATACGCAATTATCTCTGCTAATTCTCCGTCAAATGCTCCGTTTAAAGAGTCGTTCTTTGCAACACCTATCATTAGTGTTGCGGTTGCGCTACTGTTGTTTTTTGCTAAAGCCTGTGAAACAGTTCCCAAGCACACACCGTTCAAGAACAAAGAAAATGGTCCAGAATTTCCAGAACCTATACTGTGTGTGTTAGAAACTATTTTCCAATCACCAGTTGTTCCTATGCTACCAGAAACACCAGATATTGCAGAAGCGGACGCATAAACATACGCAAAAACCTTTGGATCTTTTAAACTGTTTCCGCTTCCTGTCACTCCAAAAAACAAACCACCCCAAGCACCGTGGTCAGCAAGCAACACATTACCAGTCTGATACGCTCCATAATTATTTGCGGTAGTCAGTCTGTTTGGTTTTACTACAGCAAAATAAGAAATAGATGCTGTAAGACCCAAACGCCCCATAGTCGGTCCACTAAACCCATGAGAACACAGAGAACTAAACTGTGATGGTCCACTAAAGTTGTATTGTACTGGTCTAAAATTTATAGAAGCGTGTGTGTTTATTGCTTCTTTCTTGAAATGTGGAGTCAACCAAACATTAGAATTGGGATAAAGATTCACATGAGAAAAAGTGTGTCCACCAACCAAACTAATCCAATCCTTTACACCAAAAATATCTTCAACGGTTACACTTCTGCCACCTGGGTCTGATCCAATCGTTCCATTTTGCAAAATGTAACCCCAATTTGCAGTCAATCCAGCACTAATACCACCATTGATATTGTATGTGCTCAACCACACCTGAAGAGTTGCACCAACAACTTGATTCGGCAAGAATGTCGAGTTGCGAAGATTGGTGAATGTGCGAAGAGCGTATGGCGTGTAATTGCCGACTATTGGGTTTCGGAAAACTGTGCCTTGAACAGATGTGTTTGGTTCATTTTGCAACACATCTTTGACCAAAATAGACCCGAACATTCGCGTTCCAGCAGGGTGAACCAATTCTTTCAAAATTTGAAAATAGGTGTCAAGACTTACTGCTGTTTTTAAAACATAAGAAAAATCTTGATAATAATTTCCGTCCTGTATCTTTTTGGTAGATGACAATTTTCCGCTATTGTTTGTATAAAATCCAGGGTATCGGGTTATCGCAGTAGGAGAAGCAAATACAACAGCAGAACTCAAATCTCCTGTTTCACTTATAAACGATACCGTAACCGTGTTGAAATAGTTGATGCCTGAGTTTTTTACGCCTATTTTCTTTATGGTTCCACCAAGACCTGTCTGTTCAATAAACGCAGAAAAACCAGTTCCCTTTTCATCTGTGATAAAAACTTCATCACCGACTCTAAAGTTTTTTCCAGGGGTTTCGATGAAAAATTCAGAAAGCACGCTGTACAAATTTTCAGTATACTGCTCTCCGTTAATCAGTAAAACGATTGGATCAGTACTAACAAAATTTCCAATCAAATTTTTCAAGAAAAATTCTGTAATCTCGTATCCGTTTTGATTGTACTGCACAACGCTGTCGATATCAGCAGATGCAACAAGAGCGTTTCCGATATACTGGTATACAGTTGTTCCTCTAGCGTTAAACAGAACGGAACCATTAGAAGATGTTGTTTTTATGGAAACATTTTCAACCCACCTACCATCTGATGTTTTTAGTACATCTTCTTTTGGATAATAGAACTCTACATCACTATCATACAAAACTCTGAACAAAAATTTATAGGCGTTTTCGGTTCCCTTGTTACCGTAGAAGTCGCGTATATGCTTTAAGAGAGTATTCTTATTTGGTTTGTTTCCGCTTGTATTTGTTGCCAAAATATCTGGAAACCCATCCAAATATGTTACTTTGAAGTGATTGTAAAATTCTTCCAAACTACGATCAATATCATAGATGGTATCCAAACGAGACAAAACAAATCCAGGGTTATCTCTCTGCTCCATCCACTCATAATACGCTTTGATAAAGAGAACTAGTTTTCTATAGTCTCTACGCATGAAAGAAGGAAACTGTTCTTCTATAAACGGAGACAACAAACGCTCTAGCGTTTCAACAGGAGTATTCAATACTATGTTCTTTATATCAACCATATGAATTATGTGTTAGAACTTTCACGAGAAATTGATTCTGTCGTTAGAGAAACAGAAACAGAATCAGAATAGCCTCTGTTTACACGAATAATTTTATTTTCACGAACAAACAAATCCTGATTCTCTGGTTTTACAGTTATAGTTATTCCATAAACAAGATTGGAAGATATCTGCGGAACAAACTTATAACCCATTCTGACTATTCCTTTGGCATAATCTACACTTCCAACGGAAGACATAATAATTTCTTTTTCCATGTGGGTATTATATTTAACCACATTCAAATTTCCGTTCCCATCGTCTTCTAATATACAGTTGTATACAGTATTTCCGTCCATATTTTTATGTGGGAACATGTTTGATGACACCACGATTTCACTGTGATTTTCATGGGGATGATAAATGGAATTAGAGAAATCAATATAGATTCCTTTTGATTCTATGATTCTGCCAACCTCAACTGTCTTTCTCAACATTATTTTTGTTTGGTTGCTCAAAATTGATGGGTGTAGATTGCTGATACCACGGATAAGTTGAGAATAATAAAAATTTGAACCAAACGAATTTAGAGTCAAGTTAGAGAAGGAGTACACATATGACACCACAAGTGCTTTAAGCGTTCCAGGTGTTATATTTAGAGCAGACTGGTTGTATGTGATTTTGGAATCCACTACCAAGTCAAGATAGTCTGTATCAACTATTTCTGGAATGATTGTCATCACAGATGCGTTCTCACGAAGTGTTCTAACCAAACTCTGCTTTTCGCTGTCTGACAGAGCAGAACCCGACTGTGGCTTGATGGCAATAAACACCTTTCCATATTGTGGAGGCGTTGTAGTTTCTCCACCATACACATACACCGAGGCAGCATTGGTGTAGTATTTGTTTACTGCTGTGATGTAATCGCCTTCGGTCACTGCTCGGTTTTGTGACTTGTAGTACTTGGGAGCCATGAACTTGATACGAGTGGACGCTTCAGCATCAGCACCGCCTGAAGACGGCTCTGCTGCTTGGGGAGTTCCCAAATTTGCTACATTGCTAGAAAACGATTCTATTCCGTTAGCAACCGCTCCGTTAGTTTCCAAATATTCGATGGAAACAAGATTTCCTGTAGCGGGCTGCTTCCCCAAGAAGTCGTCGCCAAAATACAGTTCGTATAGCCCCTTCTCTTTTTCCTGCAAGAAAAACACTTTGGAGGTGGGGGTCAGGTTAATATACGAAGTGGCTTCACTCCACACATCAGAAGCACCTGTAGTGTCGGTCACGGATGCTTGAACACGAACACGAATGGTTGTGGTGTCAATCTTATCGTTGGGAATCAGCAGAACAGAGAAGTCCTTCTTGTTTCGGTCGTAGATGTAACTTACTCTGCGAATGCTGCCTTCGTATACATCAATATTTTCAAACGCATCAGTTTCGGTGTTTGCGTATACATTGTCTAGCAGCACAAACTTGTATTGGGTTCCTTCGTCATCGGTTCCAATAAATTCACTTCCGCGAGACAGATAGGTGTTTGTGGTAGCAGCAACTCCACTCAACGGCACAGTCAGGGTGGCAGTAGCGGCTCGTGCTGACTGTGGAGTATATCCCAACTGCTTGGCGTGAGACACGATTGACGGGCGGGTAACAGCACTGTCCAAGAACATTTCGTTTGCCACCATGTTGGCGTAAAAACTTTGGTAATGGGTATTGTATGCCATTACATCCAAAATGGTGCTCAACACAGAGCCGTTGAAGTTATAGTCTTTTAGTGTGCTTTGAGACTCAAGAAACGCTTGTAGAGACGCTTTTGCCTCGGTAAAGTCAAGACCAACAACATTCAAATTGTTTGAGTTTTCTGCCATCAGCGTATCCTTTCAAGCAGCGTTGTTAGCCGTTCAACCGCACCAATAGACTGAATAGTGTATTCCACCGTTACCTGATACTCATTAGAGTCAGGTGGAGACACAACATCCACTATTATATTGCTTACACGCGGCTCGTTCTTTCGGATAGTTTCAGTAATTCTGTCTCGTATTTCATATGCTGTAATGGCATCCACGGGTTCGAACAGTAGTGGACGGAGTGACGCACCCACCTGTGGCTGAAACAACCGCTCGCCAAACGCGGTAGACAGGAGATTTTGGATGGCTGTCTTGATGGATTTGGTGTCTTTTAAGATATTCACATCTCCCGACTTTAGATTTCGGGTCATGGTGGGGTCGATGTCTGTGTAGACAGGCTCTTGTGGAGATGATGAGATTTTTATGGGCATTACGGTTTACCAAAAGTAAGGTGTGAATTTATTGTTTTTGCAGATGTGCAAATGACTTCTCCAAGAGAATTTTCAGATATTCCTTCTGCGTGAACAGCGTCTAATTCTGAAAAATCACACCAATGGCAGCATATGAAACCCATAGGAGTCAATCCGTCTTCACAACGGAGAGGACTCAAAGCAAAGCACAGTACATTATTTATTTCAAGCCCGTAACGAAACGAGCACTGGGGCAGGTCACTTGTTCTGATTATTTTATTACTGCGGGTATCTAAAATATCCACTAACTCTTTGTAGCGGGTAAGCAGCACATCCTGCGATTCCAAAAGCATTCCCTGAACTCCTGCTCCACAAGATTCGTGGGTCACAGAAAACCGTTTGATGGAACTGCCGTCTGCAAACTTACCACCGTTGTGGAACTGAAAAACCATTGCCCGTGAAGCACGAACCAGTAAACGAAGTTCTGTAAGAGACTCGTGAACTTGGCTGTGTGATAATGCAGCCCGCTCTTCTTTTCTGTTCTGCACGATAGCAGATATTTTTTTCTTCTTGATTGTGGTCACAAAACCAACAACAATACCAACAACAAACACTCCAACAATTTCACCGATGGAATAAATCAAGTTTGAATACGATGAAATAGACGCTATCATCTGGTTGTAACACTCCCTGAATTTACAAATGGAGATGCGACCGAAGCATTTGCTGCCCCTGCTAACTGTTGAAATTCTGGTGTAAGTATTCCAGCCCCATTCACAGCAACCCCCATTTTATTGCAAGGGTCATTAGCCTCTCCTACCAAATTGCTAAAAAAGTTTATCTGGGAATAGTTAAGAATTGCTGCTGCGGCTTGGTTAATCATAGAAACACTTTTATTAGTCACATCGTTCAGCAAACCAGTTGCCTGATTTATCTTGCCAACAATCCCTTCCAAACCAGCGTTGAAATCTCTTGCAGCGGATTCTGCACCAGTGCCCGATGGATTTCTTGAAAAATTATCAAGCAGTCTTTCCAAATCCAAATTAACATTTCCTGCCACACTTATTGCGTTTTGTCCGTTTCCAGTCAACACACCTATCGAAAGTGTAACATCTAAACCCTCTATGCCTAAAGCACATCCCAAATTAGCATAAAAATTCATGCTGCCGATGGTGCTCATCAAAGTTTGTGGATTGCTCAATCGGTCTGCTTGAGACTTGAAAGCGTTGACGGCAGTTTGCAGAGTGTTTACATTTCCAATAACATTGTTTAATGTAGCAATATTTACACCAGTCTGTCCAAGGGCATTTCCAATTGTTCCTGCACCTCCAGGATTGGTAACTGCCGCTGCCAGAGCAGTGAGTCTCGACACAGACTGCGATAAACCACTACCAACAGCACCCGCTTGTCCGCCTGTGGTGTTTCTGACAAACGACCTGCCGTTTTGAGAATTTATAAGAGCCTTCTGCTCATCGGTCAACTTTTGCTTGCATGGACACGCCATAGTTTATCCTATTATTACTCGTGGTGAACCTGTTGGAACATCTCCACACGATGCCTGACTGGCTTCAGTGCAGACAGGAATTCCATTGACTACAACTCGTGGATTACCGTTAATCATAACTGCGTTGCTGTGCTCGTCTTTTCCGTGATTTTCTACAGGGTTGCCCTCAACAACAACTGGCTGTCCTTCTATAAGGACGGAAGAATCACCTATAAGAATAGTACCTCCAGCAGTATCTATGTAAGCCCTACAAACTCCTGGCATTAGACAAGCCCTCCATCAATTACTGTTGGGTTTGGCGACGGGTCAATCGTTATAGACATTAAAGTAAATCCAGAATTGCTTTCACTTGGCAAATAACCGTAGGATTGAGTAATCCCACAAATCCAATAGTAACCGTCCCGTTTTACAACATCTCCGTAATTGTAAACACGATATACCGAAGTGTTTGGTTCGTATTTGCGATGGTCGCCTCTGTAATTCATTGTAGTTGAACCTTGGAGGGTCTAACAGAAGGCTGACCAGAATTCAATTCAATACGGCTTCCAACCACTGCAACAGAACCGTCAGAGATGAACTCAACAGTCTTACCCGAGAACGCAATACTGTCAGCAGCAAAAAATTCCATCTGCTTGCCTGACGCTCGGAATTTGCCTTCGCATTGCAGATTCACTTCAGCCTTGGCAAAGATATTGATGTTGCCGTCTATCTGAATGTTGCTGCCGTTTCCGTTGATGGTGAGATTTACAGGGCCGTCAACCACCACATTCAAGCCCTCTTTACCGCCAATGTATACCTTTTTGTTGCCCAAGCAGATTTCGTAATCGTCACCAACAATCTTCTGAACACGGGTTCCATCAGGACTAGTTTCCCATCCGTTGGCTACTTCAGTAAATGTTCCTGACTTATGGTATTCGTGTATGCGTTCAGCACCTGGGGTATCGTCGTATTCTTTGATATGTCCACTCTCGGTATACAGAACATGATTCTTTGGGTATACAGCATTATATGGTGTGGCAGGCTCGCTCCATTGTGATTTGCCGTCTTTGATTCCAGGGGTGCTTTGGATATTCTGCTTTACCTCTTGGAGTTTCTTTTGAACAACTGTGCCCTCTCCAACAGCATCAGCATCATTTCTAGCCAAACGGTTGGTATCACATTCGTTTACTACAGAAACTCCAATTGGAAACAATCCATTTTCCACATCTTCTGTTTTGGCAGGATATCTGCCCGATGGGTCATCAAATCCAATACTTGTGTCTGCTTCTCTCTGCGGATACCCGCCAAACGATCCAATCATTACTGGATCTTGTGCGTCTTCTGCATCTCGGAAAAAACCAAACACATGAGAACCAGCAAGCAATCCAGTAGGAGAAGTTCCAACTCCTGAAAGTGCAGCACTGGTTAGTGGCTGCATGGGATACGCCCAAGGCAGAGACGATGTTGGAAGTTCTACTTTGTTTTCGCTGTGGAATCCAAAAATACGAACACGACATCTGCCCAAAAACAACGGATCGGCGGTGTCTTCTACCACACCGTGCCACCACACAAATCCTTCTTTTCCTGTAAAGGTTTTCATTATACCCTCATTGCGTTTCTGGACAGTTCAAGTTTACAACTATATGCCGTGGAGAACGAGTGCCGAATAGAAGTAATTAGATATTGTCCACTCAAGTTTTTGTCTGCTTTTTCAGGCTGTATTGCATGATCCGCAGACTGTTTTGGTGTATACAGATTTATCACTTGTCCCACTCGCTTTGTACTGTCTCCATAAATGTCTATGGCTATTTTTTGAGTCATCAATGAGTTCAGGGCATATTTTCGTTTCAAGAAGTAGTCTTCGTGCTTCATATTATCTGTGATACCGTTTGCTTCTGTGTATACCGTGAATGTGGTTGATGGCAAATAAAAGTAAGCAGATGGAAAGTCGTAGAAAAAACGATTCTCTTCTTCTGATGGCTTATAGTGTGGTTTATCTCCCAATCGTGTAATGTCTTTGAATACATCGTCTTCTCTGAATAACTGTTCACGCTTTTCTTTTTTTAGAAGATCGTGCACCACTAAACGAGAAGACACCATTCCACTCATAATATTTTCTGCCATATTAAAACGGTTCATTTCTTCAAGTGCTTGAACTCTATGAAAAACCGCAGACAGAGGACCATCAACAGGAAGACTTGAAGGCGATCCATCAGGAGCAGACATTTTATCTTTGATGTAATAGTAGTCTTGAACAGCAACCGATCCGTCTTTTATGATCTTGCTCGCACTCTTGAAAACATGACCATCAAAAGTCTCAAAGAAAAAAAATGGACTATAATCTGTTGCAACTGAATTTAAAGCCTTGTCAGACAACCACGCAATTGCTTTGAAGGGGCTATATGTTTTTGGCAAGACAAAAGAGTAATTATCTTTGGTTGGTTCTACATCAAACCGATCTTTCCATAAACGGTCTGGAAAGTGTCTTTTGATAACCTGTCCAACCATATCAGAAACCGCCCCGCTTACAAAATATCCACAGTATTGAGAGTGATTTATTAGTCCCGATTCGCTTATAAGATGTAGAGTATATGTCTGACCTTTTCCATTTGGATCTGCTGCATGTTTACTCAATTTATAAACACGGAACAGTTTCTTTACTGGTTTAACATCCTGAACATCTGTTTTGAACTCTAATTCAATAATTTCTTGTCCTGTTATGGGAAACACTTCTGGCAGGTTGAATGATTCGTTCATGGAAATAGTTCCAGACATGTAAGGAGAGAACATATCTTCAAATATTTCCATAGAAGTGTACAGGTTAACTATGTCTATTGTTTTAGGAACCACAAGAGATCGCATTACCAACTTGGAAAGTTTGTAGTCTCCAGCCTTAACTAGATTGCTGCCGTGCATAGTTGGTGGCATAGATCAAACTCTCAAAAGAGCCTCAAATTCTCGTTTTGCGCTGTCTGCATAGCGTGGATGCAAAACCTTTATCTTTCGTTTACTCTCGTTTGCATTTGTTTCGTGTAATACATTTGAAACCGCGTAAATGTCAACAGAACTACCAGATATACCCATATATTTTCCAATATAAGTTTCCCACAGGGCAACTGATCCTGATGCACCTGTGCTGGTTCGGACTCCAGTTACAGGATTGCCCAGCCCAAGTCCACCAAGTTTACTGTAATCTGTATACTGATTAGTTTGTATAGCGAATGGATCTGCTTGTGGAATTTCTTCTACTCCGTTTTCTCCTGTTGGTCCAACTGTTGCAGTAAATCCAACCATATGAAAATGGTGTGCTGCAAGATAAGATGGCAACACTCTATGAATTTTTACAGTTAGTTGAGTTCCGTTAGTCAAACCAATTGTGGCGGTTCCTGTGTTAAAAGAAGAACCCACAACAAGTTTGCACATGTTTGGTTGATACTCTATAACAGAAGAAGAAACACCGCTTTGAGAAAGTGTACATCCCTCGTAAAAACTAGAGTTATACAAAAATTGGTCACTTGAGTTGGTAAAAAACACAGAGTATCCACTATACTTTCTATTCACATACTCTTCCATTGCTGTTGAAGATTTGTACCAATCGTGATACGGATCTAAAACATCGTTGGCAAGAAGAATCAACCAATGGTCATCTGCGTTTCCATAAACTCTGCTAGCGATGTGTTCTGGTCGCTCACCGTCTTTAATGTTATATTCCACAAACGCACCACGAGCAGATTTAGTTTCTTCGCTCATGGCAATACGACGAAGAATATTTCTAGCAGCAACCAACTTCCTAGTATCATCGGTTGATGAATATGAAGGATACGATATTAGTGGAAACTTTGAAAAGTACATCAGTATCCAGCCTCGACATGTTCGCGTGTGAGTTGCGTAACTTCTTGAACAGTTATAGTTAAGACAACAGCAGTTGGTGCATTGTTTTTAAATGTGGAAAACACGCCATTGGGTGTGTAGTTTGCCTGTATATTGGTTATCACACAACGACCAATTTTTGGAATGTAAGGATTTTCCTGATATCCCACAGAATTCGGAGAGTCGCTGGACGACATAAAGCGTATTTCATATTCGGCGGGCACTCTTAACATTATTTTTGTGTGTGCTTGCTTTTGTTCTGGAGTTGCATCTTTGTGTGCGTCTGCGTCCATAGAGATAGCAGGGTGAGAATGATATCGAAGTGTGTCTATAATATTTCTAATCTCTTCTACTTCTCTTGTGGAACGAGGGTAAAATTCCCATGTAAAATTAAACTCGCGTATGTTCTTTTCTTTAAAGATTTTCTCAAGGCGAGGATTTATTACTGTTCCAGTAAACGCGGAAACAGCATCACCAAGACCTTTTGAGTCTCCAACTTTCACTGCTAACCCTTGAACTGCTTGGGCAGCAGACTCTTTTAGTGGACCACCAAGAATATCCATGAGTCCACTAGCAACTGCCATGCTAGCGTCTTTATAAACAAAGGTATCTGTTTGATCGACCTTTGTACACATGGGCAAATAAATCGAAACCATTTGATCGTAAACTGGTGCTGCTTGTGTGTATTTTCCTAGAGCAGCAAGACCACCGCTAACCACACCAGCGGCAGTACCCCACCCAAAAGCCTTGAGTGCTTCTTTTCCAAATGTACGAAGTCCAGCACGAGCACCACCAGTTCTTGTGGCGGATATTATAGAATCACGATTAGCAAACAACTGAGCAGCAGCAACAGCAGTTCCAGTCCTGATACCAACAGTTGTGGGATCAATATTTGCCAAAACTTCATTAAATCCTGACCGCAAAGCCAAACGCTCGTCTGAGTCTTGTGTTCGTTTACCCAACAACTCTTGTGCATGAGAATCTATTGTTTCTACTCTACTCTGTTCATTGGCGTATGCTTGTTCAAGAAGAGCCTTAACTTCCCAACCCTCCATGTTGCTAATAGCATTTCCAAGGCTATCTGCCCCTGCTATTTTTCCAAGACGAGCATCATTCAAAATCTCTGATATGTGTTTTGCGTCCTCTGGGGTTCCTCCCGAAAGAGCCAAACTATAGATATCAAAATTTTCAAAATCTCCATTTTCTAACAGATTTTTAAGAGTTTCAACTTTTGCTTGACTCTCTTCTTTCGCTTTGTCTAGTTTGTTTTCTAAATCTGGTCGTTCCCATCTCCAAAATATCTTGAATTGCATAACATGTGGAACTTGACCAGTTCCGATATCTTCAGGATACTTCATAACAGACGGCTGTTCTCGTTTGCCTCTTTTCAGATTTGGGGTGTTTTCCAAAGCAGCAATTATTGGGTCGCCGCTATTTGGTCCAACTATTTGGCTTCGTATCTCTTCATAATTAGAAGGGCGACCAGCAACAATAGGCAGAGAGGACTCGTTTTGTGGTGTAAATTCAGCCATCGGCTATTTTTTCCTTTAGGACTTCTACATATCTATATGCCCTATAAAGGATTTTTTAAGCCCA
>Ga0129336_10002115_pt1 | contig 12224 bp, 11 predicted proteins | sample CPB6_02_DNA_FD_96878 | JGI IMG/M metagenome (GOLD analysis project Ga0129336, IMG submission 96878) | Freshwater to marine salinity gradient microbial communities from Chesapeake Bay, USA - CPBay_Sum_0.6_0.2_DNA | ecosystem: Environmental > Aquatic > Marine > Coastal | place: USA: Chesapeake...
CGATACTCGGTGCGGGACAGGTCGACAGCTCCGAGCGACACCAGGTGGGGGGTGGTCCATTGCACGTCGAAGAGTTCGAAGTCGTTGGCCACGAGGATCTCCATCAAGGCGACGAGTGCGGCCTTCGACGCGTCGGTCGCACGGTGGAACATGCTCTCACCGGCGAAGAAGCGTTCGATACGAACGCCGTAGACCCCACCCACCAACTCGTCGTCCTGCCACACCTCGACGGAGTGGGCCCAACCCGATCGATTGAGTTCGGAGTACGCGTGCACGAAATCGTCGTCGATCCATCCGTGGGGACGACGTTCGTCACCGCATTCCCGCATCACCCGCTCGAAGCACGTGTCGACCGAATAGCGGAATCGCCGAAGGTGTTTGCGAAGCGACCGTGACACGCGAAGACCGCCGATCGGAACGACGCCACGAGGATCAGGGCTGAACCATCCGATCGCCTTCTTGCGACCACCGATGGGCATGGGGAAGAACGAGTTCGAATAGGCCGACACGAGAGTCGAGGGCGCGAGGTCGGCACCGATGCAAACGAGGTCGCTGTCTTCGCCCTCCGGCAAGGGAACTTCGTCGAAGGTCCACTCGCTCTCGGACACGGCACGAGGCGGCCGAGCGAAGCGAGCGATGTCGTCACTCGTGAGCAGAGCCGACGACTCGGAGCTTCGTCGATCAGTAGTCGTAGAAGCCACCCTTGGTCTTGCGACCCAATCGACCAGCAGCGACCATTCGACGCAGGGTGGGCATGGCGGCATAGTTCGGATCTCGGAACTCGGCGTACAGCGCGTCGAGGATGGCGAGTGACGTGTCGAGGCCGACGAGGTCGAGCAACGCGAACGGTCCCATCGGGAAGTTGCATCCACCCTTCATCGCCGTGTCGATGTCGGCCATGCTCGCCGTTCCCTGCTCGAGCATGCGGATCGCGTTGTTGAGGTAGGGGAAGAGAAGCGCGTTGACGACGAAGCCGGCCCGGTCCTTCACTTGCACCGGTTGCTTTCCACACGTCTCGGCGAATGCGGTGGCGGCGTGGATCGTCGCGTCGGATGCGGTGAGAGGCCGCACGATCTCGACGAGAGGCATCGCCGGCGCCGGATTGAAGAAGTGCACACCGCACACCGATTCGGGTCGGGAGGTGACCATGGCCAGTTCGACGACCGGAAGCGTCGAGGTATTGGTGGCGAGGATTCCACCGGTCTTCACGACTCGATCGAGTTCGGCGAAGAGCGACTTCTTCGTGTCGAGATCTTCGACCACGCTTTCGATGACCAGATCGCAGTCGGCCAGCGCCGACAGGTCGGACACGGCCGTGATGCGACCGACGATCGCCGTTGCGTCGTCCTGGGTGAGGCGACCCTTCTCGACCTGTTTGGCGAGTCCTTTGGCCACCGAGGCGACCATGGCATCGGCCGTGGCCTGTGACCGTGAGCGAACGACGGCGGTGAGCCCGGCTCGGGCGACGACCTCGGCCAGACCGGAGCCCATGATTCCCGACCCCACGATGCCGACGGTGGTGATGCCCATACGTTGTCCCTTTCGTCGGGTCACCCCATGAGACGGGGGACCGAGTGCTGACCGCACGTTAATTACCGCTCGGTAACCAGGGCAAGGCCGAGGGCGATCACGATCGGATGGTTCGACGCCTAAGGTCGTCGACATGCCCGGAACCATCGTCTTGCAAGGTGGAGGGCCCTTCACCCTTCACGACGAACTCGACCGTCGACTCCTCGCCGACGCGAAGGCCGATCGAGTGGTCGTGTTGCCGACCGCTGATGCCTTCGAGAGACCCGAAGTGTTGGTGACGGCGGCCATGTCGTGGGCCGAACGGCTCGGTGTCGAGGTCGAGGCTCTGATGGTGATGAGTCGTCCGGAGGCGATGGACGCCGGAGCGGCGGCCGTGGTGCGTGGTTCGCGTGCGGTGTGGTTGGTGGGCGACAACCCGATCCATTTGCGCAGTGTCGTGAAGGACACTCCGATCTGGGAAGCGTTGCTCGACGTGTTGAACGGTGGTGGAGTGGTCGTCGGATGTTCGGCATCGGCATCGGCGTTGTGTGACCCGATGCTCGATCCGCGTGGTGGAGCGCTGGCTCTCGGCCTCGGACTCCTGCAAGGCATGGCGGTGGTGACACAAGCCGAGAACCTCACGCACGACCGTCAGGCCCGAGTGCGCAAGTTGACCAACGTGCCGTTGGTGCTCCTGCCTTCCACGTCGGCTCTCGTTCGAACCGATCGTGGATGGGAGAGCATCGGTCCGATGGAAACCGTCGGCGATCTACCGGCCTGACGAGTGGACTCTCGACGCCCGTGACCGACCCGTTGCGCATCGGAGTCATCGGCACCGGAATGATGGGGTGCGAGCACATTCGCAACATCGTTGCGATGCCGCAAGCCGAAGTCGTCGCGATCAGTGATCCCAACGAAGCGCCACGCTCGTGGGCACGACGTGAACTCGGCGATCGAGGCGTCCAGGAATTCCGCGATCACCGTGACCTGTTGGCGGCTGACGTGGTCGATGCCCTCGTTGTCGCTTCTCCCAATCACACTCATGTCGATGTACTGCGCGACGTGTTGTCGACCGATCTGCCCGTTCTGGTCGAGAAGCCGATGTGCACCACGATCGACGACTGCCGAGATGTTGTCGACTGGGCCGGGCGCCGATCGGCGATCACCTGGGTCGGCCTCGAGTACCGATACATGGCTCCGATCGCTGCTCTCGTGGAAGTCGTACGCTCGGGTCGACTCGGAGCGACCCGCATGGTGTCCATTCGTGAGCACCGCTTCCCGTTCCTCGTGAAGGTCGACAACTGGAACCGGTTCAGCCGCAACACCGGAGGAACACTCGTCGAGAAATGCTGTCACTTCTTCGACCTCATGAATCTGATCGTCGACTCTCGCCCTCGACGTGTGTTCGCGAGCGGTTCACAGGACGTCAATCATCTCGATGAGTTCTACGACGGTGAACGATCCGACATTCTCGACAACGCATTCGTGATCGTCGACTACGAGAACGGGGTGCGAGCCCATCTCGATCTGTGCATGTTCGCCGAGGGTTCACGCCAGGAACAGGAGATCTCGGTGGTCGGAGACACCGGCAAGGTCGAAGCGGCGATTCCCGGTGACGGCTCGGTGTACGTGGGCAATCGTCACGACCGTTCCGTCGTTGCGACGGCGGCACCGATCGATCCATCTGTCGCTCACGTCGGCTTTCATTTCGGCGCGAGTTACGTGGAACTGGTCCGTTTCTGTGACGCCGTTCGGTCGGGTACGTCGGCCGAAGTCGACGTGCACGCCGGTCTGGCCTCGGTTGCCATCGGCGTGGCCGCGCATCGATCGATCGACGAGGGTCGACCGATCATGATGGACGAGTTGTGAAGGCGGTGTGCCTCAGGCTTCGGTGACGGTGACCGACACGATGCGGATCTCGCCGAGCGGCGGAACTCCGTTGCTGTCGGGGTTTCCGAGCGCGTCGAGCGTGGCCACCACGTCGAGTCCTTCGGTGACCTTCCCGAAGAGGCTGTAACTCGGCGGCAGTGCAGCACCGTTGGAACCGGTGATGACGAAGAACTGGCTGCCGTTCGTGTCGGGTCCGGAGTTCGCCATGGCGATCGAACCGATTTCGTAGTCACCGGCTTGCGGCAGTTCGTCGGCGAACGAGTAGCCCGGACCACCCGTACCGGTGGCCGTCGGGTCACCGCACTGCACCACGAAGTTCGGAATGGCTCGGTGACACTCGGTGTCGTCGAAGTACTTGAAGCGAGCCAGGTTCACGAAGTTGTTGACGGCTCCGGGTGCGCGGCTCGGATCGAGAGTGATGGTGAACGAACCTTCGTTGGTCTCGACGACAGCGGTGTAGGTCTTGGTCGGATCGATGCACAGCTGGGGAGCATCGGCGAAGTCACGGGTCTGGGTCGCGCTGCCGTCGGTGGGTGCGCACTCGCCGGTGCCGTACACGAAGTCACCGGCCTCGACCGGAAGAGACGTGGTGGGGCCGGTGGGCACCGTGGTGGAGGCACCGATGGACTCGGCACTCGTGACGGAGGGAATCGGGTTGGCGGCCGTCGTGGTCGTGGCGTCGTCGCTGTCGTCGTTGGTGAGGACGGCGATCAGGAAGAACAGGCCGATGAGGACGGCGACCACCGCCACGATGCGGATGGTGCGACGGATGGAGGCCTGACGACGTGCGGCCGTCTCGGCGGCCTGTCGACCCATCTCTCGGTTCTGCTTCTTGCGTTCTCGTTTGGCGGTGCCCATGAGGTAGGCAGGCTAGTAGCCTGCGATTTTCGTGACACTCATCGTGCAGAAGTTCGGCGGGACCTCGGTCGCCGACCCCGAGCGCATCCGCGCCGTGGCCGAACACGTGGCTTTCACCAAGAGCCACGGAGCCGATGTCGTGGTGGTGGTCTCGGCCATGGGCAAGTCCACCGACAATCTCATCAAGCTGGCCAACGACGTGTCGTCGACCCAACCCGGTCGCGAGATGGACATGCTGCTCACCACCGGTGAGCGGATCTCGATGGCTCTCGTGTCGATGGCCCTGGCCGATCGAGGCATCGAAGCCGTCAGCTTCACGGGAAGCCAGGTCGGAATCATCACCGACACGATTCACACCAAGGCCAAGATCCTCGAGGTCAAAGGTGACCGAGTCCGCGAGGCTTTGGCGCAGGGCAAGGTGTGCGTCGTCGCCGGCTTCCAGGGTGTGAGCACCGATCGTGAGATCACCACGCTCGGTCGTGGCGGTTCCGACACCACCGCGGTGGCGCTGGCGGCCGCCCTCGGCGCCGACAGTTGCGAGATCTACACCGACGTCACCGGCGTCTTCTCCGCCGACCCGCGGATCGTTCCTCAAGCGCGCAAACTCGCGCACATCAACTTCGACGAGATGCTCGAGATGGCCGGCGCCGGCAGCAAGGTTCTCGCGCTGCGTTCGGTCGAGTTCGCCCGCAATCACAACGTTCCCATCCACGTTCGGTCCAGCTTCACCTGGGAGCCGGGCACGTGGGTCACGAGTCAGGAGCCTTCCATGGAAGATCCCGTCATCTCGGGCGTCGTCACCGACGTCAGTGAAGCCAAGGTCACCGTTCGCAGCGTGCCCGACCGACCGGGTGTGTCGGCGTCGCTCTTCGAGCCGCTCGCGCAGTCGAACGTCAACGTCGACATGATCGTTCAGAACACGTCGTCCGACGGAACGACCGACATCAGCTTCACCGTGCCCAAGGCCGACATGAAAGTCGCCGAAGCGATCGTGGCCGACGTGGCCAAGAGCATCGGAGCATCCGGAATCTCGCACGACGACGCGATCGCCAAGATCTCGCTCGTGGGTGCCGGCATGAAGACCAGCCCGGGTATCGCCGCCAAGATGTTCCGTGTTCTCGCCGACGCCGGGGTGAACATCGAGATGATCTCGACCTCGACCATTCGCATCTCGGTGGTGGTGGCCGCGGCCGATCTCGAGCGTGCGGCGCGCGCGTTGCACAGTGCGTTCGGTCTCGACAGTGGTCAGGCCTACAGTGCTCCGCTTCCCGAGCGGAAGTGACGGAGCCTCGACCGGGTGGGCCGAGAACGTCGACATCAACACGTGCCGTGGAAGGCCGCCGGCCGGGCGACCGAATCACACGACGACGCCGACAGTGTGGTGCGTGACACCGGCTGGGTGTTCAACAACGCCACGGGTGAAGAACTGACTCTCGAGCAGTTCGTCGATTCCGGTGAACAAGAAGTCGGTGCCTACCTTCAGTGCTTCGGTTTCGACGCCGCCGACAACGAACGCTCGACGATCGTCGAGATCGGATCGGGTATCGGCCGAATGACTGCGAGTTTCACCCGGCGATTCGCCGGAGTCGTGGCGTGCGATCTTGATGCAAAGTTCCTCGACCGATGCCGTGAAACGGTGGCGGCCTTCGGCCGGCCAGAACGACTGACCACGTCACACGTCGCCGATGGTCGGACGCTCGCTCTCGAAACCGCCTCCGCCGACGTGGTGTTCAGTTACATCACGTTGCAGCACTGCAACTCGACCGACGCATTGAACCTCACGTCGGAAGCCTTCCGGGTGGTGAAGCCCGGCGGGCGGGTCGTGCTCAATTACCGCACCTGGATCGGACGCGATGCCGTGTTGTTCCCGGCCGGAGTGATCACGCGAGCTCTGTGGCGTGTCCCGGGCTTCGGACCGTGGTTGGCTCGCCAACGATGGTCGACACGCCTCGGCTGGCAGGCGAATCGACTGTCGCCCCGTGCCGTCGTGCGCCACCTCGTGACCGAGGGCATTCAGGTCTCGGCACCCGAACTCTGGTTCCGCACCGGACATCGACGTGTGGCGTCGCGTGGTGGTGTGACCGGGTTTCGTGTGGACACCTTCGAGGGCATCGACCCGAGCCACTGGTGGTTAATCGCCCGTCGTCCCGACTGACCCGACCGTTAGCCTCTCGACTCATGCGAGTCGGTGTGGTCGGAGCAACAGGACAGGTCGGCAGTGTCATGCGCACTCTCCTCGAGGAGCGCAACTTCCCGATCGACGAGATCAGATACTTCGCGTCGGCTCGATCGGCTGGCTCGAGTCTTCCGTGGAAGAACGGCTCGATCACGGTCGAGGACGCCGCTACCGCCGATCCCTCCGGACTCGACATCGCTCTCTTCTCGGCTGGCGCCACGTCGTCGCGAGAACTCGCTCCGAAGTACGCCGCGGCTGGGGTCACCGTCATCGACAACTCGTCGGCCTGGCGCATGGATCCCGAGGTTCCGCTCGTCGTGAGCGAAGTGAACGGTGGCGAGATCCACAACGCGAAGAAGGGCATCATCGCCAACCCGAATTGCACCACGATGGCGGCCATGCCCGTGCTGAAGGTTCTGCACGACGAAGCCGGTCTCGAACGCATCGTGGTGAGTACCTATCAAGCGGTGTCGGGTGGTGGTCTCGCTGGAGTCGACGAACTCGACAAGCAAGCCCGCGAAACCGTCGATCGAGCGCGCGATCTCACTTTCGACGGCGAGGCGATCCACTATCCGGCCCCCACGAAGTTCGCCAAGCCGATCGCGTTCAACGTGTTGCCCTATGCCGGCAAGTACGTCGACGACGGGTCGTTCGAGACCGACGAGGAGCAGAAGCTGCGCAACGAGAGCCGCAAGATTCTCGCCATCCCGAACCTCAAGGTGTCCGGTACGTGTGTTCGCGTGCCCGTGTACACGGGTCACTCGCTGAGCATCAACGCCGAATTCGCTCGGCCCATCTCGGTCGAGCGAGCCACCGCTCTACTCGCCCAGGCCCCGGGCGTCGTCGTGCTCGACGTTCCCACACCGCTCGAGGCGGCCGGCAAGGACCCGAGTTACGTCGGACGTATCCGCCAGGACAGTTCGGTCGACGGTGGGCGCGGTCTCGTTCTCTTCGTGAGCAACGACAACCTGCGCAAGGGTGCGGCCCTCAATGCGGTGCAGATCGCCGAACTCTTCGTGAAGTAGAACGGTCACATGGTCGGCACGCTCGTCATCCTGCGCCACGGCGAGAGCACGTGGAACCAGCAGAACCTCTTCACGGGGTGGCACGACGTTCCGTTGTCCGACAAGGGTCGTCTCGAGGCTGCCGCTGCGGGTCGCACCATGGCCGAGGCCGGTCTTCGTTTCGACGTCGCGCACACGTCGGTACTCGAACGGGCCGTGGTCACCTGCCACCTCGCTCTCGAGGCCATGGGTCAGGTCTGGCTTCCGCTGCAGCGTTCGTGGCGTCTCAACGAGCGTCACTACGGCGCATTGCAGGGACTCGACAAGAAGGCAACTTCCGAACGCCACGGACAGGAACAGACGAACATCTGGCGTCGCAGTTACGACGTTCCACCGCCGCCGGTCGAGCGGTCGAGTCCCGAACATCCGATCAACGACCCCCGGTATCACTTGCTGGCGCCCGACGTGCTCCCGGCGAGCGAATGCTTGAAAGACGTCGTCGCTCGCGTGTTGCCGTATTGGTACGACCAGATCGTCCCCCAACTAAGGGCCGGTCTGGAGGTTCTCGTCACCGCACACGGAAATTCGTTGCGTGCCCTGCTCATGCATCTCGAAGGTGTGGCGGAGTCCGAGATCCCCGAGGTCAATATCCCGACGGGAGCACCGCGTCGGTACCGATTCCGCGACGACCTCACGGTTGCCGAAGTCGGCTACCTGGGTGATACCGCCGCGATCGCCGCGGCCGCCGCGGCCGTCGCTCGCCAAGCAGGTGGCTGAGCGCCACCCACCCGGGTCGGTGTGTCGGCCGACTCGCTGAGGTGACCGCGGACTCCGACCGGTGACCGCTGGCTCGTTCGCATGTGAACGGCACATGTTCACGATCCTCGTATAGTGACCCTCATGGCAAGCAAGAAGTCGTATCTCGAAAGCCTCGGCAAGGTCTCGCTCTTCTCCTCGTGCTCCAACAAGGATCTCGAGAAGATCGCCAAGGCCGGCGACGAGGTCACCATTTCCGCCGGAACCGTGGTCGTCGACCAGGGTCAGACCGGTCGTGAGGCCTTCGTTCTGCTGAAGGGCTCGGCCACGGTGCGCCGCAACGGCAAGAAGGTCGCAACACTCGGACCGGGAGCCGTCATCGGCGAACTCTCGCTGCTCGACCATGGTCCGCGTACCGCCACCGTCTCGGCCGACACCGATTGCACGATGCTCGTCATCAGCCAGCGTCAGTTCCTCGGGGTCATCGACGCCATTCCGGCCCTGGCGCACAAGCTTCTCGCCACGCTGGCGGGTCGCATCCGCGAACTCGACCGTCAGTACTACGGCTGATCGTCGCCTGACTTCGGGCTGCACTGGTCACGTCGACCAGGTGGGGTTCCTCAACGTTCCGGCCTGCGAGTAGCGTTCCCCCTGCATGGGTACCCACACCGACACCCCGGCCGCGCCCTCGGGCCCGCGGCGCCTGAAGCCTTATCAATTGTCCATCGCGGTGGGCTCGTTCATGGCGGTGTTCATCGCGGTATCGGGTGTCCTTCCCCTCTTGACCGGTTGGAAGAGTGATTCACCGATTCACCGTGAAGTGTTCGGGGGCATTCCTGGCCCGCTGAAGGTCGCCTTCTACACCGTGATTCCGGCCCTGGTCCTGTGGGGCTCGTTCCGATTCGCCGACCGGGTGCGCAACTGGGAGCGTGGCGCCCCCGACCGCCGTCGCACCACGACGAAGAACGTGAAGAACCGTCTGGCCGACTTCCGAGCCGGTGTCTACATGAAGACCTTGTTGCGCGACTCGGCCGCCGGTCTGATGCACTCGCTCATCTACTTCGGCTTCCTCATCCTTCTCGGCGTGACCACGGTGCTCGAGGTCGACCACCAGATGCCCGAGAGCCTGAAGTTCCTGCACGGTGACGTGTACCGCGGCTACGTGTTCGTGGGCGACTTCGCCGGATTGATGTTCACCGGCGGCGTGGTCTGGGCGATCGTGCGTCGCTACGTGCAGCGCCCGTACCGCATTCGCATCAAGACCAAGCCCGAGCACGCGGTGATCCTCGGCGTACTGCTCGCCATCGGCGTGTCGGGTTTCGGGGCCGAGATGTTCCGCATCGCCGAGAACGAGGCGAGTGGTCTGAACATGGATCACGAGAAGTGGTCGTTCATCGGTTATCCGTTGGCCCAGTTGGTCGACGGTTGGTCGGTCAGCAGTCTCGAGCTGTGGCACCAGGGTTGGTGGATCGGACACGTTCTCACGTTCGTCGCGTTCCTCGTGATCCTGCCCATCACGATGCTGCGCCACATCTTCACGTCCCCGCTCAACATGTACCTCAAGGATCGCGAGCGGCCCAAGGGCGCGATGAAGGCGATGCCCAATCTCACCGAGACCTCGCTCGAGACCTTCGGTGCGTCGGTTGTCGAGGACTTCACGTGGAAGCAGTTGCTCGACACTGATGCCTGCACCATGTGCGGTCGGTGCACCAGTGTGTGCCCTGCGCACGCGACCGGCAAGATGCTCGACCCGCGCGAGATCGTGTTGAAGACCGGTGAAGTCATGGCAGCCACCGCGTCTCATGCGCCCGGAGGACGAGTCAGTCCTCCACTCGGTACCGATCCCGAGATCACCATCTCCGCCAATTCGTTGTTCGAACGCATCACGGCCGAAGAAGTCTGGAGCTGCACGTCGTGCAAGGCATGCGACGAGATCTGTCCGGTCAACATCGAGATCCTCGACAAGATCCTCGACATGCGTCGCTACTTGTCGCTCATGGAGAGCAATTTCCCGGCCGAGTTGGGGAACGCCTACCGAGCCATGGAGAACCAGGGCAACCCGTGGGGCATGAATCAGGGCGAGCGAGCCGACTGGGCGACCGATCTCGACGTCGATGTCGTCGATCCGGGCGACGCGTTCTCGCACGAGTATCTCTACTGGGTCGGTTGTGCCGGATCGTTCGACGACAAGAACAAGAAGGTCACGCAGTCGATGGCCAAGTTGTTGCGTCGAGCCGGAATCGACGTGGCGATCCTCGGACCGAGCGAGATGTGCACCGGTGACTCGGCGCGTCGTTCGGGCAACGAGTACCTCTTCCTGATGCTCGCCATGCCGAACATCGAAACGCTGAACGGCATGGGAGTGAAGAAGATCATCACCCAGTGCCCGCACTGCTTCAACACGTTGGCCAACGAGTATCCGCAGTTGGGTGGCAACTACGAGGTCGTCCACCACACCCAGTTGCTCGAGCAACTGATCGAGAGCGGAAAGCTCGACGTGAGCAACGCGACGCTCGAAGAGCGCATCACGTACCACGACTCGTGCTACCTCGGTCGTCACAACGACGTCTACCTCGCCCCGCGTAAGGTCGTGGCGTCGATCAAGGGTGTCGAGGTCGTCGAGATGAGTCGTAACGGCACCAAGGGAATGTGCTGCGGCGCCGGCGGAGCTCGCATGTGGATGGAGGAGTCCATCGGTACCAAGGTCAACGACGAGCGGGCGCGGGAAGCGTTGTCGACTGGTGCCACACGGGTGGCCACGGCCTGCCCGTTCTGCTACATCATGCTCGACGACGGCGTGAAGGGTGCCGGAGGCGACGAAGATCATGTGCGAGTGGGCGACATCGCGATCCACTTGCTCGAGGCGATCGAGAACGGTGAACGAGAGCTCGCCAATCCCGGTTCGCCTCTGTTGGCCGAATCAGGCGCCGCGTCGTCGACCCCCGTCGCCGGCGAGTGACTCCTCGGCGTTCTGGGTCCGGGATCGGACACCAGACGTCAACTTCTGGACCCAGAACACCACGGGATCGGTGTGGAGAGGTCTGGTCAGGAGAGGTGCGACAGAACGAGTGAACGAAGGACGTCGATGTTCGCGCCGTTGTGCGTGCTGACCCACACCACGTCACCCGGCTCGAGATCGCACCCTTCGGCCAACTCTCTCTTGCGAGTCTGACGTTTCGACGACTTCACCTTGTCGCCCTTGGTCGCCACCACGGTGTGGGGTACGTCGTTCTCACGCAGCCACCCGAGCATCTGGACATCGAGCTTGGTCGGACCGATCTCTCCGTCGACGAGCACGAACACCATCACCAGTGATTCGCGTTCGAGCAGATACCCCTCGATCATCTTCTGCCAACCCTGCTTGACCCGTCCGGGCACGGCGGCGTAGCCGTATCCCGGCAGATCGACGAGGGTTCCGCCCTTCGACACCGAGAACACGTTGATCAATTGCGTGCGACCGGGGGTGTTCGATACTCGCGCGAGTTGGCGCTGATTGGCGAGTGCGTTGATGAGTGACGATTTGCCGACGTTCGATCGACCGACGAAGGCGACTTCGGCAGGGGAGTCGGGAAGGTCGCGCACGGCGGTCGCCGATTGGACGAACTTGATCGGCAGCGGACCCTTCATTGGGTCGAGTGTACGAACACTCAGCGTTCGAAGTTCTCGAAGTAGCGACTCGGTGTGGGACCGCGCTGACCCAGGTACTTCGACCCGCGGGCTCCCTTGCCGTAGGGCTGATCGGCAGCCGTGGTCATCTGCATGAAGCTCACCTGACCGATCTTCATGCCGGGGTACAGCGTGATCGGCAGACTGGCGACATTCGCCAATTCGAGAGTGACGTGACCGTCGAAACCGGCGTCGATGAACCCGGCTGTCGAATGGATCAGGAGCCCGAGTCGACCGAGCGAACTCTTTCCTTCGATACGCGCCACGAGATCGTCGGGAACCGCGACTCGCTCGAGAGTCGAACCCAACACGAACTCACCGGGGTGCAACATGAACACGCCGTCCTGCGGGATCTCGACCAATTC
>Ga0129336_10002117_pt1 | contig 12217 bp, 13 predicted proteins | sample CPB6_02_DNA_FD_96878 | JGI IMG/M metagenome (GOLD analysis project Ga0129336, IMG submission 96878) | Freshwater to marine salinity gradient microbial communities from Chesapeake Bay, USA - CPBay_Sum_0.6_0.2_DNA | ecosystem: Environmental > Aquatic > Marine > Coastal | place: USA: Chesapeake...
CATCGGCACCACTCTCGGCGTCGCCCTGCAGGCGCTCATCCTCATCCCCGTGCTCATGCGGGCGGGCTACCGCTGGCGGCCGCGCTTCGACTGGCGCGGCTCGGGTCTCGGCAAGGCCGGTCAACTCGCAATCTGGACCCTGCTGCTAGTCGTGGTCAATCAGGCCGGCTACGTCGTGATCACACGACTCGCCACGCTGGCCAACGTCAACGCCGCGGCTGCGGGCACGACTCCCGCGGGCCTGACGACGTACCAGAAGGCGCACCTCATCTTCATGCTCCCGCACAGCGTCATCACCGTGTCGATCGTGACCGCACTCCTGCCTGCACTCAGCCGCGTGGCGCATTCTGGGAGGTTGAAGCAGGTCGGCGCCGACGTGTCGGGGGCAATGCGTCTCGTTGCCGCGCTGATCATCCCGATCGGCGCAGTGCTCATGATCGTCAGTCCCGGCATCGCGATCCTGCTCTTCGGCTACGGTGCAGCAACGCCGGACCAGGCGCAGCTCGCCGGTCTCATCACGAGCGTCTTCATGCTCGGCTTGCTTCCGTTCACGCTCTTCTACGTGCTCTTCCGTGGCTTCTACGCCGTCGAAGACACGCGCACACCGTTCCTCGCCAGCCTGCTCATGAACGTCGTTGCGCTCGGGGTCGCCGTCCCGCTGTTCTACGCCGTGAGCGGCGGGGCCCAGGTCGCAGCGCTGGCCTTCGGCTATGTCTGCGGCTTCTGGGCCACATTCGTGCTCGCGTGGATCCTGCTCGCCCGACGCCTCGGCGGCCTGGACTCCTGGGCCACTGTCCGGTCTCTCCTGCGCATGCTCATCGCCGGCTTCATCGCCTTCTGCGTCATGTTCGGGACCGAGGCGGCGCTCACCGCCTTCGTCACCGGAGACAACCCCGCCAACACTCTCGGGGTCCTCATCGATGTCGTCGTACTCGGTGCCGTGGGGCTCGGCGTCTATCTCGCTGCGGCGTGGGCAATGCGCATTCATGAGGTGGGCGACGTGGTGAGCCTGATCCAACGCAAGGTGTGGCGCCGCTCATCCGGCAAAGCAACGGGCCACGCCCGTACCCTCGAGGAGTGAGCGACAGGCGGATCGGCCGCTACATCCTCGACGTCCTGGTCTCCCAGACCGGGACGGTCGAGTTGTGGCAGGGCTTCGATCCGACACTGGACCGGCCGGTGTCGATCCGACTCGTCCCCGTGAGCGACCCCCGGGCGGCGGCTGCCGAGGCTGCGGCACGCGGGGCGGCCACCGTCGATGACCGCCGCGTCATCGCGGTGCTCGACATCCTCACCTCGGGCGACGGCGACCCGTCCGCATCACAGGGCTACCTCGTCATCGTCAGTGAATGGGTCGAGGGCCGCACCCTCACGGACATCTACGAAGAGCGTGAGGGTGAGCCGATCGAGATCGATGAGGTCGTGCCGGTGATGCGACAGGTGGCCATCGCGCTCCAGCACAGCCACGAGCTCGGGGTACACCACCGGCGACTGCGCCCGGGATCGCTGCTCATTGCCGAGACCGCGGACTTCGACGATCCCTTCACGCTGCTCGGCGACACCAACGTCGTGCGAATCCGCGGGCTTGCCGTCGATGCCGCGCTCTGGCCCGAGGAGGGACCGGGCAACGACGACCTCGTCGGAATCGGCTCGCTCCTCTACGCCATGCTCACCGGCCGCTGGCCACTCGGCCTCGTCGACGGCATGTCCCCCGCACCGCGCATCGGCGAGCGCCTGCTCCCGCCGTCCCAGGTCGTCGCCGACGTACCCCCGGCCATGGACGAAATCTGCATGCGCGCCATCGGTCCTGAGGCGACGGGTGACCAGCGGATCGACGCCTACCCCGACGTCGCAGCCATCGTGAGTGCACTCACCGCGTGGGAGCAGCGCCCCGGCAGGCGGACGCTGAGCCTGGCCCCGCGGGATAGAACCGATGCGGGCGGCGGACGACGCGCCTTGCGTGTGCTCGGACGCGCCGCACTCGCGGCCGCGGCCTTCGTCGCTGTCGCCGGCGTGGGTCTGGCCGGACTACGCCTGGCCCAGAGTGCCGAGTCGCCATGGGGTGTGACCGCCTCGGGGGCGCCGATCGACGTGCTCACCGCCACCGGCGAGGTCTCCACCTCCACCGACCTCGGCGGTAATCCAGGTGAGCTGACCCCGGTGAGCGCGATCGACTTCGACCCGCGCGGCGACGGGCAGGAGATGCCCGAGCTCGTGCCCAACGCGATCGATGAGCGCTCCGACACCGCGTGGACCACCGACACCTACTACTCCGCCGATCTCGGCGGCAAGCCCGGCACCGGCCTCGTACTCGACCTCGGCGAGTCGCTGCCGGTCAGCGCCGTGCGACTGGAGCTGGTCGGCTCGGGCTCCTCGGTCGCAGTTCTCGTCGCACCCGAGCCCTACCGCAAGACGAGCAAGTGGACACCACTCGCGAGCGCGCAGGGGATCGGGACCGCCATCGACCTGCGCGCCCCGCGACCTGTCGTCGGTCGCTATGTGCTCATCTGGTTCACGCAGCTCCCCCTCGTGGATGGTGTCTACGAAGGTGGCCTGCGCGACGTCATCGTCTTCCGTTGATCGTCCGCACTAGGCTCGCCACGTGAACGAGCAGACCGACAGCGAACTGCTCGCCGCACACTGCGCGGGTGATCCCGATGCCTTCACCGAGATCGTCCGGCGCCACCGCGACCGCCTGTGGGCGGTGGCCCTGCGCACGACCGGCAATCCCGAGGAAGCCAGCGACGCGCTCCAGGACGCGCTCATCTCCGCCTACCGCCGGGCCGACACCTTCCGCGGGGACTCCGCCGTCACCACGTGGCTGCACCGCATCGTGGTCAATGCCTCACTGGACAGGCTGCGCCGGCGCTCCGTGCGCGCCTGGGTGCCGCTGCCCGAGGAGGGCGAGGGGCCCGCACTGGTCGACCAGTCCCGACTCGCCGACCCCCGGGCGGCCGCCGAGACCAACGAGACCGTTGCGGAGGTCCGGGCCGCCCTCGACACGCTGCCCCCCGACCAGCGCGCCGCCATCGTCCTGGTCGACCTCGAGGGCTGGTCGGTCGAGGAGGCTGCCAAGGCCCTGGAGTGCCCGGTCGGAACGGTCAAGAGCCGCTGCTTCCGTGGCCGGGCCAAGCTCGCGGAGAGACTCGCCCATCTGCGGAACCAGGAGGGGACAGGTGCCGTCGTACCCCCGGATAACGACGAGATCACGACGCGCGGACCGGGATCGACAGGAGGTGGAGCATGAGTCAGGGAGATGACTTCTCCGGTGACCTGCCACCCCTCGACCCCGATCTTGCGGCGTGGCTCGCCAGCGATGAGCCCGATGCCATGCCCGCTGATGTGTGGGCGAACCTCGAGGCCCGCCTGGCCTCCGAGCCAGCCTTCGCACCGAGCGCCGTGCCTCCGGCCAGCGACTCGGCTGAGCCGCCTCTGTCGGGCCCCGTCGACCTCGCTGCCGCGCGGGCCCGCCGACGTCGCGGCCGTGTCCTGCCGATCCTTGCGGGGGCCGCGGGTGTCGCCCTGGTGGGGGCGGTCGTGCTCCCCTCACTGCGCTCCGCCGACCCTGCCCCGGTCGCCGACGGCGCGCCCACATCGCAGCCCCTGGTCGCCGCCTCCGCTGAACCCGGTGTCGAGTCCGGTGTCGACACGCCCACGGTCGCCGCACCGCAGCCGTCCGATGCCTCGCCCGCACCCGAACCTGTCGCCACGCCGAGCAATCCCGAGGGAGCCGCTGCCGTCATCGCTGAGCCGGTCATGCCGCGCGCGATGGTGTCGACCGGGACGGACTACACCATGGATGGGCTGCCCGCCCAGGTCATCACCCTCCTCGCCGATGCGGGTATGTCGGATGGCTCAGCGGTCGCGGCCGCGATGACGGCGTCACCGTCACCCACCGCCATGCCCGGTGTCGGCCTGGCCTCGAGCCCTGAGGCGTTGGCCGACTGCATGAAGCGACTCGGTCTGGCTCCCGGCTCGGTGCCACTCGTGCTCGACACGGCCACGATCGACGGCCGCGAGGGCAGTGTCATCGTGACGGCCAGCCAGCTCGATCGCGCGGGTCAGCCCGCGAGCCTGCACGTCGTGGCCGTCGGCCAGGCGTGCACGGACGACGACGTCGTCGCTGCCCGCCACTGGGATCTGCCTCTCCGCTAGGGCGGGGGAATACCCCGAGGGGTACTCTCGTTGACTGCGCCTAGTCGGGCCGACGCCCGGCCCGGCAGGATGATCGTCGATATCGACCCTGGAGCGTGCACTGTGTCCGACGTCCGCGACGTCATCATCATCGGATCCGGCCCGACCGGCTACACCGCGGCGATCTACACCGCGCGTGCACAGCTCAACCCCCTCGTCTTCGAAGGAGCGGTCACCGCGGGCGGCGCACTCATGAACACCACCGAGGTCGAGAACTTCCCCGGCTTCCGCGACGGCATCATGGGCCCCGCGCTCATGGAGGAGATGCGGGCCCAGGCCGTGCGATTCGGCGCCGAGATGATCACCGATGACGTCGTCGACGTCCAACTCGACGGTGGCATCAAGACCGTGCGCGATGGCAGCGGCCGGGAGTACCAAGCGCGCTCAGTGATCCTGGCCATGGGCTCGGGCTACCGCGAACTCGATCTGCCCAACGAGAAGCGGCTATCCGGTCATGGCGTCTCATGGTGCGCGACCTGCGACGGCTTCTTCTTCCGCGATCAGGACATCGCCGTCGTTGGCGGCGGCGACTCCGCGCTGGAGGAGGCGACGTTCCTCACGCGCTTTGCCAAGTCGGTCACCCTGATCCACCGCCGCGACTCGCTTCGCGCGAGCAAGATCATGCAGGAGCGCGCCTTCAACGATCCGAAGATCCACTTCGCCTGGAATTCCGAGGTCGTCGACATCCTCGGTGACGCCAAGGTGAGCGGTGTCGTGCTCAAGGACACCGTCACGGGCGAGACGCGCGAACTGCCGATCACGGGTCTGTTCATCGCGATCGGCCACGATCCGCGCTCCGAACTCGTCAAGGGCAAGGTCGCCGTCGATGACAACGGCTACGTCCTCGTCGAGGCGCCCAGCACGCGCACCAATGTCGCGGGAGTCTTCGCAGCCGGAGACCTTGTGGACCACATCTACCGCCAGGCCATCACGGCGGCGGGCACCGGCTGCTCGGCGGCTCTCGACGCCGAGCGCTACCTCGCTGCACACGAATAGGCGGGCGCACCCGTAGGGTGAGACTGCCCCGGAAGGAGAACCATGGCCACCAAGATCGTCACCGACGCATCCTTCGATGCCGACGTCCTCAAGAGTGACATCCCTGTCATCGTCGACTTCTGGGCCGAGTGGTGCGGGCCATGCCGCATGGTCGCCCCGATCCTTGAGGAGATCTCCGGGGAGTACGACGGCAAGATCGTCATCGCCAAGCTCAACGTCGACGAGAACCCCAAGACGGCCGCGTCCTACGGCATCACGTCGATCCCGACGATGAACGTCTACTCCGGCGGCGATGTCGTCAAGACCATCATCGGCGCAAAGCCCAAGGCTGCCCTCCTTGCCGACCTGCAGCCCTTCCTGCAGTAGGGCTTAGATGGCCGTCCTCCGCCGCGGGGACACCGGCGTCGCAGTCGCTGATATCCGCGCGCGCCTGGTGCGACTGCGCCTGCTCGATCCTGACTCCGAGTCGCCCCTGGATGATGCGGAGTACGACGACGATGTCGAGCGCGCTGTCCGCACCTTCCAGCAGCAGCGCGGCATCTCCGTCGATGGGATCTGCGGTCCTCAGACGATGCGGCACCTCGAAGAGGCGCGCTGGGGGCTCGGTGATCGGGTCCTGGCCTTCACCCCCGGCCACCTCATCCGCGGCGACGACGTCTTCGACCTCCAGCAGCGCCTCACGCGCATGGGCTTCGACTGCGGGCGCCCCGACGGGATCTTCGGCCCTCTGACGGACTCCGCGCTGCGCGAATTCCAGCGCAATGTCGGCATGGAGCCCGATGGCACCTGCGGCTTCACGACCTATTGGGCGCTCGAGCGCCTGACGCGCACCGTCGGTGACGGCGATGCGGTCGCGATCCGCGAGCGCCAGGCCATGGACGCCATGCGATCGGGTGTAGCCGGCAAGGTGATCGCACTCGATCCCGGCGGTGCTGACGCGGACCAGCGCTATGCGCTCGCCGAGGCGGCGATTGTGGCGGACGTGTGTGCGCGCATCGAGGGGCGTCTTGCCGCACTCGGCACCCAGGTGATCTACACCCGGACGCCAACGCCTGAGCTCGTCAACGAGGCGGAGCGTGCGTCCCACGCCAACGCCGCGAACGCCGATCTGCTGCTATCCCTGCATGTCGAGCGCGTCGAACTGCCGGGCGCCAATGGCTTCTCCACGTTCTATTTCGGTGCACCGCTCGGCGGTCCGCACTCCGCCGGGGCGCGTGTCGTGGCCGAGCACATTCAGGAGCAGGTGTGCACCCGCACGGACCTCACCGACTGCCGAAGCCACCCGCGCACCTGGGATCTGCTGCGCCTGACGACGATGCCCACCGTCTGGGTCGAGATGGGCTACCTCTCCCACCCGGGCGATGCCGCGCGGTTGAGCGATCCGCGTTTCCGGGACACCCTCAGCGAGGCGATCGCCATTGCGGTGACCACCTTCTTCGCCCCCGCCCCCTGACGGTCAGGCGCCGCCGGTGCGCAGGCTAGGCCGAATTCGCGAGCCCATCGATGACATGCACGCCCGGGTACTGTGCGATCGCCGCTCCAGGCAACACGATCTTGGATCGGCGCACACCACTTCCGATGACGATGGCCGGCTGCTCGACGACGCGGGAGTCCACCAGGATGGGCCAATCTGACGGCAAGCCGATCGGCGTGATGCCGCCGTACTCCATCCCCGTCATCTCCACGGCATCGTCCATCGAGGCGAAGGAGATCTTGCGGACGTCGAGCCATCGGCGCGCGACACCGTTGACGTCAGCGCGCGTCGTTGCGAGCACCAGGCACGCGGCCATGCGCACCTGGCCCTCGCGTTTGCCGGAAAGGACGACACAGTTGGCCGACGCTTCCAGCGGCACGGCATAGGCCGCGCAGAAGGCTGCGGTGTCGGCGAGGTCGGCGTCGATGGGGGCCACACCGACGGAGTCCGCTTCGCTCCAATTCTCGAGAGCGGCGGCCGTCGGAGTCGCCAGGAGATCCACACGCTCGAGCGCAGGGGTGACATCGAGGGTGCCCAGGGGCATCATGTGCCGATGACACCACATCGGGGGACCGGGTGACCCCGCCACGGTGCGATCGGAATACCCCAGGGGGTATACTCGTCGGACCCGAGAGAAGGAGAACGACCCATGTGCAGCCCCGCTCCCTGCCACTCCTGCGGCAAGGTCACCTGGTCCGGTTGTGGCGAGCACGTCGATCAGGTCATGGCGCAGATCCCCGAGCCTCAGCGCTGCACCTGCCGCTAGCCGACCCCGCACCTGCCGTCCCACGCCGGAGGGGTCATGCCCGCCCGCTCCGCTGACGGCGCCCTGCGCGGCGAGCGCATGGCCGCCATCCTCGTCCGCCTGCGCGAGCATGGAGAAGTGCACGCGACCGATCTCGCGGCAGAGTTCGGTGTCTCGCAGGCGACATTGCGCCGTGATCTCGCCATTCTCGAAGAGCAGGGCCTGTGCACGCGCCGTTACGGCGGCGCCGTCCCGACCGAATCAAGCACCGAACTCCCCGTCGCCTACCGCGATAGGCGTTCGAAGAAGGAGAAGGCCGCCGTCGCGGCCGCAGCCGCGAAACTCCTCCCTTCGGGGCCGCAGACCGTGGGCTTCACTGGCGGCACGACGACCAGTGAGATCGCGCGCGTGCTTTCCTCTCGCCTGGACCTGGTCGTCGTCACCAATGCGCTCAATATCGCCAGCGAAATGGCGGCCAAGCCGCGCATCCGTGTCGTGGTCTCCGGGGGCGTCGCACGCTCGCAGAGCACCGAGCTCGTCGGCCCCTGGGCAGAGTCGGCGCTCGCTCAGGCCAGCATCGGAACGGCATACATCGGGGTCGACGGGATCGATCTAGCTGAGGGCCTGACCACGCATGATCCGGTCGAGGCCCGTACCAACGCCGTGCTGCTCGAGCGGGCGGAGCGCGTCATCGTGGTCGCGGACTCGAGCAAGGTGGGTCGAGTGCTGCCGGGACGCATCGCACCGCTCAGCGCCGTGCACGTGCTCGTCACCGACGACGGGATCACGACAGACGTCGCGAGCGCGCTCGATGCGCGTGGCATCCAGGTCGTCATCGCCTAGGCGGAGACTGAGCAGCTGATCTGATTCCTCAGCCGGATACGCAGGGCGACCGCCATGAGGATCACCGACGCCACCGCAAGGAACGGCTGCACGGGCGCGAACCATGTCATCGCACCGGACGTGCCCAGCGCGATGAGCACGAGCTTGTTGCAGACCGGGCAGCCCACGGCGAAGTAGGCGACGAAGGCACCGGCGATGCCGAGCTTGGACGCCTTGGCTTCCTCCCCTGCCTCGCCTGTGGATTCGGTGTCGGTCTGCCACGGCTCCTTGACGTAGGTCGCCATGAGGAGTCCGCCCAGGATGCCGGTGAGCACCACGATGGGGTAGGACCACCAGGTCACCTCGATCGCCCGGCCGAAGACCGGATTGGGGATCACAGCGGTCGGCAGCGCCACGAGGATGGCCGTGGCGACGCCTCCGAGCACGGCCACGCGCCAGCGGCGAGCGGTCCAGCCCGACAGGGACGGCTTCGCCGGCCCGCCGGGCTTCTTCGGTGCGGTCTCGACCATTCTATCAGCATACCCCCAGGGGTACCTCAGAGTGCAAGTGGAATCCGGTACTCGCTCCTCGCTGGCAGACTCCGCGCATGGATCTCACCCAACTCACCGCCACCGAGCTCATCGAGCTCTACCGCACCGGCGAGGCCTCCCCTGTCGAGGCGATGCAGCAGACACTCGAGCGGGTCGAGCGCGTGGATCCGCTCATCAACGCCTTCATCCTCGTCGATGCCGACGCTGGCCTCGCAGCCGCGCGGGCGAGCGAGGACCGCTGGGTCGCCCACCGTCGGGACGGATCGCCCGTCGGTGCGGTCGAGGGAGTGCCGACCACCATCAAGGACATCCTGTGGACCAAGGGCTGGCCGACCCTGCGCGGTAGCCGCGCGATCAGTCCGGACCAACCGTGGGACGCCGACGCGCCATCGGTCGCGCGTCTACGTGATGCCGGAGCCGCGATGTTCGGCAAGACCACCACACCGGAGTTCGGGTGCAAGGCCGAGACCAATTCCCCACTCACCGGCATCAGCCGTAATCCCTGGGATCCCACGCGCACGCCCGGCGGATCCTCCGGCGGCACGGCTGCTGCAATCGCCGCTGGTCTGGGCCAGCTCAGCATGGGCACCGACGGCGCGGGAAGTGTCCGCATCCCCGCCGCTTTCTGCGGCAACGTCGGCATGAAGGCGAGCTTTGGGCGCGTGCCGGCGTACCCCCTGTCACCCTTCGGCAGCGTGGCGCATGTCGGCCCCCACACCATGAGCGTCATGGATTGCGCGCTCATGATGAATGTCATCGCGCAGCCGGACCCACGCGACTGGACGTCCCTGCCCTACGACGGTGTCGACTACCTCGCCGATCTCGATGCGGGTATCCGTGGCATGCGTATCGCCTACTCGCCGACCCTTGGCTACGCCAAGGTCGATCCCGAGGTGGCCGGACTTGTCGAGGCGGCCGTGCGCGAACTCGAGTCGCTCGGTGCCCTCGTCGAGCAGGTCGATCCGGGCTTCGAGGATCCGCTCGACATCTCGACCGGGCTGTGGTTCGTCGCGTCCAAGACGGTCTACGACTCACTCGGGCCGCAGGGGCAGGCCGTCACCGATCCAGACTTCGCGGCGCAGGCGGACCAGGGCGCGGAGTTCAGCTCCCAGGACGTGCAGTTGCTCACCCTTAAGCGCAACGCGCTGGGGACCTTGATGCGTGACTTCATGACGCGATACGACGTCCTGGTGACCCCCGCGGTCGCGATCCCGGCCTTCGAGGCTCGCCCTGCCGGTGCAGTGCCGATGACACCCGAGTCCATGCTGTCGTGGACGCCCTTCAGCTATCCCTTCAATCTCACCCAGCAGCCAGCCATCACCGTGCCGTGCGGGCTGACCTCAGCGGGACTGCCGGTCGGGCTGCAGATCGTCGGCCGTGCGCATGACGATGTCACGGTCCTGCGTGCGGCCCGTGCCTACGAGTCCGTGCATCCGGCACCGCGTCCGGTGATCTGAGTCCTAGAGCGTCAGGGCGGGGAACGTGGACGCGCCAGGCAACGAATGCGTCTGCACCTGCTCGCCCGTGAAGTCCACATCGGTGAGGGTGATCTTGCGGAAGCAGACGTCCCCATGGGTGCGCAGGCTGTACGTCGCCTCTGTGAGATTGGCGATCGTCGACCAGAGGGTCTGATCCTGCTCCTGTGTGTTCGCGCTGGCCTTGGCGAATCCCGGGAGCAGGTCGAAGTTATTGAGCATGTGCATCATCGACATCTCCGCGGCAGCGCCGTCAGCACTGGCGTCCGCTGTCGCGACGTAGGCCGCAGCCCTGACGAACCTCCCTGGAGGAGTCGCATCGCCGGGGATACCCCGCATGCCCTCGCCGGCACCGAGTGGAGCGAGGGCGACACCGTTGAGCGTCACTCCGGCGGGATTGACCGGATTGAGATTGACGTAATTGCGCAGATTGGTCAGGTGCCAGTCGAAGTACGGCGCATTCGTCATGACGCCGATGGGGTTGTCATGGATCGTCATCGCGCCCGACTGCCACTCCACCACGATTCCGTTGCCGGCTGCGTCGTCGAACCTGAAGTGGACGTCGAGTGAGACGGGGCTGCCGGACCAGTTGACGACGTGGACTCGTGTGAGCGCGTCACGGGCCTCGGTGACTGTGGCGCAGGTGCTGAGGACGTAGGCGATGACGTGCGTCGCAATGAGCTGTTGGTTCGCTGGCACGCCCGACGCGTCGCCGTAGTCGCAGAAGCCCGGCATGTAGAGCAGTCCGCCGTACATGCCCTTCTCGTTGAGACCATCGGTGAGACCGATCGGGCCCTCCACGGCCATAGCGGGGAAGGCATTGACCCCGACGACTCCGTGCACGGTGGTCCAGGTCGCGCCCGGCGCGCCGGCTGATGTCGCGCTGGTGAGCTGGATGCCACGCGGAATCACCGACAGTGTGGCATCGAGCAGGACGGGGAACTCCATGGTGCGACCCGTGACGGGAGTCCCGTCAGTCGCGCGGATGCGAAGGCTTGTGCACATGGCCGCGAGTCTATGGTGCGCGCACGAGCACTCATCCCCTAGCCGAGAAGAGCCTTCATCCGATCCGCGACGATCCCAATCGACTTGACCGGGGCGACACGAGACAGGCGGTCGAGCATGCGGGCATCGGATCCGATGAGAATCCGGAAGGTACCCTCACGCACGCCTTCCACGATCTGATGCGCGGCTTCATCGGCCGATGTCATCTTGGACGCGGCGCCGTCTGGCATCGTCGGAGTCTCCACACCGGAGTTCGTGGTGATGTTGGTGCCGACCGCGCCGGGGATCACGAGGACGACGGACACGGCAGTGTCCTTCAGCTCGGCGTAGAGGCACTCGGTGAGCAGGCTGACCGCAGCCTTGCTGGCTCCGTACACACCTTGGCCGGGCACGGGCACGAGCGCACCCATGCTCGACGTGTTCAGCACGACGGCCTCGGGTCGCTGCACGAGGAGCGGCAGGAAGGTGGTCGTGACGTAGTAGGTGCCCCAGAAGTTGACCGCCATGACCTTTTCAGCGACGGGAAGTGGCAACTCCATGACGGGATCGAAGGGCTGGATGATCCCCGCGATGTTGAGCACGCCATCGACGTGGCCGTGGTGAGCGATGACGGCATCGGGCAGCGCCCCCACTGCGGACATGTCGGAGACATCCATGGGGTGAAGGCTCAGTCGACTGCCCGCCCGCGCCAGCGTGGCCAACTGCTCCAACGCGTCGCCGTGCAGATCCACCGCCGCGACACGCGTACCGCGGCCGAGAAGTTGCAGGGCAGTGGCACGTCCGATGCCACTCCCAGCCCCTGTGACAACGAAGACCTTCCCGGACAACTGCATGACGCACCTCCTTGAGCGAGTGTGCGCCTCCTATCTCCACTCGTCCAGGGCCAATGTGCCTATGTGAACGTTGTCTAGAGGGGACTCACCTTCTGCTTAAGCCTCACGAGCTTGTTGTCCCG
>Ga0129336_10002118_pt1 | contig 12213 bp, 7 predicted proteins | sample CPB6_02_DNA_FD_96878 | JGI IMG/M metagenome (GOLD analysis project Ga0129336, IMG submission 96878) | Freshwater to marine salinity gradient microbial communities from Chesapeake Bay, USA - CPBay_Sum_0.6_0.2_DNA | ecosystem: Environmental > Aquatic > Marine > Coastal | place: USA: Chesapeake Bay...
GAGGCTTTCTCTGCATCAGAAACAAACTGACCGGGAAAACCTGTTGCGGATATATTAACTACGACATCTTTCATCTAATAAGTTGACTTTGTGTTCCACTGTTAGTATACCTTGCGAAATTAATGCTAATTTTCGATTCTTTTTTCTCAGGTAAATATACGTGTTTTTGGTTTGCCATTATAGCCAACCCTGAACTGATTGAAGCGTCATGCTTTGTTCTATCATTAATATCAAACTTTGCCCAATCTTCAAGCGTCCTTATAAAAGGCATTGTACCCATCTCATCAGGCGATCTGTACGTACCGGTTAGATCAAGTCCTATATACTTTTCAATATAGGTCTCAATGGCTGATGCGTGGGCTTGCTTCACTTCTTCGGATGAGTTTGGAATGCCACCAAGTTCACGTTCTGTTTTACTGAGCTTATTAAGTATTCGATCGGGGCGGTTCATTGCAAAAGCCCGATACCCCCTGTTTTTAAAATGGTATAGTAACCTTGGCTTGTTGTTCTCTGCAAGCACCGGCATACCATAGAAAACGCAAGCCATCAAAACGTCCTCGAAAAATATCTCAGCCGTCTGAGGTCGAGCAATATATTCCAAGAAAAACTGACTTACAGGAGCATCATCCATGTGGTACTTGGTCATTCCGTGTAGCGATCCGTTAGATCCCCGGCCTCCAACCACTGCCGATATATCGTAAGGGTCACAGCCAAAAGAGCCAAGATGTTCATTACCGGGATACTTCAACCCATTTCGGGTAGCTACATTATTTTGAAGGTTAGGTGGTGGAAACCAACTAACAAGGAATCTACCCCTTGGGTCCGGAGTCCATACCACTTTGGTATCCTTCTCCCCATCTTTCCAATGAAATGTTCCACGTGTATATAAATGCTCAGGAATCTGCGAATCATTATAATCAATCTGTTGGTATATCTTAGTCAGGTTAAATATAGCAGCCTTACTCTCATCCCTGAAAGCATGGCTTTCTGTGCGAGGGAACTGCCGGTAGAACTCGTTTAATGCATCGGCATCATTTTTAAGCGACTCCACCTCAGCCTCCCAATAGTCAATAGCACCATTGGTTATCATGGCACCATCCACCCCAAGAATGGGATCTGTAGGTTTCCTAAATACCGGCATTCCGTATATGTCAATAAACCCTTCCATGTTCCATTCCATAGGAATAAACAATCCATAAAGCCCACTTTTAGTCTGTCCGTTGGCGTTTCGACTATTTACTGACGAATCATCGTACAATTTCTTATAGTTATCACCCCCTTTGCTTAGCGCATTGGAGGTGGAACCCATCATACACTTGCCAATAATCTTACTACCCACCCTAAGACAGGTCTTAGTTACTCTCCAATTGTTAAGAATATTATTTGGCTTAAGCCACTTGGCGCTCTCATCGTGCGCAAGAAACAATAGCTTTTCACCGTCATACGAGTTGTCCTCAGTATTTTTCCAATCTATTGTGGTATCAAGACCATCGACAACACTGCCTTCGGCAGTGTTGGTCATGTTCTTCTTGGTAATCTTTGAAGCCGGTACCCGGTAGGCAAGCTCAGTTTTAGGCTTGTCCATCCCGTCCATCACCGGACGGAAGAAGAATGGCAGCCTGCTGTTAATGGGAACCACCTTGTCTGTAAACATCTTCTTGGCATCGGCACCGGTTTTAGATAGGATACCAACCCTTGAATCTCGGGCAAGCGTAGCAATATTCACACACTCTGAGGATGACATGAACGAGAACCCTGAACGTCTGATCTTTAGGTATATCATCCCAAAGCAGCGCGAGTCAGCCTTACAAGCCTCCCAAAAGATAAAAAAGATTCGGTTCGCCTCTCTGTAATCAGGGTAACCAATATCAATACTTGACCACTGAAGGTACATGTAATGAGATCCGGGGATATAGGTTGGCGTTCCGTTATTCATAAACCAAAAGCCCTGCTCCCTTCTATCGAACTCCTGTTCGATATAGTCTACCCACCGGTCCTTAAACTCGGTAGGTAACTCATTCCATTGGAATATAGATTGGATTTTACTTAGCTCTTTTGGAAGGTCAAGTCTTTGCCAATACTGCTCCGATGGAGTTTCACTCCTTCGATAGCACTCTTTAGGTTTAAGAGGTAGGGCAATAAAAAGCCCTGCGATATTTATGATTTCTCCAATCTGACCTGTCTTGGAGATAACCACCATATCGTACTGCTCATTATAGCCATACTTCCAAGAACGTACTCCGTTCTTTTTTGATATGGCAATCTGAGGCACATAGTCTTTAACGACTCGATATAGACCTTCGTTCTGCAAATCCTTGTTTTGTATCTGTTCTACTTATTCCTTTATCAAGCATTTCGAGACTTTCCCTTTCGGATTCAATCCTATTTAAAATCTCAAAAGCGTCAAAGATGGCAAGCTTCTTGGTAGCGGCTGCGTTTTTCAGCCTATCTGCTGCAAGCTCATCATCAGGGTCGGGCTTGATGATATCCTCTTTGGCCACCTTGATAAGCTGTTCAACAGCTCTATGGCCGGCTTCAATAATATCAGTTTTAAGTTGTCTTACGTCTTTCATAACACCATTGTTATTTGGTGATCATACATTCTATAGAGCTTCTCTCCATCTACCTCAAACTCATACTCGCTGTCAGGCTTGAAGCATACCTTGTCACCCGGACGTATACCTTGTGAAACAAGGTATGCGTTGGGGAAACGCATCTCTCCCATAAGGGGTTCATTGGTAAACGGCTTTTTGATATACGACTCAGTAGCAGGGATTGGCTTTACAAAGCAGTACCTATCGTAGGTATGCCACTTGCCATCTTGCTTATAGAGGAAGAACTGATCGGGGTCGATGAGGAACACGTCATCACGAAAGAAGGAGCGACCGCTTTTTTGTCTACCCTTCATATCGTTATAGAACTTAAATACGTTATGGTGTACAAGAAGCGTATCCCCCGGTCTTATTGGACCGTCATATTTATTGGGCACTTCAACGACAATAGCGTGGCGATTAGAGAACTTATGGTCTTCCTCGGAGGTGTTGACAATAAGGTCTATACCACCAATCTCCTTGGTGTTGTTATATCTTGTTCCCGACTCAGGTTTTACGATGAAGTTAAATGGAGAGCGCATTAGTAGTCTATATTATATTCAATGGCTAAAGGAATCGTGTGGTTAAACTCTTTCCACAGAACAACCTCTTGCTTATCGTTTATGATATAGATTCTAATTGCTCCTGCTTCAGGGGCAAACTTGATAAGGTGTATTTTGTATGTGTCGTTGAGGACGCTCTGACCTACAAGGTAGTGCATAGCACCACCTTTGTAGTCAGGACCTACTGAGATTTTCCTGATATCCATTAGATTAGATTAGATTGTAAAGTTAGTGAACTACACCGAGATAATCAGTTCCTGTGATGCGGTAGACATTCCCTGCAACGAGACCTGCAGCGAGTGCAGCAGCGTTGTTGGCGTATACCGGCACGGAAGGAAGTGGAAGGGCAAGGATGCCCCCCACTGTGAAGTTCTTGGTTTTGTTCTGATCTTCAGCGTCTGTACCGATTAGCTTATCGTTATAGGATATGTTATTATCGGTAGCGTATGAATTTATATTTCCCATTATGCTTGAGGTTGAGGAGTTTCCCAAGGAAGAGGAAGTGATACAACGGGTGGGTTGATCAAATTCTCAATTTGCACTGCTAATCCTGCGTCAATAGCAGGAACATCAAGACCTGCATCAAGCCATCCGCAGACCTGATCAAAGGTTAGGTCTTCGTAAGGAGTGAAGTCAGCAGGAGATGGGGCAGGCACTTGAAGGGAGCCATACACATCTGCAAAGTAAGTTTTGTCGCCAACTACTTCAGTAGCATTTCTTCTCCAATGTACGTTAAATACTACGTCATCGAGATTGTCGGGGGTTGTGGGATACTCATCCATTGCTGAGACTACCCAATTGTAAACGATTGCCATTTTGTTTTTGTTTTATTTGTTTTAAAAATTGTTAACACCATCCGGGAGTGACTGTTGGGATATATACTGTTACCCCTCCAATCTCTACCTCAATTACTTTATTTGTATTCATAAATTGAGAAACAAAGTCAGAATATGCTAATGGTAATCCGCACGTATTAGATATCCTACTTCCAAGCTTCCAAGTTGCTGCAGTTCCTCCACTTGGGGCTGCGGTTTTAATTGAACCACTAAATGTTATAGTGTCATTATCATAGGATAAACTATATTGAGCTCCGGCACCTGAAGATTTATACAATCTTAAATTTCCATTTACAGTAACAATAGCAGGAGCAACATCTGTTCTTGACAACACTAAATCAACAGTTGTCTCTAAGTTACCATTGAAATACCCATTCCCATTCACTTGTAGCTTCTGTCCTGCATCACTCGTTGTTCCGATAAGAAGATTTCCGCTCGGGGATAATCTCATTCTTTCTGTAGGAGTACTTCCTTGCAACCATCTAAATATAGAAGTACCTGAAGAATTTGTAAATGATGTTATTTCGGGTGATTGGTCGTTATCAATGTAAAAATTATGACCAATAGATAGTCTTGTAGTAGTAGAATTTGGATAACTAACAAATAATCTTTTGTAGAATCCTTCATATACTTCAAGTTGACCACTTGGACTCGAAGTTCCAATCCCTACATTGCCACTGCTTGTTATTCTGAATCTTTCTGTTAAAGCTCCACTTGTTCTAAATAATATATTATCTTCTGCGCTTATGCTAAGGTTTCGTCCACTTGGCATAAAAATATCATTAGAACCATCTGCGCCAATCCTTAAAGCAATAGTTCCTGAAGCTAAAAAGTTTGCATACCCTCCTTCAAAAAGCGTAGTACCTGAAACTTGTAATTTAACTGTTGGAGAAGATGTTCCAATACCCACATTACCTGTACTTGTGAGTACCATTGGATCATTACCTGAAGTATATGGCTGATTTACAGAAATACCTGTTTTAAATCTGAAATTTCCTTCCGTAGCTAAGTTTACATATTGGTTATTAGTAGCGCTTATGTAAAAGTTCTTTTCGCTCGCTCCCCTTGCAAACTTAGCCACCAAGCCTTCTGATGCATCAGAACCATTTACTGTTAAAGCTACGGCTGTGTTGTTGTTTCCATTTACTCTAAGTGTTCCTGTAACATCTAACTTATACCCTGCATCACTCGTTGTTCCCACAAGTAGATTTCCCCCACTTGTTATTCTCATTCGCTCGGAAGCACCTGTGTAGAACGCCCAAAAGTTACTTGCTCTATCATAAAGAAGTCTATGCTGACCTGCAGTACCATCGAAAATACCAAATGAGTTCCCTGCGTATGAGTTAAATAAATAAATAGAAGAAGTACTGTTTTTAACAAATACCTGTGCTTCATTCGTACCTGCATTAGAAGCAATATTACCTACTACATCTAACTTGTAACTCGGAGATGTCGTACCTATCCCTGTATTACCATCATAATGAAAATACATTCTGATTACATCAGCACTTTCATCCTTAATACCAAAGCTTGACCCATAATTACGAAGACCGTATTGCCGTCCACCACTTGCCGGGACAAGAGCTATTCTTCCATCAATATCACTTGTAGCTCCTTTTACAAGTACTCCGCTATCAGTTCTAACATCTAAAGTACAAGTGGGATTACTTGTACCGATTCCTACATAACCACCTGTTGTTATTCTTACTTTCTCGCTGTTGTTTGCTACTAAAGCAAAGTTGTCGTTAGTCTCTGTTCCTGCATATCTAACCCCTCCCGTTCCATTACCACCTAAGTAAACCCCACCATATATTGATAAGCTAACATAGTTTACGTTTCCTGCATCCCTAACCCTTGCTGTAGTTCCTACTACGTCAAGCTTGTACGAAGGGCTACTTGTACCTATTCCGACATTACCTGCAAAAGTTGCATTTGCATTATGACGTAAGTACCAATTCGTATTTAACATAGTAATCTCCATATCACCTGTACCACCGTTATAAAGGTTTATCAGGTTCCAATCTCCACCGCTTCCACCTCTTAAGTATCTACCGTAATCAATTGCTATATCCCCTCCTGCTACTTGAAGCTTATATGAAGGACTACTCGTACCTATCCCTACATTCCCCCCTGTTACTATACGCATCCGCTCTGCAGGGCTTCCAAACTGAGTAGTCCAAAAAACTAAATCAGTTGGGTTGTTAGACGATGCAGTATTGTTAGCATAAATACCTGCACCACCCGTAAATGTTACTGTTCCTCCATTATTAGAAACAGTAAGTGAGGTAGATGTTGCTCCAAATGAAATACCTGATGCTTTTGGATAACTTCCCCCTACTCCGTGTGTTGCTGCTATTGCAGTTCCACCTTGCGATGTATATACATCTAAGTTTGCATTAGGGTTACTTGTTCCAATCCCTACATTCCCCCCACTTGTTATTCTCACTCGCTCGGAAGCACCTGTAAATAAAAGTAAATTGCTTGTTGCTGAAACAGTTAGGTTACCTCCTCCTTTTATATATGTACCGGAGTTGTCAAACTCAATATAATTATCATCGCCTGTTATTTTTAATGCTAAGGAACTCGTACCACTACCTAATTTTGCATTACCGTTTACATTTAATTTGTACCCTGCATCGGTAGTTGTTCCTATAAGGACGTTATTTGTATAATTTATTCTCATTGACTCAGACGATCCTGTAGCCCAAAGTGTAATTGCTTTGCCTGTACCACCATAGCGAGAACCATAAATTGAGAATAGTGAATTGCTATTTTCAAAAGCAGCTTCATATCCTGTTGAACTTGAGGCACCTTTAAACCAAATATCCCCCCCACTATTTATTCTCATTCGCTCGTTTCCATTAGTATGAAGTGTTATAGGATAACCCCCTGTTGCATACAGGAATCTTGCATAGGCGGTTCCTGTAAACCCACTTCCTGCACTATTATCTATCCCTAAATAAAACTCTCCTGAATCATTACTTGCTCTATTCCAAACTGCATCTGTTCCTGTGCTTGGTTTTACTTGTGCATTACCTCTTACATCTAATAATGTAGCCGGGGAAGTCGTGCCTATGCCGACATTACCTGTATTGGTTATTGTCATTACATCAGCTCCATCGGCTGCATTTCTAAACTTATAAGCACCACCCGATCCCCCTGTATGGAATAACTGATTAGGATTGTCAAAAGCCATTCTATTAGTAGATGATGCTCCATACCACTCCCCACTTGGTAACTTTAACGACAAGCCTCCTGAAGAACCAACTATTTCTAATTTACCTGCCGGGGAAGAAGTGCCTATGCCAACATTACCTGCGCTTGTAATTCTCACTTTCTCTGTACCCGAAGCTGCTGCACTACTTGTGAAAAATGATAATTCTCCTGCTGTACTATTTCTAATAAACTTTATGGCAGCCATATCCGCCCAAACGCCATTGGCATAATCTAAACCAATAGTACCTTGAACTGCATTATTTGTTCCTGATGTTCCGTTAGTGTATCTTACTGTAAAGTTATTGTCATCATTTCCCCGACCAAATATTGCTTGTACTGCTCCAACAGTAGCACCACCAATATCTAATTTAGCTGCCGGGGAAGTCGTACCTATACCAAGTCTCCCCGAAGCATCCAAGGTCATAGCTGAAGTCAACGATAATGTTGAACCTGCTGTACCACTACTTGCTTGCTTCCAAATAAAAGAACTTTCATTTATTTCAAGTATTCCTGCAGCTCTTGAAACTATTGCAGCATAAGTCCCGTTCCCATTTACATAGGCATTATTTGCAAAACCTGAATTATATTGATACGAAACTCCATCACTAAAAGCATAACCTTGAGCGCCTATATTAATTGACTTTCCTCCTGCAGTTGCACTTGGTGTTATTCCTAAACCAAGATTGCCATTATTATCAATAGTTGCATAAGTTGTACTACCATTTAAAGAACGAAAAATATGGTTATATGCGTCAGTATATGCATAGGAACCATTTATTTGAAATCCTGCTCCACTACTTGATATAGCTCTGAATGGAAACGTACTTGAAGATCCAATATCAAGCAAAAATGTAGTATTTGTATTGCCTATAGATAATGTTCCATTAGAATTTAATCTCATTCTTTCGGTATTATTAGTACCGAATTGAATTGCAGCATTATCCCTATTCCATAAATATCCCGTACCTGCAGTATCTTGAAGTAAATCAATACCGGAATTAGTTGATGCTTTAACTTTAAAATAAACAGTACTTACACCATTCACCGTAACAGTAGTTCCGTCATCTGTAATCATTGAGTTCGTAAGCGTATTAGGATCGCTCCATTTTGGTACATAATTCGCTGTACCTGATCCATCAACTACTCCACCTGCTGTCTCGATGATATTACCTGAAGCATCAACCGCAAGGTTATAGGCGACTGTTCCTGTGAAGGAGCCTGAGCCGTAAGCGTTGAAGCGTACTGCGCCTGTGGTTGCAATGCGCATACGCTCTGTTCCTATTGGTGCACCATTTGTTGCAAAAGACAATCCATCCTTACCAACAATACTAAATAAGGAACCTGCTGCGTTTCCTGCATAGAATGTTCCTATTTCAGTTCCGTTATTATAAAATCTTTGAAAATATCCATTGTTACTTGTAGCGGTATACGTATTATTTAAAATTATTCCATAGTTATCGGAACTTGCATAATTAATAACAAATTTACCTACACCACTTACATCAGTAGTTGTTCCTATAAGGACATTTCCCCCGCTTGTTATTCTCATTCGCTCGGTAGAATTGGTTTGAAACGCTAAGTCAGGAGTAGCGCCAACAGCACCAACAATACCCATTGTAACAAGTCCGTTTACAGACTTGATTTGGAATATATCTTGATAGGTTTGTGTACCAAGAGAAAGTAAGTATGGAGTTGCTGAATCAGACCAACCCTTAAATCTAAATCCTGATGTAGCACCACCTGAAAGAGAGGCGTCAAGAATAGATGTCGGGGAAGTCGTACCAATCCCTACATTGCCACCCCAAGGTAGCATTACGAGAGTAGCTGCTTTAGTATCAGGAGCTGTAACATCAATGTACATTTGTTCTGTAGGTCCATAATCACTACCTACGCCCCACGTCAAAACTTTAAATGAAAGTTTACCTGATGATGTATAAGAGGGTGAAGAAGTTGCAATAACCTGCCCTGCTGTATTCGTGTATGTATATGTATCTGTGCCCAAATTCAATGTACCTACTCCTGAAATAGTTGACCTTATTACTCCATTTACATCTAATTTATACCCCGGAGTTGTTGTTCCAATCCCAATATTCCCCCCATTAGTAATTGCAAAAAAGTTAGATGACTCTCCGGGTGCAGCAGCAGAAGCTTGATATGATACTCCTGATTTTCTATTAATTACAAATGTATCGGCAGCATTATATCCGGTACCATAAAACCAAGTCGCATCTGTCCCTTCATTAAAAGCATACACCCCTAATCCTCTTGCTTGAGGGGTATCGGTTGTTGATGATTGGAATATAATAGACCCTTGCGTATATCCCGTTGATGAGCCTAAAACTCTTATAGATTGAGCTGTAGAAATATCTAATGTATATGACGGCGAAGAAGTCCCTATACCAACCCTACCCGCATCTATGATCCTCATTACTTCTCCGGCACCATTGGTAGAGAAGTATAAATCATTCGTTGACCTTGATAGACGTGGATATAAATTTGTTCCACTAAATAAAAGAGTAGTACCAAGAGTTATATCTCCACTTACGTGTAGTTTAGTTTGAGGAGAAGTTGTTCCAATGCCAACATCACCTCCTGTCTGATATATCGTACTATTAGTAAGCGTATTGGGGTCGCTCCAAAGTGGTACATAGTTAGCTGTACCACTACCATCAACTACCCCTCCTGCTGTTTCAATGATATTCCCACTCGCATCAACCGCAAGGTTGTAAGCAACTGTACCGGTGAAGGAGCCTGAACCGTAAGCATTGAAGCGTACTGCACCATTGGTTGCAATGCGCATACGCTCGGAGCCCCCTGTCCATAATGCCAAATCTCCGAAACTTCCCATACCTTGATAAGATGCTCTTACTATGGAAACTGTACTTGCGGTAGTTAGTTCTAAAATTTGTCTTGGTAATCCTGTATTACCACTAACACTTATGCTTCCTCCTGCTACTGTAAATAACTGTTCGGGGGAAGATGTGTTTATTCCAACCTGCCCCCCACTTGTTACCCTCATTCGCTCGGCATAGGCTCCATTATAAAAAATGTGACTTCCATTTCTTGCATAATACCCAATGTCAACAGAATTTCCTGTGTTTCCTCTGTCAATAGCCTCAAGAGTTACTGTTGAGGTTGTAGTGTTTATATCTAATTGAGCTGCTCCATTTTTTATGGAAAGTATATTTGCAGGATTAGAGGTTCCGATGCCGACTAACCCGGCACTCGTTATCCTCATCCGCTCGGTATTGGCAGTTCTAAATGCCAATGGAGTGGTTGATAAAGTTCCAAAATATGCTTGTGAAGAACCAATATATAAATCAACTGAATCGTAACTTGGTGAAGTCCATCTTTGAACTATATCAGATGTTGTTGTAGGTAATGAAACTTCAAGTTTATAAGCAGGTGAAGTAGTGCCAATACCGACTTTACCTGTGCTTGTTAAAACTATAGAGTTTGGATCTGTTATTAGCCCCGTATTATAACTATTGACAATATGAAGACTTGTGCTGTTTGCAGGCGAACCAATGTGCGCTGAAGCAACTCCGGATTGCCATAGGAATAAACTTGTCGCTTCCCCTGTGTTATTCTGTAGAGATAAACCATTTGAATACGTACTTCTTGAAGAAGTCATTGTCCCAAATACGCCTACTCCAATAACATCAAGTTTTGCTTGAGGTGAAGTCGTACCTATGCCGACATTACCACCTAACGGGTTCAATAATAAATTATAAAATGTTGTATTTGTTATATTTCTTGATTGTATATATCCCAAATATGTTGCATCAACTCCAATATCAATAATTCCATTTCCATTTGATAAATTAGAAGCTATAATTGCACCTGATGGTGTAGAGCTATTATAGGTAGAAGCGTTATTACTTTGTAATTTGGATGTCGGGGAAGTCGTACCTATACCTACATTGCCACTACTTGTATCAACAGTCATAGCAACCGTACTCATTGAACCTAATGTAATTGTACTTGAACTTAATACAATTTTACTTGTATTGCCTCTTTGATTTTCTATATTAAAATCAAAACTACCACTTACATATTGTCTAATAGTTCTTATAATTGTAGTATCAAAATAAATACTACTTCCCAATGTAGCTACTGAAATATCCCCGTTTACTGTTAATTTTTGTCCCCCATCACTTGTAGTTCCCACAAGCAGATTCCCACCGCTTGTAATTCTCATTCGCTCGGTGTTATTTGTATAAGCTACAAAGTCATTCGCATCTGCTCCTACTCTTACATTAAACTCAGAAGAAGTAGTTGTCCCTTTAAATCCTATTGTAGCTAATGCTGAGCCATTATTAAATAATGAAACAGGTACACTATTGTTTGATGAAGTAAAATATGCTGCTACGCCTGCAGTATTAATAACGTGTAGTTTAACTAACGGAGTAGCAGTACCAATCCCGACATTCGTACCATTGTCAAATATCTGTGAGTTAGCAACAGTATCCTCTGCGGTGAACTTAGACACATAGTTAACCGTGCCCGTACCGACAATAAGACTTAACGGATCAATACCGCTATCTGCTAATATGTTGTTATTTATCGTTGCTAAATTCGCCATATCTTATTTCTTTATATCATTCCAAGTGTTCGCCAAACTGAATTACTGTAAATATACAAACCAATTACACCATTTGTCTGATAGACAATAAGTCCTTGTGCCGGTGAAGCAATCGCCTCCCTCTGCGCCTGTGTCATCCGCGGAGGTAAGAAACCTTTACTCGTACTATCCATTTGGAAAAGAGCTGAAGCGTCAATGCTCGCTGTACCCAATCCAATTGCCGAGCTGCCTTCAAATAACACGCTGTTCGCAATCGTGCTCGTAGCACTAAACTTTGCCAAGTATCCTGCCGTACCGGTTCCGGTAACGGGATTGGTCAGCACACTTTGATACTGAGGAATGTTAAGCGTAGCACCTACCAAGGTAGCTGCACCGCTTGTTCCCGTAGTAGTCAGCGTAATTGCGTTTTGCTTATTATTAAA
>Ga0129336_10002119_pt1 | contig 12212 bp, 5 predicted proteins | sample CPB6_02_DNA_FD_96878 | JGI IMG/M metagenome (GOLD analysis project Ga0129336, IMG submission 96878) | Freshwater to marine salinity gradient microbial communities from Chesapeake Bay, USA - CPBay_Sum_0.6_0.2_DNA | ecosystem: Environmental > Aquatic > Marine > Coastal | place: USA: Chesapeake Bay...
GAACCCTGGACGGTAATTGATGGGCTTTCAAAAGGCTATCCAGAACCAATCGTCGACCACGCCAAGGAGCGGTTAGAGTCCTTGGCGCGGCTCGAAGAGATTAAAGCGGCGAAACCGCTAAAGCCCAACTAACTTAACTTTTAAATTAAGAAGTTAGTGAACTGCCATGGGTCAGAGCGATCAACTCTCTTATCGTTCCATCCTTCAAAGAGATCACGACGGACCTAGGGCATGGCCAAGTTCATGGACGATGATGAAAGCAAATGCCGAGTTATGAAGTGGAACCGGGGCTAATAGGGAGATTGGTCTGGCTTTAGTATTCTTTCCAGCCAGGTGGACACTTAGTCGCCAGGAAGGTCCGGAGGACTGATCCCTTTAAGCATGAGATTGTGCTCTGAACCTGGGGCTGCTTGGGTAGCGTTATCGTCGATCTGGGCGCTGGAACCTTAGCCCGTCCAGTTGCAGTTTTGGAATTTCCAATCTCATTCTTCGTGTAAATCTTGTATTCGTATTGTTTACCTAAATTTTTCTGCTTTATGGGAATCGTAAAGATAATCTTATTCCCAATTAACTCGCCGACTAATGGCTTAGAGCTCTTAACGCCAAGCCTAGGTGATAGTAGAAATCCTTCAGCCGGAATCGCATTGCCCGAAGTCTCAATCTGGGCGGTAATAAGTAAATCGGTTCCTATAAAGCTCGACTTCAGATTTGAAGGAGTTTTCGGAGCTCGCTCCGTAGCGTTTGGAGCGTTGATTATCGGGACTTGAAACTCAGTCTCGAGAGGCTCAGATTCAATCCCTTTTGAGCTACTTAATATCCTAAGGGGAATTAACTTGCCGGATAAAGTGGGAAGAAGCGGAATGCTCCAGGCTGCTTTATTTCCAGAGATTTTCGCTGGTATTTTCTCTTCAACGCCATTTGATAAATTTGGCGCAACGAGAAAGACGTTGTCAGGAATCACCTTATCTCCAATGTTAACATCAATATTTAGTTGATTTCCTTCAACATTAAGTAGTGATAGTTTTGGAGCCGCAGGCTTGCCAGTCTCCTGCGCAGCAGGAACCGTAAGATTCCCATAAAGTGAAAAAGCACTAAAGAACGCGCTGTTTCTAAAATCAGCATCATTACTTCCATGATTTACTAAAAAACTAGTGATGTCTTCTTTCCATCTCCCGATTTTGATCTGGGCGCAATTCCCTTTTCGATCACTCTTTAGAGTCGCTTTAACTCCAGCACCACTACGCAAAGAACTGAAGATAGTGTCATTGACTGGTACGGCATCACATGTTGTCGGTTTACCCGTGTATGAATAAGCAATATGCATTGTTGCTAACGGTAGTTCGTAAAGATTCGCAACACCTTTTATGTACCCAATATCAATGGCGGCGCCTGTTTCTTTATCTGTCATTCTTGCCACCCACCAATTACCGACTTCTCCATAAGTTGGGCCTTTCCAAGTCGAACGGACCGAGAGGGTATAAGTTCGACCAGGCTGGATATTTACTCTTCTCGCACATGTTGTGTAGTTCGAGTTCTCGCCCGCGATTTTTCCGGGAGCCCGCAATTCGCAGTTCGTCTCAGAATCCTTTCGGGTCGTCGCCCCACCGTGCTGAAAGAAGAAGTCTGCGTTTGCAGCTAATCCATTCCCGATATCGACATATGCCTCTATATGGAACGATCCACAAGCCAACTCGGCTGCTAATGAATTCTTGGTCTGCCAACACCAATCAAAACCGTAATAAGTCCCCCGTCCACCTTTTTCGCCTAAGTTCACGGTTAGCGGAGTGAAGTCCATCTCTAGAGATTCCGTTAGGTTCAATCTCGTTGGGACAAAGTTTAAGTAAACCTCGCCTCCGAGATGATAGTCCGCAATTGTAGGCGTCTGAGGCTCCACCGGATTTCCATTTCCGAGTCGCACTCGTACTGAACCGTTGGGTTGCTCAACGAAACCAAAGCTTGGGCAGACAGAGGAAGCACGAGTCTTTACAAACGTGGGGCTGATAGGAGCTCCAAACCCTGATGGCTTTGAATAAATTACGTCTGCACTTGGCGCGTTGCTACAAGTTAGTCCTGTTCCGTAAATCGAAGTCTGATTAAAACCACTATTTACCAGACTAGCATTTAAGATTGAGGAAGCAACTGAGAAACTAACTACACCTAGGTTTATTTTTTCAGCTGTGCTGGCTACGACCACATCAGCCTTCCAACTCTTCGAGTTTCCATCTAATTCTGGACCGACCGTAATGGTGTAGGACTCGCCGGCAGTAATCTTTACCGGAGTAACGCAATTAGCTTGATAAGTACCAGGCTCATTAAACATATTCGGCGAACTTATGTTGCAGACTGTAGAACCGTACTGCTTAAATCTTACGTCAGAACTAACAAAGACAAAACCAAATCGAATTGTCTGATTGTTCGAAATCGTAACCATAGGCGAAATTCGACTAGTGCTGTTTCCTACATTTAAAGCCCATTCAACTTGGGCCCTACTTGAATCCGGTACAGATAAAGGTGTTATGGTCTGTGAATATCCACTGTAACCAGAGATTGATAAGCCGGACCAGTCAACCATGCTGGCAATTTGGGTCGTTTGAGCAGAGCTGATTGGCATAGCGATGGTTCCGAAGAGAAATGAAACGCCCAGAAGTAAGGTTAGGTGCCGGCGCACCCGCTGAATCTTATTTCATAAAGAAGTACTTGACGATGGGTCAATTGGACATAAATTCCATAATAGATCATTGCCAGAAGATTCCCGCGGGTTAGGCGCGAAGCGCTGGGTTTACAGGGTCGTCACAGGTACTAACCAAACTATCCTTTACCCATGAAGCTCTTGGTCGAGTGGCTATCTGAGTCGGCGATTCTTGAGCCCGAGCAGACTTACACAATTGGTCGCGATCCGAACTGCGATATTTCGATAAAAGATGATCGGATTTCCAGGACCCATTTGCGAATTACCTTTAATGGCAAGAATTGGCAGATCGCAGACTTGGGATCTTCAAACGGAACTTTTCTGAATGGTAAATCAGTATCCGAAATAAAGGTCGATGAAGCAAAAAGCGTAGATATTGGGGGGATAAAGAACCTATCCCTCAAGCTCACTCCGCTAACTGGAGCAAAATCGGCCAATGTAAAGACAACGGTCCGCCCTATGGATAAAGAGGCGACTCGAGTTTCTGAGGAACTTCTTGAGGAGAAGATGGGCGAATTTGGCCCAAGACGAATCCGACTACAGAGACGTATTCGAATCGGTCGAGATGATTCAAATGATTGGTTTATTGAGGATATAAATGTCTCTCGTAGCCATGCTGAAGTAGTTCAAAGTGGTGATGGTAGCTACGAACTAATTGATCTTAAGTCGACCAATGGAACTTACTTAAATGAGAATCGGATTCGCCGAGAGAAGTTGATTTACGGCGACATAATCTCGGTTGGTGGATATAAGAGAAAGTTCACCAGCGACGGTCTTGAAGTACTTGAGGGAATTGAAGGTATTTCCGTAACCGCTAAGAATGTGACTTTTGATATCGGCGGAAAGAAATTGCTCGAAGATGTTTCTTTTACGCTGGGCCCAAGAACTCTTACCGCCATCATTGGACCTTCGGGCGCGGGTAAATCAACGCTTCTTGGCGTGCTAACCGGGCGAACAAAACCGACTGAAGGAAGTATCCAACTTTCTGGAAATGATTTACATGAGAACTTCCAGATTCTTAGCCGCCAGATCGGCTCCGTTCCCCAGGCCGATATTCTTCATACCCGATTAACCGTGAGACAAGCGCTGAATTACGGAGCCCAACTACGGCTTCCTAATGACACCTCAAAGAGCGAACGGGATGAACGCGTCGAGACTGTTATGCATAAGTTGGAACTTGGTGAGCGTGCCGAACTCCGTATTGATCGACTCTCAGGCGGGCAACGTAAGCGAGCGAGTATTGGGCTCGAGCTACTAACTTCTCCGAAACTGCTAGTTCTAGATGAGCCAACCTCGGGACTTGATCCGGGGCTCGATGCGCATGTGATGGAGACGCTTCGCAATCTTGCCGATGATGGTCAAACCGTCGTTCTGGTTACCCACTCGGTAGATAACTTGAATTTCTGCGACAACGTCATCCTCCTTGCTTCGGGCGGAAAGGTCGCTTACGCAGGTCCAGCTTCGACAGTCTTCTCAAAGCTAGGTAAGAAGAACTGGGCCGAGGTATTTAAGTTTCTGGCGTCTCCAGAAGCGATACTCCTTTCGTCGGAGAAGCGTGAGGTGCCGGTTTCGACTGAGATTAAGCAAGAGCATGTCCTTGAGCGACGCCAATCAATTTTGAAGCAGATTACCACCCTAGCCGCTAGATATATCCGAGTTATCTCTTCCGACCGTTTCTACCTAGCGCTATTGACCTTAATACCGATAATCATCGGCCTTATTTCGTATGCTGCTGGAAGCAAATATGGCTTTGGTCCAGGAGAAAAAACTAGGACGGGGGTTAATTACAACCCGTTCGCTCAAGGTTCAATTCTTGTCTTAGTTTTAGGTTCGATATTTATCGGACTATCAACGAGTATTCAAGAAATTGTAAAAGAGAATGCGATTCGCCGGCGCGAACAGAGCGTAGGAATTCGAGCTGGAACCTATCTAGCCTCAAAAATCTTAGTGTTGGGACTAATAACTTCGCTACAGATTGCTGTTTTCACCGCTATTGTTCTATTTGGCCGACCTCTTCCGGATGCGGGGCTGTTGACTCAATCAAGCAGATTTGAGATAACCGCAATCTGTGTGACTCTCGGTCTCTGCTCGATGTTGCTTGGACTACTTATCTCGTCTTTCCTATCCTCTGAAGAACAGGCGATGCCAGCGCTTGTTGGTATGACGATGATTCTTGTGGTCCTATCAGGCGCTCTCCCTCTTGAAAGTAGTGGTTTTATAAATGATATATCACGTTTTGTCCCAAGTCATTGGGCTACTAATGCATTGGCTGCTTCGGTTGATCTAGTCCAACTCGCCCTGATAATGGAGAAGGATCTTCAAGAAAAGTGGCAGTCGAACGTTGAAAGCTTAGGTCTTTCGCTTGGATATATAGGAATTTTCGCTTTGTTGTTTGTAATTGTCTCACTCATTAAAGTGAAGCGAAGTCGTTAATTAGTAACTGAGATATTAAATTCGTATTGAATCAAAAATCCGGTTGATGTTGAACCTGCCAATACATATTCGCGCCAATTTTTAGCGTCATCAATCGTGCCTTCGATCAGTATCGTGTCGAAATCAGCGCCACATCTAGCATCACCTTTAAGGAGCTTGACCGTGGGTTGCTTTTTCGCAGCCGGATTAGTGAGCTCTCGGATCTTCAAGCTCTCGCGGATAACGCCTTGATCGCATATGAAGGTCGAATAGGTATCGCCGGTGCCTTTCTGAGCTTTTGGATCGCCAACGACTTGGAGACTCCACTCGGTCTCTTGAACTGGGGTTGGCGAAGGGGTTGCTTCAGCGCTAGAACCCGTCTTAGCCGAAGTCTGGTTCTGGTAGGTGAAAATTCCACCAATAGCTAAGAGTGGTAGTACGGCAGCTGCCGCGAGCTTAGCTTTAATTGAGCGGCGGTTATTAAGTCTCTCACCAACTACTTCAATCCTTCCTAAGTCCGAATTGATGTGCTCAAGGCGTGCAAGAATTTCTTCCGCAGTAGAGCGCTCCTTAGGTGATTTCTTAAGTAAAAGCGAAATCACTTCTTTTTGCGATGGGGAAAGGAGCGACATATCCGCCTCTTTATTTAGAATCATGTTCATCGTATTCGCAACCGATGTGTCATCTTTACCCCACGGGTTCTGTCCCGTTGCGGCAAAATAGAGAACCGATCCCGCAGCAAAGTTATCTACCGCTTCAGTTACTTTGTTTGTCTCAAATTGCTCTGGCGCGAACCAAGATGGAGTTCCTGCGACCATTCCAGTTCTAGTAAGAGCGGTGGCATCCGATGAAAATGAAATTCCAAAATCTATGATCTTCGGCCCCGAGGCAGACATCAAGATATTTGAAGGTTTCATATCTCTGTGAATAACCCCAGCTTTATGGACAACGTTAAGAGCTGACATTAATCCATATGCGAATTCAAACCACTCCTGCTCTTTAAGTGGGCCTTCATGTTCAACTAAGGTTTTTAGGCTTGGACCGTCAACATAGTTAGTAGCAATCCATGCAGGCGTCGAATCGACATCCGCCCCAACAATCTCAGCAACAAAACGACTCTTGACTTTCTTAAGGCTGGCAACCTCACGCGCAAGTCGCGCTCGTGACGCGGGATCCTCAAGAAGAAAATCTCTAACTACTTTGATAGCGGCAGCGCGGGTCCCGTTATTGCCCATATAGACAATTCCCATACCGCCGGCGCCAAGGCGGTTAACAATCTGCCAAGGGCCGATCTGTTCTGGGTCACCTGATCGCAGTCGCTCCACGCCGATATTCTCACAGAATTAGCTCTGTTCCTTCCAACCCGGCGGGCATTTAGCTCCGCTAAAGGTGCGGGTCTGGGTGGTTCGAGTACAAATAATAGTCTTGGTAGACCCCGGCTTTGGAGTCGGCGGCAATAGCGTCGCCACTTTCGCAGGAGCTGGAATTGGAAGTGTCGCTTGGATTTCGGGTGAAGAGCCTTTCGCATTTGCAAGATAGATATTCACCTTATATTTCTTGCCAATCATCGAACTTTTTATGGGAACTTCGATAAGAGCTTTATCGCCATAAACATCGCCAGGAAGTGGGTTTTTTTTAGAGATCTTTAGATCTTTACTATATAGAAACGCTTTACTTGCTATGGCGCCAGATTTGATTGGAACTGAAACGGTAATAAGCGCGGAATCAGAAAGAACTCTAGACTTAAAATTCTTTGGCGCATCGGGAACTTCTTGGGCTATGAGAGATTCAGTTACCTGGGGAGCTTGATATGAACCCACAAGAGGCTCGGATTTCACCCCATCTTTTTCGCTAACGATTTCTAACGGTATGGCAACGCCGCTAAGCGCTTCATTTAGCTTTATTGCCCAAATGGCTTTATCACCCTCAAACTTGCCAAGTAATGGATTTGTCGAGCCAATTCCAAGTTTTGGCGCTACCAGCAAGACTCTGTCGGGACGAATTGAGCCGGAAGGGCCAAAATTTATCTCAACATTCAAGGTATTTCCATTGAACTTAACAGCGGAGAAAGTAGGTGTAGCTGGTTTGTTAACTTTTATGTTTGAGGAGCCTGCTGGCTTAGCAGGATTTCGATCACCGCAGCCTGGTACATCAAAAGTTCCATACCCAAGGCTCTGAGCGAGAGTGTAAGAAATTCCATAATTTGTACATTCATTCGCTTCCGCATAATTTGTATGCCAAATAAGTCCTTGGAGATTCTGGTCCCAATCTGTTTTGTGGCTCGGGGACTTCACTTCGAGATTGAAGCTTGCTAACCCTCCTTCATTTCCATATTGAATTCGGAATGGATAAACCTTGTCCTTCTCCAAGTAAACCGAATTACTCTTTGACTGAGTTGCATGCGGCCCCGGTAGCGCAATTAAAGCTGATGAGGTTCCTCCCAAATAACCTAGAACGGCGCTAGTACCCAACCATAAGAAAGATGCATCATCTGATGTAAGCCGGAAATCCCATGGACCGGACTCATCCGGAATGAAGTAGCCGCCCCACCAGATAGAAACATCACCGGCAGGCTCATTCCCATCAAGCCATCTACGGATTTGGTCTGGGTCAGTACTAGTAATTAGTAGTCGCTCAGCATCACTAAAAAACTGGGGGTTATCCCGGAAATATCCGCGAACTCTCACCTCTGATAGACCAGGAATGACATCTTTGGGTCGGGTCCATGAGGTATTTAGTCTCGGCCGACGTACCGTCGCAGTTGCAGTAGAACCTCCTGCTATGTACGAAGGGTCTCTCGACAGCGGTGAGCTCCCGCCAAGCCGAATCATTAAATTCTCATTTTGTGTCTGTTGCGGATAAGCGACTGCGCGAACGCAGCTTAGAGTTGAGTAGTTAAGGAACTTACTTTTCACATTATTCGATGCAGTAAGCGGAGACACCATCAAATCCATAACGGGAACAGCATCACATGCCTTCTTATCGCCATCATAAAACACTACAGTTTCCAACATTGCCAATTGGTCGCTAAAAGAGTTTCCAAATCCTTTTAGTCTTCCGATAGTTACACTCTCATTCGTTTTTTTATTAGTGAGAGTAGCTGACCACCAATTATCACCCGGCGCGGATGAATCATTTGCCGCTTGTACACTTAATGCATAAGTAGTATTCATCTGAATCGAAATTGGATACCAGCAATTTACATAGTAAGTCTTGGTCTCTCCGAAAATCCCGTTGTCATTACTCTTTCTACACGACAAATTACTGTCGTTACTTACCTTCTGAAAATCCAACCCATTAAAGAGCGCAAAATCAAAATTTCCAAAATAAGTGTTGCCGCTTTTAGAACCAAGACCGAATCCAACGTAACCACAACGCATTCCGCCGTATGTCAAGGAATTTGTTCCCTGCCAACAAAAATCCCAGTGGTATTGATTGGACCATCTAAAGGGCGCGCCATCCACCATTCCTTCTAGGATAGTTGGCGTGAACTCTTGAGAAAGCGCGACCCCGGGTTTCAGATATTGATTTTCGGTGCCCCAGCGAACTCTGATCTGACCATCTTGATGATTTTCAATTGCAAATGCTGGCGTAATTGTAATGAGCAGTAGCAAAGGTAGAGAGAAAAGGATGGAGCGGAGTCTCACAGCCAGAGTATTTCAGAGCGAGAAAGTTTTAGGCAGGTATCGGAGAACTAACTAACCCTCAGTCCAGCCCGGTGGGCATTTCTTCCCAGGGAAAGGTCGGCTCTGGGAGCCAAAGAAGCAGAGAACGGTCTTCGGAGTATTGGGTTTGGGCGCTACTGCCGGAACTTTCGGCTTAGCAATCGCTGGAACAGAGAGCGTGCCATTTAGAGGTTTAGATTCACCCTTCTCGTTAGTTAAATAAACCGTGATCGGGTATTTCTTGCCGGCCATAGAAGTCTTTATTGGAACTTCAAGTAATACCTTATTTCCTACAACTTCACCTTCTATGGCTCTGTTCTTTGAGATTCCAAGCGACTTGCTAAATAAATATGCACCAGATGCTAGTGAATCGGTTTTTACTTTTGCAGTTGCAGTTACGACCGCGATGCTGCCAACAATCCTAGACTTTAGATTAGTAGGTGCGGGTGGTGCTGCCTTTATTACAGGGACAAATACCGGGGCTTGGTAATTAGCTGAAACAGTATCGCTTCTTACTCCATCTTTCTCAGAAATAATCTCTAACGGAATCATGGTTCCCGACAGCAACTTATCTAATTCAATCGTCCAGTTTGCCGTATCTCCAGAAACTGTACCCACAGAAGGGTTCGTACTCGAGAATCCCAATTTCGGTGCCACTAGATAGACCTTGTCGGCTTTAGTTGAGCCAGATCCGAGATTAACTGAGATGTTTATCTTGTTGCCAATGAAATTAACTAAAGAAAAAGTTGGGTTTGCCGGTTTTGGTTTGGTATTTATGTTCCCCCCACTACTTGTCGGCGAGGGAGTTGGGGTCGGTGTTGGAGTCGGCGTGGGTTCTGGAGTAGCCACTAGGTATCGAGTAAATTTTTTAACGCCTGGCACAGCCCAATCCCAGTAGTTCCATAGAATCGGCAGCGCTGAGGTCGCGGGACTTAAGCCCTCTAGCCGAGTGCTTACGGCATAGATTCCTGGATGTTGGAATAGAGGTATAGACCAGAAATTTGAATTAATCTCACGTTCAGCCTGTGCGAGTCGGGAAAGCTTTTGATCCTCGGAAGGCACTTCGTTAATTAGAGATTGATAAATGCTATCAATCGTAGAGTTACTCCATCCTGAGAAATTATTGCCACATGAGCCGCAGTACATATCCAGATTTCGAGTATTTGAGAAATCTGAGCGGACCCATGCGAAGAAAGATGCATCCCAAGCGCTCGAACTTAAGTTCGTTGACCAATTAGAGAGACCTGGCGCATTTACATCAAATCCTGACCTTGATCCAGCGGCTCTAATTAATTGAGCGACGGAAACCCTTCGAGCATTATTAACTGTTCCCCATAATAGATTTACTTTAGCAACAGGATTATTTGCAGCAGCATTTGGATAGTACTTTTGAACTAGCGCAAGGGCTTGGGCTTCGCGTTGGGCTTGTGTCCCCGAAGTGAATGCAGAGCTACCGTTCTGTGAAACTATATTCGAATAGCGCTGATCATTGTAGAAGTAGAAGAGAGAGTCCAATCGGTTGGCACTTGGTGTGACCGGCTTAATAATTTTATCGACAATTTCATCTCGAGGGATCACTAATAGAAATGCTTTTCGTAAATCTTGCGCACGTTGGGAATTGCCAGCAAAGATACCGTTATAAGGCTCCGAAGAGCCTGCGGCCTTACCCGTTCTGATATCTAAGTGCTCATATATCGAGAGCTTGGCATCTATAACTCTTACATTCGGGATGCTCTTAAATAGTGCGGCGGAATCGGCGGTTGGCTGGCCTGGAAGAATATCTACCTCGCCGTTTCGAAGTGCCTGCGCCGCTTCCGTTCCATTTGCAATCACGCGGAAAACTATGCGCTCTATTCCGTTGACTTCGGGACCTGAACCGTAATACTCGTTGTACCTAAATGAGAAGCTCTGGCCAGGGATGAAGGTATCGAGAATATAGCCACCATTGCTTATAAACAGTAGTGGATTTATTATCGAGCTTGCGCTCGTTAACTTGTAAGAGTTACTCCAAACTTTTCCGTAAGCTGTTAAAGCCCTAGTGTCGTATTGGGTAACAGCGCGTTCAAATCGCTCTTTCGCAGCACTTGATGTCGCAACACTCTGGAGCTGGTTTCTTCCCTCACTTATGAGAACAAGTGCGTGAACCGGAAATGGTTTTGGGCTGAAGACTAACCATTCAGGAAATTTTCGATCGTATTCAATCGTCAGACTCATCTTGTCGCTAGAAATTGTTGGGATTCCCACATGGCGCTCACCATAGGTGCCGCCATAACAGTTACTATTGAACGCCGGCTGAGCACCGCCTGTCGATGGATTTCCCAAGTTTGCCGCAATTGAATACCGGGCTGAGCAAATTACATGTTCAAGCAATAAATCTACGGCCGTGATTGGTGTTCCATCACTCCAAACTTGTCGAGGCTTTACTGTGTACTTAACCCTAAAAGGTAGTTGGCTTGTAATTTCATAGCTACCGAAATCCTCATTAGGAACAATCTCGTTGCGGTCGTTGAGGTAAAAGAAACCTGATCTTTGAAGATAATCCACTTCAGTATTTACTGTCAGGTTATCGTTGACTACATCTGGATTTAGAGACGTCAATTGATTTGAAGTAACAATTGTGACTGTGCTACCGGTAGCGGCTCTACTTACGGGCGCTACGTAAGGTCCTGCTAAAAGTGCGAGGTATAAAACTGGAATAAGAACCGTGAATCGAAATCTCATGATATCTGAATTGTATCTGTAAAGACCAATGGCACTTGGTTACCAAGGGGACATTGGTCTTTTTAAACCGAGTGAACGTTTACTCTATAAAGAGCAAGGGTTTAGCTACCGTTAATTGCGTCTTTGGAAATGGACCAAAGTGGCCTTGGTAAGGGACTTTTCTTACTCCTGCTCGGCTTTTAGTTGCTCCACAGATGCTCTTGGTTATGTGGACAAAGCCATCGCAAATATCATCTTGAGTTAGAGTAGCCGCTTCTCCCCAAGGCCGACCATGAAGGGCTAGGAAGCGAGTCCGCTCACCCTGACGGCCAAAATCTATGGTAGAGATCTGTTCCCAGGTAAGAAACTTGGCAGGCTTTGGACTAACCCGCTATGCCTTATTACTCATTGTTGGGTTGGTTACCACAAGCTCACAATCAATGGCTTCCCGATAAACCGTCTTAAGCATCATCAGTGTTTGGTATCTGGATTGGGGTTGTGACACCGCAAGGAGTTCAAAGATCTGGCCCTTGGTGATCTCGGCCTGTCAGTGAGCCTACAGGCGCCTTGATGGTTCTGCTTGATCCTATTGGTGACGGGTAAATGAGGCCAAATGTTATCCCGAACCAATCGTCGACCACGCCAAGGAGCGGTTAGAGTCCTTGGCGCGGCTCGAAGAGATAAAAGCAGCAAAACCACTAAAGCCCAACTAACTTAACTTTTAAATTAAGAAGTTAGTGAACTGC
>Ga0129336_10002120_pt1 | contig 12204 bp, 14 predicted proteins | sample CPB6_02_DNA_FD_96878 | JGI IMG/M metagenome (GOLD analysis project Ga0129336, IMG submission 96878) | Freshwater to marine salinity gradient microbial communities from Chesapeake Bay, USA - CPBay_Sum_0.6_0.2_DNA | ecosystem: Environmental > Aquatic > Marine > Coastal | place: USA: Chesapeake...
ATGCCTCGCTCGCGCTCGAGATCGTTGGAATCCATCACGCGCTCGCCGACGCGTTCGTGCGCGGCGAAAGTCCCGGATTGCTTGAGCAGGCAATCGACCAGCGTGGTCTTGCCGTGGTCGACGTGGGCGATGATCGCGATGTTGCGAATGGGGCGGGCGGTGGCCATGAAAGCTTCCGGGACGACCCATGCAGGGCCAAAAAGGCCGCGGAGCGTAGCAGAGCCTGCGTTGGGTTGCGACCTGCTGTCGCCTTCGGCATACAATCCGCCTCGGTTTCGTGTTCCCCGTCACATCACCCCAAGGAGTGGCCCATGTTCCCCATCCGCAAATCGCTTCTCGTTTCCCTCGCGGCCAGCGTCGTCGCCGCCACAACCTTGCTCGGGGTCGCCATTGCGCAAGATGCGCGGGTAGCGCAGCAGGTGAAGCTGCGCCAGTCGGCATACACCGTGCTCGGGGCGCAGATGGGCCTGATGGGTGCGATGGCTTCGGGTCGTGCCTCTTATGACGCCAATGCGTTTCGTGCCGCCGCAGAGCGCGCGGCCGCCATGGGCAACTACGTGCCAGAGTTGTTTCCGGCGGGCTCGATCACCCCGAGCAGCAAGGCGAAGCCCGAGTTGTGGCAGCAGCAGGCCGAGTTCCAGCGCCTGATGAAAGACATGCAGACCAAGGTCACCGCGCTCGCGACCACGGCGCGCGGTGGCGACCTCGAGGCCATCAAGCCGGCGTTCGGTGCGACCGGTGCGAGTTGCAAGGCCTGTCATGACAAGTACAAGGCCGATTGAAGGGCGATCAAATCTTTGATGACCGATCTCCCCCCGACGACGCTGTCGCGAGCCGGCGGCGTCATCCACTACGTCGTGTCGGGGCGCAACCACGCCCCGGCACTCGTCCTGTTGCATCCTCTGGGCGCGAGCCTCGCGAGCTGGGACCCGCAGCTCGCCGAATTCGAGCGGTTCTTTCGCGTCGTTCGCATCGACCTGCGGGGTCACGGTCGGTCAACGTTCGATGAAGCGTCGGCACGCTCCTGCAGCCTGCAGGATAGGGCGCTCGACGCGCTCGCCGTACTCGATGCGCTGCGGATAGAGCGCGCGCATTGGTGCGGCTCGTCGATCGGTGGCGTGACGGCGCTGCAGGTGGCGATCATGGCGCCGCGGCGCGTGCTGCGACTGGTGGTGGCCAACACGGCGCCTGATGCCGATCTTTCGGCGCGTCTCGGTGAGGTGCAGGCACCGACCCTGGTGATTGCCGGTGCGCACGATCCCTCGATCCCCGTCGAGCAGGCCGAAGAATTGGCCGGCGGCATATCCGGCGCCGATCTCGTGGTGCTCGATGCGGCGCAGCTGTCGCACATCGATCAGGCCGAAGATTTCACCCGCACGGTCGTCGATTTTCTGCGCGACTGATGGCCGACCCTGCACCCTCGTCGTACGTTCCGTTCTGGTTGGGAGGTGCCATTCGCGGTCGAGTCCGTCGTGATGTCGCGCGGGTGCTCGCCGAATTGCCAGGCATCGAAGCGGCCGATCTCGGATTCCGCTTGAGTGAACCTGGCGTCTCCCGCTCGGCGCGTAGCCGCGCCTTGCAACAGGTCGCGCAAGGTCTGCATCGCAAGGGTTTGATCGCGGACTGGCGGAACGAGCATTCGGCGGTGCTCGATGACGACGGCGCGGAAATTGCGCGCTGCGAGCGTGGTGCCTTTCGTACCCTCGGTCTGCAGAATCGTGCCGTGCACGTGAACGGCTATCGCGCCGACGGCCGGGTTTGGGTGGCGCGTCGCAGTGAACTGAAGCGAGCGGATCCCGGCAAGCTCGACAACCTCGCCGCAGGTGGCGTCTCGGCCGGCGAATCGGCGCGGCGCACGGCGCTGCGCGAGGCGTGGGAAGAGGCGGGCGTGCCGGTCGGGCTCGCGCGGCGCGTCGATTTTCCGGGGATGATCATCCGCAGTCTTCGCGAGACGACCTTCGGCATGCACGATGAACTCGTCATCGTGGCCGATCTCGAATTGCCCCTCAACTTCGAACCCATCGGGCGCGATGGTGAGGTCAGCGAATTTCTTTGCTTGTCGATCGCCGAGGTCGAGGCGGCCTTGGCGGCCGGTGAGTTCACCGTCGAGGCGGCGCTTGCTCTGCGCGAGTCTCTGGATAGGCGAGCGTTGGCAGGGCTGCGCCCGTGACTCGATGCGGCACCCACTCGGTGAGTGCCTGTGCGCCCAAAGATTCGTAGAACTCTCGCGCCGGGGTGTTCCAGTCAAGCACGGCCCATTCGAGTCGCGTGAGTTGCTCATCGACGCAGCGCTTGGCGAGGTTCGCAAGCAGCGCCTTGCCGATCCCACGACCCCGAAATTCCGGGCGGACGAAGAGATCTTCCAGATATATGCCGTGACGCCCGCGGAAGGTGGAGAAGTTGTAGAACCAGAGCGCGAATCCGGCGACCCGCGTTTCGCCTCGCTCGCTCCATTCGGCGACGTCGCTGAACACCCGCGGTGTGGGACCGAACAAGGCCTGCTCGAGCGCGGGCCCCGTGGCGTCGACCTGATCGAGCAGTTTTTCGTAATCGGCCAGCTCGCGGATCAGTTCGAGCAGGGTGGCGGCGTCGTCGTGGCGAGCGGGTCGCAACTTCAGCATGGCGTCTCCGGGGTCTACGCGGCCGCGCCGGTCGCGCGGCATATAATGATGCCGCAACGGCTGACGATGCCGTAACCGATTTTTCACGGAGTTCGACATGCAGATCCAGGGCAGCACGGTAGTGGTGACGGGCGGCGGGCGTGGCATCGGGCGCGACATGGCACGCGCATTCGCGGCGCGCGGTGCGAACGTCGCACTGTTCGATCTCAATCAGGCCGATCTCGACGAGACCGTGCGTCTCTGCGAGGCCGAGGGCGTGAAGGCGCGAGGTTACCTCGTCAACGTCACGCAAGAAGCTGCGGTGGTCGCCGGTATGGATGCGGTCGTCGCCGATTTCGGCGGCCTCGACGTGCTCGTCAACAACGCCGGCATCGTCAAGGATGGTCTGTTGATCAAGGTCAAGGAGGGTGCGGTCACGGGCAAGATGACGCTCGATCAGTGGCAGGCCGTCATCGACATCAATCTCACCGGTGTATTTCTTTGTGGGCGCGAGGCGGCCGAGCGCATGATCAAGCGCGGCAAGGGTGGCGTGATCATCAACATCTCGAGCGTGTCGCGCTACGGTAATGCGGGCCAGACCAACTACAGCGCGACCAAGGCAGGCGTGGCGGCGATGGCCGAGGTTTGGGCCAAGGAACTTGCGCGCTACGGCATTCGCACCGGTGCCATCGCCCCGGGCTACACGCGCACCGACATTCTCTCGGCCATGCGTCCGGAGATCCTCGAGAAGATGACCGCGCAGGTGCCGTTGCGGCGCTTGGGCGATGCCGCCGAGATCGCTGCGACGGCGGTGTTCATCGTCGAGAACGATTTCCTCACCGGGCGCTGCATCGACGTCGACGGCGGCATGAGGCTCTGACCTCCGATGCTCGCGATGATGGTGCTCGCCGCGGTCTCTGCATCCGCCCCGACCCCCGAATCGGCCGCGACCGCGCCGCGCGAAGTGGTAGCCGTCCTCGGCACGGGTCGCGTCGGCGCCGCCTTGGGGCCGCGGTTGGGTGCGCTCGGTTATCGCGTGATCTACGGATCGCGTGATCCGAACCGCGCCGAGCTGAAGGCGCTCGTCGAGCGCAGTGGCAAGAGCGCGAGTGCGAAAACCACGGCGGCGGCGGCCGCGGCCGCCACCATCGTGATCGTCGCCTTGCCCTGGAGCGCCACCGAGACCACGCTGCGCGAGCTCGAACTCGGCGGCAAGCTCGTCATTGATCCGACCAACGCCATGCGCATCGGGCGCGATGGTTTGATGGAGCCGGCCGTCGACACCTCGGCGGGCGAGCGCATTCAGGCACTCGCGCCCAAGGCGACCGTGGTCAAAGCTTTCAACACCGTGGGTGCGCATGTCATGGCAGACCCCGCAGCCGCGGGTGGTCCGGTGACGATTCCGGTCGCGGCGGACGATCTCGCGGCCAAAGGTCGCGTGATGCAACTCGCCCGCGAGTTGGGTTTCGAGACGATGGATGCGGGCCCGCTGCGCCACTCGCGCCAACTCGAGGGCATGGCCTTGATCTACATGGTTCCCTATCTCAAAGGGCCGCGTGGCGAATCGTTCGAGTATTACCTGCGTCGCGGCGCGGCGCCGCGCGTCAGTCAGGGCGTGCGTCCGGCCGAATAGGCGCTAACGCGCTGCAGCAGCTCGAGCGGCGTGGCGAGCCGCGAGGCCAGATCTTGTTGGTCGGCCGCTGCAGCACCGTAACCCCAGGTGGCTGCCAAAAATTTGAGCCCGTTGCCCTCGGCCGCCTGTCGATCCTCGGCCGAGTCGCCGACCATCCATGTGTGCGCGCTCGTCAAAGATTCACGCCGCAGAACTTCACACACCAGCGCGGTTTTGTCGGCGGCCGGCGGCTCGAGCGCATCGAGTGCATGGATGCCCCGGAAATGCGCCTGCCATCCGAGATGATCGATGATGAGCCGCGTGGGCTTGATGCGTTTGTTGGTGACGATGAAGAGCGCGAGACCCTTGCGCGCGAGGCTCGAAAGCATGTCGCCGACGCCGGCATAAACTTCGGTTTCGCGATAACCCGTCGTGTCGTAGTGGAGGCGAAAAGCCGCCGCCAGCCGCTCGATCAGCACCGGTTCGCTCGAGCCTGCGAGCGTCGCGAGTGTTCGTGGCAGGGGTGGTCCGATGAGGCCGGGCGACAGTGGCACCGCGGGTGCTACGCCTTCGCTTTCGAGCGCGCGTCCGAGACCCGCGAGAATGCTGCGCGCCGAATCGACCAGCGTACCGTCGAGGTCGAACAGGATCGCCCGCGGCGTCATGCGGCGGCGGCAGGTCCGTCGGTGAATTGCAGCGCGGCGAGTCGTGCGTAGAGCGGATTGGCGGCGATCAACTCTTCGTGCCGCCCGCTCGCGATGATGTGGCCATGATCCATGACGATGATGCGATCGGCCTTGAGCACCGTCGCCAAGCGATGGGCGATGATGATGGTGGTACGGGTGGCCATCAGCCGCTCGAGGGCTTCCTGCACCACGCGCTCGCTCTCGGCATCGAGCGCGCTCGTCGCCTCATCGAGCAGTAACAGTGGCGGATTTTTGAGGATCGCGCGGGCGATGGCGATGCGCTGACGCTGGCCACCCGAGAGCCGTGTGCCGCGCTCGCCGAGGAAGGTGTCGTAACCTTGTGGCAGTGCGGCGATGAAGTCGTGCGCCGCTGCGGCACGCGCCGCAGCCTCGACTTCTTCGTCGGTCGCGTCCGGACGACCATAGCGGATGTTCTCGCGGGCGCTGGTGCCGAACAGCACGGTATCCTGCGGCACCAGGCCAATTCTTTGACGCACTGCGAGCGGATCGGCGCGGGCGATATCGACGCCGTCGAGGATCACCCGACCGGACTGCGGATCGTAAAAACGCAGCAGCAATTGGAACGTCGTGCTCTTGCCGGCGCCCGAGGGGCCGACGAAGGCGACGGTCTCGCCCGGGGCGATCGACAGCGAAAAATCGTCGAGCGCCGGCGTCTCGGGCCGCGAGGGGTAATGAAAACGCACGTGCTCGAAGCGCACATGGCCCGCCTTGACGCCCGGTTGCACGGCGGGCAGCGACTGCGGCAGGGCAGGCGCGACGATCGCAGGCGTTGCCTGTTGCAGTTCGACCAGACGCTCCATGGCGCCTGCCGCGCGCTGTACCTCGCTCCACATTTCGCTCAGCGACGCCGCAGCGACGCCAGCATAGACGGCGAACAACAGGAACTGCACGAGCTCGCCGCCCGACATTTCTTTGGAGAGCACCTGATGGGCGCCAAACCAGAGCACGATGGTGATCGCCGCGACGACCAGCGTGGTCGATAGAGCGGTGAGCCAGGCGCGGACGCGCGTGCGCACCACGGCGACGTCGAACGAGGCTTCGACGGCCTGATCGTAACGACGGGTATTCAGTGCCTCGAGCGTGAATGCCTGCACGGTCTGGATCGCGTTGAGGGTTTCGCCGGCGAGACCGCTCGTGTCGGCGATCCGATCCTGCGACGAGCGCGACAGTTTTCGCAGCTTGCGTCCCAAAGAAATGACCGGGACGATCACCGCCGGCATGGCGATCAGCATGAGGCCGAGTAGTTTCAGGCTGGTCACGCCCATCATGACGATGGAGCCGATCAGATTGATGCTCGAGCGCAGCGCGATCGAAATGCCGACGCCGGAAATCGACTGCACGAGCGTGGTGTCGGTGGTGAGGCGCGAGAGCACCTCGCCGGTGCGCGTCACCTCGAAGAATTGGGGATCCATGCGAATGACGTTGCGGTAGGTTGCGGCACGGATGTCGGCAACCACGCGCTCGCCCAGCCACGTCACGAGATAAAAGCGCATCGCGGCGAAGGCGCCGAAGAGCACCGCCACGCCGAGAAAGGCGATGAAATAGATGTTCACCGTCTCGGCGCTGCCGGCGCTCATGCCCCTGTCGACGAGCTTCGAGAGGGCGACCGGTAGGGCCAGCATGGAGCCCGAGGCGAGCAGCAAGGCCACCATGGCCCAAGCGAGCACGCTGCGGTGGGGCCTGAGGTAGGGCCACAACGAGGCCAGAGGTTTTACGGATTTGCTTTTGGGGCGTTCCGGCAGTGAAGCATCAGCCATCTTTGGATTGTAGCTTGCTGCGCAGGATGAGCTTGCCCGTAGTGTGACCGGACTGTATCGCAGCCAACGCAGCGTGGGCTTCGTCGAAGGGATAGGTCGCACCGATGTGCGGGCGTTCGGTGATCAACTCCAGCGTGGCCCGCATCGAGTCGGGCAGCCGGTCGGCTTGCTCCCAAAGCCAGATCAGGTTGAAGGCCAAAAAGCCGCGGTTCTGCGGAATCATCGCCAGCGGATCGAGCTGCGGGCGGCGCAGATAGTGCCAAGCGAGCTTCAGAAAATTCGGTCGCCGTCCGCCGTGCATGAAATCGGCGGCGCCGTAGAGCACGTAGCGGCCCTCCGGCGCGAGACGTTCGAATGCCATGCGAAAGCCTGCGCCGTAAACCGCATCGAGCACGACATCGAAGCCACCCTTGCCGAGGCTTGCGAGCGCGGCATCGAGCCCCCGGGCGAGCCCGGCATCGCGAATGACGACCCTCCTGGCGTCGAGACCCAAGCGATCGATCAGCCACTCGCGTTTGCGTGCCGAGCCCACCACGGCCACCGGCTGCGCGCCGAGGCGCTGCAGGGCGTGCATGGCGTTGAGTCCAACCCCGCCGGCGGCCGATTGCACAAGCACCGTGGATCCTGCACGGGCGTTGCCCAGAGGGAGCAGTCCGTACCAGGCCGTGAGCGCCTGCACGGGATAGGCTGCAGCCTCATCGAACGTCCACCCTGCAGGGATCGGCCAGAGGGTGCGGGCATCGACGTTCAGGTGCGTGGTGTATCCACCGAAACGCGTGAACACGATGACGGCGTCGCCTTCTCGCCAGCCGGTCACGTCGCGGCCGAGGCGGCGGATGCGGCCTGCGCACTCCAGCCCGGGCACGAAGCTGCCTTTCGGCGTGGCCGAGTACAGTCCGAGACAGGCAAAGACGTCGGCGAAATTGACGCCTATGGCTTCGACCTCAACTTGGACTTCGCCCGTGGCCGGGGGCGGCAGCGGTTCGCTGACCGACTTCAGTCGGGTGAGGGATCCGGCGCGTTCGATGCGCCAAGCGCGGCGTATGGTGCGGTCAGGCTCGGAGCTGGGCGGCATGCGCCCGAGCATACTGCGAGGGCAGGACCCCGGTGTAGCGACGGAACATGCGGGCGAAATACGAGCCGTCGTGGAAGCCCACGGCGAAGGCGATCTCGGTCACGGGCGTGTCGCCGGTGATCAGGCGTTCGCAGGCGGCACGAATGCGATACCGCAGCAGATATTCGCGGAAGGTGATGCCGAAGACGGCATGGAAGCTGCGGCTGAACTGGAACCGGCTGAGCCCGCAGTGCGCGGCGATATCGCGCGCCGGGAACTTCTCATGGAAATGGTCGCGGACGAAGGCAACCGCATTGAGCACTCCCGAGTGTGGTGGGAGCACGTTCAGCTTTTCGGCTGAGGGTTCGGGCAATTCGATTGCACGAGTACCAGGATGCGAGGGTGTATCGGGCATCATCTTTGCGATGCTTCTAACATTCGTCCTATGGTCAGTACCTTAGATCGCTATGCCGATGTTAATACTTGCTTGAATTTTCTTCGTTAAAAATCAGTAATATCTGCGCAACAAAGTTTTATTTCCGGGGTTCGCGCGCCCTGCCGATCTGCGCCCGAACCGTTTCGGGTCGCGCGTTGGCCAGGGTTTCGATCGGCTAAGATTCTGCTATGGAAATGGAAAAGGACTACCCGGAATCGACCAACGGGTTCGATGCGGCCTTCACCGATGCCGTGAATCTCGGCAATCAGCTCGCCGATCGCGACAAGGAGGCCGATCTCTGGGACATCGCCGATGGGCTGCTGGCCGGGGCGATCCAGTATTGGCTGTACTCGCGCCAACCCTGCAACGATCCGCGCTGCGCCGATTGCATGCCGGTGAGCACGGCGGAGGGCCGCATGGCGGAACTGCAACGGCTGATTCGCCAACTCTCCGAAGAGAGCGAGTACTACCACAGCCCGAACGACACCAACGTCGGGCGCGCCTGATTTCAGCGGGCGACGTCCTCGAGCGCAGCCTCGAGGATGGCGAGACCCTCGGCGAGAATCGCATCGGGTGTCGTCAGCGGCATCAGGAAGCGGATCACGTTTGCATGCACGCCGCAGGAGAGCAGCACCAGGCCACGTCGGCCGGCTGCCTGCACGAGTGCCTTGGTCAGTTCCGCATCGGGTGCATCCGGACGTCTATCTTTGACGAGTTCCATCGCCACCATGGCGCCCTGTCCGCGAACCTCACCGATGCAGGGCCAGCGCGATTGCAGATCGGTGAGCCGCGCACGCACCGCAGCCCCGAGGCGTTCGGCACGAGCGCAGAGTTGCTCCGACTCGATCACCTCGAGCACGGCGAGCCCCGCCGCGCAGCCGAGGGGTGAGCCTGCATAGGTGCCACCGAGGCCGCCCGGCGCGGGCGAGTCCATGATCTCGGCTTTGCCAACCACGGCCGAGAGTGGCAAGCCGCCGGCAAGACTTTTGGCGAGTGTGACGAGGTCGGGTTCCACGCCCGAATGCTCGATGGCGAACATGCGACCGGTGCGCGCAAAGCCCGTTTGCACCTCATCGACGATGAAGACGATGCCATGGCGATCGCAGAGCGCGCGTAGCGCCTGCAGAAACTCGGGCGGCGCGACGTAGAAGCCGCCTTCGCCCTGCACCGGCTCGACGATGAGCGCCGCCACTCGCTGGGGATCGACATCGGCCTTGAAAAGATTTTCGATGGCGGCGAGCGATTGCGCGACGCTGACACCGTGGTATTCGATCGGGAACGGCGCATGGAACACGTCGGGCAGCATCGAGCCGAAGCCCGCCTTGTACGGCTGTACTTTGCCGGTCAGGCTCATGCAGGCGAGGGTGCGTCCGTGGAAGGAACCACCGAAGGCGATCACCGCCGAGCGCTTGGTGTGATGGCGCGCGATCTTCACCGCGTTTTCGATCGCTTCGGCGCCGGTCGTCAGGAATATCGTTTTCTTTGGTCCGGACCCCGGGACGATTTCGTTGAGGCGCTCGGCAAGCGCGACGTAGTTTTCGTACGGCGTGACCTGAAAGCAGGTATGGGAAAGTTTGGCGAGTTGCGCGGCTACCGCGGCCTGTACCCTCGGGTGCAGGTGTCCGGTGTTGAGCACGGCGATACCGCTTGCGAAGTCGATGTAGCGACGACCTTCGACATCCCAGATCTCCGCGTTGCTCGCATGCTCGGCATAGACCTGCAGCAAGTTGCCGACACCGCGCGGGATCGCCGCCATGCGACGTTGCGCCAGATCGGCATTGGTCGGCACGGTCAGCTCTTGTCGCCGGCGAGTTCGGCGGCGCGGTGAATGGCGGTGCGGATGCGCTGATAGGTGCCGCAGCGACAAAGATTTCCGGACATGGCCGAGTCGATGTCGGCATCGGTCGGTTTGGGTGTCTTCGCGAGCAGCGCGGCGGCTGACATGATCTGACCCGACTGACAGTAGCCGCACTGCGGCACGTCGATCTCCATCCAGGCGCGTTGCACCGGATGGCTGCGATCGGTGGAGAGCCCCTCGATGGTGGTGATGCGCTGCGCGCCCACCGCCGCGACCGGGGTGACGCAGGAGCGGACGGGCTGGCCGTCGAGATGCACCGTGCAGGCACCACAGAGGGCCATGCCGCACCCGTATTTGGTGCCGGTCAGGCCCATGGTGTCGCGCAATACCCAGAGCAGGGGCGTTTCCGGGTCTGCATCGACCTCGACGGCTCGGCCATTGACGTTCAGCTGGATCACGGATTGCGCCTCCGGCGACGAAGATCGCCTCTGTTAGAATTTACCTCTTTTTCGACGGTTTTCCGATATTGCAGGTGGGGTGAGCAGGTGTCCGAGACCATACAGACAGAAGTCGTCATCGTCGGCGCGGGACCGTGCGGACTGTTCCAGGTCTTCGAACTCGGCTTGCTCGGCATGCGGGCCCACGTGCTCGACTCGCTCAAGACCCCGGGTGGTCAATGCACCGAGCTCTACCCCGACAAGCCCATCTACGACATTCCAGCCCTGCCGGTTTGCGGTGCCCAGGAGCTGGTCGATCGCCTGATGCAGCAGATCAAGCCGTTCGAACCGGTGTTCCATCTCGGCGAAGAGGTGCTCGAGGTGCGTCCGCGCGAGCGTCGTTTCGATGTGGTGACCGCTGCGGGAACGCACTTCGATGCGGGCGCCATCGTCATCGCTGCGGGCGTCGGGTCGTTCCAGCCGCGTCGGCTCGGTGTACCTGGCTGTGACGCCTTCGAGGGCAAAACGCTGCACTACCGCGTCAAAGGGGCGGACGAGTACCGTAACAAGCATCTCGTGATCTTTGGTGGTGGCGATTCGGCACTCGATTGGGTCATCGAGTTTGCCTCGACGGCGCCCTCGGTCACGCTGGTGCATCGACGGAACGAGTTTCGCGCAGCGCCGGCGTCGGTGGCGCGCATGCGCGAACTCGAAGCGCAGGGCAAGCTGCGCTTCATCGAGGGGCTCGCCGAGGCCATGCTCACCGAGGGCGACGCCATGACCGGTGTGCGCGTCAAGGCGAGCGATGGTGTCATGCACGATCTGCGGGCCGATCATGTGTTCGCATTCTTTGGTCTGCATCCGAAGCTCGGCCCCGTCGCCGAGTGGGGGCTCGATCTCGAGCGCAAGGCGCTGAAGGTCGACACCGAAAAATTCCAGACCAACGTGCCGGGTATCTTTGCCGTGGGTGACATCAATACCTACCCCGGCAAGAAAAAGCTGATTCTGTCGGGCTTCCACGAAGCCGCGCTCGCGGCATTCGGTATCCAGTCCTGGCTTTACCCCGAGAAAAAACAGTTCCTGCAATACACCACCACGAGCCCGGTGATGCAGAAGCGTCTGGGGGTGACGGCGTCGTGAACGTTCGCGTGGTCGATCTGCTGCGGCAGTTCGAACTCGAGCGACTCGAGGTCAACCTGTTTCGCGGCGAGAGTCGCGACATCGGCAGTCCACAGGTCTATGGTGGACAAGTGCTCGGTCAGGCACTGATGGCGGCGTACCACACGATCGATGGCCTCGACGTGCATTCTTTGCACGCCTATTTCTTGCGCCGCGGCGATTTCAATCGTCCCATCGTCTATCAGGTGGATCGCAGCCGCGATGGCCATTCGTTCTCGTCGCGACGGGTGATCGCGTTGCAGAACGGCGAGCAGATCTTCACCTGTGCAGCATCATTTCAGCGCAGCGAGCAGGGTCTCGATCACCAATCGACCATGCCCGATGTGCCCGCGCCCGAGACGCTTCCGGACTGGAGTCGGCCGACCCCCGACGTGGCCGCGCAGCTGCCCGAATTGTTGCGTCGCATGCTGATACGCGAGCGGCCGATCGAGTTGCGGCCGATCGAACCCATCGATTATCTGCATCGGCGCTCCGGACCGGCACTCGAGCGCGTGTGGTTTCGGATTCCCGAGGCGGTCGCGGACGATGATCGGCTGCATCGTTGCCTGCTCGCTTACATGTCCGACTTCAATTTGCTCGCGGCATCGACTCGTCCGCATCAGGGAAGTTTCGCCATCGGCGATC
>Ga0129336_10002121_pt1 | contig 12203 bp, 22 predicted proteins | sample CPB6_02_DNA_FD_96878 | JGI IMG/M metagenome (GOLD analysis project Ga0129336, IMG submission 96878) | Freshwater to marine salinity gradient microbial communities from Chesapeake Bay, USA - CPBay_Sum_0.6_0.2_DNA | ecosystem: Environmental > Aquatic > Marine > Coastal | place: USA: Chesapeake...
ATTACTTTTTCCCACTGCTTATCTTGCCCTTGGTGGCTGGCTTACTGGCACGACGTTTGTTACAAGCTGGTACACCCACGGGTTGGCGTCTAGTTATCTTGAAGGGGCTAATTTCCTTACAGCAGCTGTGTCAACGCCTGCAGATTCTATGGGTCATTCTCTTCTTCTACTTTGGGGTCCAGAGTCTCAAGGGGATTTTGTCAGGTGGTGCCAACTTGGGGGACTCTGGACTTTTGTGGCGCTCCACGGGGCCTTTAGTCTGATTGGATTTATGCTTCGTCAGTTTGAAATCGCTCGTTTAGTAGGAATTAGACCGTACAATGCTATCGCGTTTTCTGGGCCTATCGCTGTTTTTGTCAGTGTGTTTCTCATGTATCCACTCGGACAGTCATCCTGGTTCTTTGCGCCGTCGTTTGGCGTTGCTGCGATCTTTAGGTTCCTCTTATTCCTACAGGGTTTCCACAACTGGACACTCAACCCCTTTCATATGATGGGAGTTGCTGGTATACTAGGAGGAGCACTGCTTTGTGCGATTCACGGAGCAACGGTAGAAAACACTCTGTTCGAAGATAGTGACCAAGCAAATACATTCAAAGCGTTTGAACCGACTCAAGAGGAAGAGACCTACTCTATGGTTACTGCGAATCGTTTCTGGTCTCAGATTTTTGGTATCGCTTTTAGTAACAAGAGGTGGCTTCATTTCTTTATGCTCTTTGTTCCTGTTATGGGTCTTTGGACTTCTTCCATTGGCATTATTGGTCTTGCCCTTAATCTTCGTGCTTACGACTTTGTGAGTCAGGAGATTCGTGCGGCTGAGGATCCTGAGTTCGAAACCTTCTACACGAAGAACATCTTGTTAAACGAAGGCCTTCGTGCTTGGATGGCTCCAGTGGATCAACCTCACGAGAACTTTGTGTTCCCAGAGGAAGTTCTGCCGAGGGGCAACGCTCTCTAAATATGTGGTATAATAAGAGACCTAAAGGGGTCTCTTTTTTTATCTAATGATTAGTTCAGAAACACCCTACAAACTTGCTGAGATAATTAGAGACACCTGGCCACAACTTTATAGATATGCATCCACGAAAACGAAAGCAAATGGAGAATCACAAGAAGAAGATTCTCTCACCGATTCAAACAATGTCTGATCCACCTGATGCAGTCTGCCCATATTGTGGTAAAAAGAATAAGGCTTGTTCTTATGTAAATAGTTTATCTCGTGCTTGGGCTCGAGGAGTTTGTGCCAAAAAATATCGGAGTAATTAAAATGAATTTCACCGTCTATTCTAAAAATGGTTGCCCATTTTGTACCAAAATTATTCAAGTATTAGAACTTTCAAACTTTGAACACAAGGTTTATAAACTAGGCATTGACTTTACCAAAGAACAGTTCTATAGTGAGTTCGGGAAAGGATCCACGTTCCCACAAGTTGTGATGGATGACAAACACTTGGGTGGATGTATGGATACGGTTGCATACTTACAGGAGAACAATCTGATCTAATGGAAGACATTAACGGAGTTATCGAACAAGCCATTGACTATGCATTTGAAAGCAATAAATTTGTTCTGAACTTTTATGAATATCTTAAAACGATTGGTGCAACAAAAGCACAGGTTCAAGTTTTTATTCAAAGTCAAACCGCTGCAAACTTAAGTACCATTGTTGAAGATTTGGATGAATATTTGATTGGTGGCCCAGATGACTTGCATAAACAACTTCGTGAAGCCTATGGTCACATTCCAAAACCTGCAGCTAGAAAAATTAGAAACTATCTTTACGGAATTTTAGAGGATGCTTGGAAATATGAGCAAGACAAGAAGAGAGGAAGGAGGAAGAAAACTCAGAATAAATAAAGGCGTAGAGTTGATGTTACAGAAGAGGAGGAACCAAGAGCCACCAAAAACGTTTAAAATTTGTTTTGGAAAGATGGTTTCTCTTCTTCGACGAGAATTTCACATCTATTTTGAGTTTTCCTTTTACACAAGGAAACAAAACATAACTCTCAGGGGAAAGTAAGATGTTAGCAGTCACTTTAACTCTCGGCACAATGATATCCGTGCTTTTTCTGTGTGTTGGTGGTATAATTGGATGGTTATATAAAGAACACATTCAAAGAACGGTAATTCCCCAGATGCATCCAGAAATGTATGATGAAAGAGGTAATGTTATTCCAGATGAAATCATTGCCTTCCGTGTTGAAAACTCAGATTTTTTATACGATGAAGAACTAGAAGACGAGTAACCATTATGACAATGACTGAAGTACATCCTGAACTTGGTGAAGCCCGATTGCCAAATAATCCTTTGTTGAGTGAAGTTCTCGACAAAGTTTCCAAACAAAGAACGAAAGCAAAGAAAGTTCAAGTTCTGAAAGAGAATGAATCACTTCATTTGAAGTCGATTCTTATCTGGAACTTTGATGATTCTATTGTTTCTATTTTGCCTGAAGGAGATGTTCCGTTCAACAAGAACGAAGCTCCAGCAGGAACTGAACACACCTATCTTGCTCACGAGTGGAAGATTCTTTATAACTTTGTGAAAGGTGGTAATGATTTTCTGAGACCGATAAAAAGAGAACAAATGTTTCTCCAACTATTAGAAGGTCTTCATCCAGACGAAGCTGAAATCATTTGTCTGGTAAAAGATAAGAAACTTACAACCAAATATAAAGTAACCAGAGAGATGGTGCAGGAAGCTTTCCCAGACATTGTGTGGGGCAACAGAGGAGGTTGATATGAATACAACTACTACCTTACAAAACACAATGGATGAAGTTTACTGGACACCTCAAGAGAAAAGTTCTCTTAAAAACAAATATGGTACAGAACTTCTTGTAGAAAGCTGTACCCAACTTCATCTTCAAGATAAGTCTTTTCCTCTTGATGCTTACGTTGTAACTTATAAAAATTTTGAAGGTGAAGTCAAGAAAGATCTTGTAAGGTCTGCCAAACGAGTTAATATTTTTGATATGTATTATGACAAGTTTGGCCCTGGATCGATGATTGATATCGACTTTGGCCCTGGAAGAGTTAATCCTAAGATTTGGGGTGAAAAACCACCAGAAGAAAAGAAGAGGCGGCGATGAGTATTGGTTTTGGTTTTGATGGTAAGGATAAGAAAAAAGGTGTCAAAGTCAATTGGGACGAAGTTAATAACCTTACCAAAGAATACAAGAAACTCAAGAAGTATATGAAAACAAACTTCTATGAGATTCAAACATTGAGTGGAGATGAAAAAATAATCACAGAACTTTTGAAAAAGTACGGGGAGGATTGACACCTCCTCTTTTTTTGTATAGAATGGTATAGGAGGAACTTATTATGGATCGAGACAAATTAAAATTAATTATTCATAACCTTGAATTACTTGTGGAGTCTTTGAAGTCAGAAGTATATTCAGATGTAAATGCTTATAAACCTCTTAACTATGAAGAGGTTGCCCCACACATAACTGATTACGACGAAGTGTTTTATGACGGAGACGACGATGGCTACCCAGACTAATGTAAAACTTATTAGTGTGACTCCCGATGCAGAAAAGACAATGGCGTTCATTGCAAGAGTCTCTAATCCTGCTAACCAGGATAACGAGAACTATTCCAAGTTGCTTGCTTATTGTATTAAGCATAATCATTGGTCTGTGTTTGAACAGTCTTCTATGACTCTTGAGATTGAAACCAATCGTGGTATCGCAGCCCAGATTCTTCGTCATCGTAGTTTTACGTTTCAAGAGTTTAGTCAAAGGTATGCAGACACCAATCTGTTGAGTGCTGATATTCCTGTGCCAGAACTGCGTAGGCAGGACACCAAGAACCGCCAGAACTCGATTGATGACTTGGACGAGGAAAGAGTGTTCGTGATGAATAAAATGATTCAAGACCTCTTCCGGGACGCCCAGGATGTCTATAACTATCTTCTGAATCAAGGTGTCGCTAAAGAGTGTGCTCGATTTGTACTCCCCTTGGCGACTCCCACACGCATCTATATGACTGGTTCTTGCCGTAGTTGGATTCATTATATCAATCTGCGTTCGGCCAATGGAACACAGAAAGAACATATGGATATTGCTCTAGAGTGTAAGAGAGTGTTCTGCGAACAGTTTCCTTCGGTTTCAGAAGCCCTTGAATGGGTCTAAATATTTTCACGGTTTATAGAAACGTATGGCGATTTATCCGATAGTTCATAAAGAAACTGGAGAGAAAAAAGTCATTGAGATGAGCGTACACGAAATCACTCAATGGTATCAAGACAATCCAGAATGGAAGAGAGATTGGTCTGAAGGATGTGCAACACCAGGAGAAGTTGGCGAGTGGAAAGACAAACTTGTCAATCGCAACCCTGGTTGGAATGACGTTCTTCTCAAAGCATCTAAAGCACCTGGCTCTCGTATTAAAAGAATCTAATGGCAAGAAAAACATCAAACTCTCCGATTGGCGTTGGTATGACGACAAAACAAATGAAGAGAAAGAAACCGATCAATACAGATCTCTTAAACAAGATCGAACCAATTACAGAAAATCAAAAGTTATTGTTCGAAAAGTATAAAGAAGGTAAAAACATTTTTGCCTTTGGTGCTGCTGGAACAGGTAAAACTTTTGTCGCTTTGTATCTTGCTCTCAAAGATGTACTTGATGAAAGAACACCTTATGAGAGAGTTTATATTGTTCGATCTCTTGTTGCTACACGAGAGATTGGATTTCTGCCTGGGGATCACGAAGATAAATCGTCACTTTACCAAATTCCATACAAGAATATGGTAAAATATATGTTTGAGATGCCTACTGATGCTGACTTTGAAATGTTGTATGGTAACCTGAAACAACAGGAGACCATCAAGTTCTGGTCAACTTCTTTCATTCGTGGCACCACAATTGATAGAGCGATTCTTCTGATTGATGAATCGCAAAACCTTAATTTTCACGAATTGGATTCAATCATCACCCGTGTTGGTGAAGATTGTAAGATTATTTTCTGCGGTGACGCCACTCAAACTGACTTGCAGAAAACATATGAAAAGAATGGTATCCTTGACTTTATGAAAATCATTCAACAGATGGATGAATCATTTCAAATGGTTGAATTTGGTGTTGATGATATTGTCCGTTCTGGGCTTGTCAAGGAATACATTATTAAGAAACTTGCTTTAGGTATGTAATGTTTATTGTTGAAAATCATCTTGGTGATATTGAACTAGAGAAAAAAGAGGTCGATGGAATTCGCCTATATAAACTACCTACAGGCGACTGGGTGCCTTCGATCACTTCAGTCACAAGTTTCTACAACCGAGATGTTTTTCTTGAGTGGAGACAACGTGTAGGAGATCAGGAAGCTAATAGAGTTACGAAAGAAGCCACAACGAGAGGTACAATATTTCACGAGGTTGCTCAATCGTATCTTGAAAACAAAGAGTTAAATTGGGATGACTATCCTCCCGCGACTCGTTATATGTTTCATAGTGCTAAGCCATATCTTGATAAGATTGGAACAATTCACGCCATCGAACGTACACTCTACTCAGAGTACCTTGGTTTAGCTGGTCGTGTGGATTGCATTGCAGAGTACGAAGGTGAACTTGCGATCATTGATTTCAAGACATCTAAAAAAATCAAACCAGAAGAATGGATTGAACAATACTTTGTACAAGAAGCTGCATATGCTTGTATGTACTATGAAATGACTGACATTCCTGTCAAAAAACTTATCACAATTATGGTGACTCCTGGTGGAGAAGTCCACGTTTATGATAAGAGAAACAAAGGTGACTACATTAAATTACTGGTGAAATATGTTAAAAAATTTGTTGGAAACCGAATGGTGGTTAATGGATGACATCAACAAGGCTCTAGAAGAAAAGTTCTTGTGTTCAAGTCGTTTCGCACAAGACATCGAACGCATTGCTGCGGAAAACAAGATGACTTATATTGATGCGATCATTTATTATTGCGAGAAGAACAACATTGATGTAGAATCAGTTCCTAAATTAGTTTCAAAACCACTGAAAGAAAAACTGAGGTGGGAAGCGATGGAACTTAATTTTCTCAAGAAAACTTCTCGTGCTCGACTTCCGTTATGACTGCCTTTGATTGCTATAAAACTTACCTAGCATTCAAAAATCATTTTACTAAAGACACTTTCGATTACTTTAAATACGGCGGCAAGACAAATGCGTCTGTCGCCTCTTTTAATAAGAGAAAGGATCGATATTTTTTTGAAAAGATGTCTCGTCAACGAAAGGACGATGAGATCGTTAATTATTTCACAGCAATCTTTTCACAGTGCGATGATCCCCAAAGAATGTGGATAGGAGAGATCATTCAAACTGGAGATGAAAAGTATAAAACTTGGCAAAAGAAAGTTCAAAGTCTTAGTTATGTGTTTCGACAGGAAATGGAAAACCTGTTGAGTGACATCAACTTCAATTCAATCTTTGAAACAGAAAACGGAAAACATCCAGTTCTTGTGAAAGAACATTTAAGAAATAATCTATCTATCGAATCATTGATTATTCTGGATGCGATTGTCAACTACAAGAAAGAGTTTGACGGAAAACTGAATGATTTTGTATGGAAAACCATAAGTCTAAAGATTGACAAGTACAAACCTTTCCTGTTAAATAGTATTGATATTGACAAATACAAAACAACTCTCAGAGGGATTGCAATACAATGAGTGACTTTTTTCGGTCAGAATTTGTACAAGAAGGTCTTAAGGATATTCAAGGCCTTCAGATGGAACTTCAAAAAGGATTTATGAGGTTCACATTTTTGACTGACGATGAGAAAGAAGAACAACTCCAACTTCTTGAACAGTTGTTAGAAAAACAATACCTGATGTACCTGCGGATGAAACTGTCAGACGATCCAAAGGCACAGTCGATAGTCGAAGATATGCGAAGTTCATTGTGTTTACTAGGAATGCCTCCGAGTGCATCCGTCGAACAAGTTTTTAGTGATATGAGAGAAACTCTGAAGAATCTGAAAACAACACTTGACACCCCAGACGATACCTAGTATCATAAAGGGGTGTTCAAAACACAAGCCAAATCTGACTTAATCCTATGTCTTTCCAAAATCTTAAAAAACAATCCTCCCTTGGTTCTCTGACTGCAAAACTGGTGCAGCAGGTGGAAAAAATGAACAAGGGTTCTGGTGGCGTTGATGATCGTCTCTGGAAACCTGAAGTTGACAAGGCTGGTAATGGTTATGCTGTGATTCGTTTTCTTCCCGCTCCTGAGGGTGAAGAACTGCCTTGGGCCAAAGTTTACAGTCACGCCTTTCAAGGCCCTGGTGGTTGGTTCATTGAAAACTCTCTGACAACTCTGGGTCAGAAGGATCCTGTGTCCGAATACAACTCCCAACTCTGGAACTCTGGTTTGGATTCCGACAAAGAGGTTGCTCGTAAACAGAAACGTAAACTGTCTTACTACGCCAACATCTACGTTGTTAAGGATCCGAACAACTCTGCCAATGAAGGTAAAGTGTTCCTGTTCAAGTTCGGTAAGAAGATCTTTGATAAGATCACTGCAGCGATGCAACCTGAGTTTGAAGATGAAACTCCTATCAACCCCTTTGATTTCTGGGGTGGTGCTAACTTCAAACTGAAGATCAAGAAGGTTGCTGGTTACTGGAACTACGACTCTTCTGAGTTTGATCGCCCTTCTCCTCTTCTGGACGACGATGATGCTCTGGAAGCCGTCTGGAAACAAGAATATTCTCTCTCGGAACTTCTTGCTCCTGATCAGTTCAAGTCTTATGAAGATCTGAAGAAGCGTCTTGATTATGTTCTTGGAACTCGTGGTGTTCCCAAGTATCAAGATCCTGAAGTTATGGATGAAGAGAGTGATAATGATAGTTACTCTGTTGATCCTACTCCTCGTCGTTCTGTTGAACCTGTAGCCGTGGCTGCTGGTGTTGACCGTGATGAAGATGAAGAGGATGCCCTGTCCTACTTCGCTCGACTTGCTGAAGACTGAAATTAGCTTTTGATTTCAAAAATAGCGGGAAAAAAATTCCTGGCCATTTTTGAGCCACAGGGTCGCTCAGGCGACCCTTTTATCTTGGCAATAAGATACGTGGATTTTCGGTCTTTTTGAGAGTTGGACTAATATACTGTTCTGATGGTTTATATTCCATATTGTCACTATTGTCTCTCAAGAAGATTTCTAAGTATTGTTGTTTTAAGATGTTAATATCTCTCTTTTTGTCATTCAGTGCGATTTCGTGTTGAAGATATGAAACAGACTTAATTCGACTTTCTGTCTTCAATATACCACCATCGAGAAAAGTTACGGAATAGTCAGAATCAACCCAATATCCTTCTGGTTGAATTAATCGTCCTTGACCATCAAATACTTTCAAAGTTTCATAATGATGAATGTTTGATAATTGTGATTCTGTGTACTTTTCAGACAAATAGTTGTATAAGTCCGAATTTGACATTGGCCAATCATCTCGAACATTAATGATGTTGTTCGTAATCAAAACTACCCAATCAAGAGTTGAATCCCCATAAAAAGTTTCTGCCACGTTGTCGGGTCTTTCATCACCTTGAATTGAATATTTTTCAAATGCCACATAGGAATCTAGAATATCTTCCCGAATTACAGATCTACGGAAAATGTTTTTGACTCTTGAATAATCATAGATTGAGTTTCTGTCATTCGCTAGAGATGGATACTCTAACTCAGAAAACTGTCTAAAATATGCGTTTCTTTTAGGATCGTATGCCATATCAGTAACCTACATCGTCTCCAGATTGTTCTTGATCGACATCATAAACTGGTTTCAATTCAGTAAACTGTAAGTTCATTAAAACCGAGATTGGTTGAGAATCACCATATGCTGCCCAATATCCATCGGGTGCATAATCAACAGTAATGGTTCTCAAAGCCATTTGATGAAACTTGTTCATCTTGTTTGTACTGTATTGTAATTTAAAAACATCAGGTGTTCCAAGTAACGCCTGATTTTCATATTTTGGTGCAGCTCCTTGTTTGAACCATTTGATGATTTTACGAATTGTTGCACCTTCTTCTTGACTTCTTGCAACCATAAGAAACTGAAAACCAAAGTCTCTTAAGACTGGGCCCTGGAAAAGAAGTTCAGCGTTTGGGTTCGCAATTTTTCCAGTTGCTCTTGCAAGAAGTTCATCTGGGTTTACACTGATACCTAGTGTTTTTACCGCTCTAGACGCTATGATTGAACCCATAACGCCAGCCGCACCTCCTGCATTATTTTGTAAAAATGTTCCAGCCCCAGAAATCACATTTCCTGCCGCGGCAAATGGATTTGCAACTGCATTCTGTAACCCAGTAAATGAAGCAGGTTGTAATGAATCGTATGCACCCTTAAAACCTTGTGCAAGTGCAACACCAAAGATATTCAGGTCACTATCACCCCATTCTGCACCGTTTGAATCACTTACCTTAGGCATCGGAAGAATTACCGTTCCGCCATATTTTCCAGAACCATCACCAACGATTTTATTTTCAAATACGGAATTTGGTTGACTCATATTCACATCAGTTCTCTGATACTGAAACTTTGTGAATGAGATATAATCTTGGTTTAAGTCAATGTCCAGTGGATATGCTGCTACGACTGGAGTTTGATTCGTTAAACCAGAACCTCCTGAAACTGAAGATCTGGCTCCATAATTTACACTGGATGGTGAAAGAAACTGTGTCGGATTTCCAACCTTATTTGGATCTGCGACAACTCCAGTGGAGTAAAATAGGTTATTTGAACTCTCTATCGATTTTGGATCAGTTGAAGTATTGATTTCTTTGTTATACTCACTTTGATAAAAAGTTTGAGTAATATCTGTTGGTGAAGTTTGAACAGTTTGACCAATAGTTCCTCTCAATTGATTCCATACAACTCCAGTTTCATTGGATGATGCGATAGTAGACCATTGAGGATTAGTTGGATCTACAATTTTATTATTTTCATATATTCCTTTGATCTTCAAATCATTATCAAGAATAATGACATAAGAAGCTCCTGAACCAGAAACAGTATAAGATTTACTCTTCGTAGCGGACATTAACTTTTACTGTAAACTTTATGTTTTGGAACAACAATGCCACGCATATCAACGAATCTTTCTGTAGGTAATTGTGATACCCCAGACCACTCTTTTTCTGGGATTTTATAAATCATTCCTTGAACTCCAGAATACCTGTACTTTCGTAAAGTTCTGGGAGGAACTGCAACTGCACCCTGCGCTGAATTATTTAGAAGACTTTTTGCAAGTTCGTCTCTTCTTCTAAGTTCAAGATAATGTAGATTGCATCCAAGAAATCCATCCTTTCGCATTTCTATGATATAAGCTAATGGATATATGTCATAAAATGGTAGGGTTTTTGTGATTGGGCTGTATGTGAAAAAGAACAGTTGCCCAGGTTCAAATCCATATGTATCTGATGCATCATCATTTAGATTTGGAGAGCCAAGTTCTTCAATTAATTGCGAACGAAACCATTCTCCACTACGACTTTTATTGCCAACTCTTTTTTGAATATTTTCAAAAACAGTCATAACCCTAATTCCTTTTCGGTCATAATTCTGAATTCTAACTGTCTATCATCACAAAATTCTTTTGCAGCTTTCCATTTTGCTTGATTACGTGCATAGTTGATTGTTTCCGTAATCAAAGTTTTCTTAGACTTGCCTTTTGTTGCAATTGGTTGTACAGTTTCTCTCATCGGTTTAATTTCGATTACGGATCTACGTACATTTCCATCCTTATCTTTGTACTTGATAAAGAAGTCAGGAAAATATCGACGAACTTTCTTGGTGGTTGGATCGTGATAAGGAATAAAAAACTCTTCAGACGCCCACTCAAGAACATTCTCGTTTAGGTCACAATACACCATCATTTTGCGTTCCCATAAAGAACGATAAATGATATTATTTGCATCACCTTTGTATTTCTTTGGGTTAGAAGGTCTGAATACACCTTTATAACTCATACATAGTATAGGTAGTTCAATCTATTTATTGTGCCCTTTCCTAAGTCAGGTCAAATATATCAAGAACCTCTAGACCGTATTCGTAATACTTTAGGTAGAGTTTCTCTTGATACATTCTATCAGGTTACATTTTCCTTTGGAAAGTCTAACACCTGGTTATCTGGTGGTGTTAAGACACAAGGTTCTGCAAGAAACAATGGTTTAGATTTCAAACAGAAGTTGAGTCTGTTGTGTACCGAAGCTGAACTTCCTGGAACTTCGTATTCAACAACACAAGCAATTGGTCACCATCAAGGTATTGTTGAATCTTTTCCAAACTTAAGAGCATATCCTCCTCTTAACTTAACTTTTTATGTGGATGCTGAACACGTTGTATTAGAAGTCTTTGACAAGTGGATGAATTATATCAATCCTGTTCCTGCATCAAAACAGAGATCGTTGAATGCTTACAGTCGATTTAGATATCCAGATTCTTACAAAGAAATCATTCACATCACAAAGTTTGAAAGAGATAGTTTTAGAGAACAGAGAGCAGCTGAAACAAGATCAGGATTGTTTCATTATGAGTTTGTAAATGTTTGGCCAACGAACTTGACATCGATGAAAGTAAGTTACGGTGAATCAGATATTCTAAAGTGTTCTGTTCAGTTTGCATACGACAGATATTTTACTGACACAACTCCATCAGAGTTTCAACAAGTGGTTTTACAACAACCAAATTGGGCAGCTCTTGATGTTGTCAATCGAAATGCAAGCACTCTTAAAGACGCAACTTTTAGTGTAGACACAACTGGTCTTTCAGGGCCATCATCTCCATTTTAACAATAAATATTGATACTGACTTTGACTTTATATGCCATTACCAACTATTGCAACTCCTACTTATGAGTTGACTTTGCCATCCAACGGGAAAAAAATTAAGTATAGACCGTTCTTAGTAAAAGAAGAAAAAATCTTAATTCTTGCTCTAGAGTCTCAAGAACAAACGAACATTACAAACGCTGTCAAAGATGTTTTAAAGAAATGCATCTTGACAAAAGGAGTAAATGTTGATGATCTTCCTACGTTTGATATTGAGTATGTATTTTTGAATATTCGTGCGAAGTCGATTGGTGAATCAATTAAAGTGATTGTAACTTGCCCAGATGATGGCGAAACACAGGTTCCAGTTACAATCTATGTTGATGAGATTGAAGTCAAAAAACCAGAGAATCATACGACTGATATTAAA
>Ga0129336_10002122_pt1 | contig 12203 bp, 14 predicted proteins | sample CPB6_02_DNA_FD_96878 | JGI IMG/M metagenome (GOLD analysis project Ga0129336, IMG submission 96878) | Freshwater to marine salinity gradient microbial communities from Chesapeake Bay, USA - CPBay_Sum_0.6_0.2_DNA | ecosystem: Environmental > Aquatic > Marine > Coastal | place: USA: Chesapeake...
CATATATGAATTATATATATTAATTATATAAATATAATATATAATAATACAATAATATATGAAAAGGTTTTTAACAAATGTATATTTAATATTTATACATATCTTAAATATATCATTACTTTGTTATTCGTATCCTATTAATATAGGTCCACATAGCATATATAAATATGGAAATTATAATAATGGAAATGTTTGCTTATTAAACTATAATAATGTATATAGTACATTTTATAAATGGTCTAAAGATAAGGAAGAGTATCATGATAAAATTATAAAAGATACTATATGGTTAAATAAAAATAGATTTTCTTCACCAAATATTATCATAGGCATTTATAATAAAGATGGTGATTTAAATTATATATGTTTATTGGGAAGAGTAGCAAATGGTAGATTTAAATTACTGAATATTTTTGCAAATCCTTATAATGGTATTGATGATGATATTATGTTATTTGAAAATATTTTGGGTTTTTGTAATGATAATAAATATTCTCTTAATATGGAAAAATTAAAAGTAATAGATAATAGTAAATACTATTTAACATATCTATATGCTTACAATGGTTCATAAATTTAAATTATATTATTAAATTAGAATTATGAGTAAAACTAATAATACCTACAGAGAACCATTAACAGATATGATATTAGATAGTAAAAATTTAGACAAATTTAAAACTAAACTTAAATATGTTACTAGAATACCTGACCATTTATTATTATATTTAGATATAAAATCTTTTCCAAAAGATGTCAATCTTAAAAAAGAATTATATTTTGAAAAACTTAAACTATTTATTGATAATAATTCTGTAAATTTACTTAAAAATTTAATATCAATAAACAGGTCTAATAGTATTCTTGAAGAACGTAGAATTGAATTTAATGATATTATGAGAAAATATAACAAAAGTATCAAGGAGTATAGTGATGCAAATAATACAAAGATAACAATTAAACAAGTATTAAATGTTAATAAAGATAAACTAATGGCGTATTTACAATATTATAATTATAAAAAAGATACTAAAGATACATATACAAAAGAAAGTATTATATCTAGCGTGGATGATTATATATTAAAACATCAAATATATGGATTGTATGCATATGATTTAATGGTAGGATTTTTAATAATAAAAAAATCACGTTTATTTAATATTGATAGTAATAGTAGTCATAGTGGAAACACTAAACAAGATACATTTTATATTCAAGAAGTTTATATAGATAAAAATATGAGAGGAAGAAAGTTAGGTAAAATATTATTAGATTATGCAATATTATTATGTCCTAATAATAAAAAATATATATCATTAATGACATACGAAGGAAATATAATGGCAAAAATAGCGTTGTCTGCAAACTTTAAATTACAGAAAAAAGTGTCCGAATGTCCTGTAAATAAATTGTTATTTATTAGAAAAATGAGAAGTAATGATTTTGATAAAAATACTATTAGAATAACTGCTAGCAGCAATTCATAATATATAATAATATATACTATCTATGATGGTAAAAATACAAATATCAAACCAATAATTATTAATAAAAAACCAGTTAATACTTTAATTGATAATGTTTCCTTTAATATAAAAAAAGATGCTATTATTGTTATTATAGGAGCCAATGCTACTATTAAGGACATTATATTAACATTTGCTTTATTTTCTAATGCAAAAAGATACAAAAAATTTGCAACATATATTGAAAAAAATGATATAATTATAACAATTGGTATATATTTTATATGTGTATATAAATCATCTTGTATATTATTTTGTTTATAAATGATTATATATATTAAACTAGAAACTAAATAAACACATGCCTGAATAAATATTATAATATACAAAGGTATATTTTTTTGAAGAATAAATTTAAACAATACGGGAGAAATACCCCATATAAAAGATATAATAAATGCTATATATGTATAATTATTCATCCAATATTCATCTAATAAATATGATTTATTATAAAAATATAATATTAATTAACTCCCTTGCGCAAATATGTAAATAGCAAAGGAGAATTTGTGTTGTTATCAGTATATATTAAGGCATTGCAAAAAAAAATGAAAATTAAAGGAGGTTGTAGTTTAAGAAAAATTGAGGGTTTCATTTGAAGTCTTACATGTTTAATCGAACTATAGAAACTCCTAAAGTATTAACTTAATAACTTGTTCCTCAACAATTAAGAGAATAAGATGTTAACTATTTTAACAAATTAGAAAAAAATTAAAAAAAACAAAAAAACAACTAAACGCATTTTGCTTATGGTGACAATTTTATTTTTTTAAGCGTTGACTAGTAGTCGAATGACACGTAAAATAAAATATTGAAGATAGTTAATTGATTGTTCCATATGGTGTCAGTGTCAACAATAATGTTGCATTGTCAGATTTATGATATATCAGTCAACATCCAATTGCTTTTACAACATCTAGCGAATATCCCTACTTGGATTCCTCTAATCTACCTCTTCATGAACAACCTATTCCTGTTTAACCTATTCCTGTTTAACCTATTCCTGTTTAACCTATTCCTGTTTAACCTATTCCTGTTTAACCTCTTTCTGTTTCTTCCCATATGAGCAACTATCCCTCTGTACACAGCATACTAGTTTGCATCAACGTGCGTTCATCCCATTCTGCATTTTCTCTCTCAAACCACGCGATCCGAGCAGATCTCGTGGACTGATCGGTCTGTTTGAGTTTTGCCCCACCACCACGCACAAATATGCCATATTATTAAAATTAATTTGATGACCTCTAAAAGAACAACATGAATCTCTGCAATAGTAATATATATATTAAAAATAATTTAAAATTATGTTTATAATATAGAAATATGAATAAAATAGTAGATTATAAAAAAATTAGAAGAGATATTATAAATGGTAAAAAGAAATATATCTATATGAAACCAACAGGCAAACGTGAATATGTAAAGAGCAAAGGAGAATTTGTGTTGTTATCAGTATATATTAAGACATTGCAGAAAAAAATGAAAATTAATGGAGGTGGTAGTTTAAGAAAAATTAAGGGTTTCGTACAAGGTCTTACGGGTTTAACCCCTACCATAAATATTCCTACAACATTACCACCGCAACAGGGTCCTCAAGAATTAAGTCCTCAACAATTAAGAGAAGAAGAAAAAAGAAGGAAAAAATTTAAAAAACAAGAAGAACTATTAAAGGCATATAATTCAGGACAAAAATTTAATTTATTAAGATTATTTAATAATAAACAACGAGTAGACGAAGGACACAACAATAGTGTTCCCCGTGCTCCACCTCTCCCTACTTCTTCCAGATATTCCAACCCTGTTCTCTCTGCTCCTTCAGTAGGCATCTTACTAACTTCTGACGGATATCCCTATCCGGTTCCCTCTGCTCCACCTCTTCCTGCTTCTTCCCACACGAATCGCTCAACCCGCTCGGACCGCACGAGTATTGTTCAAAATAATAGACACTTAAATTTAATTACTACTGCTTCTCAAGTTCAGCAAGTATCGCAATCTCCTAACACTCAGAGTTCTCATTCAAACACAAGTCCTAGTGCTATTTCAAGAATTAAGAAGATAGATAAAAAAATATTTGATATTATTATAAACAAAATAGACTTTACAATAATTAAATTGATAAAATTGATAATTGAAATAAGTTCTTTTTTAGGAAATATATCGTATTTTAATAATCAAATAAACATTATAATTTTAGCTAGTTTTCAATTATCATTGCTTATGTTTTATATTTGTATTCAAAAAATTGAAGCTAATAAAAATGCCGATTTTATAACTGAATTAAATAATATTATTTTTGATAATCATAAAAAGACCTTAATGACTGGAGGAGAAAAGAAATATATTAATTATAAAGAGAATAATACCATATTACAAAAAGTTATAAATATATTTGTAAAATATAAATCAATTGAATATAGAAAGGTATTATTTTATTTTTTTATATATATATTTTTTAATGTTTTATTGACAAAAATAAAAGAATTAAAATCAGTAAATAAAATCAAAAAAATAAAATCAAGTTAAAATACACATTAAATAAAATTATATTATTATAATAGATAATGTCATATAGCCCATATGCAAGAATGCGTGTAATAAATCCAGGAACACGTGATGTAGTTCCAAGAACACGCAATGTAGTTCCAAGATCTAGAGAAACTTTACGAAGAGTTTCACCACATGCTTCACCACATGCTTCACCACATGCTTCACCACATGCTTCACCACATGCTTCACCGCATGCTTCTCATTTGAATGTATCGACTGATAATCTTCGTGATATTGTAAAAAAATTACAATGTGATGTTAAAAAGTTAGAGTTTAACTTAAAATTAGTAGATGGTGACAATATGTCAACAGAAGATTTTGATAAAATGAAAAATAATATTATTTCAATTTGTGGGGATGATGAAGATACTTTACAATTCTTTAAAGAAATGAGTGTTAAAAAAAGTGTTAATTTTATAAAAAGGGTCGTAACATATCTGCAAATGATTGCGCCAATATGCGCTATAATTAATTTAACTGCAGTTCCTTATATTACGAACTATTTTAAAAATATTGACGAAGAAAGTAAGAATAATTTACTAGATAAATCCTTTAAAAATTTTAGTTCATTATATAATAAATTAGCAAATATTCAAAATAACATTGGTTTAAATGATGATGTAGAAATGTTAGACTTAATACAGAATGCATCAGAGGTAGATATGTTTGACCATCCTGTTGCAACTATACAAGATGGTTCTCTTAAAAATAAATTATTTGCAGTAGTTAATTCATTGAGTGTTAAATCTGTTAATACTGCTAAAAAAATATTAAGACCATTTCAAAACAATATTGCATTCGGAAGGAAATATAATTTATTAGTAGAAAAGAGCAATAAGTTATGTGAAGTAGTATGTTTATCTATGTGGTTATATATTATATTAATAAATTTAAATAATGGTAAAGAAAATCCTTTAACATATATGATACCTAGAGGTGGTAATAAACGACCTCTCAAAAAAACTAAAAAAAAATAAAAAATTATTAGAATGCTCTTAGTTTTTATGAATTTAGTATAATAATTTTTTGAGATATGCTTTTATACGCTAAAACGCCTTATTTTTATTTTTATATAAGTATCTCGTTTACATCCCAACTATCTTATGTTAAATGATAAACTTAATTATAAATATACGAATACTATTTAAGATATATTTAACAATTTGTATAAATTTATCTATGTATATGTATGTAATTATTTTTTTTATATGATATGTTTTTGTATATAAAAAGAGACCAGATTTTTCTAAAAATTGAAAATTAAAATTTGAGTACATCTCTTGATTTATTTTGAAATTTCTAAAAATCTTTTTGAAATTTTTGAAAAAACAGAAAGATGTACTCAAATTTTAAATTGTAAAAATATAAATATCTTAGTGTCTCTTATATAGTATAAATTTGCTCTATTATTTAGATTTATTTTAAAAATTTGACTATAATATATTTCAATCTATATTATCACAAAGCAGACAGCAAGCAGACAGCAAGCAGACAGCAAAGCAAACAGCAAAGCAAACAGCAAAGCAGACAGCAAAGCAAACAGCAAGCAGACAGCACAAGCACAAACCTAGTAATGACGAATTATGCTACTAAAATGGAAATTTATAAGGCTGTTTATAAAAATCGCCCTGTGTATATCCAATGGTTGGATGAGATTAAAAGGGATGGCGCTGATAATGAGGGACGTGTCAAAAACCCTATGATTGAAGGAGGTCTTATATATACCAATAACGATGAAAAGTATTCAATGCTTTGGAATGCTTGTGTTGATGTTCTTCAAGGAAACTATGATTTCACAGGTATTCCTCGTCCTACTGATATATATTATAATAATAATATGCTTAATTATCTTCAAAAGCTAAAGAAAAATCTTGTATAATTGAATAATTTATATTATAAGAGAGTAATTTATATTATATATTTTTATTTTTTCTAAGTATGCGATGAAGATATCTTGAACCCTTTTTTTTCCTATATAAAACAGATAAAAATTATATTAAGCGCGCCATTTTACACTTTCAGGAATATAAATATCATGGTTTAAAGAATAAACAATATAATTATAATAATTATGAATAAAACATCGCGAAATCAATGCTATATATCTATAGAAAATGATAAAAATATAGGAAGACAATTATTTAAATTAGCATATCTTATAAATATATTAATATCTAATAAATCTATTAAACGTAAAATAGTTTTTCACGATAATAATAATCTTTATTACAAAAGCCTATTTAAAGGACTTTTTAATATATTGGATGATAAAAAATTTAATATGATTAAATTTAACAAGATTAGTTCTGAAGATATATATGATGAAAACGTAGTTAATTATTCTGTTCCTTTAAATATTGAGATTTGTAGTAAAATTCCAGAAAATTTAGATAAATTGAATAAATTATATAGTTTTAAAAATATAAATAACACAATCGGAAAAAAGATTATAGATTTAGTATATTCAAATGAAGATTTAATGTACGAAGCCTATTATAAATATCGAGATATGCTAAATTATTTTGGAAATAATACTAACGATGATGAAGTATGCGTATTACATATTATGGAAGATATTGAAGAAGATATTGATTATTATATTAATGCATTAGCTATTATGAACCATAATTATAATATTAAAAATATAGCAGTAATTACAGATGATATTACTTGGGCAAAAATTATTATAAATGATATTAATATTGATAATATTTTTAAGTTTTATTATTTTCCTAGCAACCAAAAATATAATTACGAGATTAATTTTATTGTTATGTCTATGTTTAAAAATATAATAATTACAAATAAAAAAGATTATAGTATGGATAGTTTATGGGCTTCATATATTAGTTACTATGATAATAAAAAAATAGTAGCATCATCTAATATTCGCGAAATTCACAAATATATAACAGATATAATATAAATATATATAATGATATATATTGATCTTTTTTTTACATCAATTAAAATTAATTATGATTATAAGAACGCTTTAGTATGTAAATATTGGTATAACAATATTATACCACATTTAAAGAAAAAAAAAATATATTTTTATGATATGCAATTATATAACGCAATTAATAACAAATATATATATATATTATATAATGAAAACGATAATATTATATTAAGAGCATATAATAATATTATATCTAATATTATGAATGAAATAAAAAGAGATAATGAAATTAATAGTACAATAATGGAAAATATAATAGAAAATTACAAAAAATTAAGTATAATGGTTGTAATGTTTAATAGTTTAGATTACTATAATACAAAATTAGATTCGTTTAATAATATAGAAAAATATATAGCAGACGAGTATGCTAAGATATTATTAAAGTATTATAATTATAGTATTATATTAACATAATATTTATTTTTTAACATTTAATATTTATAGTCATTACAGGACTTAAAAAACCATTATCTTTAAATATTATTCTATAATGAAAATGTCTTTCTAATATTTTATCAAAAACTTTTTTAACCTTATATTTATTAGGGCATAATATACGAACTTCTGCCTTTCCATTTTTAACTATTGATACACCTACATTATTAAAATCTTTGTATGCAGTATATGGGTCTTCTATAATTTTAAGACTATCTTTATCATTATTTGCAGCCCAATAAATTATTTTTGTTCCATCTTCATATTCAGACATATCTAAAGTATATTTGAGATTAGCACCTTGTGGAAATTTAGTTTCACATAATAATGTATAAGGTATAAATGTTAATCCCAAAAATGGAAGAAATGTTTCTTTTTTAGATGATAAATATATTATAATAGCAATAATAAATATTGAAATTATTCTGATAAATATATTATAATCATCATTAAACAGAATATATATTCCAATAAATAATGTATACAAAAAAGTTACAAATATTATAATCATATGAATATAAATTTCTTTTTTATATAATCCGTCCATAATATATTAATGTAATAAATCTAATATATAAAAAGAATATAATATTATGAACCATCATATATTTTATCAGCAACTCCCATTTTAATACATTCTTCTGCATTAAATTGAAGATCCTTAATAAGAAGATCTTTTAGCATTTTCTTATTTATATTTGTTTTAGTAAGATAAAAATTATTAATATGTTCTTGAATTTTTATACAATTTTTATAAGTATCGTCAATATATGCTAATTTACCCCAACATCCTGAACGTAATTCATGAATAAGAACATATGAATTTTTACAAATATATCTTTGTTTACCATGAATACTAATTAAAGTACCTGCAGATGATACACTTCCATCAATTACTGTATTAACTGGAATACTTAACCCTTCCATACAATCAATAATAGAAAATGCCGATGATATACATCCACCATCTGTTGTAATATGAAGATATATCTCTTGTTTAATATTTTTATCAATTGCATCCATTTTAAGAGAATTTTCTAAGATACGAAGATTTTTACATAATATAAATGACGTTTTAGCAGTAATATCTCCAGAAAAATATAAATGATTATAAGTGCTATAAATCATATCTGTAGAATTTTCTAAAATATTCTCTTCTTCGCTTGACATATCACATAATTTTCTTTTCTTTTGATTTTTATTATTAATATTATTCATATTATATTATATATATAAACTAAATCTTTATATATATCATAAATATTTTAGACCATAATATGTAAGTAATGCTTGAAGTATAGAAAACATAAACATAATAAATATTATTTTTATTATATCGTAAAATTCAGGTATTTTAATTGAAATATATGTAGAATTTATATCATTTATATTTCTTCCAATACTAAAATGTATAATATTTTCTAAAAAATTTAAAATTAAGAATACTATCATAGATATAGCAATTATGTTATGATGTAGATTTATATTAAATTTAAAAATCATATTAAGCAAATTATTAAATTCTTATAACTCTAATAACATAATTATATATTTATTTATGTATATATATATAGAATAATATTCTAGATATTTTCCACAAGAAATTATTATGAAAATAGATTATTATTCAGATATTAATAATATTAATGATATTAATAATATTAATGATATTATTGATATTAATAATATTAATGATATTAATGATATTAATGATATTAATGATATTAATATTATATATTCTAGGAATTATAATAGAATTAATAAATTTATAAATAAACCATTGTGTATTTATGGTTTTGATAATAAACCTTATAAAATATCCTCGCAAATACCTAAACTTCAAGATACTATGAGTTATTATATTATGAAAAAATCATATGATTTTAGTTATAATAAAGATATTTCGATAGATACTATGGATTTAATGTTAATTCGTCAAAATATTGACAAAAAACAAAGATATGAATTAGTAAATAATAGTAATCTTAAATATGGAATATATACTTTGATATCTAGAAGATTTAGAATATAAAAATTATGCACATAATTTAATAAGTATTATTATGCTTTTTTATTTCTATTTAATATAGATATAGTAATGGAAATATTTAAATATCTATTAGTAATATTAATAATTACTAGTATTATTATATTTATAATATATTTTAATAAGGAAATACAAAAAATATTATTTGAAAATTCTATAGAAAATTTTATTTCAAATGATAGAATAGGTTTAAAGTGGTTATATTTAGGTAATGAAGAACCTGATGGAGATAAAATAAGCAATGAAAAAATTTATATATTACTAAATTATAAATGGGTATCTCCTGTTATTATTAGCATAGATGAATTGGATTCTGCAAATATTAACAATATATTATCATATAATAGTTATGTTGATATAGATGGTAGATATTTTAAACCTTATAATTCATCTACAGATGATAAAGACGTAGGATTAATGTGGAAAAATTTAGGACCACAACCGGAACCACATGTTAAAAAATATTATACTGAAATTAAAAATGAAAATATTAAGAGAGAACTTGAAAATAAAATGAAAAATAAAATATTTACTCCAATTGATGGAGAAGATATTTATATTTTTACTAAAAATGAATTTAATGAGATGAAAAATAATAATGTTTTTACATATGATACATATATTATAGTTGGCGAAAATAATGATATATTTCAACCTTATTATAAACATAAAATAGTTGAAACAAAAACAATTTTTTCAGATGTTAATATAGATAAGATTTTGAGACGAGGATTTGATAATACATTTTTAAGATCGACAGATGTAAAAACTCATAATACAAAAACAGACGAATATTTCAATACAGAAATATATAATAATAAGGGTGTGTCAAATGACGAAATGTATTTTAGCACAGAAAGTACAAATTATAGACAAAGTAATGATGATAGTTATAAATCTATACTAGAACCTATTGATGATAATTACTTACCTTTTATAAACGAACAATACAAAGATGATCCTAGATATATTGCAGAAAAAACAATAAACGAATATGCTATTATTGATATTTATAAAAATATATTAGATAGACATCCTAAACCAAAAGAATTAATAGTTAATGTACAAGATTTTTATGAAAAAAATAGTGATGAAGAAAAATTAAAATTAAAATTGTATAATTCAACAGAATATAAAATGATAGTAAAAATGCAATCAAATTATATAGATCCAACTCTTATTTCAAATATATCTGAAAAAAATGTTATTGATTATTTATTAAAAATCTATAAAGACTTCTTTAATAAATATCCCCACGATAAAATGAAAATTCCATTAAAACAATGTTATATTCATTTACAATTTAATGATTATTTGTTTAAAGCAATGCTAATGCATGATAATTATTTTAATTTTGAAAGAGATATTTTAAGAGAATATATATTAAGTGATGAAAAATTATTAGAAATATTCGATAAAAATTTTATATTATATGAACTAAGATTAATTGCGAATGAATTAAAAAAGCGAGAATTAATTAAAAGAAATGCACTAACAACTCCTTTCGCATTATCAACTGATGCATCAAAAAATAATGCAAATGCTTCAAATAATGATGATACAAAATTAAATAGTGATAAACATATTTCAGATATAATTAAAAATAGTGAACCAGTATTTAATATTAATATTATAATGCACGATAAAAATATGTCATATCCTTATAAAGTAAATGATGCTAATAAAAATGAAAATAATACATCAAATATTTTTAATCCATCTGATTTATCAGGGCATTCAACATCAAATTTAGAGTATGACCCATATAATATTACTAATCCAATAGTAAATTTAGGAAACAACCCTAATAATATTCGAACAGATATTTCAAATGATAGAATATACGATCCTATTACATATAAACAACATTATAGAGGACCTATGGAATATAGACCTAATGTTTGTTCTTATGGTACAAAACAAGTTGTAAATCCTTTATATTTAAATTCGCCTGGAACAGATTTGAAAGAAGCTATTGAACATACACAAGTAGGAAGTATAATGCCTAAATTTATATATAAAGAATTTGAAGATATTAAAAAATAATTTTATTATATATATATAGAATATGGTAGATAAATACGAAAAAATAAATATTATGGGAGGAAATGTAAATGTTTACACTGGTCCTAAAGATGGTAAATTTTATATGAATAAAAGCGGAAAAAAAGTTTATCTAAAACGCAATATGTTAGAACAAAAATTTTATTATAAAAATCAAAAAAAAAAATAATATATATGATTTAATTAGATTGTATGTCTAACAATAATACTTCTATAAATAAAATAATAAAGGAAATAGAACATAAAAAATTAAAACAATTATATAATGAATTTAATAATGTAATAGAATTAATATCTAAATTTATTATAAAGAAAAAATTAATATTGTATGGAGGTTTTGTTATTAATCTAATACTACCAAAAAAATATAAATTTTATAAAGAATATACTATAAATGATTATGATTGTTTTTCTGAAAATCCGATAGAAGATTCTATGATATTAGCGAAAGAAATAAAGAAATCTGGATTTAAATATATTAAAATTAAAAGAGCAATTCATAAAAATACATATAAAATATCTGTATTTGGAAAACAATTTTTTGATATAACATTTTTAGATAGCAATGTATATAAAATATTATTAAATTATATTAATACTAATAATTACA
>Ga0129336_10002123_pt1 | contig 12199 bp, 12 predicted proteins | sample CPB6_02_DNA_FD_96878 | JGI IMG/M metagenome (GOLD analysis project Ga0129336, IMG submission 96878) | Freshwater to marine salinity gradient microbial communities from Chesapeake Bay, USA - CPBay_Sum_0.6_0.2_DNA | ecosystem: Environmental > Aquatic > Marine > Coastal | place: USA: Chesapeake...
AGGTGTTATTCATTCAAATCAAGCTGCCAACAAGAAGTCCGCAATGGCTAAGGCAGCACATAAGGCCGGTCAAAAAGCCGGCGCTCGCTAACCGAACTTTTTAATACAACGGTGCCCGCTATACCGCTAGCCAAAGCACCGCAGCCGGCAAAGACGAAACCTGAGCAGATTCGCAATTTCTGCATTATTGCTCATATTGATCACGGCAAATCAACTTTAGCGGACCGCATGCTAGGAATTACTGGCGTTGTTGAGGCGCGAAATATGCGCGAACAATATTTAGATCGAATGGATATCGAGCGCGAACGCGGTATCACAATAAAAAGCCAAGCTGTGCGACTTCCTTGGCAATCTGGAATAGACGGCAATGATTACATACTAAATATGATCGACACTCCAGGTCACGTCGACTTCACTTACGAAGTTTCAAGATCACTTGCGGCGTGCGAGGGAGCAATTCTTCTTGTTGATTGCGCTCAAGGAATTGAAGCACAAACTTTGGCAAATTTATATCTGGCTATGGAAAATGATCTAACAATTATTCCAGTCCTTAATAAGATTGATCTTCCGGCCGCACAGCCTGAGAAATTTGCAATTGAACTATCGAAGTTAGTTGGTTGCAAACCTTCTGACTGTCTGCGCGTTTCAGGAAAGACCGGAGCAGGCGTTGAAGAATTATTGGATCAGATAGTCGCGCAGATACCTGCGCCAAAAGGTTCACCGGATGCCCCTGCAAGAGCGTTGATTTTCGACTCCGTATATGACACATATCGCGGCGTTGTCACTTATGTCCGCGTTTTTGATGGCAAGCTCTCGCCTCGGGAACAAATACAAATGGTTTCAACTGGTGTAAAGCACGAATTGCTAGATATTGGGGTTATCTCACCTGAACCAGTTTCAAGCTCTGGTCTTGGAGTCGGCGAAGTTGGTTATTTAATTACCGGCGTCAAAGATGTTCGTTTATCTAGAGTCGGAGATACCGTTACTTCCTATCACAACCCAACTAAAGAAGCGCTAACTGGTTATAAAGACCCAAAACCGATGGTTTTTTCTGGTCTTTATCCAATTGATGGTGACGATTATCCAATGCTCCGTGATGCGCTCGATAAATTACAGCTAAATGATGCAGCTCTAGTGTACGAACCAGAAACCTCTGCAGCCCTTGGTTTCGGTTTTCGTTGCGGTTTTCTCGGCTTACTCCATATGGAAATTGTCAGAGAACGCCTAGAGCGAGAGTTCAATCTTTCACTCATCTCGACAGCGCCAAATGTGGTTTACCGCGTCTTTTTAGAGGATGGAAAAGAAAAGATAGTGACAAACCCAAGTGAATATCCGGACGGAAAAGTAGATAAAGTTCTTGAGCCAATCGTTAAAGCTACGATTTTGGCCCCCTCGGAATTTATCGGAACAATCATGGAACTATGCCAATCAAGACGAGGCGTTTTAGGTGGTATGGATTATCTATCTGAGGATCGCGTAGAGATTAGATACACGTTACCGCTTGCCGAGATTGTTTTTGATTTCTTTGATCAACTTAAATCTCGCACAAAAGGTTATGCATCTTTAGATTATGAACCCGTAGGCGAAGCCGAGGGTGATTTAGTAAAGGTTGATATCTTGCTGCAAGGCGACACAGTTGATGCATTTAGTTCAATTGTGCATCGCGAAAAAGCCTATCCCTACGGCGTAATGATGACTTCAAAATTGCGAGAACTAATTCCGAGGCAACAGTTCGAAGTACCGATTCAGGCCGCTATCGGTGCAAAGATAATTGCCCGTGAAAATATTCGCGCCATCAGAAAAGATGTTCTTGCAAAATGTTATGGTGGCGATATCACAAGAAAGCGCAAACTCTTAGAGAAGCAAAAAGAGGGCAAGAAGCGCATGAAGATGGTCGGTCGAGTTGAAGTACCACAAGAAGCCTTTATCGCAGCACTTTCCACAAATTCGGATGGCGAAGGTGGAAAAGTTAAAAAGTAACGAGAGTAATCCGCTCTCGTTTTACATCCATATTCCTTACTGTTCAAAGCGATGTGGCTATTGTGACTTCAATACATACACACCAAGCGAATTATCGCCGGGCGCAACCCTTGCTCAAGTTTCTGATATTGCCTCAAAATATATCGATACTGCACTTTTAGAAATTGAATTGGCGGCAATTACGGCAGGGCGGAAAGAAGTACCAACAATCTTCTTTGGTGGAGGCACGCCATCGCTATTACCTGCACGAGAGATATCTCGAGTAATCGAGAAGATTAAATCTTCCTTTGATTTCAGACCTGATATCGAAATTACACTGGAAGCAAACCCTGATTCGATTACGCGAGAATTCTTAGAAGGAATCAAGCAGGCTGGAGTTAACCGAATCTCTCTTGGGATGCAATCTGCTGTGCCAAAAGTTCTTGATACGCTAGATAGAACGCATAATCCAGATAATGTTCACAAGAGTGCATTATTAATTAAGGAAGTTGGATTTGAACATTTAAGTGCAGATTTAATCTACGGTGCGCCTGGAGAATCGTTAAGTGATTGGGAAGAGTCATATAAATCTGCCCTTGATTTACCAATAGATCACGTGAGTGCATACGCGCTTATAGTCGAGCAAGGAACAAAGCTAGCAGCCCAGATTAAACGTGGTGAAAAGCAACTTCCGCCTGATGACGAAACTGCCGAAAAATATTTGCGTTTTGATAACTTTGCCAATCAGAAAGGATTTTCCTGGTACGAATTGAGTAATTGGGCTAAGCCACATGGTGAATGTAGACATAACATCGCATATTGGAATGGTTCTAATTGGTGGGGAATTGGTCCAGGAGCGCACTCTTTTCTAAATAATCGGCGTTGGTGGAATGTGAAACATCCTATTAAATATCAGCAACTAATCATGGAACGAAAATCACCGGAGCAATCAAGTGAAGAATTGACAGAAGAGAATCGTCGAGATGAAGCCTTGATGTTACAGATAAGAATGCGAAGCGGAATACCACTTGTCGATTTAAATGATGCGCAAATTGAAATTGCAAGAAGTTACTTGGCCACAGAGCATCTGGAGAATGATGGATGGGCTGCAAAACGCCTAGTTCTCTCGCCTAAAGGTCGGTTGATTGCAGATCGAATAGTGCGAGAATTGCTGGTGTAGTAACTTCTCTTCCTATGGATACTACAAACACAGTCATCACATTATTTCTTGCCGTCGTATTTCTAATCTCAGGACTTTCAAAGGCCAGCGGTAGCGCTGCAGGTCTTTCCGGCACAAGAGAAGTTAATGTATCTGATGGTTTTGCCAGGCTGACTGGAATGTTTGAGACTTTGGCATCGATATCTCTTCTGGTTGGTTTTGCTTTAGATAATCGCGATCTACAAATCTATGGCTTTGTTGCAATCTGGTTAATTATGGCGGGGGCAATCTTTTTTCATTTCCGAGCAGGTAAGGCAAAAACGGCATTTCCTGCCATGTTGCTACTTCTTATTACCACGGTAGGGCTTGCCACAATTTAGCATTGTGATTATTAGAAGTTTGAGGAGTTCATGGAATCAAGACAGTTAGAAATTCTTCGTGCAATTGTTGAAGAATATGTTGCGACTCAAGAGCCAGTAGGTTCGCGTGCGATATCTGAAAAACATAGTCTAGGCATTTCGCCTGCGACGATTAGAAATGAAATGGTCCTCCTCGAAGAGGCAGGTTTAATAACTCAACCGCATACCAGCGCTGGTCGAATTCCGACAGATAAGGGTTATCGTCTTTTCGTCGATAAATTGGCAAAAGTCAAACCACTTTCAACGCCGGAACGTCGAGCTATTGAAACTTTTTTGGAGGGTGCGCACGATCTTGATGATGTTGTAATGCGTACTGTTCGCCTGCTCGCTCAGGTGACGAAGCAGGTTGCCGTAGTTCAATATCCTTCAATAAGTAAATCGAAAGTCAGACATATTGAAATACTTGCCTTAACTCAGACTCGTTTAATGTTAGTTCTAATTACAAATACCGGAAGGGTAGAGCAACGCGTTCTCGAAATCTCCTCACCTTTGGCCGAGGCATCACTTTCAGAGCTAAAGGTTAAGTTAAATTCATTGGTTCAAGGTAAGCACATGGCAGATGTAGCAAACTCACTTGATTCACTCCTGGGTGCTTTTTCCAGCAGCGAAAGAACCTCAGTTGCGCTCTTAATTTCAAATTTGATTGAAATGTCGATTGAAAGACCTGAAGAGAAAGTTGTTCTTGCTGGAACTGCAAATTTGGCACGTTCTGATGTCGGTGGTGAAATTCATGGAGTTTTAGAGGCACTAGAAGAACAAGTAGTACTTTTAAAATTACTCAGTGACGCAGGTGAATCAATGCGGATAAAAATCGGAGCAGAACAATCTGAGAAGAATTTGCAATCGACTAGCTTAGTTAGCATTGGATATGGCGGTAGTGGCAATGAGGGACTGGGTGCATTGGGAGTGATTGGTCCAACAAGAATGGATTATTCAACTTCAATGTCAGCTGTTCAGGCAGTTGCAAGATATGTGGGACGTTTCCTTACAGAGGGCAAATAATGGCTGACCATTATCAAATATTGGGAGTTGATCGAAGTGCATCGCAAGATGAAATCAAGCGCGCATACCGGAAGTTAGCTAGGGAAATGCACCCAGATGTAAATCCTGATCCTAAAGTTCAAGATCGATTTAAAGAAGTAACTGCTGCCTACGAAGTGCTAAGCGATCCCGAGAAGAGAAGTTCTTACGATCGCGGGGGCAGCGAATTTGGTTTTGGCGGAGGATTTGGTGGCTTTAGCGACATCATGGATGCTTTTTTTGGAGGTGGAAATTCGAGAGGTCCACGTCCGCGAATGCGCCAGGGTCAAGATGCGCTGATTCGAGTCTCGATTGATCTAGCCGAAGCTTGTTTCGGAGTTACAAAGACAATTGCCGTTGAAACCGCAATCATTTGTACAAAATGTGGCGGTGATGGTTGCGAGGCTGGAAGTTCTCCTAAGACATGTGAAATTTGTAAAGGGCGTGGGGAGATACAGCAGGTAACTAGATCCTTCATAGGTCAAGTCATGACATCCAGACCATGTGCAACGTGTCAAGGATTTGGAACAGTAATCAGTAACCCTTGTCGCGAATGCGCTGGCGACGGAAGGATTAGATCTAGAAGAGATATCGATATAAAGATTCCAGCCGGAGTGGATTCTGGAAATCGGATTCAACTAAGTGGCCAAGGTGAAGTTGGTCCCGGTGGCGGTCCAGCAGGCGACCTGTACGTGGAGATTGAGATAAAAGAACACGAATTTCTTTTGCGCGAAGGCGATAACCTCCATTTACAAGTTGATATTCCTATGACCAAAGCTGCTTTAGGAAGCAAAGAAATTATTCAAACTTTGGATGGTGAAATTGAGTTAACCATTAAGCCTGGAACGCAAAGTAATGATGTAATACCTATTAAAGGTAAGGGTATGTCCCGTTTGCGTGGCGGAGGGCGCGGCGATCTTTTCGTTCATATTAATGTAGAGATTCCAAGCAAATTATCTAAACCAGAAGAGGAATTACTTCGCGAATTTTCAAGAATACGTGGCGAAGAGACCAGGGCAGGTTCCATGCGCAAAAATAATGAAGACGGCCTATTCTCAAAGTTTAGAGATGCGTTTAGGAATTAAATGCTTCCGTTATTTATTGTAGAAAATATTCCAGACCGTGGCGATTTAGTCATAGAAGGCGACGAAGCACATCATGCTGGATCAGTATCCAGAATTAAAGTTGGCGAGAAAATTAATGTAACTAATGGAGCCGGACGTATCGCAGAAGTTGAAGTACTAGATATAAATAAGAGAAATATCGGATGTCGAATACTTGAAGTTCGAGATGAAGCAAGAGCTAAAGTTGTATTAACTGTAATTCAAGCATTAACTAAGGGTGATCGCGCCCGCGAAACTATTGAGCTGCTAACCGAAGGCGGGGCCGAAATCATTATTCCCTGGCAGGCAGCGCGTTCTATTGGGCAATGGAAAGATGATAAAGATGCCCAAGGAAAATGGCGCTCTTGGGCAAGAGAAGCTGCCAAGCAATCTAGAAGAACTTGGATTCCAGAAATTTTAGATTTACACTCAACTGCGCAGGTAAAGCGAAGAATTGAAGATAGTGAAATGGCCATAATTCTTCATGAAGATGGGGCAGAGGCATTTTCAGAAATTACTAATGGTGCACCGCCGCGGGAAATTCTTATAATTGTTGGTCCAGAAGGCGGAATCTCGGAAGATGAACTTGCCAGTTTTGTAAGTTCTGGCGCCCGCTCAACCAGACTAGGCAAACCCGTATTTCGTTCAGCGCATGCCGGAGTTGCGGCTCTGGCGGCTATCCAAAGTGCCTTTGGAATCTGGTAGATATCTCCCATGGATTGTTTATTTTGCAAAATTTCAAGAGGTGAAATACCTTCAAAGGAGATTTACTCCAACGATTCAGTTTTTGCCTTTGAAGATATAAATCCACAAGCACCAACACATATATTAATTATTCCTAAATCACATTATGAGAATGCCTCATCGTTAGCTGATGCAGAGCCTGAAGTTTTAGCTGCCCTATTCAAAGCTGCTCGTGAAATTGCCGAAGCTCAGAAGTTGGCAGGTTATCGCTCCGTTTTTAATACTGGGGCAGAGGCAGGGCAATCGGTATTTCACGCTCACCTTCATCTAATTGGTGGCAGAGCGCTTTCTTGGCCACCGGGCTAGAATTCAGTCAATGCATAGCGCTGTTATAACTCTTCCTAGCGATCTATCGAGCGTCTCCTTAACGGGACCGAACGATTCATACATTCGAGCAATTGAAAAGGCGTTTCCTGAAGTTGTTATTACGGTCCGCGGAAACGAAATTATTCTTAAAGGTGAAGTTGGGTCAGTTAAACGTGTTGAAAGTTTGATGGCAAATTTCTTAGCTGTAGTTCGTGCCGGTCAGCCATTGAGTGATGATGCAGTAAGGAGATCTATTTCCATGATTCTTGGAGATGGTAATGAAACTCCTGCTGAAGTTTTGACCTTAAATATCTTAAGTTCGCGAGGCAAAACTATTCGGCCAAAGACTGTAAATCAGAAGCGATATGTAGATGCTATTGATAAGAACACGGTTACTTTTGGTATCGGTCCTGCAGGAACCGGCAAGACATATTTGGCTATGGCAAAAGCTGTTCAAGCTTTGCTAGGGAAGCAAATCAATCGCATAATCCTTACTCGACCAGCAGTTGAAGCCGGTGAACGACTGGGATTCTTGCCCGGGACTCTCCATGAAAAAATTGATCCGTATTTGCGACCACTATTTGATGCGCTACATGACATGTTAGATCCAGATGCAATTCCGCGATTAATGTCCTCAGGCACTATCGAAGTTGCCCCGCTTGCATACATGCGCGGTCGCACGCTCAATGATTCTTTTATTATTTTAGATGAAGCCCAAAACACCTCACCGGAACAAATGAAAATGTTCTTGACGCGACTGGGCTTTGGTTCAAAGATGGTGGTCACCGGAGATATCACACAGATAGATCTTCCTGCCCATCAACAATCTGGTTTAGCAATCGTACGTTCAATTTTGGAAGACATTAACGACATTTCATTTATGGATTTAACTTCAGAAGATGTAGTTCGTCATCGACTAGTAAGTGAAATTGTTGATGCATATGGAAGATTTGATAGTAAGGATGGCGAGAATCGCGCTGCTAGACGGGCCAATAAGCCTCATTCAATATAGAAATGAATATTGAAATGGTTACACTCACGGTATCTGATTGCGATCAAGGCCGGCTAATTAGTCTTGCCGATTACTCGCTCAATGCTATGGGAATTCATCCAGACTCCGAGTTGAGTATTTCTATTGTTGATGTGGAAGAAATGAGTTCCTTGCATATGCAATGGATGGATGAGCCAGGTCCAACTGATGTTCTCTCATTTCCAATGGATGAGATGAAACCAAATTCGGCAACAACTGGCCCCGGGATGCTCGGCGATATAGTTCTCTGTCCTGAGTTTGCAGTTGCGCAGGCAAAGGCCGCGGGCCACTCACTTCAAGAGGAACTAGAACTGCTTACCGTTCATGGAGTTTTGCACCTACTTGGTTTTGATCATAGAGAAATAACTGAGCGAGATGCGATGTTTGCCAAACAAGACGAACTATTAATTGGCTGGCGAGGTAAAAAATGAGCGCCATAGTGACTATTACCGTTACTTTCTTACTGTTTTTCGCAGGATTTCTTGCTGGAAGCGAAGCTGCGATTAACTCAATCTCTCGTATCTACGTAGAAGAACTGCAAGAGAAATCATCTCGTAAGGCTGCCTGGGTACGTAAAGTACTTTCAGAGCCAGCGCGCTATTTGAATGTGATTCTCTTTGTGAGGAAAGCTGCAGAATTGACTGCAACAGTTCTTGTAGCAGAAGAATTGCTAAAAAATTCCTCCTCTATTCCACTAGCTATTACAGGTGCAGTTTTAATTATGTTAACCCTCTCTTACGTAGTTGTGGGCGTAGGACCTCGAACACTTGGTAAACAACGAGCAGGTAAATGGATATTTCCAGCAAGCATTATTGCTGTAGTCCTATCGAAGGTCTTGGGTCCAATTACAACTTTATTAATAGCAATAGGAAATGCACTAACGCCTGGCAAAGGCTTTAAGAGCGGACCATTTGCAAATGAAGCTGAATTAAGAGATCTAGTTGATCAAGCTCACGAGCGAGGGCTAGTTGAAGAATCAGAGCACGAAATGATTCATTCCGTATTTGAACTTGGCGATACTTTGATCCGCGAATTAATGGTGCCTAGAACTGAGATGGTATGGATTGAAGGAAGTAAGAATTTGCGACAAGGCTTATCCCTTGCACTTAGATCAGGTTTTACTCGAATCCCAGTTATCGGCGAAAGCATAGACAACATAGTTGGGATTGCTTATGTAAAGGATCTAGCAAGGCGTGTACATGAGTTTAGAGATTCCGAAACTCAAGAAATAGTTGCTGATCATGTTCGACCAGCCACATTTATTCCAGAGACTAAAACAGCTTCTGAATTACTAAAAGAGATGCAACGAGATCAGATTCATCTCGCAATTGTTGTTGACGAATATGGTGGTACCGCTGGCCTAATTACCATTGAGGACATTATTGAAGAAATTGTTGGTGAAATTGCCGATGAATACGACGATGAAATTGATGAAATTGAATGGATAGATCAATCACGAAAAGCCAGAGTGTCTGCAAGATTGCACTTAGAGGATTTAGCTGATTATTTGGAAATAGAGTTAAATGAAGAAGAAAAAGAAGATGTTGACACGGTTGGCGGATACTTGGCCAAAACATTAGGACGAGTACCAATTCCAGGAAGCGAGATTATGCTTCACGACTGGAAAATTACCGCAGAACGCCCAGTAGGAAGACGTCATCGTATTGGCACCGTATTAGTTGAGCGAGTTTCAACAAATTAGTTTTTGCAGTTAAGGTTTGCTAATGAGGATTGTCAGATTTACTCCCAAGTCAAAGACTTCACTTGGCACAGATCCGCAATATGGACTTCTTGAAGGCGAAAATACGATCCGGTTAATCGCAGGCGATCCGCTTTATAGTGGAATTCTCAAACTAGATGAAACTGTCGAGTTAAAGGATGTGAAGATTTTGGCTCCGGTAATTCCTAGGAGCAAGGTTGTTTGTGTTGGAAAGAATTACGCAGACCATGCTGCGGAAATGGGCGGTGAAGTTCCTAAAGAACCAATAATCTTTCTTAAGCCAAACACTTCCGTAATTGGGCCAAACGATTCAATTCGTTGGCCGATACAAAGTAATCGAGTTGATTACGAAGCCGAACTTGCAATTGTGATCTCACGTATCTGCAAGGATGTCCCAAAAGAAAAAGCTGCTGATGTAATTTTTGGTTATACAATCGCAAATGATGTAACGGCGCGAGATATTCAAAAGAGCGATGGTCAATGGACCAGAGCAAAAGGTTTTGACACATTTTGCCCAATTGGCCCTTGGATTGATACTGAGTTTAAGCCTGCTTCGCAACGAATTACTACGAAAATTTCTGATGAGATTCGCCAAGATGCGACTTTAGATCAAATGGTTTTTGATATTCCAACCATCATTTCATTCGTAACTAGCGTGATGACTTTGCTCCCCGGAGACTTAATACTCACTGGCACTCCATCTGGCATTGGTCCACTAACTCCAGGTGTAGATGTAGTAGTTTCAATTCAGGACTTGGGAGAGCTGCGAAACGAGGTGGTAAGACATGAGTAAGAACAGGGAAGTACGTACTCGTTTTGCCCCATCTCCAACAGGCGATCTTCATGTCGGAAACATTCGAACCGCTCTTTTCGATTGGGCCTACGCAAGACATACAGGCGGGAAATTAATTTTTCGTATCGAAGATACCGACCGCGAACGTGTCACTGATGAATACATAGAGAGAGCAATAGATACTCTTAAATGGCTTGGCTTAAATTGGGATGAAGGCCCGCAAGTAGACGGACCTTATGGTCCGTATCTGCAATCACAACGCCTAGATATTTATGAGAAGTGGGCAAAGGTTTTTTTAAGCAACGGGGATGCTTATAACTGTTATTGCTTGCCAGATGAGCTGGAAGAGCGTCGTGAAATCCAACGGAAGAATAATCAAGCGCCTGGATATGACGGTAAATGTCGCTCAATAAGCGAAGATGATTTGCAACGCTACATCTCTGAAGGACGTAAGCCAGTTATCAGAATGCGTATGCCTGAAGGCGAAACTCGCTTCACGGATTTGATTCGCGGTGAAGTCGTATTTGATCATAAGTTTGTTCCAGACTTTGTTCTAATGCGTGCTGATGGGTCGCCTCTGTATACCTTGGCGGTAGCAGTCGATGATGTACTTATGAAAATTACCCACGTCCTACGTGGTGAAGATCTGCTCTCATCGACACCAAGACAAATTAGGGTCTATCAGGCGATGGGCCTAAATCCGGATGAATATCCAAGTTTTGCCCACCTCCCATTCGTTATGGGAACAGATAATGCAAAACTTTCTAAGCGAAATGGAGAAGTTTCAATCGCTTGGTACCGCGAAGAAGGATTCTTGCCAGAAGCAATTTGTAACTATCTCGCTCTTCTTGGTTGGTCACCCGGTGATGATCGTGAGAATATTTCGATGGCAGAGCTAGTAGAACTTTTCAATATTGAAAGAGTTAATAGTTCACCTGCACGTTTTGATATGAAGAAATTAGAAGCAATCAATGGTGACAAAATCAGAGCCCTCACACTTGACGATTTTCTATCTAGAACTCTTCCATTTCTAGTTAAGGAAAAGGTTATTACTGGGAAAACGGAGGAGATTGAGCAAGTTACAAAGGCACTTCCGATAATTCAAGAGCGAATTGCCCGACTTAAAGAAGTAGTTCCAATGCTCCGTTTCCTATTTGTCGAAAAGGTTCATTTTGAGGATGGCAATGAGGAAAAACTCAAGGACGCACAGACGCAAAAAGTCTTAGAGAGTGCAATCAACTCACTCGAATCTGTTGCCGTATGGAACCACCAAGAGATTGAAACTGCGCTCCGTGCCGCGTTACTGGAGGAGATGGGTCTTAAGCCGCGAGTTGCGTTTAGCCCTGTTCGAATTGCAATAACTGGAAGCCATATCTCGCCACCATTATTCGAATCGATGGAGTTACTGGGTAGAGAGCGTTCTATGCAGCGACTTCGTGCGGCAATTAATTAATAAAACTCACGCTATCCTTTGACGCTCGGTGGGGTATGGGGTAATTGGCAGCCCAGCTGATTCTGGTTCAGCTTGTCTAGGTTCGAGTCCTGGTACCCCAGCAAAACTTGAGTTAAAAATTAAATAAAGTAAAAAAAGAAAGATATGGCCCCGTCGTCTAGTGGCCTAGGACTCTGGCTTCTCAAGCCAGCTACGAGGGTTCGAATCCCTTCGGGGCTGCCAATATCTTTCCTACTCTTAACTTTTCTGCTTTTATCTTTTCTACTTAGCAAGGTATTCAGTTAACTTGGCAGCAGTAGCTACAACTGCAGCAGCATGTAATCGCCCAGGTTGTCTTCCTAATCTTTCAATTGGTCCACTAATACTTACAGCAGCAATTACTCGATTATTTGGTCCGCGAACCGGCGCTGAAACTGATGCAACACCCGGCTCTCTTTCGCCAACACTCTGTGCCCAACCTCTCCTTCTAACTGCGGAGAGCGCTGCGGCATTA
>Ga0129336_10002124_pt1 | contig 12199 bp, 15 predicted proteins | sample CPB6_02_DNA_FD_96878 | JGI IMG/M metagenome (GOLD analysis project Ga0129336, IMG submission 96878) | Freshwater to marine salinity gradient microbial communities from Chesapeake Bay, USA - CPBay_Sum_0.6_0.2_DNA | ecosystem: Environmental > Aquatic > Marine > Coastal | place: USA: Chesapeake...
CTTCGGTAGATGTTTCGTAGTCATCCATTTTGTTGTCGCCAGCACCGATTTCAGAGGATTCCATGTCTTCATCCATTTCAAGTTCTTTGATAATAGACTCAAGATCTAAATCATCTTCTTCGTCGGCACCTTCTTCCATAGGTTCTTCTTCAGAACTCATGTCTTCGGTTTCGCTCATTTCTTCATGATATTCACCTTCTTCCACGGCAGGTACATCATTGGTTTCTTCCTCTTCTTCTTCAGGCATTTCGTCTGAATCCATTTCTTCAGCTAATTTAGCAGAAAGCATGGATTGAAGTCTAGGAGTAAACGCTTCTTCAAGAGCGATTTTGGCATTTGCCAAGGCTGTTTCGCGAACTGCTTTTGCATCTGCGATAGCCTCTTTCAGTAAATCTTTCATACTTTTTCTCCTTTTATTAAATTAATTGGAAATAAGATTATTAAAAACCTTAATAAAATAGTTTGTTGTCTAGCGTCTTATAAAATTACTCCGATAAACGGATAAGACATTGTGCGTTCGAAAATAAATATGGGCGTGGCACAAAAAACGCGACCATTCATATGAAGTATTTTTTAAAATTAAGCAGCTTTAATTTCTTGCTGATGTGCTTTAATATGAGCTATTAATTTTTTAATAAGCGTATATATTTCTGTCGACTTACCTACCATTCCAGTAATAGCAAAGATCATTAATACTACAGACTTTATTGAAGGAAAAAAATAAACTGCTAACGATAATAATATTACTGTTGCTATAACCGTGCCTGCAATGCCAGCAATTTCTTGTACAAACGTGTCAAATCCTAATTTTTTAGCAATCCAGGAAAAAGCTTTTTCCATTACTTTAGCAGGATATCCTGTAACGTTTTTAATTCTAGAAATTACAGTTTTTATTTTATCTTTTAATTTATCCTCATTTATACTTTTAAATCCTAGTTTATGCAATCCTTCTGCTAATGCGTGTAATAAAGCTGCATTGCCTAATACAGTTCCCAAGGCTTCAATAGAATGCAATATACCGGCTTCATTAATATAGCCTCTAGATTCTTTAATTTCTTTTTTTATTGAGTCAATGTCAGACGCATCAACGTTATTTACTTTGCCGTCGGCATCTATTAAAGCTGACAGCATGGCTGATTGAACTTCATCGTCTGTAATATCTTCACCGTCCTTCTTAAGTTCAGCGCCTAAAGAAAATAACTGATTTTGTACAACAGCAGCATCTCCTTCTGCAGATTCTAATAAAAATTTTACATGAGATTGTAAAACAATGTGCTGTGCCAGTGATGTTAATTTCATGTTATTTTTTTATCGGTTGCTCAGACGCATCTTTTTCACCTTTATCTTTACTTGGCTCTTCTTTAGAAACGTAGTTTTTATCTACATAATTAAAAAATCTCTTTTTCTGCTTGTCAGATGCTAAATCATCTGGTCCGGTAATTTTAAATTTTTTCATAGCTTTTCGAAAAAACTTTTGATAATCTTCGCCAGAGTCAGAAGCTTCATTTACCATTCCACCAACGTCATAGTATTTATTTAGCGTTGATCCGATATCTTCATACGCAGCTTCTAATCGTTGTTGCAACATGTCCATTTCACTCGCAGTCTTTTCAAATATTTTATGTGCTTCTGATAAATGCTTCATATGACGATTAACTGTATTAGCATCAAACCAATCTTCAGTCTCTGCTAAAGTTAACTGACTGGCAGCTTCGATTAATTCCCCTAAATACTTCGCAGTTTCTTTAATGCTGTGCGCACGATAAATTGATTTAGAATGCTCGGCAAATTGATATACTGCTTCTAAAAAAGCTCTTTTTTGCTCAGTAGTCATGTTTGCAGATTCTTTTGATTCCGCTAAGTTAATTAATGACGATAATTTAATTGGTTTATTTGATTTCATAGTTTCTTGAAGTTTTTCATGTACGTGTAATGCTGCCATGTATTTTTTTAAAGCTGTTTTATTTCCAGCAGTACAGCCTACTTTTTTTCCACCATCTTTTTTATAGACACAAAATTTATTTCCTTCTTTTTTATAAAAGTATGGCATATTAATAAGCAGTTTCAGAAGCTCGTGCTTTCGTATTAAATCTAGATTTGAACTTTCCGTCTACATACCAAATAGTTCCAATGTCTAATCCATTAGAACCTCTTTGCGGATGCGTATAATTAATTGACACTTCAAATGAATATCCGCCAATTGAATTAGGAATTTGACGACATACTACATCTAGCGACAGCGTATTAAATAGTGCTTGAAGAACCGGCGTGCGAATTTCTTTAGCCAGATCCATAGAGTAATACAAGGCTGCCGGAGTTTTCTTATCTAATCCTAGCATAGCATTGATACCAGTTTTCATTTTAAGTTCTTTTTGAACCCCTTTAATTAGTTGCTCGGTTGGCTCAATAACTTCTTCTCGAAGTACGCGCTTTCTTTCTAAGATAGTTTTAAGTTTCATTATCCTTTATATTTTTTAGGCGTAATATCAATGTCTAACCGAGATGCAGCTGTACTAAAATTAATTAATTTACCTGACAAATTGTATTTGTTAGGTATTTTATCTATATTAAGTTTAGAGTGGTCTGCGATAAGTTGAGTCATTCCAGAGTAATTTTTGGAACGAGCATTTAATTTACTAGCAGAATATCTTTCTTCTAAGTTCATACTTTATCAATTAAAATGTCAGTAATAAGTTTATTTATTTTATCGTATTTTGAAGTCGTTACATTTTTAGATACTGACTCGTGTATCGGCTTTAAAAATGCTCCATGGGTAGAAGGATTAGATACAAAGTCAAATGCAATTAATTCAAAATCTTCACCGACTTCTACAGAATTTTCTCCAAGCTGTTTAACAGAGCCTAAGCCGCGAGAAGAAATTCCTAATTTAATACCACTCTTAAATAATTCTTTTAAGATATTTCCCGAAGGCGTTGACAATACTTCTACAGTGCCTACTAAATCATCGCCATCCCAATGCATTTCTACGATATTGTGTGATACATTGTTTAAGTTAACTACTGAAGAGTCGGGATGATCTAATTCACCTAAAGCACGCCTTTCTTTAATATTTATATCAGAATATTTTTTTGCTTCGCGCATTAAAATAGGTTTGGGATATACTCGCCCATTTTGATTTTTAGCTTCAGCACGCTGTAGAACGCCTTTTACCAATAATCTACCGTTGTTTTTTTCCATAGATTCATTAATCATTTCCGGAGAAATGTCAAATGAAATGTAATCTACGAGTAATTGTTTTTCCATATTAAGAAGCTAATTCTTTTAATTGTTTTGATACTCTAGCTAAACGTTCGCTAATTTTAATAAGATTTTCTCGAGACGACTTTAAATATGCGCCGTTCTCAATTTTCATTTCTTGTTTTAAACGAACATTTTGATTTACTACTTTTTCTATTTCTCTTAATCCACGATTAATAAAATTGATAGAATAGTTAATTTTTTGTTTAGGAGACGCAATAGGGTCTTTTTTATACTGTCCGTAGGAAATTTCATTTAAAAACATTTCCTTTGACATTGACATAAATTGCGACTCTTTGTTCTTTACACTTTCTTTTTGTACTTTTTTTACTTTTTTATATCCTAGCATCTCGATATTATCATCACTTAATTTACCAAAGGCGTTAGGTGTTTCATATCCCCCGGCGCTGCCTGAAGTCGAAATTTCGTTAACATCTAATAAATCAATAACCGAGTTTTCTGAATTTTCATAGTCTACATCAAATCCGCTCGAGTCAGCTAAATCAATTAATCGATCGAATGCAGCCTTTGGCAGTGTATAGTAAGTATCGCCCATATGATTTACAAAATCTAGTTGATTTGAAAATCTAGAATTCAGCATGGTATCGAGTTTGTCGTCATTAACTGAAAAAGTGACAACGCCTGCTGCTTCAGCAATCGTCGACTCTTTCAATTGAACTTTTTTTAATGTATTAATGTAAGCCATTGTATTATCTATATAATAAAAACACTGTTCCGGCATCTACCGAATATACACTCATTTCGTGCACAATGCCTGGATATGCTGCGGCTGCTGCAGGTAATTGCAATTGACCGCCATTAGTCAGAGTTACCGTAGCTCCGGAAGACCCTGATAAAATAAACGCAGCCGGATTAACATTCGAACCAGTTGCATAAAATGTAGCGGTAGCCGTAATTACTCGGTTATATTTAGAAGCGTTTGTAGAATGATATGAACTACTTAACGGATAATTATACGGCCCTTGTACAGGTGAAACAGGTACTTTCATGTTACAATTTTTTAAGTTCTTTAATTAATTCATGATAGCGTAACATGTTTAATATATGAGTGTCCTTAACTGCCTTTGAAGTTTTGATTGCTTTTAAAAGATTGCTAACTTCATTTAGTTTAATTTTGACTACTTTATCGTCGACTTTAGCAGACAGCGTGCGTATATTTTTTTGAATTTTATCAGCTTCAGAATTTATAAATTCTTTAAGCTCTGTATTTTCAGAAACAGAGTTAATGTAAGTCCGTAGTAAAGTTTTTTGACTTTCGTTAAGACTGGAATATTTTTCATTAAATCGATCGACTAAAATTTTATATGCTAACAAACGAACTTCTTTATCTTGTTTAACAAAGTCAGTCATTTCGTTAATATTGGTAGCCGTTTTAGATTCTTTTCTAATTATATGCTCGAGAATAGTATATTTATTAGTTACTATTTCAGCAGGATTGTCTGCAATTGTATATTCAAATACTTTGTAAATTGCTGCCAATGTTTTATAGTTATTGACTTTTGATTTAAAAAAGTCCTCTAAAACATATGAATTTTTGATTTCTTTAATTAAATTATATTTTTGTCTATTTAAAATAGACTCATTCAAATTTTTCCTAGCAGCAATTACAGCTTCAATTAAGCTGTTCGCGCGATCTTCTTTAGAAAATTTTTCTTTAACCAAACTTTGATACAGTGCTAATTCTTTAGAAAGTTCTGTTGATTTAGAAAAATATTTTTTAATCAATGGAATTGCCTTCGAGTCGTTGTTGTTTAAGGTATCTGAAGCTACTTGACGAACTAACAATTCAAAAAGTATCCCTGGATTCTTAAACTTCGAATGTTTTAAATTTTTCATTTACAGGCTGTTTCTTTTTTTAATAATAAATATGATGCCGAGTTTCTTTTATTAAATGTCTTCGGAAATGATATTATCTTCGTTTAAAAGCGATTGAGTAGCTTTTTTAAGTTTACTAGGTAAATTATACTTTTTTATTAAATCATCGACAGATTCATTTCTGGAATTTCTCCAAGCAACTTTTCCTAACGGATCGTATCCTCTAGGATGCTCATGAGTGTTATACTTCATAGCTTCTTTAGGACGCCCCGCACCTGGCCATCCGCCTTCGGGAACTTCTGGCGTATTCCGATTTTTAGAGCGCTTGTCATATTGTTTTACTAAATCCGGATCAACATTTTCAAACGGATTTTTTTCATCTTTTTTATCAGACTTTTCTTCTTCTTTTTCTCCTTCTTTTTTACCGGTTGGATTTGCTGGATCTTCGCCTTCTTCAGAAATTTTAGTTAATCTAAAAATATTTTTTTGGCCTTTAATTAATCCTTCTTGAATATCTTCTACTTCAGTATCGGTGAAGTTAAATATGTTTTTATAGATCCATTCTGCAGGAAACAGCTTTTTTTCAATCATTGATCCTGCTAAATCTACTTTTGTATTGTAAAGCGTTAATTTTTCTTGCTCATATATAGTAGATGGAGATGTCATTGTAAGATCAAAATCTAACAACTCGGCGTTTTCATATCCTTGAGAATACAAATGTATAATTGCTATTTTATGTAATTCCGAAATAACAATTCGTTGTATACGTTCTATAGTTCGGGCAAATCGTACATCTTCGGCTGCAAGCGTAGCTTTTCCAGAAATTCCTTCTTCGTAACCTAAAAATGCTTTTGGCACTTTTAATGCTGCCATCATTTTATTACGTAAATACTCAATATCGTCAATTCCGGTAAATTCCATACCTGATAAAGTATCAATTTCAGTTCCAGAAGCCCCGCCTCGCACCGGCAAGAAATAATCTTCTAACATGTTTTGCATATTAAATTTAAGATTATATTCTCCGGTATTTTGATCGACATACGGAGTCTTCCGCATTTGATTCATTATCTTTTGCATGTAATTGTCAACCTCGTTAGGAGGAATATTACCTACATCGATTTTGAAAATTCGTTTTTCAGGTGCACGCATTATTCGATGAATCAACATCGCGTCTTCCATAAGAGTCAATTGTTTCCAAACTTTACGAGCTGGTTCAATTATTGACTTTCCATATGGCAAGAAATTAGAATCTGTTAATAAACGAAAGTGAGCTATTTCGTAATTTTCGTATGTAATATTTCCTCCGCCTAATTGCTTGAATTGTACGTGATATGGATTATCTAAACTCAAACCTTCTTCTCGTATAATTTCATATGCAGACATTGGAACTACATTGATAACACCTATGCCTTCTTGAATATCGAGTCGCAGATATACATCTCCATATTTACACATATTACGAACCCATGGCCATAAATTAAATTCAATGTTTAGAATGTCGTAAAATAAGTTATGTAAGATTTTTTTAATATTTTCGTTGTCGCTAGTAATTCGAAGAACGTCTCCAAAATCATCTTTCATAACACATTCGTCTGCGTAAATGTCTAGCGCCGATGCTATAATAGAATCTTGATCCATTACTTCATAGTCTGTATACAATTCTGTTTTCGATGAAAAATAATTGTAATTTGGATTATAAGTATTTAATGAATTAGGTCGAACGCCGTGTAAACGAGTAAACCTATCAATGTATTTTGAATTGTGTGCGTTTCCTAGCGACTGCAAGTGCGAGTCATCGACTACGCGCAATTGATTTTTACCAACCGTACGTACGATTACATTGCTATTAAACAGTCGTTTTAATCGAGTAAATAAAGATTTATCTGTAGCCATTCTATATACCAATATTAAATAAATATCGTATTTTCATTAATTAGCCTAGCAGCCAGGTTAAATCTTCGTCTAGATTAGATTTTCCAAGAGGCATTGTCCAGCCGCTGTCTTTTCTCTGACCAGCATTTCCGTTATAAATTCCAGAAGTTTTGCCGAAATAATTTAAAGTTTTTTTATGCAATTCAATTCCTTGCTGACGCAATTTTAATGCAGTATCTCGTATCCACAATCCTATACAAAATGACAATACCAAGTCGTCATTATATCCTCTCATAGCCTCTGGCTTTGATCCATTCCATATAAATACATCTAACTCGTCCATCAAACGAATGCTTCGTATGACAGGCGCTCGATCTCGCATATACATATCCAATTTAGAAATAATCAGCGGACGAGTTTTTGCTGAAGTAGTAAACCCGGCAGTCATTTGTGAAGTATCTTTTAAATCTACATATCGATTTAATTGCTGTGAAACATCTGATAGCGACTGATCTTTAGGAGAATAGTACAAATTTTTATATCCTCTGTCAATGGCTACTTGCACAGATGCCCATCCCACATTTGCATTTTCAATAACTAATAAAGCATCGTTATATTCAGTGGCTACGTTAACTAACATGTTCCCGTAGTCTTTAGTATTAATTTGTCCTTTATATTCCGCAACTTGAGTAACTGTTTCAACATCAATTACGTGAAACGCTGAAAAGTCGCTGCCATCGCCTCGAGCTACGTCTGCCACTACAATATAATCTTTAGAATAGTCAGGCGGCTCCCAAACCCAGAAATTGGCATCATATCCCCGCTTTTCTATAGGATCTTGCACAGTCGTTTTTCTATACCATGCTAATATATCTCCATCGATAACAGTGTGACCAGTGCCTTCAAATGAGGCGTCACATTCTTGCCTAGCACCTCGAGCGCCTAATAGCTCATCTTGAAGTTCTCTCCAAGCTTCGTCTCGCTCAGGATGCACTGTCCAAGGCAATTTAATACGATGAAATCTCGAATCTGGATTTGTTTCAGATTCGACCCATATTTTGTGAAAAAAGTTTCCAACGCCATTAGGGGTTGATAATATTATAGCTCCACCCCCAGTAGCCAACGTTTGTTGTGCTGATATCCAAATAGTTTCTATGTTATCAATCAACGCAGTTTCGTCAATAATTAACAAAGATAGTGCTTCAGAACGCCCGGTAACCGACAAAGATGAAGTAGCTTTAATTTGTGAGCCATTGGCTAATCTGAGTGATAGTTTGTTGTCTTCAACTGTATCCATTCGCAACCAAGATGGTAAGTTTTCATACATTACTCGAACTTTAGTTACTAAGTTTTTTGCTACTTCTTGTTTAGTAGCAATTACTAAAATGTTTTTATCATTGAAAAATAACATTAACCAAAGTGAATATCCCGCGGTTAATGTTGAAATTCCTAACTGCCTAGACTTTAAGATAATGTTATAGTCATGATCTCGTAATTCACGCATTACAGTTTCCTGAAATGGATATAAGTGAAACGGTATTTTTCCTTTTTTCGGATGCTGAATTTGACAATACTTTTTCATGAAGTGCGCTGGGTCTGATAGACACTTCTTGTATTCTTCCCGAATAATTTCTTTTAGCGACGCTTGCGGCATAACACGTTTTATTTTTTACCTAACTTCCAAAGTAATCCGGCATGAACATATGGCTGTAAAAATGCGTTTATACCAGTACCTAGTACAATTATTTTTTCGTTTTTTGTTTTTATCACAAATGAAGCTCCTACAGATAAACTATTAGGTTTTTGTATGCCTAACATTCCTCCTGCAAAATATTGAGTTTTAGGAACTTCTTTTAAAAAGATTGAATCAATTAATTTTATTTTAGATACGTTAGCGTTATACGTTCTAGACAATAAAGAATTTTTGGCTATTGAGTCGGTTACCGCTACATATCCAATGCTATCAATTAGTTTTAAAGTGTCTTTGTAAACGTTTATAGCATAGTATTTTTTCAAAACTTCGCTTGTATCTACGTTTGACGGAATATTAATGTATATTGTAGTATCTCGATATACAGTGTTTCCGGGCTTGTATACATATTGAGTTTTATTGATAGTTACAGTATCTTTAGTATGTTTTATAACAGTATATGTCTTACCGCCGATCTTTACAGTTCCAGACGGGTTGTCTGTAAACATTGAACTTAAGTTGCAAGATTGTTGAAGTAAAATAACTATCACTAAAACAGCGATGACTATATACGGAAAATATTTTTTAAGAAAATCTATATTCATAATTAACTGATTATTGCAGGAGGCGATGGAAGTGTAGTGGCACCTGTTTGAGCGGCAGGAGTTCCTGCAGTAGCAACGATTTGCCCTGGAGGAATAACAACTGTTATAGTTCGTATATACGAATCGATTGCAATGGCTAAATCTGCTGCTAGCTGCGCTTGTGCTACTGCTAGCGGGGCTGTTTTATTGGCAGCCGCACTTTGTAGCGCGGCTAAAATTTGTGCTTGCAATACTGTTGGTACTAACATAATTTATTTATCTTTTACAGGTCCTCCAACTATCCAAGCTGAACAGGTTCTAGAACCGGCACATTTAAACTTGTGCATTGTACAATAACCTAATTTACCCGCTTCAATAGTATCCCAAGCGTCTTTATCAGCAATGTTATCAGAAGTTTTATCTTCAACATCATTTGATTCTGCTTCGGTCACTGTTTTTGTAGCATCAGGCGTTGGCTCGTCTTTAACTGTTACTTCTTTTTCTCCTGAGCTTAAACCAACTTCAATGCAATTTAACATTTTGGTAGTTACGTTAAATGCAGCACAATTATGGCACCTACATTCTTTAGCTTCATCTATTGAATCTAATTTCCACATTTCTGCCTTTTCTCTCCAAAATTTAATATTTGGATTGTTTGGATTGAGCGGCCCGTATCCATATCTATCAATAGCAATTTGCCGATGTTTTAAATTAACTTCGACATTTTGCGTTGCTATCGGACACTTTTGTTCTTCTTCAGCTTCTTTTAATAAATTTACTAATTTAATCATATCATTTTTTTAATTTGATAATCGTTTCTTTAAGCATTGAATCTAATTTTTTTCTAACCGACTCTCTTTTAACATCTGTCGTTTTAGGATTAATCATATTCACCGCCCCTTTGGTCATTTCAACTCCCCATTTATCAGAGCCACTTACACCAGGCTGTGGCATTGAGTCTCGTTTTGGAGCCCAAGATTCAGGTTTAGACTCTGCAATCATTGTTTCAACGTTAGCTGCTACTTTATCTGCAATTGCTTGATCTGACTCAAGCCCATGTTTTTTCCATACTTCACGAGCTTTATCTGTTAAATTTTCGGCAACGTATTTTTTAGTTTGATCTGAAGTAAAGTCTAATAAATTGCCAGCTTTTAAATTTGCTGATATTGTTTTTGTTTCGCCGGCATCTACTGCAATCGCAGTATGTACTGCTTTAAGTATATCTTTAGGATCAATTTTTCCAGTAACATTAAGTGCTGGAATTTTAGCTTTTGGATTAGCAGCGTATACTTGAGACCATCTATGATGTCCATCTAAAACAAATTCTCCATTATAGGTAATAATAGGCTCTGGAAATTTTGCGTTTCCATTTAAAAAACTATCTAAAGATTCGTATTGATCTGTTAAAATATTTTTTAAGCTTTCTTCGGCCCCAATTTCATTTTGAGTTGGCTTTAAGTCTTCAACAGTAAGACTTACATTACCGACGCTAAATTTTTCATCATCTGGTCGTCCATCGGTGATTCCAGCTTTTAATGCAGCTGCTACTTTCGGATCAGATTGGTATTTTTTAAGTAAACTTACATATGCCTCGACTGAAGCGTCTTGAAATGCTGCTGCTAAGTCGTCTAACTTATCTTGAGTCTCGTCTTCTTTTAAAATACCTGCTAATTTTTGTAATCTAACAGCTTCTGTTATATGAGATTTTATTTTCATTTTAATTTATTATTTTATATCACCAAGCCTTGCAGCTCCAATATCTTGCAGTGGTTCTATCTTTTGCAGTATCACATTTATGTCTTGCTCTAAAAGATTTTCTGCGGCCTGGAATAGATTTTTTTATTCGCATATTTGGATCTCCAAATCCTACTTTAATTACATTGCCTTTATCGTTTTTAACATATGCGGCTCGTTTTCTAGGGCCGCCGGGAGTATAAAAAGGTTTATTTAAAGTTACTTTTCTCCCGCGATACTCAGCTTCTTCTAAAACTTCAACTAACTCTTTTTTTTTAATTGATTCTGTTTTCAACGACTTTAGTTTAATAGGCATTAAATCAGTGTCAGATGGCTTTGGAGTTTTCATTTTTTTGTCATAATCAGCCATGTTAATTCCTTTTTGTTGCTTTTTAGTTCCAAAAGCCATATCTTCTAACTCTTGCTCAGATTGGCGATAGTCTTCAATTTCATTTTCAAACCATCCAGCACGCATTGCTGCTTTATTCATAGCCTGTGCCACATCATCTTGATCGTAGTCTGAAAACTTTTCGAAGGCTAACTCATAAAATTCATCCCAATCGTTATCGTCTGCTAAATTTTCTAACTTTTTTTTATTTGAGTTAAAAAATTTTTCGACCTCGCTATACACTGAAACAGGTGCAGTCTCTTGAACTGCTTCTCTAACCAGTTTTTTAACTGCTAAACGAACAGAATGTTCTAAAATTTTGTGATCTAACAAATCATATAAATCTTCAGGCTCTGTAGATAGAATACGATGAAATGCTTTATCAGCGGCATCGGCTTCTGCCTCTGCAGCTTTTAACTTTTTAGACTGAGCGATCAGTGCCACTTTCAATTTTGTTTTCTCATCTTCGTTTTTTGAATTAACAAATCGAGCACGTAGCGACATCATACGCTCCTCTTCTTGTTGCATTACTCGCATCTTTTCGTGTAATACTTCGGTAGCCTTTTTTAATTCTTTAGAAATATTTGGATTCATATGTTTATTATTTTAATGGTTCATTAATACGCCACCGATAGAAGTAGCTTGATTAGATAGTTTAGAAACAGTTTCGTGGTCTAACTTAGTTTTCCTTTTAACAAATTCAACTCCCATAGTACCTATGTATTTTCCTTCAATTGTTTTAATTGCAAATAAATAACTAGATTTACATCCAGTATCTTCTGCGATGTATTTTGTTCCATATGTAGGAATGTTTTCATCTTTATAATCCGGTATTTC